>Ga0209511_1000018_pt1 | contig 333903 bp, 248 predicted proteins | sample SSSSmetaG_FD_184141 | JGI IMG/M metagenome (GOLD analysis project Ga0209511, IMG submission 184141) | Glacier valley bacterial and archeal communities from Borup Fiord, Nunavut, Canada, to study Microbial Dark Matter (Phase II) - ​SSSS... | ecosystem: Environmental > Aquatic > Freshwater > Ice...
CACCTTTTGCCAAGATTTCAGAATGAGCCTAGGATTTCGGATTTTTTCGAGCAACTGACAGGAAGAAAGCCGACTGATTTGAACACATTTATTCAAAGAGAAAAGAAACAATTTGAAAAGTAGAAGCTATATCAGTGGATTCAAATAATTGAAATACAGAAATATAAGATTAGTGCATGCAAAGTCGAGCACAATCTGAAGAATGAAGATCACCGAAAAATTAAGAATAAAAAAAACTAGCCATAACACCAGGTAAGCCACAGGCTGCCACTCAGGCGATTACGCCTTCGCTCCGCCCGCGCCCTTCTATGTTGAAAACCAAATATTTTAAGCATTATTTTTAAAAATCATTCTTTTCAGCAATTTGTCAGGAAATAGGCACAAGTTAATCCAGGAGGGGATTTTTCTCCTCCGTCTTGAGATTCCGTATTTTCGGAATCTCCCCTAAACACCTTTCTTTCTTTTTTTCTTTTTCTGTAAACAACCTTAACAATCAGTCAAAACCCTATAAAGCAGCCTTCTATAAGTGGTCATTACCAGATGCCACAGTTCCCTTTTTCAGTTTTTACAGGAAGGAAGTTCCGTAATCTAGCCAAAGCGGTCTAGCCGCAAGCCGCGCGTAACGGTCACTTCCAGAAATGCTGATAGTTTTAAAGGTTGTCTGTTTTTCCAAATTCGTATATTTTATTGTATTTAAGAACCGTATATATTCTGTTGGATAATTTCTTTGCAATACGTATCAAGGCGTTGTTGTGCTCCATTCGTTTGATTAGTTTCTGATAAGCCATCAGAAGTGCAGGATCATAACGTATTGCAATCCAGGAACTCTCTATTATGATTGACCTAAGAAAATCGTGTGCCCTGAAAATAATTTCACCTACTTTTTGTTTCTCATCGCTTGATTTGGTCTTTGGAATGAGTCCAATGAAGGATGCGAATCTCTCGGAATTTGGAAACCGATGAAAGTCCTCGACCTCAGTTAGGATGACCATTGCTGTGAGGAGCGCAATTCCTGGTACTGATCGAAGTAGCCTGACATTTTCACGATACTTGTCGGTTTGCGAAAGGTGTTTGATATCCAGGAGGATGCACTTGAGCAGTTCTTTCATATATAGTGCTTCATTGATTTGATGTTTGAGTGCCATTTCTCTTTCTGAAGCTTGTCCTTTTGAGTACCAGGAATATCAGCCGGATTGACCACAATGTTTTGGATGCCCAGTTCGCACAATTAATAATGAGCCCACAATCCGCAGAAACCAGTTTCATAAGCCGAATGATAACTGGCACCGGGATAATTCTTAAGATGATAGTCACTCAACACTTCGGGTTTGGGTGGCATGGTAAAACTCTTTAACATCAGTTCTTCACTTAATATGGTCACTTTCCAGTCTTTAAGATGGACGTCAAAACCTGCATAAAAATTTTGACCTTCGAAATTTAAATTGTTCATTTGTGTAGGCATAAGGCATTGAATATTATTTGTTAATGATTCGACCCCTTAAAAGTAATGATCTTTGTCTTATGCTTAATCAAGCAATCAATTCATTTTTCAAACATAGGGAATGGCTTACCATTATGGGCAATTATAGCATCGCACAATTCAAGTTCTTACAACAATTAAAGAAAAAATTAAAAGTTTAAGCTGATAACCCAATAAGCAATATTAATAAAAAACTAAATTATGAAGATTACTCTATCAACAATCTTATTATCCATTTTTAGTTTAGCAGTTTTTGCAAATGACGGAATCTATTTAACTCGAGGTGGAGTTATTTACCCTACTAAAGAGACCAATATCTCAATAGATAGGGAAATTCTTTCTTTCAAAGTTCACAATAAAATTGCTCAGGTTGATATACAATTTGTTTTCAATAATCATGAGAATATAGAAAGAAAAATTTTAGTGGGATTTCAGGCACCTTCAGCTGTAGGTGATATCTCTGATGTAACACGTAATACAAACCAAATATCTAATTTTCAAATTCAGAATGAAGAGCATATTTTGACTTACCAACTTAAAGCAGCTGAATGTGAAGACTGTGAACTAAAAAATCTAAAACAAATGCAATTCACACAGTCGAAGTCGGGTGTATTTGTATATCTTTTTGAGATGACTTTTAAACCTGGTATTAACAAGGTTAATCATAGCTATACCTTTCCAGCTAGCTCAAATATTGAGATTAACCAATTTTATAAATACATATTGACGACTGGATCAAAATGGGCAGGAGGAACAATTAGAGATCTAACCATACAAATAGATATGGGTGACAATAAGTTCTTTTATGTTAAAGACATTTTTGGTCAAAAAGCCGATTGGTCGATAATTGGATGCGGAAAAGTGGTTAATAAAAAAATAGCTTTATATGACAAAGATTCTTGCAGGATGGTTAGGGTTCTTACCGGAAAGTTGCAGGTCAATATTAAGGATTTTAAACCGACAAAAAATATTGAGTTTGGTGTATTAAGTATGGACAAACAAAAATTTATAGATAATAGCCATTTAAGTTTAGCTAGTGCTTCTACAAATGACGAATTGAGGCTACTCAGAAACACAATTTATGCACAACAAGGATACACATTTAAAAGTAAGGATCTATTAGATTACTTCTCAAAGTTTGATTGGTATATCCCAAACCCGAACATCACCCCGGATCAAATAAATTTGACTGACAGTGAAAAGAATTTTTTAAACGATATTCAGAATGAAGAAAAAAAATAACTGCCCATAGAATACCCAAACCACTCCCGCCTTCGTGGGCGCACCCTACCTACCCGTTAGCGAAAATGTTAGAACGCATATTTCATCATAAATCGTATCATCATCGAATATGATCGTATCATATCGTATCATTTATTTCAAAAGATGTTTATATTTGCCCAATGGAAAACAAGGTACATACTTTTAGTATAGATATTGATTGGAAGCTGATTGATATGATTAGCCAGATCGATCGTTTTGACGCTTCCTGGACATCTATTGAGCGGAAAGAAGGCCAAAGCTTAAAGCAATAAAATCAATAGCAACTGTTCGTAGTGTCGCTGCATCAAATCGTATAGAGGGTTCGGCGATGAGCGACGAAGAAGTTGACAATCTGCTTCAGAATATCGATATTACGAAGTTGACTGATCGTGATTCTCAAGAAGTTGTTGGATACTTTGAGACACTTGATATTATTTCTGAGTCATATCCGGATATTGAAATACTCGAGAGTAGCATAAAAAACCTTCACAATATCCTGATATTGGCAAAGACTATTCAGTAATTGCAAAGAATATATATGGCATAACATCGGGTCGTCCTATTTTATTTTATCTCAGATTGAGATCTAAATATGTGGAGATTGTAAGAATCCTTCATGAACAAATGGATCTGAAGTCGAGAATTAGATAAGAACTTCTGCATCCAACTTTATTGAAAATATCCAATGGACCAGCCCCTCGGCTGATTCCACAATAATGTTTTTTTTAGCTAAAAAAATACTTCCCCTAACATCCACCCAAACCACACCCACTTCGTGGCCGCGGTGGAAATTAAAATATAAATAATGGATTTTAAAATATGAAGAAAGTAATTTCAACACTCGTTTTAATCGTTGCCATATTAGCAATAATTGCATCGGCAACAGGTATTTTTTCAACAGGTGGTAGTCAGTATGAATACCAATCAATAACGGGGCAAACTGTAACTATATACGGAGTTGGAGTGTATAAACATATGTCGGCAGATGTAGCAATACAAGGGATTGCACAAGATTATGTTACATTATTTATTGCTATTCCCGCACTTCTATTTGCGCTCTTCCTTACCCGTAAAAAAACATTGAAATCAAAGTATTTACTGGCAGGAATATTAAGCTATTTATTTCTTACTTATTTGTTTTATATGAACATGGCGATGTACAATGCACTGTTTTTAGTTTATATTGCATTGACTGGGACTACATTTTTTGCATTGACCATGACGTTATTATCTATCGAGATTGATAAACTACCAATGGCTTTCAATGACAAGACTCCGACAAAACTGATCGGTGGTTTTCTAATTTTTACTGCTACGAGTATTGCATTACTTTGGCTGAGTATACTGGTTCCACCGTTATTGGATAAAACAATAATACCCCTTTCGGTAGAGCATTATACTACTTTGACTGTTCAAGGGTTCGATTTGTCTTTGTTTCATCCCCTTCTTTTTGTAGCCGGTTTATTGCTGATTAAGAAAAACAGATTTGGTTATCTGATGGCACCTGTTTCACTAATCTTTCTGTCATTCCTAATGACAGCATTAATCGCAAAAATTATCGCAATGTCATTGGCAGGTGTAAATGTTGTTCCGGTTGTATTTATTATTCCTTGTATTACCATTTTAGCGATTGTATGCAGCATAATTACACTAAAGAACATCAACAATGACCCTTTAAAAAAAAGGCAATAAATTGGAGAATTCTAATTATTAATATAAAAAAGAAAGACTTCATGAATCCAACACCATGGTGCAAATTCACAGTGAAATAATTAAAAAACATAAATGCACGTCCGCTAACAATACCTAAACCACACGCGCTTTCAGCGGGCGCGGCCTGACTCACCGTTAGCATAAAACCGTACATCCGGAGTTTACCTCGTTTAATCATCGCATAAAAAGCGTAGATTAATTTGATTTGCGTAGATAACTGATTATATTTACCGCAAATAATGCGTAGAATATGCTGTGTATTTATCAGAATGTTGATTGGCCAAATTTTACCTGGGACATTAACCAATTGCTTTCTACTTTAAGTAAAGTAAGGAATCTACAGGGTAGAATTATTGGAAAGATGGAGTCCATAGGTTTCAACCTTAGGAATGAAGCCATATTGGAAACACTGACGCTCGATGTAATTAAATCAACTGAGATTGAAGGTGAGATTCTAAATCCGGATCAAGTACGTTCATCCATAGCAAAGCGGCTTGGCTTAGATATTGGTGCACTCGATAATTCCGATCGAAACATAGATGGTATAGTTGATCTGATAATGGATGCAACCAAAAATTGCAACGAACCCATAACCGCAGACCGATTGTTTGGTTGGCATTCTGCCTTATTTCCTGCAGGGCGAAGTGGACTATATAAGATTACGGTTGGTTCTTGGCGCATTGATTCCACCGGTCCTATGCAGGTCGTATCGGGAGCGATGGGCAAGGAAAAGGTACATTATCAGGCCCCTGATTCGTCGGTCATACCGACTGAGATGGATCAATTTATGGATTGGATTAACTCAAAAACAGATTTAGAGCCAGTAATTAAAGCTGCCATTGCTCATTTTTGGTTTGTAACCCTTCATCCCTTCGATGATGGAAACGGTAGGATTGGCCGAGCGTTGACCGACTTGTTACTTGCTCGTGCAGATGGCAGTGACCAACGATTCTACAGTATGTCTTCCCAAATCAGAAAAGAAAGGAAGACCTATTATGATATTTTAGAGAGTACTCAAAAAGGAGGGCTTGATATAACTAATTGGCTCTCATGGTTTTTAAATTGTTTGATGGATACCTTAATTTCATCCGATACCATACTTTCAAAAGTATTTTTTAAAGCCCACTTTTGGGAACAACATTCAACAATTACCTTGAATGAGCGTCAACGATTGATAATCAATAGGATGCTGGATGGTTTCGATGGAAAATTGACATCCTCAAAATGGGCAAAGATTACAAAGTGTTCTCAAGATACAGCACTAAGAGACATACAGGATTTAATGAATAAGATGATTCTTCAAAAGGAATCATCAGGGGGAAGAAGCACCAATTACGAATTAATTGAATAAAAAATGCCTGCTGCTAACATTACCAAAACCACACCCACTTCGTGGGCGCGGCCTGGCCCCGTTAGATCTAATTTTAGAATCGCACTTTTATACATGTTTATGATATTAAAACTAAAAAATTTGCATTTTTATTAGATACTTGCAACAGATTAAAACACCAGATAATAATGACTGCTGATGCATTTATTTCTCATTACATACCCTGGGCTTGGTGGAAAAAATCGAAAAACAAGACGTTTTTAAGTTTTATGTGTTGGGTAGATGCGATTGTTTTTGCATTGGTGGCCGTCTATTTCATCAATATCTATCTTTTCCAAAACTATCAGATTCCAAGTTCATCGCTTGAAAAGAGTCTATTGGTTGGTGACTTTTTGTTAGTCAGTAAAGCGAGTTTTGGTCCTCGTGTCCCAAACAAACCACTTTCTTTCCCATTGCCACAACATACATTACCAATACCTAATTGTAAGTCATTCATTGAGAAACCTCAATGGGATTATCGTCGTTTAAAGGGTTTTGACAAGTTGAAGCGCTATGATATCGTGGTTTTCAATTTTCCGACTGGGGATACTGTTGCAACGAAGATATCAAATCCTGATTATTACACATTATGCTATTTGTATGGTAGAGATAACGTTCAAGGGAGAAAAGATATTTTCGGTGAAATAATTTATCGACCAGTCGATCGTCGTGAGAATTATGTGAAGCGATGTGTAGCAATAGCAGGAGATCGACTTCAGATTAAATATAATCAGGTTTACGTTAATGGACAGAAGCAATCCTGATATTGGCAAAGACTATTCATAAATTGCAAAGAATCTATATGGCATAACATCGGGTCGTCCTATTTTATTTTATCGCAGATTGAGATCTAAAGAAGTGGAGATTGTAAAAATCCTTCATGAACAAATAGATCTGAAGTCGAGAATTAGATAACAACCGCTGCACCAGCCTACTACAAACGCACCCTAAACACCCATCAGGCATCATTCTAAATTCTGGTTCATACTCTTTTATGTTCACTTTAAAGAAAACATCAAAAAATAATGTATTATCTTTGGGGAGAACTTTAATCTATGGCAAGACAGATCCTATATTAGGAATACATAAAAAAATAACAACTGCCCCCCATTAAGCAGTTATTTTAAAAAGAATAAAAATGAACAAAAGAAAATTTAGAAAAGCGATTAGAAGATTAGTGAATTTGCCTAAAGGGAAATTCTTTGTTTTGTATTTTGCTAATAAAATTACATATTTCTACCTCAAATTAATAAAATCAACAAAGGTTGCCTATCCATCAACAATAATGCTTGAATTAACAAATCATTGCAATCTAGCATGTACTACTTGCCCACGTGAGTATGATTATGGTAAAGCAATGGATAAAGGGAATATGAACCCGGAATTTGCCAAGAAAATAATTGACGAGGTATGGCCATATCTTGATTCTATTGGCTTGACTGGTATGGGAGAAACATTTTTATATAAAGAACTATATGATATTGTAAACTATATCAAGGAAAAAAATAAAGGAATTGTTATTTCAGTATCCACGAATGCAGTTTTACCAAATTTTATTCAAAATGCAGCACCGTTGTTAGGAAAAATTGATACAATACAGGTTTCAATTGACGGACTTGAGAATGTTTACGAACAAATTAGAAAGAAATCAAATTTTAAGGTATTAGATGATAATCTGAAAACACTTGCAAAAATGGCAAGAAACACAGATACAGATATCATGCTCAATATGGTAGTAACAAAGGAAAATCATAAACACATGTCTTTATTGGTAGATTATGCCAAAGAGATAGGTATAAAATATGTAGATTATACATTATTAAACCTTGCATCAGTAACGGACATTGAGCAATCGTATTATAATTTCTATCAATCTGTTGAATTTCAAGAATCAATTGAAGAGTTAGAAATCACGATTAACAGGGCTCCCGAGGTGCTTGTTACCGAACGTAATTTTAAAACAGACAATAGTTTTCAAAAGTGTCCATTTCCCTGGACTCATTTTTATATTAGTTGGGATGGATACATGCCACCGTGTTGCGCAAAACCCTTCCCCAAAGAGTTAAATTTTGGGAATGTAACTAATAAAAAAGTCATAGATGTTTTAAACAGTAACGAATATAAAGATTTTCGGAATAAGTGGTTTAATAACTGTCCCCCTGATTTTTGTTACAAATGTCATTATATAGATATTAAACCAATAAAAACAACTGCCAACAAGCGGAATTAAAATAGCCCTCGACACAAAAGTTGGGTTTAACAAACAGCTCACTTTGGTCATTTTGCAAGAAGTAAAAACACTCATCAAAGAGAATATGATTAAAGTATAAAATACCTATCTTTCGGGAATTAATTCACACTCCTTTTCACTATTTCATGAAGAAAAACAAATTTTTATCCAAAGTTTCTGCATTGTTATTTTTACTGTTACAATGTTTTTGCACCCCCATTCAGGCACAGTTAAACTGGCCTTCCGGACAGCTTTTACCTTCGTTTCCGGCCACAGCGAATACCGTGGATTTAATTTATCTGAACAAAAATACGGCGGAAGAATTGTATTTGTTTTCCTCCTTGAAAGGCATCGTTAACCGAACACAACCCCGAATCTTTGCGTACGATGGGGATGCTTTTGCTGAGGGAGCCTATACCTGGATGCAATCCTTGGGTTTGAAATGGGTGGAGCATTCCAATTGTTGGAATATGGTATCGAAATACAGGAATGAAATTTCAGGTTTGATTGTATATGATCCTGCACAAATACATACTGTAAATCTGGCTACCGTTTTGGCCAAAGATCGCAAGGCAATCATTGCTGCACCTTCGTTGCTGTCAAAACTAACTTCTGCTCCTTACAATTTGCCCATATTACTGGATCTACGCGGGCAATTCACCAGTAAAATGGAGGTATATCAGACCCTGTTTGATACTTATTGGCCCAGTCTTGACCACCGCTTAATTATTGGTTTGAATCCCGAAGTACACAAAGCCTCTCTTCGCGAATATGCCACAGCTCTTGGTGCTGCCACAGTCTGGCTTGATCCAAAAGATTCTGTGGAAAGCAAAATGCTGGATAAATTTCTGGCATCGATGCCCGTTGGAGCCAATCACATGGGTTGGTGGCCAGAAGAAGGTGCAGGTATACAAAAAGTCTCAGCCTACGGGATAACAACCATAGCCAGTGATTGGTGCACCAACCTGACCGTGCACAGCGGAATGCCGAGAACCATTAACATTAAGCCTGCCCCACCAAAACCCGCACTTCAAAAAAAGATTTACGTTGCCTTTATTTTGAGTGATGGCGACAACCTTCAATACGTGGAACACTTGCTACGGAAATTGTGGAGCAACAAAGACCGGGGAACTGTTCCTCTGGGATGGACCATGTCACCGGCTATGGTAGATGCCATGCCAGGGGCACTCAACTACTACCATCAAACAGCAACTGACAACGACAACCTCATATCAGGTCCTTCCGGATACGGATACACCTATCCCAATTTTTGGACAGACCAGAACGCGCTCAATCAATTCGTAATCAAAACCGAAGAATACAACCGTCGTGCCGGATTTCGGGTCATCACCATTTGGAACACCATTACGGGTGGCATCAATTCGAACGTGGGGCAAGCTTTTGCCACGTATGCTCCTACCCTGCTAGGTCTTACTGGACAAAACACAGGTGGCCTGTTGAGCATTTACAAAACGCTGCCCGGAATGCCACTTTCCTGCAATTATGGCACCAGTGAACAGGCCATGAAGGATCACATAACCTCTGCTTCAGCGGGATGGGATGGTTTGAAGCCAAGGTTTGTTATTATCCAGTGTCAACCCTGGACAGCCCTGACTCCTACCAACTTTAAAAATGTGGCCGAATCCCTCGGTTCGAATTACGAGGTGGTGCGTCCCGATCATCTTTTTGAATTGATGCGTGAATCTAAAGGTTTGCCCATCAATCCTTCGGGAATACTTGGAAATGGTGACGGGTTGACTGGATCCTATTTTAATGACATGCTGCAGAAAACTCTGGCTCTCACCAGAAGGGACATCACCGTGAATTTTGACTGGGGAAGCAATGCACCGGCCAGTGAAATCAAAACGGATGGATTTTCAGTAAAATGGACAGGGCAGATTCAGTCTGAGTATTCGGAAAGCCATACTTTTTATACCACCTCTACTGGTGGAGTAAAGCTGACCATTGACGGAAACGTATTGATTGATGCATTGTCTGATAGCGAAGTCTCCACTAAAAGCAATACCATTACGCTTCAAGCCGGTCGAAAATACAACATTTCACTGGAATACGTCCATGTCACGGGCAACGCTTTGTGCAAACTGGAATGGCAGAGCGCTTCATTAACCAAACAAATGGTGCCCAAATCGCAGCTTTACCCCGAATCTATATCTCCTGTTTCTACTACCGGCGTTGTCACCATTTATACAGGCTCCGGTTTCGGAGGGTTTTCCTTAGGTTTAAAAATGGGTGATTATACATCCTCAGACCTCAGAACACTGAATATTTTTGAAAAAGAAATTGCCTCTATCCGTATACAGAAAGGCTACAGGGTGAAGCTTTTTGCCCTAAATGATTTTAAAGGAGAGTTTGTGGAAATATCTTCGGATTCCATAGACCTTGGCAACTGGAAGAACAAAACCCTCTCGTTGAAAGTTATGCCGAACAAGTTTACAACAGTTTCAGGTACTTTTCTCCTCAAAAATAAATCTACTGGTTTTTTTATGGAGGCGGGCACTAGTATAAATGCTACCGCTGATGGGTTTACACTTAGGCAAGACACGCTTACTTCATTAACGAATCAGCAATTTCAGCTGACTCCATTGGAAGATGGCTCGTATCAAATACTAGTCAAACACAGTGACAAATCACTGGATGTAAAAGATAAAAGTCCGACTTCCGGTGCAATGGTGCTGCAATACGGATATCTTGGCTTACCCAGTCAAAAATTTATTTTAATGCCCACCAATGACGGATATTATAAAATCATGTTTGCCCATAGTGGAAAAATCCTTGAATCAGCTTCCATTCGACAATATGGGTCTCTCAGGCAAATGAATGACAGTAGTCAAATTCTTGGACAGTGGCAATTCTTACCGTTAACAGCGGGAGCTGTTGGAACAGGCACAGGACTTACTGCTAAATACTATAACGGAATGAATTTTGAAATCTATAAAGCCACAAAAACAGACACAACCATCAACTTCAACTGGGGACAGGGTAGTCCGACAAACACAAATTTAAATCCCGATGGTTTTTCCATCCGCTGGACCGGAGATATTCTACCTAGCTTTACCGGACCCTATACTTTTTTTATTACCAGCGACAATGGAAGAAAGCTGTGGATCAACAATACACCGATCATTGACAAATGGTTAGACGATCACGGCATTGAATATTCAGGCATAATTGATCTGACGGCTGGTGTAAGATATCCCATCCAAATTGATTACTTTGAGAGTGTCGGAGGTGCAAACATCAAACTCGAATGGATGAACTCCTTTCAGGGCAAACAGCTGATTCCCAAATCGCAGCTTTATCCTGAATCTGCATCTTCAATGAGTAACCCCAACTTTGACAATCAATGGGTCAGCATGTATCCCAACATGGTATCCAACGGCCGGTTAAATGTTGCCTTCAGCAATTTGTCAGAAAGACTAAATGCACACTTCACGCTGTACGACCTAAGAGGAAAATTCCTCAGAAAAGAAATTCTTCATGATTCCGGCACTGTGGATATTCACGGAATCTGCTCAGGTATTTATCTGGCTACCATACGCACTGAAAACAAAACGTACAATCAGAAAATTTTGGTTCAGTAAAGTTGTAACAGTCAAGCCTCCTGTTGGCTTAATAGTATAAAAAACCTCAAAAATAATGTGGAATAAAATTGGAAAACGAATTGGTATATCGCTACTAATAAGCATTCTAGTTTACATAATACTATGTTTGACTCTTATTTATTGGCCAATAACTGTTGAGAAAAATGTTAAAAACTATGATTTTAGTTCCATCAGGAAAAACTCAAACTCTACTTTAGGAAAAGAACAATGGATAAAAACCAGAGACAATTACGAGATTTTCACCAGAGTATACCAGAGTGAAAATAAAAACGTCCTGATTTTAATACATGGTTCCGGGTCAGAAAGCAGATACCTGGCGAATTTAGCTGATTCCATTGCCAAAGCAAATATTGCAACAGTCTTAACACCAGACATGAGAGGTCACGGTAGAAACGGTGGTAAAAGAGGAGATATTGATTTTATAGGACAGCTTGAGAATGATTTGGAAGATTTGATTCTATACAGCAAAAAAAACCTTGGTGCAAAAAAAATAATTCTGGCGGGACATTCTTCTGGCGGTGGTTTTGTTTTGAGATTTATCGGGAATCCGAAAAATAGTAAGATAGATAAGGCCATATTGCTTGCACCCTATCTGGGTCATGAAGCACCGACAGTTAAACCCAATAGCGGAGGATGGGTTCAAGTAGCCATGAAAAGAATCATAGGGCAATCAATGTTGAATAATGTGGGCATTAAAACCTTTAACAATTTACCCGTTTTATTTTTTAATCGTCCAAAGAATCTGAATGATAAGCTACAAGTCCCTTTCTATTCATTCAATATGACACTGAATTTTAACCCGAAAAATTATAAAGAAGAAATAAAAAACATTGATATACCTTGTCTTGTTTTGGTTGGTAAACAAGATGAAAGTTTTTATTCTGAGCAATTCCCCATGGTATTTAACGTAGCCAAAAAATTTGTCCATGTCGAACTTATAGAAAATGTAAAGCATTTGGACATTGTTAAAAATCAAAAAACATTTGAAATAATTAAAGAATGGAATAAATATTAGGAAAGTAACCTCTCAACTAAAAATCAGAACCCTATAAAACACATCTAATATGAAAAAATTATCTGCCCTCTTATTACTATCTGTAATTTATACTATCTCGGGTTTTGCACAAAGGTATTATCCATTTATAAATGAATCCAAAAAATGGAGATATGTTCAAACTATTTGTTTGACAGGTTCAAATAGTTGTGTAAATTTTGTAGAACAAGGGTATTTTAAAGGAGATACACTCATAGACAGCTATAAATATCATCCCTTTTATTTGAAGCAAGAACAACCTTCCTTGTCAGACGCATATATTTCATACTATTTTCGGGAAGACACAATTAACAGGCAAGTTTATATATATGATCCAAATTTTAACAAAAAAGCTTTACTTTATGATTTTAGTTTAAATAAAGGAGACTCTTTTAACATCTATCTTTTAGATGATATCTATAAGAAAAAGATGGTCATAAATGTTGACACTGTCATGACTTATGACAAAAAGCTTAAAAGAATTATATTTGAAGACTCAACCACCTGGATTGAAGGAATTGGTTGCGTTACACACACGTTTATACCTTCTGAAGGAGAATTGATTTGTATGAAAGAAAATGATTCTGTTTTATATTTAAATGAAAAATATGAAAACTGTGATACTATATTTAGCGATGTTAATTCAATAGAAAGTAAGCAAATAAAAAATAATAGTCTTTCTGTTTTTCCAAATCCGATTGAAAAGTCTTCCGTTTTAGAAATAGAAGACCACACAGATGAAAACTTGAAAATTGAAATTTACGATGGTGTTGGGTTATTGATTAAAGTCGATAGTTTTAGAGAAAAATACCCTATAGGATCCATTAGCTTAAGAAAAGGGATTTATTTTTGCAGAGTGATCTCAGATAATAGAATCCTTGGTGTCAATAAATTAATAGTAAAATGAAAAAAGCAACAATAAATTTAATTGGATTGTTTTTAACAGGAGTCCTTTATTTTTTAATTATTGGGCCAATTATTACTGGTCAAACCATTATATTTCCTACAAGTTGGTCCATGTTTGGGGTCATATTGTTGTTTGTTATAGGTTCCCCATTAGTAAGTTTTATTATTCCAGGTATCATTGCAATAAATGAATATGTGGAAAAAAAGCCCTTTTGGAAATATTTCTATAGTACTGGTTGGATCATTTATATTTTAATTTTGATTGTATATTCAATCGTATTAAATGGTCTCAAGTACATGTAGAAAAGAAACGATGATTGACCATTTAACAAAGAATATGCCGATGCCATTAAAGTGATCGCCAAAACTGAAAAATGTGAGTTAGTGGACTTATATTACAAAAGTGGCATTACACCAAAAAATGCCATGAAATACAAACGTTTAAAGGATCCAAAAACAGGCGCATACAAAAATTTCACCTATCCGGAATACACAACGATTCCATTTAATCCCGAAGTGGACGATTACCCCTACCCTTTGGATGCGATGAATATGACCTATGATGGCCTGCATCCATCCGACAAGGCATTTGCCATTATTGCTAAAATGTTGGTGAAAGTGATGAAAAAATACTAATTATTTAAACTTATTTAAAATGTCGCTAAAAATTCATTGCTTTCAACACGTCGCTTATGAGGATTTGGGTTGTATCACTCAATGGATTGAACTAAACAACCATCAACTATCCTATTCTAAATTTTATACAGACTATTCCATTCCTGAACCGGAAGCCTACGATTGGCTGATTGTCATGGGTGGGCCTATGGGCATTTATGATCAAAAAGAATTCCCATGGCTCACCGATGAAAAAAAATCCATTAAAAAAGCCATTGACCAGAATAAGACCGTTATAGGTATCTGCCTGGGTTCTCAATTAATAGCAGACGTTTTAGAAGAAAAAGTGTTCAAAAACGTTGAAAAAGAAATTGGCTGGTTCCCTTTGAATTTAACGGAAATATCAAAAACCCTTTTTGGTGAAAAGGCAAAAGATAAAATCATGGTTTTTCATTGGCACGGCGATACATACAATCTTCCAAAAAACGCCATACACTTAGCATCCTCTGAAGGCTGTATAAATCAAGCTTTTTTGTACAAGGATAAAGTGCTGGGTTTGCAATTCCATTTAGAAGTGACTCATCAAAGCCTTCAGGAAATGATTGAACATGGTAGAGATGAATTAAAACCCGGAAAATTTATTCAAGCTGAAAAGGACATTCGGATGCAAACAGAGTTTATTGAGACCAACAATCAAAAAATGTTTGAACTTTTAAATCATTTTTACAATAAAGATTGATTAGATTCGCACAACACTAGCCTTGCCCCTATTTGGACAAAATCCCGGCCAACATTAGCCATCACCAAATAAAACGACCGTATGAAACTCAGACAACTCGTATTTATTGGATTGCTTTTTATTTCATGTCTAATCCAAGCTCAAACAGATTTCCGGCCGGGTTATGTCATTAAGACAAATGGAGATACTTTAATTGGTGAAATTGATTATCGCATTGATCAGTTGATGGGTAGAAGGTGTCGTTTTGAAACCAACAACAAGGAAATCCTTTTTACGCCAGACGATATAGATTCTTATCGATTTTATGGGAGCAAATATTTTATTGCCCAGCCAGTTAATGGAAAAAAGATTTTCCTGGAATATCTGTTAAAAGGCAAAATAGATCTCTATTACCTGAGAGATGAAAAAGGTGATCATTATTTTCTGGAGAAAGACAATTCTGGTATTGTTGAAATTCCTTATTCAGAAGGGATTAAACATATGGACGGAAAGGATTATTACTACGAAACAAAAAAACATACGTTATTATTAAATCACTATATGTATGAGACTCCTGAGCTTCAGAAAAGGATAGCCTTGATGGGTAAACCCGAACATAAAAACCTGATAAAACTGGCGGAAGATTACCACAACATCGTTTGTAAAGACTACTCCTGCATAACGTATGAAAAACAGACACCGATAAAAATTGATTTTGAAGTTGCAGGTGGCCCTGTTGCGTATCAAGATAATAACTCTTTTCAGGCAGGGATACTCATGCATTTGTGGATGCCAAGGACCAGTGAAAACATTTACTTCAGAACAGGCATACTGAGCTCGATTCTGGATTTTGACAGTATACAAAGCAGGGTTTATAAAATCCCGATACATCTTGAGTACAACTATCCAAAAGGTCGTTTTAGACCAATTTTTGCCTATGGAATAAACATTTACAGTCGTCACTTCTTTCCTACAGTAGCGTTTATGGGTGGTTTAAATATAAAACTTCACCGATCCATATCTCTGGGAATAACCTATGATGTTGATTTCATATCCAAAAAGTATGTACCACTCATTCCTCAGACACTATTTTCTCAATCCTTAATGTCAGGATTCATTGTAAAATTATAACGTTTATCCTTAAAACTACCCGAAAATTAAAAAACAAAAAATAACACATCAAATAAATATCTACCTCAAAAGCATCAACAATACTTAAGTTTTAGCCCAATCTTATTTGTATCATTTTATGCAAGCGTATGAACATTTTATCTATTTGTATTAAACAACAATTCACTTATTTTTGTTACATAAATTCGCTAAATCGTTTTATCATACAAAACACGTTTAAAATGAAATTAAGACTCCTTCTTTTAGGGTTACTTTTCCATGTTATTACCATTCAAACATTCGCCCAACTTTCTACAGGCATTAATGCCGACATTTTAAACAATGAATGGACAGCCAGCTGGATAACGCATCCCGATATCTCGGGTAAGGAATTTGGTATTTACCTGTTTCGCAAGGATTTTGCACTAACTACCCAACCTGAAAAATTTATCGTCCATGTTTCTGCAGACAATCGATATAAATTGTATGTAAATGGTACTCAGGTTTGCAATGGTCCTGCCAGAGGGGACTTATTGAAATGGTACTTTGAAAGTGTTGATATTGCAACCTATTTGAAAAGTGGTCAGAATGTTATTACTGCAGAAATCTGGAATGTAGCCGGGCAAATTGCCGATGCTCAAATAACGAGTTCAACCGGGTTTATTCTTCAAGGCAATACCTCCGCCCAAAATACAATCAACACCGATGCAACATGGTCAGTATACCGGGATTTGGCATACATTGAAGTGGGTGGCATTTTTCACATTACCGGCCCGGGTGAAAAGTTCAATGGTGTCAATCACCCATGGGGCTGGATGAAGTCTGATTTCGATTTTTCAAATTGGAAAAAGGTCAAAGTTTTGGATAAAGGCAGACCCTTAAATAGCCTCAGTGTTTGGGGTGGACCTTCAAAGTATATTCTTTATCCGCGAACGATTCCGGCTATGGAAGAGAAAATGCAACGATTCTCCAGCGTCCGCCGCTCCGATTTACCCAATACGACAGACTCTTTTTTGAAAGGAGAAAGTTCATTGATTATCCCGGCAAATACCAAAACCAAAATACTTATTGACCAAAAAATCCTGACCAATGCCTATCCTGTTTTAAACTATTCCAAGGGAGCGAAGAGTGAAATTAAGATCACTTACGCTGAAGGTATGTACAACGCTGCAAAAGAAAAAGGAAACAGGGATGAGATAGAAAACAGACAGATAAACGGAAATTCCGATTTTGTTATTGCTGACGGTGGTGATAACCGCATCTATAAAACACTTTGGTGGCGCACGTTTAGATATGTTGAACTGGAAATTCAAACCGGAGCTGAACCTTTAACAATCCATGATTTTTACAGCATTTTTACCGGTTATCCTTTGGAAGAAAAAGCATCTTTTAAAAGCGATGACCCAATGCTGACCAATATTTGGACAGTCGGTTGGAGAACTCAGCGTTTGTGCACCTTTGAAACATTTATGGATTGTCCCTATTATGAGCAGTTGCAGTATGTGGGAGACACCCGTATTCAGGCCAATGTAACCACCTATGTTACAGGAGATTCCAAATTGGTAAAAAATGCTATTGCTTCCATCAACGAATCCCGTTTACCAAGTGGTATCACTCAATCCCGTTATCCGGCCAATGCACCACAAATCATCCCTCCATTTTCACTGGTATGGAATACCATGGTCTATGATTACTGGATGCTAAACGACGATCCTGAATTTGTAAGATCCATGATTCCAGGCATGATGCAAACGCTGAACTGGTTTGAAGCAAGAATGGATCCATCCACTGGTATGCTGGGTAAAATGGAATATTGGAATTTTGTAGACTGGGCAAGTTTCAAAAATTGGGATTTTGGCATTCCTCCTGGACAATTTAATGGAAATTCATCCGTCATTACACTGCAATATGCGTACACCCTGCAAAAGTCAGCACTTGTTTTCAATGCTTTTGGTATGAAGGAAGAAGCATCCCGTTACATCAGTCAGGCTGAAAAGATAAAAGCGGCCGTCTATAAAAGTTGTTGGGATCAGGCAAAAGGAATGATAGCCGACACGCCAGAAAAAACCAACTTTAGCCAACACACCAATTCCCTGGCCATCCTGACAAACACCATTCCAAAGGATTTGCAGGCAAGTGTGGCAAATACGATTTTGAACAACAAGGATATAGCTGAATGCTCCCTTTATTTTCGTTTTTATCTGACAGAAGCCATTGAAAAAGCAGGTTTGGCTGATAAATATCCGGATATGCTGGATCCATGGGAAAAAATGCTCAGCATCGGACTCACCACTTTTGCGGAAGTGCAAGACGCACCTCGCTCAGACTGTCACGCCTGGAGCGCTTCGCCTTTGTATTATTTTCTATCCCTGACTTGCGGCATCAAGCCCAATGAACCCGGTTTTAAATCGGTACGAATTGAGCCTAAACTCGGTCGGCTAAATTCGATAGAAGGTGCCATGCCTCATCCACTGGGTACAATTAAAGTGCAATTGCAAAAAGGCAATGACGGACATGTGACAGGAGAGGTTACACTTCCAGAAAAGCTGAATGGAATTTTTGTATGGAATGGGAAAAAAGTATCTTTGAAAGGCGGGTTAAATAAAATCAACAACTAAATTAATAGTTCTTATGAAGTTAAGTCTCAAATTGTTTCTTTTAGGGTTTCTACTAAATGTAACAGGTTTTCAGGCCTTTGCTCAGACAACAGGTGGCATTCATCCCGACATACTGAACAATGAATGGTCAGCCAAGTGGATTACATGCCCAGATATAACAGGTACGGAATTTGGTGTTTATCTGTTTCGCAAAGATTTTACACTAGAAACCATACCTGAAAAATTCATCATCCATGTTTCGGCCGACAACCGGTATAAGTTGTATGTAAATGGAAAATACATTTGCAATGGCCCGTCCAGGGGTGATTTATTAAAGTGGTATTTTGAAAGTGTGGATATTGCCGCCTTTTTAAATGCCGGTAAAAACGTCATTACTGCAGAGGTTTGGAATTTTGCCGAAAACCGTCCGGATGCCCAGGTTTCCAGTATGACCGGGCTTATCATTCAGGGAAATACCCCTTCTGAAAACATCATTAATACCGACAACAGCTGGTCTGTTTTCAGAGATATTGCCTATTCACCGATTGTTGGAAAAATGCACATCATTGGCCCGGGAGAAAAGTTGAATGGCGAATTGCATCCCTGGAATTGGATGGATGCAACGTATAACTGCTCCGGTTGGAGCAAATCCAAAGAATTGGAAAAAGGCAAACCCCTCAACAACCTTGGAGCCTTTGGCGGTCTTTCACGGTATGTACTTCAACCGCGCGATATTCCAGCCATGGAAGTAAAAATGCAGCGGTTTTCGAGTGTACGCCGCTCCGATTTACCTAAAATTTCAGACTCCTTTTTACGGGGAGAAAAAGCGTTGGTCATCCCCGCGAATACCAAAACAAAGATACTGATCGATCAAAAAATCCTGACCAATGCGTATCCGGTATTGAAGTTTTCGAAGGGTAAAAAGAGTGAGATTAAAATCACCTACGATGAAGCACTTTACAACGAAAAAAATGAAAAAGGAAACAGAAATGATATTGAAGGTAAATCTACCGATGCCTTTTACCAGGACATTATCCTGCCGGATGGAGGCAATAACCGCACCTTTACTTCTCTTTGGTTCCGCCCGTTCCGATATGTGGAACTGGAAATTGCAACCAAGGACGAACCTTTAACCCTCAATGACTTTTACAGCAATTTTACCGGATATCCTTTTGTAGAAAAAGCTTCCTTTAAGAGCGACGACCCATTAATGACAACTATCTGGAATGTAGGTTGGAGAACGCAGCGTTTATGCGCCCTGGAAACGTATATTGACTGCCCCTATTACGAACAGTTGCAGTACGTAGGTGACACGCGCATTCAGGCACTCGTTTCAACGTATGTATCGGGCGATTCCAGATTGGTGAAAAAAGCCATTTCTTCCATACGCGACTCCCGTCTGCCAAGTGGTATCACTCTAAGCCGTTACCCTTGTTATTCGCCTCAGGTTATACCCCCTTTCTCTTTGGTTTGGAACACTATTGTGTATGATTACTGGATGATGAACGACGACAAAGATTTTGTTCAGTCTATGATTCCCGCCATGATGGATGTGTTGAACTGGTACGAGTCAAAACTGGATTCCACCGACATGCTTGGAAAAATGGAATTCTGGAATTTTGTGGATTGGGTTGGTTTTAAAAATTGGGATTTTGGTTCCGCTCCAGGTCAATTTAACGGTCATTCGGCAGTGATTACCCTGCAATATGTGTACACACTTGAAAAGACAGCTACACTTTTTAACGCTTATGGCATGAAGGATGAAGCCTCACGCTATCTGAAAATGGCCGACCGTATTAAAACTGCTGTATATAAAAATTGCTGGGATCAAACAAAAGGAATGTTATCCGATACCCCTGAAAAAGTCAATTTCAGCCAACACGCCAATTCGCTGGCCATTCTCACCAACGCCATTCCACAGGATGACCAAGCAGCTGTTGCAAAAAACATCTTGAACAACAAAGACATAGCTCAATGTTCGCTGTATTTCCGCTTTTATCTGACGGAAGCCATAGAAAAAGCAGGATTATCGGATCTTTATCCGGATATGCTCGAACCATGGAAAAACATGCTCGACAATGGTCTCACTACTTTTGCGGAAGTGCCAGACCCTACCCGCTCCGACTGTCATGCCTGGAGTGCTTCTCCGGTTTATAACTTATTATCACTGATTTGTGGGATTAAGCCCAATGAGCCTGGTTTTAAATCGGTTCTGATTGAGCCACATCTGGGTCGGTTGAAGTGGATTGAAGGCTCTATGCCTCATCCAATGGGTACCATTAAAGTCTGTTTGAAAAAAGACAAACAGAATCGTTTGTCAGGTGATGTAACTTTGCCCGAAAATTTAACCGGTACGTTTATCTGGAATGGACAGAGCATAGTCTTGAAGGGTGGAATCAATCAAATTAAAGAATAATTCGATCTATCTCTAAATAAAAACTTTCAGAAGGTTTCAGGCTCAAACTTGAAACCTTCTTTTTTTCCATTAAATAAACCAAGTAATTGGTATCTTTAGAGCTCATAAATCGTACCAATATGAAAATAAACACCAATAGATGGAATAAAATCCGGTATACGCTCTATACACCAGGATATGATAAATTAGCCAATTATTTCAGGGAATCCAGGAAAAAGTCCATTGATTCCTTAAACATACAACCCGGGGATAAAATACTGATCGTCGGTGCCGGAACAGGTCTTGATCTGGAATTCTTACCACCCAATTGCGAAATAATCGCAACAGATATAACGCCTTCCATGATTGAAGAAATCAAAAAGCGAAATAAAACTTATAATCTTATTGTTCAGGCCAGCGTCATGGATGGACAAAAACTTGCATTTGAAGACAACACGTTTGATAAGATCATTCTTCACTTGATACTGGCTGTGATTCCAAACCCAATAGCTTGCATGAAGGAATCAGAACGTGTATTAAAACCCGGTGGACAAATAGCTGTTTTTGATAAGTTTGTACCAAAGGGCGGAAAAATTTCCAATCTTCGAAAATTTGCAAATGTGTTCTCCAATGTTCTTTTCACCGATTTAACCAGACATTTTGAACCTATCGTTGAACAGACAGAATTGGCGGTAACTGCCGACCTGGGAGCTGATTTCCACGGAAATTTCAGATTGATAAAATTGATAAAAAAATAAAAAGACCTTTCAGGATAAGACAGTCTGTATTTTCATTTCTGAACAGTGACCACCCCTTATTCGACAGGATTTTGAAAGATGTTTTATTCTTTGGCAGTATAAAATTAGTATCTTTGCAGAAATAGAAACACCGTTCAAACGAAAGAAATTTATGATTACAACGTATATTAATTGGGACATCAATCCGGAAATTTTCAATTTGTTTGGAATTTCACTCAGATATTATGGTTTGTTGTTTGCCGGTGGTTTAGTGCTTTGTATTTACATTCTAGGCTGGATGTTTAAAAGGGAAAAAATTGCTCCCGAAAAACTGGAAATGCTTTCTATTTACGCCATCATTGGCATCTTTGTCGGAGCCCGTCTGGGTCATTGTTTGTTGTATGAACCCACCTATTACCTGAGCCATCCATTGGAAATGATTCTTCCCATTCAACCTTTACCTGGTGGAGGTTACCGATTTTCGGGCTATCAAGGCCTGGCAAGTCACGGTGGAGGGTTAGGATTAATATTGGCATTGATTCTATATTCCAGAAAAACCAAAGAACCTGTTCTGAAAACCCTTGATTTAATAGCCATAGTGACACCTTTAAGCGGTGCATTTATCCGACTGGCCAATTTAATGAATTCCGAGATTATCGGTATACCAACCAATGTGCCCTGGGCTTTTATTTTTGTCAGTGAAGATGGCATCCCCCGTCATCCGGCTCAACTCTATGAAGCCATTTCCTATTTCCTGATCTTTGGTGTGTTGTTCTATTTATTTGTTAAAAGAAGAGCGAAGCTGCAAAACGGTATCTTTTTCGGTTTATCCATTACATTGATTTTCATTGCCCGATTTTTTATTGAATTTATCAAGGAAAAACAAGTGGCCTTTGAACAACAGATGAAGCTGGACATGGGCCAATTATTGAGTATTCCATTCATTCTTGTAGGAATAGGATTCATTATTTATGGATGGAAAAAGACCAAAGAAAATAGGTTAGCCACTAAAAAGAACTGACGTACTGTTTCTCGTTAAAGTTCCGATAAATAGGTTTCCAGTCTATCCAGTGCTTCCCGGATATTTTCCAACGAATTGGCATACGAAAAACGAACGAAGCCTTCCCCTGCAGTACCGAAATCAATGCCTGGAGTAATACCAACGTGTGCTTTTTCCAAAACATCGAAAGCAAAGGCAAAAGAGTTGTTGGTAAACTTTCGTGCATCACAAAAAACATAAAAAGCACCGCAAGGCTCGGCGTGAATCAGAAAGCCCAAATCCTTCAACCTTGTGACCATATAATCGCGGCGTTCCTTGTAAATAGCTTTCATAGCCTGTACATCAGGATCCGCATATTTTAAAGCAGAAATTCCTGCTTCCTGTGCAGTACTGGGCGCACATATAAACAGATTTTGCTGAAGTATTTGCAGTGAACGCATGTATGATTTAGGAGCTATTATGTAACCCAACCGAAGCCCTGTCATAGCATATCGCTTGGAAAAACCATTAATAACAAAAGCATTATCGGTAAATTCCAGAATACTTCTGGCTCTGCCTTCGTAAACCAGTCCATGATAGATTTCATCCGAAATGATGGGGATATCCAAGGTTGCCAGCTCCTTAAAAACAGAATCATCCACCAAACCTCCAGTCGGATTCATGGGTGAATTGACAAAGATAGCCCGGGTTTTATCATTTAGTTTTTTTCGAATATCCCGAACGTCGTACTGAAATTTATTTTCAGGTCTCAGTTCCACCAAAACAGGTTCTGCATTTACAGCCAGCGCAAAATTCCGATAGCAGGCGTAACCCGGATTGGAGAGAATCACTTCACTACCGGGTTCACAAAGCAACATCAACGTCAGTAAAATGGCGGGAGATGATCCGGAAGTCACCACAATGCATTCTGGATCGACCGTCACGTCGTATTCTTTTTTATAGAAATCGGCTATTTCGCGTCGAAGCAAGGGGTTACCCATCGAATGTGTATAGTGCGTCTTACCCGATTTATAGGCATTTCCGGCAGCCTCGGCTATGCAAACAGGCATATCAAAATCAGGCTCACCCACTTCCAGATGAATCACATCAATGCCTTCATGCTGCATAGCATTGGCACGTTCCAAAACATCCATTACAATAAAAGGGGTCATTTCTTCCACCTTGGGGTTTAAATGCATCATCTTATTTCGTATTAGCCAATTCAACAACTTCCAGATTCAGAATCTTACCTTCGGTCAATTCAAAACGAACCAAGGTACGCACGGCATGAAAACCTTGCTTGCCTGCTGCTCCCGGATTGACATGGAGCAACTGCCGCTTGGCATCAAATTTCACTTTAAGAATGTGTGAATGTCCACAAATAAATAATTTAGGATGAAACTCATTGAGTTGATTGATTATTTCCGGTGCATAATGACCAGGATATCCACCGATGTGAGTAATCAGCACACTGACCCCTTCACATTCAAAAAACAGATACCGGGGAAATCGTAAACGTTCCATATGTCCGTCAATGTTTCCATATACAGCTCTGAAAGTCTTAATTTTGGCCAGTTGATCTGCCACATCAATCGATCCAATGTCTCCTGCATGCCAAATTTCATCGCAATCTGCAAAATACGAAGCATAACGATCATCCCAATAAGCATGGGTATCAGAAAGTAATCCAATTTTCATCCTATAAATTTTAAAATTCAGGTGGTTGTGCCTGTATTTAGACCGTTCTACAAAGGTAGAAATCTAAAATCTTTTTTTCTTACCTTTGGAAAATTAAATAGAGAAATAGCTAAATAGTATCTCATGAAGATTATCCTCATCACCCTAATTTACGTGCTTGGCCCAATCTTTATCATACTATTGCACAACCGCTTCCAGGTTATTAAAAAAATCGGCACCATCGTTCTGGCCTATGCTCTCGGTATTGGGATGTCACTTTCCGGTTTTATGCATTTTAGTGTGGAGGAAAAAGCGCAAATGCAACTCATTCAGGAATGGATCATGAATATTGCTGTACCATTGGCCATTCCGCTGATGCTTTTTTCTTCCGACTTCAACCTTTGGAAAAAATCCCTGAAAAAAACATTTGCTGCGCTGATTGGCGGATTGTTATCTGTTAGTATTGCCACTATTGCCGGCTTCCTGATCTTTAAAAACTCGGGAATCCATGAATTATGGAAAGCCGGAGGAATGATGATTGGCACGTACTCAGGCGGAACCATGAACTTTGTTGCTATCGGTAAAATACTGGAAACGGATCCAACTGTTTTCACACTGGTCAGTACCTTCGAAATGGCTATTTCCTTTCTGTTTCTCCTATTTATGATCAGTGGAGGTTACCGTTTTTTCAGAAAAGTGCTCCCCTACCACGACGATGCCATCAGTCTGGATGAAACTAAAATAGTAGTCAATGATTACAGCTTTGAAAATTACAAAGGCATGTTGAAGCCCTGGTCGTTTGGAAGAACAATGCTGGCGGTTTTGCTTTCAATCGTTTTTTTGATTGCAGGTGCCGGACTTGCCATGTTTATTTCTGGTAGACTCAATGAGTTGATTGTCATTTTTACCATCACGGCTCTTGCCATTGCCTGTTCTTTCGTAAAAAAAATCAGAACATTGCCAAAAACCTTTGAACTGGGAATGTACTTTATCCTTGTTTTTAGCATCGTCATCTCATCTCAGTTTGACATGAACAGCCTCCATACAAACAATCTGATGCTTTTGGCATTTATTGCCTTTATTCTTTTCACTTCAGTGATCTTGCATGTCTTATTCTCCAGGTTGTTTAAAGTGGATGGTGACTTGTTTTCCATCACACACATAGCCTTGATTTTTTCAGCACCATTTGTTCCGGCAGTGGCGGGAGCCATGGGGAATAAAAAAATTCTGATCAGCGGAATTGTCATCGGCCTGGTTGGATATGCCATAGGCACCTATTTGGGAGTGGGAATTGCAGAAATTTTACGTCTATTAAATTAAAAATTATGATAAACAAGACACCGGAAACGCTTCTTCCTTATGGAAACGGTGAAAGAAAACGAAATCAGGTACAGAACATGTTTGACGCTATTGCAGACAAATACGATTTTCTGAACCATTTCATGTCTTTCCAGCAAGATAAAATCTGGCGAAAAAAAGCGATTTTGAGTCTGAAGGATGATGCACCCCGTATTATGCTTGACATTGCTACAGGCACCGGTGATTTTGCTCTGGAAGCTTATAAAAGATTGAGACCAGAACGCATTGTCGGTGCTGATCTGTCGGAAGGGATGATGAAAATAGGAGCTGTTAAAGTAAAAAAAGCAGGTCTCGAAAAAGTGATTCATTTTGAAGTACAGGATTGTACGGCACTTACGTTCGCAAACAATACGTTTGATGCGGTGACCGTAGCCTTTGGCGTACGAAATTTTGAGAACATCGCTCAGGGCATTTCTGAAATGTACCGCGTTTTAAAACCAGGTGGCAAAATGGTGATCATCGAGCTTTCAAGACCGGAATGGTTTCCTATGAAACAGTTATTTAATATTTATTCCTCGTTTCTAATGCCTATGGCAGGACGCCTTTTTTCAAAAGACGACCGGGCTTATAAATACCTCCCTGAATCCATTCAGTTGGTACCACAAGGAAAAAAAATGGTAAAAATACTCGATGAAATGGGATTTAAAGAATCCTCGTATAAAAGTTTTACGTTTGGAGTTTGCTCCATGTATACAGGAAAAAAGCCGAAAATGCTGTATTAAAAGAAGGGACTAGTCTTGAATTGCCAAAGACGACCCATCAAAACTAAGAGGCAACAGATCCTTTACAGATTCAATAATCGCAATCTCATCCTCCCCATAAAGTAGAATCCTGATTTTTGAACGGTATCTGTTTTCAATTTCTAAAAGCACCTGACGACACGATCCGCAGGGAGAAATAGGTGCGCTCGAAAAACCAATCATATTTTGCGCAGCAATGGCAATAGTCAATACTTTCGATTCGGGATAACAGGCGTTTGCATAAAAAAGCACCACTCTTTCAGCACACAGACCTGAAGAATAGGCTGCATTCTCCTGATTATTTCCCGAAAGTATCTCACCATTATCGAGCAGCACTGCAGCACCTACCTGAAAACCCGAATAAGGAGCATACGCTTTGGAGGTGGCTTTTTTTGCCAGCAATATTAAACTTTTTTCACCTTCAGATAATTCATCCAATGCGCAAAATGCTATCTTTGCAATAATTTGTTTTTCAGTCATGAGCTTTTGTTTACACACAAAGATAAAAAAATAATCGAAAATGAGATTCCGAATATTCCTGAGCTTTCTATTGAGTCTATTTATTTTTAGTATCCAGGCACAAACTCGTTTAAAACCTTACGACGATTACATCAATGAATATGCAGGCATTGCCATAGCACAGCAAAAGCAATACGGAATTCCAGCCAGTATCACTTTAGCACAAGGTCTTCTCGAATCGGGGGCAGGCAAAAGCGATATGGCCAGACAATCCAACAACCATTTTGGAATCAAGTGTCACAATTGGAAAGGCGAAACAGTCACTTTTTTTGATGATGGCATGGATTCCTGTTTTAGAAAGTACGACAGTGTGGAAGATTCCTACGACGACCATTCTCAATTTCTGGTTCAGGGAAAACGTTATGCCTTCCTGTTTCAACTGGATGTTACGGACTACAAAGGTTGGGCGATAGGTCTGAAAAAAGCCGGTTACGCCACAGACAGAACCTATGCTGAAAAACTGATCCGTGTTATTGAGACGTATAATTTAAATGACTACTCCAAAGGGAAGTCAGTCAAAAATGAGAAAGAAAAAGTGGCTAAAAAAGGTCTAAGCGACAAACGGGCTGAACGGGAAGCCAAAAAAGCAGCACAAAAAGAACGGAAAATGGCTGAAAAATCCAGAACATTCAACAACGAAGCCTTGAAGAATGCCAAAGATTACAACACCTTGGTTTATAAGCCAACAGAAGATATTATCAATCCACTATCATCACACGATATCTTATATATGGGTACCACTCCATATATCGTGGCACAATACGGTGATAGTTTTTCCGGAATTGCGGAAGAATTTGGTATAAGTTCCAGAAGAATTCATAGCATCAATGAATTTTCCAGTAATTACAAACTAACACCAGGTGAAAATATTTATCTGGATAAAAAATCGAACTGGTGGGAAGGTGATTATCCGCTACATAGAGTTAAAGAAGGAGATACCATGCACAGCATCGCTCAAATGTACGGTTTGCAATTAAAAGCTCTTTATAAATTGAACAACATGACCCCGGCAGATACCATTAAACCTGGCCAAAAAATAAAACTTCGAAATCCTGAACAAATGTCAAACCTCATGAAAGTTATGACGGAAGCATTCAACAAACAGGATTCAATTCCTAAATAACTAATTTTCTTACCAGATTTGCTTTATTAAGACACCACAGAACGTACAGAAAACCTCCGTTTTTTAGTACTTTTGTGTTATATATAAAAAACAACCACAATGGAATTATCAGGAAAAATCGTTAAAATTTTACAACTGCAAACCGGACAAGGCAAGAATGGCGTTTGGAAAAAACAAGATTATGTTATGGAATACGGTGATGCATATCCTAAATTAGTTTGCTTCAATTTATGGGGAGATAAAATCGATCAGTTTACACTCAGTGAAGGCGATGTTGTCAACGTCAGTTTTGATGTGGAAAGCCGCGAATTCAATGGAAAATACTACACAGATGTGAAAGCATGGAAAGTGGAAAAAGGCGAAGGAACACCACAAAACGCACCAGCCGGAAATAAAAGTGATTTTGGAACCCCCGCTCCAGACTTCCTGAACAGTGACGACAAAGATGATTTACCTTTTTAAATGACACACTCTTTTGCATCTTGTGCAAACCATAGTGCTGAATTTAAAAAATAATGTATTTTTGTGTCTATATCGTTTAATAAATTAAACCGAAAAAAATGGAATTAACGCGCATTTTTGACCTGCTTGATCAGTACATGGAAAAAAAACCAGATCAGGAGGTTGTTTTAGCCGGAAAAGTAAACCATGAATGGGTTAAATATAGTACACAGGATTACCAGAAATATGTAAATAAAATTAGTTATGCTTTTTTAGCCAAAGGCGTCCAAGCTGGTGCTAAAATAGGAATAATCAGCGAAAACAGACCAGAGTGGAATTTTTTCGACTTTGGCATTATGCAAATCGGATGTGTCTGTGTGCCCATTTATCCGACTATCAGTGAAAGTGATTATCTGCATATTCTGAATCATGCTGAAATAGAATACCTTTTTATAGATAGTAAGATCCTGGTAAAAAATCTGAAACCAATTCTGGCAAAAGTTCCTAAATTAAAAGAAATTATCTGTTTGCAAAAGGCAGATGAGACCATTTTACTGGAGGACTTTTATCGGTTTGGCGATGAAAATGAAGCACCTGAAAAATTAAAGAAGCGAAAAGAGGCAGTTAAAGCCTTGGATCTGGCCACCATGATCTATACATCTGGAACCACTGGTGTATCAAAAGGAGTCATGTTAAGCCATAACAATATAACCAGTCAGCTCAAAGCATTGCATTCCATTCCTTCAGACTGGAGCAACAAAGCACTGAGTTTTCTGCCCTTGTGTCACGCTTATGAACGAATCCTGGTCTATGTCTATCACGACCATCAAATGTCTGTCTGGTACGCTGAAAATTTGGGAACCATTGCCGAAAACATCAAGGAAGTACATCCAACCATGATGTCTTGTGTACCTCGCGTATTGGAAAAAATGTACGATAAACTCTATCTGGCTGGCAAAAAGCAAAAAGGATTTAAAAAAGTCCTCTATTTTTGGGCTTTTCATTTAGCCAAACAATATAAGATTGACGATAATAATCTTTGGTACAGATTGCGTCATCCAATTGCTGAAAAACTTATTTACAGCAAATGGAGAGCTGCCATTGGGGGTAACTTTGACATCGTTGTATCGGGTGGTGCAGCTATACAGAAACAACAGGCTGCCTTTTTTAACGCCATAGGGATGCCCGTTTTTGAAGGCTATGGATTGAGCGAAACATCTCCAGTTATTGCAGTAAGCAGTCGTGGTAAAGGGCAGCGCATTGCCGGCACCGTTGGTCCGCCACTTCCTGGAGTTGAAATAAAAATTTCAGATAATAGTGAAATCATTTGCCGTGGCTCCAATGTGATGATGGGTTATTACAAAGAACCGGAACTGACCGCTGAAGTCATTGACGAAGATGGATGGTTTCATACAGGCGATACAGGTAAATTTACCGATACCGGCTTATTAATGATTACAGGCCGCTTAAAGAACATTTTTAAGACATCCTTTGGGAAATATGTTAACCCCTTTTTTATTGAAGAACAGTTTTGCAAATCGCCATTTATTGAAAATCTGGTGGTTCTGGGAGAAAATCAGAAATTTGCCGCTGCACTTATTTTGCCCGACTTCACCTATTTAAAAGATTTCTGCAAACGTCACGATATTGAATGGACGGATAATCAATCCATGATAAACAAACCTGAAATCAAAGACATTTTCAACAAGGAAATCAAGAAAATAAATCCCCTGTTTGCTCATTACGAACAAATAAAAAGTTTTGAATTGATTGCCGATGAATGGTCACAGGATAACGGGATACTCACTCCTACGCTGAAAGTAAAACGAAAAGTGATTGAGTCCATGTACAAAGATAAAATTGAAGGACTTTTTGAATAAGAAAAACCGGATGTCTTTTCCCCAAAAGTCATCCGGTTTTTTTTTAGTATTTCAGAAACGTATTGTTCTTACTTAATTTCAATCTCTTCTTTCATATCAATCTCTTCGCCGTTAGCGTCGTAAAACTGATACTGCAAATACGTCAGTTTTTGAACGGGCATCACCCGCAAACCAAGACCGTACAATCTGCGCCACTTCCATTCAAGGGAAAATAAACCACCTTTTTTAATAAAAGCCGCTACGTAGGGATGAACTCTTAAAGTATATTTCTTCACTTTCAAATGATGAGCCATATAAGCTATCTTGTTTTCCAACAAATCTGTAAATAACAGGGAAGGCATTATTTCACCTTTCCCAAAACAGGTTGGACAAGTCTCACTGGTCACAATATAAGTCTGAGGACGCACACGCTGACGTGTTATCTGCATCAGACCAAATTTTGACAGTGGCAATATGTTGTGTTTGGCTCTGTCATTAGACATTTTCTCACGAAGTCTGTCGTAAACTTTCTGACGGTTTTCACCATCTTGCAAATCAATGAAATCGACAACAATGATGCCGCCCATATCGCGCAACCGAAGTTGTCTGGCCACCTCATCGGCTGCTGCCAGATTCACATCGAGGGCATTGTCTTCTTGCCCTTTGTTTGACTTGGAACGATTACCGCTGTTAACGTCGATAACATGTAAAGCCTCTGTGTGTTCGATAATCAGATACGCTCCGCTTTTAAATGAAACAGTCTTTCCAAACGACGACTTGATTTGTTTGGTTACTCCAAACGTATCATAAATCGGCAAATTGTCCTTGTAAAGTTTCACAATATCCGCTTTTTCCGGCATAATCAATTGCACGTAATCCTTAATTTCCTCATAAGCCTGAGGTGAATTAACGTGGATATGCTCGAATGAGGCGTTTAAAATGTCGCGTAAAATAACTACCGTACGACTGGTTTCCTCAAAAATAAGAAACGGTGCCTTGGCTTTTGTTAGCTTGGCAAGTACGTCATCCCATCTTTTAAGCAAAACCTTCAGTTCACTGTCCAATTCTGCTACTCTTTTGCCCTCTGCAACCGTACGGACGATAACGCCAAAATTACGGGGTGTGATGCTCTGCAACAGTTGTTTTAAACGTACACGTTCTTCTGCAGATTTAATTTTAGTCGAAACAGAAACCTTATCAGAGAATGGGAGTAATACCAAAAAACGACCGGCAATGGATATTTCCGATGTCAATCGAGGGCCTTTCGTCGAAATGGGTTCTTTGGCAATCTGAACGAGGATTTCCTGTCCGGGCTTCAAAACATCTGAGATAGTCCCCTCTTTTGGTATTTCCGGTAATAAATGGAATTTACTCAGAAGGTTCTGTCTGTTTTTGTTTGCAACGACCGTTTTTGCGTAAGCATTGAGTGAATTGAACTGGGTACCCAGATCTAAATAGTGAAGAAATGCATCTTTTTCATAGCCCACATCTACGAACGCAGCATTCAGGCCAGGCATAAGTTTATGCACACGGCCAAGGTAGATATCACCCACCGAAAACGAGACATTGTTGGATTCCTGCTGGAATTCCACCAAATTCTTATCTTCAAGTATCGCAATGGATACCTCTTTGGGCTGGACGTCTACGACAATTTCTGTTGCCACTTTCGTTTTAGTTTCTATAAAATTTTGAATTTATGTCTTTAATATGCTGAAAGGACAGCTTCAATTGGGGAAAATCTGAAGTGATTTTGTCAGCAGCTTAGGACATGGATTAAAAAACAAAGAACAAACCCGAAGACTTGAAAGTACTTGGATTTGTTCCCGCATTCTTTGAGTTAAAAATATCGCATAAAAATTACTTCTTCTTCTTATGTCTATTTTTTTTCAGACGTTTTTTACGCTTGTGCGTTGCCATCTTGTGGCCTTTTCTCTTTTTTCCGCTGGGCATTTTTTTGAAAATTTACAGATAATTATTTTTTTACTTCATTAACAAAAGTCTTCGCCGGTTTGAAAGAAGGGATGTTGTGTTCCGGGATGATGATTGTTGTATTCTTAGAGATATTACGAGCTGTTTTTTGAGCTCTCTTTTTAACGATGAAGCTACCAAAGCCTCTCAAATAAACATTTTCTTCTTTTGCTAAAGATTCTTTCACGACGTCCATGAATGTCTCTACACTCGATAAAACAGTTACTTTATCTACTCCCGTTCTCTTGGAAATCTCATTAACGATATCAGCTTTAGTCATCTTAATAAATATTTTATAGGTTATACATTAGTGTTCTAAATTTTTGGCCTGCAAATATATAGGTTTCCTGCCTATAAAAAAAACTTTCAGAGTGATTTTTGTGAATATTTGATATTTTGACGTTCTTTGTTGTATGAATTCCAAATCTGAGTTTTTAAGCATAACTTACTTATTGTCCGAATGGTATAAATCCAACAAAAGAGATTTACCCTGGCGAAAAACGACTGACCCCTATCAAATCTGGCTTTCGGAAATCATCTTGCAACAGACCAGAGTGGAACAAGGTCAGCCCTATTTTGAAACGATTTTGGGTCGTTTTCCAGATATTCGGACTTTGGCAGAGTCTCCTTTGGACGACCTTTTGATACTTTGGCAAGGACTTGGTTATTACAGCAGGGCCAGAAACATGCATTCTGCAGCCAAACAGGTGATGAATGATTTCAATGGAATATTCCCTACAAATTACGAAGATCTGTTGAAATTGAAAGGGATTGGAGACTACACGGCATCAGCCATTGCATCCATCGCTTACAAGCAACCAAAGGCTGTCGTTGATGGCAATGTCTTTCGGGTTGTATCCAGACTTTTTGCCCTTGACACCCCTACAAATTCAACGGAAGGTAAAAAGCTGTTTTCTCAAATGGCAGAAGAGCTTCTAGACCGAAAACATCCGGATGTTCACAATCAGGCCATGATGGATTTTGGTGCCATGCAATGCACACCGGCAAATCCAAATTGTGGGGAATGCCCTCTTTCTGCACATTGCGTGGCCTATGCCTTAGGGAAAGTTACCAGTTTTCCGGTCAAACTGGCTGGAGCAAAAAAACAGGAACGTTTTTTTCATTATCTTTACCTGAGTGACGGTCAAAGCACCTGGCTTCAACAACGGCTGGAAAAAGATATCTGGCAACAGCTCTGGGAATTCCCACTCATTGAAAGTAAACACGTGGAATCCATTGAAACACTCCTAAACCGGGACGATGTTTCTAAATGGTTGAATCCACAGTTCACATTGGGAACCCCGGTTTATCTGAAACATATTTTGTCCCACAGGATTATTCATGCCTGGTTTTTTCCACTCCATATTGAAAAAAAAGGCATTATTCCAGACGTTTGGAAAGAAATAAAGCTCGATGAAATGAATGATTTTGCTATGTCCAGATTAATGAATTTGTATTTGGAAAAAAACCTTTAAACAACTCAATAATTATTTATTTATTATTGTTTTGTTAATGTTTGTTTAATTTAACCAAAATTGAGGACATTTTTTGGAATGAATCAATTTTATATCTACATTTGACCAATAACAAAAGTTTTCCCCGACTTTTTCTTTACAAAAACTTCTGAATAATCGAATATCAGTATAAACCAATAACTTAAAAAAAATGTCTGTAAACAAAGCAATTTTAGTCGGCAATGTAGGGAAAGATCCCGAAGTCCGTTATCTGGACAGCGGAGTCGCTGTTGCCACCATTACACTGGCCACCACCGATAGAGGTTACACCTTGGCAAATGGCACACAAGTACCTGAACGCACCGAATGGCACAACATTATAGCATGGAGGGGTTTGGCTGAAATTGCTGAGAAATACATCAAAAAAGGCAGCCAACTTTATGTGGAAGGTAAAATAACTACCAGAAAATGGGAAAAGGACGGAGTGACCCGTTACAGTACTGAAATTATTGCCGATAGTATTGAATTGCTAGGACGTCGTCCTGAAAATAGCCACAGTGAAACCAGCACCACTGCTACAGCACCAAAAACAGTTAATACATCGGCAGAAACACCAGACGCAAGTGGAAACTCAGACGATCTTCCCTTCTAAACCGTCATGACTACTAGTACCATAAATTTCAAAAGAATTGACAAAAAAAGCCCTCTGAATGCCAGGGGGCTTCTACTTTTTTTTCTTTTGACTATAACTTTACTTCAAAACACATCCTGCCGTCGTGACACCTTTCCAAAACCGATGGCTTATCCACGAATTTCATACCCAGAGCCCGATTATATAAAGGCTATCAATCTGCCCTATCCTATTGTTTTTGAATACCCGTCTTTTGCAAAACTAGAAATTCCAGCAGGCTTAAAAAAAGAACAAAACTGGATAAACATTAATTTTGACAAGTACCGGGCAAAACTTCTAACCGGCTATTTAAAAGCCGATGAAAAAAAAATAAAACAAAGCATCCTGGAAAACGAATCCATACTAAAAAAGGAAACTTCACCGTATGCACCTATTAAAAAAGAGGAATTCGTATCCATCGATGGAAAAGTCATCGGATTTTTATACGAAATTGAGGGCAATACAGCCAATCCTGTACAATTTATAGTAACCGACCGGAGGAACCAATTATTCCGGGGAACTTTATATTTCGATTATGTGCCAAACCGGGACTCCATCAAGGATATCCTGAGTGGACTAACGGATGATGTACGTTACCTAATGGAAAGTTTCAGATTTAAAAAGTAAAAGATTATGGGAATGTTTTATTCGGAAGATACAAGTCTTTATCGCTGCGGCATCTGGAAAATGGATGAAAACGAGGTTCAACTCAGGGAACTATTGGAAAAAAATGAAATTCCGACCCCTTTTACAAATCCTAAAAAACGCATTGAGTTTTTATCAGTCAGAGTTCTGGCAATGAAGATGGGTATTGATCCAACATCCATTGATTACCAAGCTTCCGGCAAACCTTATTTGAAGAATAGTGATACGTCTATCAGCATTTCACATACAAAAGGCTATGCAGCTATTGTATTGTGTCTAATGGAGACTATTGGTACAGACATTGAACAGAAAACTGAACGAATTCTGAAGATACGACATAAATTCATGAGACCCGATGAAGAAAAAATCGTAGCTGAACGAGGGAAGGATCCATTAACTTCCATTTTGCTTCACTGGAGCGCCAAGGAATCACTCTTCAAAGCCATTCCGGATGAGGGTGTCGACTTCATCAAAGAATTGCAGATTACAAACTTCACAACACCTTCAGAAAAAGGTCATTTTAATGGAATCGCGCTCAGATCGGGTGCGAAGTTTCAAATAGATTACCGAGTTGAAAATGATTTTGTTTTTACTGTCTGTTTTCCACTGATACCCTAAAAAAAGAGGAATCTTAATTAAGACTCCTCTTGATATTTATAAAAAGCCTTCCATTAAAGGCTTTCTTTTAATTTCTTATTTCTGTGCAGCAGGTGCAGATGCAGGAGCTTGTTCAGGTGTTTGAGCTTGTTCTGCAGCAGGAGCAGTAGCTGGAGCTTCGTTAAATTTTGGAGAAGTCAGGTTGGGATCTACATTCACTGCATTTTCAACTTCATCCTTGATCAGAGATTGCTTAACTACATCAGCATCCGACTTCATAAATCCTGCAGAAGCGATACTTAAAATACAGATAGCAGCTGCCAAAGTCCATGTGAATTTTTCCAAAAAGTCTGTCGTTTTCCGAACGCCCATCACTTGATTGGAAGATGAAAAACCGGATGACAAACCACCGCCTTTTGAATTTTGAACCAAAACAATTAAAACCAAAAGAATGGCAGCAACGAAAATAAAAATGGTGATAAGAAGATACATATCTTTACTATTTTTTTATATTAATAATCAGTTTATCCAGGTATCGAATCTGGTCTGCAAAGTAAACATTTTTTTCCGGATATTTCAAGCTCAAACTCTTGAATATTTCAAGTGCACGATCATATCTTTTTTGTTTAAGGTAAATCTTTGCAAGAGTTTCTGTAAAAGTATCTTCCGCCAAGCTATCAATGGAAGTGATCTCTTGAGACCCGGGATTTTCCGATTCACTCTTTACGTCCAATGCATCAACCTGATCGTCAGTTTTAGTTTGCAACCTCACAGTCCGATTTTCTGTATCGGACGACAGATCCAGAAAAGCATCGATCAACTCCTGACCAGGCATGGAAGGGGCAGGCATTTCGGATGTTGGTGATGATTGATCCATATACCTGACGTAATCCAGTGAGAAACTACTCTGTTCAGGAGTAAAAGAAAGATTGCCTGAAGGCTGTGACACGACTTTTTCGGGCGCATTTTCAACTTTTGTTTCTACTGAAACGGCTATTTCCAGATCAACCGGTAAAACTTCAGCTGGAGACTTTTCCCCAGTCAAATGCAAAAAACGATCAATAATGGAGAAACCTTCGCCTGAAAACAGTTCTTTTTCATGAGAATAAAACGAATCAGGCATAGGTTTATCTTCAATAAAATAGTATAAGCGCCTGCGATCCGGAATAGAAATAGCCGTAAGAATCAATTCTTTTGAAAACCGTAGATCTTTTAGAATCAATAAATTTTTGAGGTACAATATTCTCAAAATGGCAAAACAAGGATATTCATCGAGCATAGTTCTAAGCTCTAACAAACTGTCCCTATTTAAAAGATCGGGATTTTTAAGCCATTTTATGAGATTATCAAAATCCATATTACCAATTTGCAACAGTTTTATTAAAAATGCTTTCTGAAATTTCTTTGATTATACCTTCAAGTAAAGCATCCTGAACATCTTCCAACATGGATGTTGCTTTAAAAGTTTGAAAAGCTGTAAATCGTTGCTCAAAATTCTCATCCGGCTTTTTAGTATTTATAAAACGCACATTCACCGTAACAGTTAATTTTGTTTCAGATGCATACCCATCTGCCTTGGTAGCCATTGGCGTCAGGTCGTAACCAACTATCTCACCGTCAAGCTGAAGGTCGCCCTCTTTCTTGATCATCTTGAGTTTGGTCTGACGCACAAAAAGGTCTTTTAAACCTTCAGTGAATTTAGAAGAAAGTGGAGCATACACCAAAGTGGCCTGTATGGGAAAATCCTGGATGGATACAGTTTTGACACTGGTATAATCGATGGAAGCTCCGTTAAATTTATAGGAAACGGAACATCCCGAAAATACGATCAACGGAATCAAAACACTAAAAAAACGCTTAAACATACTACTCATTAATCCAGTTTGTACTCTTTAATTTTTCTATACAGCGTTCGTTCTGAAATATTCAAATCGGAGGCTGCATTTTTTCGCTTTCCACTATTTCTATCCAACGCTTTACGAATGGCTTCTTTTTCCATTTCCTCCAGAGAATAGGACTCCTCAACGTATTCCTCTGTATCCTGAATATTTGGTGCAGAAGTTGGTCTGCTGTCTTTAACTGATGGCTCAGGCGGATAAAAAGAGGAATAAGGTTTGTATTCTTGCTTGGGAAAATTCGTGGAATCAAGTCCGTTCTTTTGCATCACTTCGTTGACCAGTATTTTCAGATCATTCATATCCTTTTTCATATCAAAAAGGACTTGATATAAGATTTCACGTTCACTGTTGAATGATCGCTGTTCTGATGCCGAACCAGGAGAACCGGAATAAATAGCCGGAAATTTTTCAAACAAAGAATCCGGTAGATATGTACTTAAAATTGCAGCAGAAATTTCGCGTTGTTGCTCAATGATGGAAATTTGTTCAGCAATATTTTTCAGCTGTCTGATATTACCAGGCCAACGATATGAAGTCAATAAGGATTTTGCATCATCCGTGAGTTGAACGACAGGCATACGGTATTTTTCTGCAAAATCTGTCGCAAATTTCCGGAACAATCTTAATATATCATCTGAACGGTCACGCAAAGGTGGCACAAAAATGGGCACCGTATTCAGCCGATAATATAAATCTTCGCGAAAACGATTGGTATTGATTGCCTCAACCATATTGATATTTGTAGCAGCAACTATTCGCACATTTGTTTTCATGGTTTTGGAAGAACCAACACGAATAAACTCACCAGATTCCAGCACACGCAACAATCGAGCCTGGGTAGCTAGTGGCAACTCCCCTACTTCATCCAGGAAAATAGTACCCCCATCAGCCACTTCAAAATACCCTTTACGATCGGATAAAGCACCGGTAAATGAACCTTTTTCATGGCCAAACAATTCGGAATCAATGGTTCCTTCGGGAATAGCACCACAATTCACAGCAATATAAGGTCCGTGTTTGCGATGGCTATATTGATGAATGATTTGAGGAAAGCTCTCCTTGCCAACACCACTTTCACCGGTAATCAAAACCGACAAATCAGTTGGTGATACCTGTACCGCAACATCAATGGCACGGTTCAACTCAGGGGCATTGCCTATGATTGAAAATCTTTGCTTGACTTGTTGAATATCCACGATTCTATTAGTTAATTTTCCTCTGGTAAGGGGAGATCTGATAATTCTCCGGATTGAACTATAAATTGTTTGTGCAAGGGATTTTTAGTCATTTCTGCATATTGCAATCTATTGTTAAATACATCACAAGCCATATAATAGGCTTCACGAAAAGATTCTTCTGAAGCCACATTCTGACCGGCAATAGAATAAGCCGTTCCGTGTGCAGGAGAAGTACGTACAATGGGAAGTCCTGCCGTAAAATTGACACCACTTTCCATACTTAATGCCTTAAATGGAATTAATCCCTGATCGTGGTACATAGCAAGGATTCCATCGTATTTACTAAAATCACCTGAACCAAAAAAGCCATCAGCAGATATAGGTCCAAAACAGCAAATATGTTGCTCCTGCGCTTTACGAACAGCTTCAGAAATAATTTCCTTTTCCTCTTTTCCAATCAAACCATCATCACCGGCATGTGGATTCAGCCCTAAAACGGCTATCCTGGGTTTGATGATATTAAAATCACGTATCAGAGATTTGTTTAAAATTTTGAGTTTGAGTAGCAGACCCGGCACATCAAGTGCAGCAGGAACTTCAGACAAAGGAATGTGACCGGTTGCCACAGCAATTCGCATAATGGAGCCTACCATCAACATTAAACCACTCTTTCCGTCTCCAAAAACGGATTCCAAATATTCGGTATGTCCTGGAAAATGGAAATTTTCAGATTGTATATTGCTTTTGTTAATGGGGGCAGTAACCAACACATCAATCAAACCTTCCTTTAGTTCCTGAGATGCTCTTTCCAAGGCTTGAAAAGAGGCTTTGCCTGCAATTGGTGTAGAATGTGACAATTCCACCTTCACTTCATCATCGGTGCAATTGACTATGCTGATTCTTCCAACAGCAGCTTCACGAGCTGAATTGACGATGGTCAGGTTCACACTATTCAAATCCAGTGCTTTTTTGTGATAGGCTGCAACCTTGGCTGAACCGTAAATAATGACAGCCTGGTTTTCATAAACTCTGGGATCTGACAATGTTTTCAGGATAACTTCGTACCCCACTCCATTGATATCTCCCTGAGTAATCCCAACACGTATTTTCTTATCTTCCATAACATTTTCTATTTTACTCTTGCAGTAAGTTGCCTCTTGTCAATAAAGACCAGGGCACAAACCACAAATATACTGACAAAATTGCCGACAAGATACAAAGAAAAACCCTTTGTACTGCCAAAGAAATAAAAAATATTACATGGAAGATTTATTTGTAGAAAGCAGGCCACAAGCGGCTTGAATATCCTCGCCACGTGATTTACGGATGGTTGTATTCAAGCCTTTTTCATTCAAAAAATCCGCAAAACCATGTACAGTCATTTCGTCAGGACTTTTAAAAGGAGAATCAGGAATGGTGTGAAAACGAATCAGATTGACCCGGCAATCCAGACCACCTAAAAGAGCAAGAAGACGTCTTGCGTGTGCAGGAGTATCGTTCAAGCCTTTAAAAAGGATGTATTCAAAAGATAAACGGCGTTGTTTACTAAAGTCGAACTCTTTGAGTATCTGTATAGTTTCTTCCATGGGCCAGGCTTTTTCGGATGGCATCCAGGACAAACGCTGATCAGAAACAGGTGTATGAAGACTTACTGCCACATGGCATTTACTCTCCTGAAGAAAACGTATAAGACCAGGATGGACACCGATGGTTGAAACTGTAATGCGTTTTGGACTCCAGCCAAATCCATCTTCTGAAGTTAATATATCCAGAGCTCTCAAAACCTCCTCAATATTATCCATAGGCTCGCCCATACCCATAAAAACTATGTTTGTCAGACTTTCTGATTCCGGGATAGACAAAATCTGGTTTAAGATTTCCTGAGCAGTCAATTGGTCTTTAAAACCCATCCGTCCTGTCATACAGAACTGGCAACCCATCTTACACCCCACCTGAGAAGAAACGCAGAGTGTTGCGCGGTCCGTTTCTGGAATATAAACACTTTCAATCAGATGCCCATTTTCGGTCTTAAAAAGGTATTTCTTGGTACCATCTTTGGACAATGCGGTATGAACAGGTTTTGAAAAACCAAGATCAGCCCGCTCCATTAACAAGGCACGATTTGGCTTGGAAAGGTTCGTCATATGTTCAAAACCGCGAACGCGTTTTGCATAGATCCATTCATGCAATTGCCTGGCTGCATAAGACGGCATTCCTTGTTCAAGAACCCAAGTCCGAAGTTCATCGGGTCGTTTACCTAATATCTGAAATTTCTCCATAGTTCAAGAAGTACAATAGTCAATTTTTGAGGATATCCTGTTAAAGAGCAAGAGGCTGTACGTTACATACAGCCTCTCAATAATATATTTCACCCGATAAACAGGCCGTTTTAATCAATTAATAGAAACGTATGCGTGAATCTTTAATTGTTGTTGCTTTACGTACAGCGTCAAAGGATTGATACATCAGGCGATACATATTGGTCGCATTCCAGGATGCTTTTTCCTGATTAATATTGAATACTTCCTGAGATTTGATTTTGGAAATAACTTTGAAAACATAGACTCCGCTTTTTCCTTTAATCGGTTCAGAAAGTTTATTTTCGGTAGCTGAAGTCACTGCAGCAATCAAAGCTGGTTCTTCACCAATACCTGTAATTCTATTGATTGAGAAATTAACAAACCGGGCTGAATCAATACCAACTTTGGCAGTTTGTGCCAGTGTTTCCAACGAGGTTTTGTTCATCAATTTCAGATCTTCAGCAATCTTAGTTGCTTTTTGTTCATTCATCAATTCACGTTTAAGGATATTGCTTACATTTTCTACCGATTGATAATCTCCGTCACTGATACCTGTAACTCCGATGACCAGGAACTGATTGCTCTGATTTTCAAGTATGGTGGAAAGATCACCAATTTCACCGTTAAAGACAAAACGTACGGCTTGTCTCATTTGAGACAATTGAGCTAAAGTATTGTCTGTGGCACGTATTGTTTGTGCATTTTGAACATCATAGCCTGCTTTTGCAGCAGCAGCAAAGAAATCATCTGCATTTTGATTGTCAGCAACGATGCGGTTTAACTTATTGTAAACTGTGCTGTAAGTAGAGGAGCTGGGAGTTACCTTCATATAAACAATGGCAACCTTAGATTTAGCAACCGGTGCTGTTTTGCCTGTCACTTCAACTATATTCAGGGAATTTTTGGTCTTAATGACATAAGCTGCATTAAGAGGAGCACTGAAGCAAGTTCTGATGAAAGCGGAACCAAGTGATACTGCATCGGCTTCACGGAACCAACCCATTTCTGAATTACCACCCTTAGAATATTTTGATGCAAGTTGTTCAAAATTTCCACCATTTTTAATAACAGTAAGTAAGCTATCAGCTAAAACCTGATCTTTTGGTCCCAAAACAATTTGACGTGCCTTGACAGAATCAGGAGCAACTATATTGTCAATCAAACGAGCCATAACAAAAGCGCCATCTTTATAGACTGGTTTTAGGAAGCTATTGATAGCTGAAGTTTGAACAAAGGATTTAATGGTGGGATCAAAAGACTGATTGGCAATGTAACAGTTCAGGTAAGCATTGTCCGAATTATCGTTGACAAAATTTTCAAAATCTGCGGTTTGTAAAAATTCAGTTTCTATCTTATTGATGGATGTTTCTACAGCCTTATAATCTTCATTGCTAGGATTGATGCTTACTAAAACGTACTTGGCAGAACGATAAGGTTTTTGTATAAAACGTTCTTTTTGGGCATTGTAACGTTTTTTAATATCGCCCTTACCTACTTTAAACAAAGAGTCTGGTAGCGAGGTAAAAGGTTTATAAATGTATTCAAAGTCTACACTGGAACTACGATCTGCAAAAGCAGCTTTAGCATCCAGCGAATTGGCCTGAACCGATTTAGAAAGTAAAGTGTTAATTTTTTCTTCCAAACGCGTATATTTCAGGTTATTTTCCCAAAAAAGCCAGTAACCTTTTAAGTTTTTGATTTGTTCCTGAGCATCTGCAGGGTATTGTGATAAATCATCCTTTTGAATCGTTTGAAGGAAATTCATCATGATGGTACGGTCAAATGCACCTGTTTGCTGGTTCTTAAAGATAGGCAACTGTTGAATCATAGGATGAACATTTGCACCATTTATCATATTGAAGACTTCTTTTCCGGTAACTGTGACGCCTAATTTTGCAGACTGTTCGTCCAACAAGCGTTCACGTACGATTGTTTCATAAACAGATTCACGAATTTGTCCGAGAATGGCATCATCCAGATTGGTTTGCCCAGTCTGTATCTTATAAACCTCTTCCATTTCCTTGATACGAGACTCATAAACTTTATAGTCTAAAGTAGTGTCACCTATCTTTGCTATTTTTTCCTGTGATTGACGAAAAAGAGTTGAACCGGAATTCAAAAAATCCCCGATGATAAAAGCAAATAAAGCAAAGCCAATAATAATGGCCAATAGACTTGCTTTATTCCTGATTTTCTGTAAGGTTGCCATATAAGAAATGTATGTTTTAAATTAATTGCTCGGTTAAGAAAGTTCGTATTTACTGTTTTTTTTCAGCCTGCGAATATACAAAAAAATGTTTAAATGGTATGCAAAATTGTTTATTTTGCAGCTTTCGTATCCATTTAAATGGAATCGGGTTGTGCCGTATCTATGGGGAAAGTTGCCTTAATATCTTTAAATATTCTATAGTTTGTCAGCGTTTGATTGGATTCAAACCCATAACCTGTCATGACTTGATCCTGTTGCTCAATCCTTATAAAGGAGTCCGAATAGATGCGCTGTTGCCTCTGATCCCAATAAAGCAGGGCTGTTTCGAACTTTTCACCTTTGAGGTTTATCAGCTTCACATTTTTTTTCAACTCCCAGACTTTTCGGTTTGAAAAATAGCGTGCAGTATCGCACTGAACAATTGATTCTGTTTTCAGACTATCGTTGAAACGCTCGAAATAGACTTTTTTAGGAAAATACCAGTAAGGATCGTCCACTTTATCAAAAATCTTCCATACTTCTGTAATGATGCGATAACGAATCCTTCCTGAATCAGAGATTAGAGTTGTGACAGAGTCGGTGTACATTGCCGGCACAGCACGTCTATCTTTGAACTTCGCCAAATAATCCTTTTTATCGGAAGAGCATGCTGCAGATAGAAACATTAGGAAAACAACACCCAATGCAGCTATAAAATTCAAGCGTTTTTTTAAATTAGTTTCTTGCAAAACAATAAAATATAAGGTTTAAAAACGAAGAATTAGAGTTTGCGTTTTAAGAACCACATTTCATTGAACGAGATATCCAGTGAGACCTTAAAATAATTTTCCTTAAGTGCACAAGAAGCTGGCACCATAAGCTTACCTGCTTCAAAGGAAAAGTTTAAGGCTGATTTTTGCCCTCGTAATGGCAAGCCAAACCCTAAGGTTAAACCGGCATTCTTAATGGTTCCATCAACAAATTTATAGTAGGTGTCTGTATAGTTCATACCAAATCGATACCTGATTGCTTTAAAATAGTTGTTGGCAATCAGAGCCGGCAAATATTCAACGCCTAATGCATACTTGGTATTATTGGATAATGTACCTTTATTTCCATAGAAATTAGACTTACTCCAGACTTGATTCTGGTAATCAAATCCTAGTGTCAGGCGTCTGTCATAGGTATAGCTGGCGCCCAGACCAATTGTATTGGGTAAATCGAAGGCATAATCAACAATGGAGGTTGAAGTATCTGTTCCGGTAATATTTATGGAATCCCTTTCGTTGAGTTTAAAAGCCGTGGCATTTGTAAATGTTGCACCTAAAACCAGATTACCCTTTTTTCCCAGAGGGGTTTGATATTGAATACCAAAATCCAGACTTGGAGTACCCAGAATCACACTATAATAAGTATAGGAGCTGTTATAGCCTGTGGTGCTGGACACTTTAGTATAGGCTAATGTACCAAAAACGTACTTTATGTTCGTACCCAAAGACAAATTTTTACCCAGAGAAATACCTGTTCCTAGAAAAACAGTATTTAATCCGCCTGAACCCACATAGGTATTGGTGTAATCTAAATCACCAAAAGGTGTGGTGCCATCCTCCTTGTAGGAATAGCCAACACTTGAAAATGGCATTAACCCCAACGTCATTCCCCAGTATTTCTTTAAAGGAACCTTCATGGCCAGATAGTCAAATTTTCCATTTGGATTGACCTGACTTTTCCCATTTTCCTTAAAAAAGGAATAGGAAGACGATACCCCGAAATCAAAAACAAAGTTAAGGGTGTCAACCGCAGAATAAGAAGCAGGGTTTAAAGGATTTATCTGAGCATTATCCCGGATTCCATAACCAATTCCACCCATGGCACGGCTTTTGCCCATTGTGGCATTCTCCAAAGAACCCAAGCCATAACGGCTATAAGGGGAACTTGTATTTTGAGCAGACAAACAACTCAGAAAAAGGAACAGCGACAAGGCTGAAAAAAACGATTTACGAATGGACATTATAGTGTAATATTCTGTTTAGACCAATGAGTACCAAATTTTTGCTCGCAAAGATGCTATTTTTTAGTTTCCCATCAAAATAAAATAGGTCACCGCCTGTTAAAAAAGCGAAAAGTTTGGCGTGCTTTTGCCTCAACTCATCAAAGTAGCCATCCACTTCAAAAACAATTCCTTGCATTACGCCTGAAAGGATGGCTGATTGCGTATCTATACCCATGGAAGTAAAGTCTGATTTTGGCTCTACCAAGGGTAATTTATCTGTAAATATATTCAATGCATTAAAACGCATTAGCATTCCCGGAGCTATGTTTCCACCCATGTAAGTGCCATCTTCCCGGACAAAATCATACGTAATGGCTGTGCCCATATCTACAATCAATAAAGGTTTGTGGGGCTGAATGCTCCATGCGCCTACCGCTGCAGCCAGCCTATCCAAACCCAGTGTCTGAGGAGACATATAGGCATTTTTCAGAGGCAGTGGTGTATTGTGATCCAAAAAGATGAAATTCGAAATCTGAGACTTCAAAAAAGATGAAATTTCAGGCTTCAAATCTTTAACTGAAGATAGAATACCTGCTTGAATATCAAATTTTTTGAAGATTTGAAGTAGTAAAGGCACGCTTAGTTCAGAACAAGACTGAAAATCAACAAGTTCATCACCTTCTCCGAAAATAGCCAGTTTACAGACCGTATTACCCTGATCTATTACTAAATCCATTAGATGTGTTTCAATAAATATGATACGACAAAGAACGGGAAAAAATATCAGATTGCAATCATAACCGGGTACGTTTTAAATGAAATAAGAGCTGAGATTGTCCTAAACGACCCCAGCTCTTACTCTAAAAAATAACTATAAACTTTTAGTATAAATTTCCAGCAGAAAATCTTTTACATCTTCTTTGAAAATTTAAAGGTTTGTGAATCTTTATTGCTTTCAATTTTAATAAAATAGACTCCAGCCGATAAACTGGAAACATTGATGGATTTCATAGTACCACTTTCTTTCAAAACCTGAGCACCATAGGAATTAAAAACGGTAGCTGTAATTGTTTTATCCTCAAATCCGGATAAGCGCAATTCATTGACTGCAGGATTGGGATAAACAGCACAATCGCCTGTTTTTGAATTCTTTTCGATAGCGGTGATTACGGGAGCTTTATCATAACCAAACAGATAAAGTCCAGCATCAATATATTGCCCGCCAAAGGTTGAATTGCAATGAATGGCTATTTCGTTTTCCGAATTGATTTTCAAGGCACTTCTGGCTTCGGCAGAAAGATTAAAAAGATTGTAGTTGGAGGTGAAACCAGTCAGATTAGCCGCCAACACACCATTGATGTATATTTCAGCTACATCATCGTGATTGGCATAAAGAACCAGACTATCCAGCATGGTAGAGGTCATATTACCAAGGGGAAATGACCTGCGCAACCAAATATCAGTTGAAGTCCAGGACGTGTGAACGGCACCACCATCAGCCGGGGCTCTGCCAAAACCACTTTGACCTTGCGGCCATTTGGAATCGTCAAAACTGGCACTAAACCAACTATCAGCAGGTTGAGTGGTTGTATAACGCCATAGACGCACTGCATCCATGGCCGTTGGAAGCACGGGGGTCAGGAATATATTGCTGTTTATTGCTTTACGATTTGAAGCTGCAATATTGGCAATACTCATTTTCAATAAAGCCCTGTCGTAGGTCAAAAATCCATTGAGTTCTATTTCCACATCGGTTATTTCAGTATAGACAGCTGCACTCAATCCATTAATCGATTTGTATTGTACTAGTTTATCAGAAAATCCTTTATACATATTGCACAACTCGGTACCGCTATTAACACCGACATACCCCCAACCCGGACTCCAGGTATGACCGTCAATAGTATAACCTATTCCACCATATTCTCCACAAGCTAAAATCTGAGTGCCATTATTGGCAGGACATCCGGGAGGAGGATAATTATGAACATCCAAGATGTCTCCCACCCCTTCGTGGCCACCGCCGCTTGCCTGATTGACTAGTCTGGTAGTATCCAACGCCATCACTTCAGGAACCAATGTTTTGGTATTGTGTTGTGCCTGTCCTTCGTTGAAAACAACCCACATAACAATACTTGGACTGTTCCAGTGGGTCTCTACCATGCTGATGAGTTCTTTGCGAAATTCCGGTACATCAATATCCGGATGTACGTCTGTGTAGGAGTTTGGTGATGGCATGTCCTGCCAAACCATCAGACCAATCTTATCAGCCCAATAATACCACCTGTAAGGTTCTACTTTAATGTGTTTACGTATCATATTAAAGCCCAGCCTCTTGGTCATATCAATATCAAACTTCAAAGCAAGATCTGTTGGAGCGGTATAAAGTCCGTCCGGCCAAAAGCCTTGATCCAATGGTCCCATGTGAAAAAGGACTTCATTGTTCAGCATCATTTTCTGGTAATTCCCAATTTTTGCCATGGAAATTTTTCGCATTCCAAAATAGCTTTTTAGTGAATCTATACCTGCACCTTCGCTTTTTAGTTTAATGTCAAGATCGTACAAAAAGGGAGAATCCGGTGACCAAAGTTTGGGATTAGAAATAGGTATGATAAGGTTCCTGTTAGCCAAACCTTCAAATGTTGCCACCACATTTCCACCATCTTTTACTGCAACTGAAATCATTTGGTTTGTAGCAGTACCACTGGTTGATACTTTCAGATTAAGTACTGATTGATCGATATCTGGAACAATCTTGATATTGGAAATGGACGTTTGTGGTACCGGTTCGAGCCATACGGATTGCCAGATACCGGAAGAACAGGTGTACATGATACCACCTGGATTTAAGGTTTGTTTTCCGCGTGGCTGACCACCCAAATCGGTAGGATCATAAACTTTGACCGTAATTTCCTGTGGGCCTGAGGCACTTAAATACGGAGTAATGTCATAGGTAAATGGATCATATCCACCTTTATGAACTCCAAGACTTTGTCTGTTTACGAAGACTTCAGCTTCATAATCAACTGCTCCAAAATGAATCAGAACACGCTGATTTGCCCAATTTTCAGGCACGGTGAACGTACGACGATACCAAAGTCTGTCAGAATGTTTCATTATTCCCGAAATGGCCGATTCAACTGGAAAAGGAACCAGTATTCTGCTCCTGAGTTTACCGGCAGGCATTGCCTCGGCTGCAGAAACACCAGGTTGAAACTGCCAAAGTCCGTTCAGGTTCATCCAATTTTCGCGAACCATTTGAGGCCTTGGGTATTCTCCCAAAACATTATTTGTATCAATTTTTGAAGCGAATGACGTCATTAGGTTCGCTTTTTGCATAGACCAGGACTGGCCGAATGCAGCAGTAGAAATCAAACTAATACCTACAAAACAAAATAATCTAAAAAAATTTCTCATGTATCAAAAATTACTAGTTATTAACGTTGCAAAGAAAAGGAATATTAATCCAACGCATGAAAAAATACTAATCAATAAAATACAAAAATTGACCAAATTGGACTTGAAATTTGAGCTTATATTTTGAAGTAAAAAATCAAAGCCCGATAACACGGATGCTATCGGGCTTTGATTATTAGTGAAAAAATTCAACGTTGAGTCTGATTAAATAGCCTGTTCAATGTTCCAGACAAAAGCACGAACACCGGCTTCTTTATTCTGATCATCCATCTTTTTGATGTATTTTAAAAGTTCATCTACCTGATCATCTTCAACCATGGTGATGGCTGCCGAATTCATTTCAGGCCAGGTATGGGTACCCATTCTGGGTTCTCCATCCACGCTTCCGCGACCATCCACTTTTTCCCAGGAGGTATATCCTCTGATGGATAACCGGTCGAACAAATAATCCACCCGTTCGGAATTGGTCTGATTGTATATGATAAAAACTGCTTTCATCTGTTTATTATTTAAGTTCGTTGTCTTTTTCTTTCATAAATACAAACTGCTTGCGTACAGCATTTGTTTTGTTTCGTTCACCATGACGGGCTGACAAAGCATACAATACTGGAACAAGTATCAAGGTCACTGCCGTAGAGAATATCATACCACCAATAATGGTGACACCCATGGGCGACCATATTTCAGAACCTTCTCCAATACCTATAGCCATTGGTAGCATACCCAGAATAGCAGTTAGGGAAGTCATGAGCACAGGACGCAAACGAGAGCGGCCACCAATAGCGATGGCTTCGTTCAATTCATGACCACGATCTCTTGTCAGATTGATAAAGTCTACAAGCACAATACCGTTCTTGACCACAATCCCAACAAGCATGATCAGACCAAGGGCAGCTATCATACTCATGGTCGTACCTGTCAGAAATAAAGCAATGAATGCACCACTGAAGGCAAAAGGTATGGCCGTAATGATGACAAAAGGTTTTGCATAAGACTCAAACTGAGAAGCCATAACCACATACACCAACATACAAACCACCAATAAAAGCATGCCGATACTGGCAAAGGACTCTTCCTGATCTTCGTAGGTACCACCGACATTAATAATGACATCATTGGGTACATCCACTTGCTTCAACTCGGCTTTTATCTGATCGGCCATGGTGCCCAAAGCTACACCTACCGGTGTGACGGACACTTTTACCATACGTTCACGACGTTTACGTTCGATATTGGGTGGTGACCAGAATTCTTTAATTTCCCCAAGTTCTTTGAGTTTAACTTTGGCACCTGTTGGCGTTGGAATGGTCAGTTCTTCGAGTTCAGATATGGAGTTTCTAAAATTTTCTTTTAAGCGAACAACGATATCGTATTCGTCGCCACCTTCTTTGAAATATCCGGCTGCTGAACCATTGGTCCGATTGCGGATGTAATTGGAAACGATGGCATTGTTTAAACCATGTCGTGCCAGTTTTTCTTTATCAAGCACAACCTGAAGTTCGGCTTTATCGTCCTTACGACTGATTGCTACATCTCTGGCTCCTGGCAATGCGGCACAACGGCTCTTTAATTCCTGAGCCAGCTTGTTGGTTGCATCAAAATCAAATCCATAAATTTCAATATCTACCGTACTTGCGCCCGATGACATACCCATACCACCAGCAGTCACCGTGTAATTGATAACTTCAGGTATAGATTTGAGGTATGCACGAATCACTTCGGCTATCTGGACGTCGCTTCTTTTTCTGTTTTTGACTTCAGCCAGAGTCAGATTGAGGTTAATCATATTGGTCCCTGAATTCGTAAAAAGTGCAGCAATACCACCCACATCATTTGAGCCTGTTGAACTGGACAAAACTTTCACTTCCGGACAATGCTGGTTGATATAGGCTTCAATCAATTTGGTGGTTTTCATGGTTTCCTCTACCCGGGCACCCCGCTGCACTTCGATTTCGGCAGTCAACATACTCTGGTCGGCACTTGGCATAAAATCTTTTTCAATAAAAAAGAACAAACTGATGGAAGTGACCAACACCACGAATGCAGTAAGAACTACTTTCCATTTGTGTCGCAAAGCCCAAATCAGAATCCTTGCATACCAATTGTCCAGATTGTCCAAAGCAGGTGAAATATGACGATCCCACCAGCGTGAATTATCGTCATCACTGTACGCTTTTAAAATTTTGGCAGACAACATTGGAGTTATAGTGATAGCTGCCAACATGGAAACAGAAACTGTGATGGAAATAATCCAACCCAACTGTTTGAACATAACACCTGCCATACCACTTATCATTGTCAAAGGCAAAAACACAGCCACAATTACAAGGGTAGTTACAATAACGGACACCCAAACTTCATTGGTAGCATAAATAGCCGCCTCCCTGGGACTACTTCCCCGCCGAATATGTTTCGAAATATTCTCCAGCACCACGATGGCATCATCTACGACCAATCCGATGGCTATTGATAAAGAAGAAAGGGATATAATATTCAGTGTCCCACCTGTTGCAAATAAATAAATACCTGCCGATAATAAGGAGATAGGAATGGTCAGCGCAATAATAAAGGTGGCGCGCCAACGTCCCAGAAAAAACAGCACAACGATAACGACAAACAACAAAGCAAACAACAAGGTTTCTGTAAGTTCATTGACCGAATTCTCGATAAATTTGGAGGAATCGTAAAGGACATCGATTTTCACGTCAGAGGGAAGTGCCTTCTTCAATATTTTCATCTGCTCTTTAACCTGATTACAAACCGCTACAGAATTGGCACCGGATTGACGGGTGATCATCAGTAGAACAGATTGCTGGCCGTTTGATTGCTCAATGAGCGAAAGATCTCTTCGGGTATCGCGCACATCAGCTATATCTCGCAGAAAAACGGATGCTCCGTTAAAATGGCCTACCACCAGATTGTTGATTTCGTCGCTTTCTACAAATTCTCCCTGGACACGGAGCTGATAGCTTTCAGAACCCATCTTGACAGATCCTGCAGGTAAATTGAGATTATTGCCGGTTACTGCGTTAGAGACTTGTTCCAGAGTCAATCCATGAGCATCCAGTTTATTGGGATCAATGTCCACATAAACATAGCGCTCAGGTGCACCAATGATGGAAATTGAACCAATTCCATCAATACGTTTGAGCGGGTTGGCAATCTGGTCGTCCAGTATTTTTTCCAGCCCCATATAACTTTCTTTTGCAGTAATGGAATATTGCAAAATAGGCATCATACTGGTGCTTAGCTTGTAGATGGCAGGTCGGTTGCAACCATCCGGCAAATAATCGTAAACCTGATCTACACAGTCACGAATGTCATTTACTGCTTCATCCAGATTTTTCCCAAAGTCAAATTCCAGTGTTACCATTGACATGTTGTCGCTGGATTTTGAGGTGATGTTTTTAATTCCCTGCACACTGTTGAAGGAATCCTCAAGCCTTTTGGTCACATTGGTCTCAATTTCTGTAGCATTCGCACCTGAATAGGTGGTTATAACCGTCACATAAGGGGGCTCAATCTCCGGAAACTGGTCTATCGGAAGATTGGAAAGGGAATACAAACCTGCAAGCATGATGGCCACGAAAATCATCAAGGTGGTGACCGGCTTGTTTACGGCACTTTTATATAAACTCATAATTTTTGTAATTAATAGTTGATGTCAAAAAGGTTTATACCTTATTTGATGACGTTCACTTTGCTGCCATTTTTCAATTTGGCCTGACCGGATGTCACCAAATGTGCTCCTTGTTTGATTTTATCTGAAATAAGCTCTACCAGATCATCGTAACGAGCACCTAGCTCAACTGTAACACGCTCAGCAACTCCGTTATTTTCAATAAACACATAACGTTCATTGGATCCCTGCAATTTCAGAACGGCCTGATAAGGTACAACCATTGTTTTGGTTTCTCCCATTTCGAGGGTTGCACGTACAAACATACCCGGTGCCAGCTGTTGTTTACCGTTGGGTATTTTAAGTTCCACCTGGAACGTATGCGCTGAAACATCTACCGTTGGAGCAACATTGGTAACAGTTGCATCAAAGTGCTGACCTTCGTAGATATCCGATTTCACAGAGGCTTTCATTCCCTTTTTTACTAAGGGGAAAAAACTTTCAGGAACGTTGATGTATGCTTTCAGGATGTTTAGCTGGGCAATGGAAACTATTGCCTTTGCACCCGAATAGAGTTCGCCGTTTTCGTAATTTTTAGCGGTTATGACACCACTGAATGGAGCCCTGATTTTGGTGTTGTTTTCCAGATAGCGAAGGGTATTTTTCTGTACATCGAGCTGAGTTTTCGTCTGATCATAAGCTTGCTGGGAAATGGCTCCTGTTTGGTGCAGGGTCTCATACCGTTGAAAATCGGTCTTTTGATTCTCAATCTGAAGATTGGCCTGACGCAAACTGGTTTGATCCATTTGCACCAATGTTTGACCGGATTTAACACCGCTGCCTATTTCAACATATATTTTTTCGATACGGCCAGGGGTAACGGGCACCAGATTCACTTCTTCCCAGGCAGCCGCATTGGCTGAAAATTCCAGTATCTTACCTATGGTTTTTGGTTCTAGCGTTGTGATACGCACATTCTCGATGGCGGCTTCGGTGGTCGCTTTTTTTATAGCTTTCTTCTTACCTGAAGAGCATGACTGAAAGCTTGTTGCAGCTAGCGCAAGAGCTATTACAATTGAAAAACTGATTCGTTTCATTGTCTGTATGATTTTTTTAAGATTATCTATTGGGAAATTAGAGCAAACCAAGCAACTTTTTCAAGGAATCCTGGGCATTCAATAAGGAAATGACTGAGCTAATGTAGTTGCCTTGTGCTGTCAACAAGTTGTTGTTGGCATTTGTAAGTTCCAGACTGGAAGAAAGTCCTTGTTCGTATTTTTTGGTAATATTGTCAAATACCCGCTGCGATACAGTGATGTTCTTTTTCTGAAGTTCGTAGCTTGCCTGAGCACTTTTTAAATTGTACCGAAGTTGTTTTTCCTGTAAAAGCAGTTGATCTTTAGTCTGTTCATTATCAAGCTGAGAAGATAAACGGGCAAGTTTTGCTTTTTTCACATTGGCCAAATTCTTACCACCCACAAATAAAGGCATACTGGCTGATAAGACCAACGTATTTTTCATGGTCATATCAAAACCGCTTTGCATGATCTTTTCGCTGTGTTGAAAGACCGCCATAAGACTAGGCATCATGGTTGCTATGGAAGATTCAACCTGTTTATTGCTTATTTGAAGCGCAATGTTACTGGCTTTCAGATCAATATTATTTTCCAGGTTAAAAGGCTCAACAAGCAGATTGTAGGACTTATTCTGCTCAGTCAGCACATTTAATGGATCTGTTAATTTCAACGGATCGTTCACTCCTATACCCAAAAGCAAATGCATCGAATTGTAAGCCAACTCTATATTTTGATTGAAAGATTGAAGCGTATTTTCCAAATTGGCAAGAACAACATCTATTTGATCGGCTTCTGTTTGCTCTGCTATTCCAACGGTGACTTTCGCATGAACCGCTTTAACCAAAGTCTTTATATTTTCTATATTCTTTTCCAGAATACCTTTGTTATCCTCTGAAATCAGGATGGAATAATAGGCAGTTGCCACATTTTGTTTGAGTGAAAGTTCCGTCTGATGGAAAGCATTTTCATACATTTGTTTGTTTAGCTCTGCCAGCTTAATACCAACCAGAATATTGGCGTTAAAAAGGGCTTGTGTTGCCTGAAAGGTAAAAGTGCTGGACGGGCTCATAGGAATGGTATTGCCCATAATATTCAGACTGGCGCCCAAATAATTATTATATGTTATTGAGGCATTGGTCTGTGGCAAATAATTTGCGATGGCAGCCCATTTTTCAACTTGTGCCTGCTGATTTGCCAAACTGGCTCTTTTCATACTCCGGTTGTACTCCAAAGCATGTTGCTTAGACTGTTCCAGAGAAAAAGACCAGCTTTTCTGTACTTCCTGAACTGGTGTTTCTTGTGCTTGCACCGAAGCAAACATACCGGAAGTAATTAGTAACCAAATAAATACTTTTTTCATTGTCAAATTTCCTACGTTGAATTGTGTTATTTAATACCTGCCTGTTTTTGTTTCATTTGATCTTTTGCCACTTTTTTAAAACCATCCGGATCGTCCATCATCTGATCAATGATCAGATCCAACTCTTCGTCCTTCATGGGTTCTTCATCTTTTTTCTCCAGCGTTTTTATAGACACCATATGTTCGTAATAGTCCAATCCTTGCCTGTTGCATAAAACACGGACATAAACATCCATCACCAATGCCATACCCCTATGGATGGCACTTTTACCGAAATCTTTGGAAGTAAGGTCTATTATCGTGACAAATTGCACGGTGAGAAAACGTATCATCAGCTCCATGTCAAAATCCGACCGGAAAAGATTTTCGTCGATGCCTGTCAGAATATTCTCGCGTATCTTCTCGCGAATGTGTTTCTGATTGTGTTGGGTAATTTTGTTATGAATCTCCGGATAATACTTGTTTAGATCGTAAAAGAAATTCACGAACTTATCGCTTTTAGGGGAAGAATGAAAAGCGGAGGCCTCCATTAATTGGTCAATGGCATTCCCCTCCATCTGAGATGGTTTTAATTTAACTTCCTGTTTTTTGAGTTGTTTTTCGTTGTGTGCTGTCAAAACAGCTTCAATCAGTTCTTCTTTCTGACTGAAATGGGTATAAAAAGTTTTTTTGGAAATACGAAGCTCGTTGCATATATCATCGATACTGACGCTTCGAAGGCCATACTTGAGGAAAAGTTTGGCTGCCGTTTTTTTAATCGTTGTCCTAAGAGTCTGATCCATATATCAATAATATTCAGGTGCAAAAATACTATTGCAGATTCAAACGCACATCATTCTTGTGTTAAAATTAATTAACATTCATGTTCAATATTATATACAACTCATCTATAGACACTTAACAGGAAACTCAAAAAACCTTATAGTTTCCAGTTTCCCACAAAAAATGACGATTTATACACAAAAAGGTTCAAATGCCTTTAATTCTGTATACAATTTATGAACAGGTAGCCCCATTACATTAAAATAGGAACCCGAAATACGCTCGACACCAACAAAGCCTATCCATTCCTGAACACCATAGGCACCTGCTTTATCAAAAGGTTTGTATCGTTCTACATACCAAAGAATTTCTTCCTTGGTTAACGTTGCAAAAAAGACTTCTGTAGCTGCAGTAAATGAGCGTTGACTTTTACTTCCAGTCAGGCATACACCGGTATAAACCCAATGGCTTCTTCCTGATAAGGATTGGAGCATTCGAATGGCATCGGCTTTATCAACCGGTTTTCCAAAAACCTGATCATCCACGCATACAATGGTATCGGCAGTAATGACCAGGTCATTTTTTTTCAGGTGGTGTCGAAAGGCATCGGCTTTTTTGGCTGCAACATAAAGAGCTACTTCCGGCCCTTTTAAATTTTCGGGATAGGATTCATCCACATCCTTCAGTATTTTCACACTACATTTCAACCCCAAACCATTCATCAGCTCGTTGCGTCTGGGTGAATTGGAAGCCAGTATCAGGTTGTATCCGGAAATATTTTCAAGCATGTATGAGTCTGTTAAATTCACCAGGCATAAGCATCGGAGTCCATCATCCAAAGACCCTGAGCTTTCAATATTTGCTCAATCAGGTCACGGCCACAACCATCTCCCCCATTTTTGTGAGAGATGTATTTTGCAATCGTCCGAATTTCAAAAGCAGCATCTGCAGGACATGCAGGCAAACCCACCCGCAGCATGACTTCATAATCGGGAATATCATCGCCCATATAGGCTATTTCTTCAGGTTTTAATCCTGTTTTGGATAAAAAATCCTCAAAATCAATTTTCTTATCGCTTGCTCCCAAATAGATATGAGTAACACCAAGGCTGGCAAATCTTTTTCGCACAGCTTCGGCACGACCACCGCTTATGATAGCAATTATCAAACCTTTTTTCACAGCCTGGACTATAGCATAACCATCCTTTAGATTGGCTGTACGCATGGGTTCACCGGAAATATGCATGGGAATAACGTTGGAAGAAAGTACTCCGTCAACATCAAAAATAACAGCTTTGATCGTAGATAAATCGTGGGAAATGGTACTCATATTAAGTTGTTTTAAATTACATCATTTGGTGGATCGCAGGTTTATTCCCTGACTGAGAGCTTCATATAATACCTGCCAATGGGGATGTTCCTTGAGCATTTCCAGATGATTATCCATCACCGCATGATCAAAACGAACAGCAGGTCCGGTCTGAGCTTCAACAGGATTCAGCGACTGCATTTTTTTTGCGGTTTCTTCTATAAGTGGCAACAGGTATTGAAAATCCATGCCTTTGGCTTCGACGATATCTGCAGCAATGCTGTATAAATAATTCACAAAATTATTGGCAAAAACGGCTGCCAAATGAAGTTGTTTCCGCTGGTCAGAGCTGGCAGGAATCACTTTTTCACTGAGACAGGAAGCCAAAACATTCAATGTATTCAGACTTTCTGACGAAGAAGCTTCGATAAAAAAAGGCACTTTGGAGAAATCAACAGTTCTATGTTTACTAAACGTCTGAAGGGGATAAAAAACACCGTAATTTTGGGTATAATCTGCCAGAATTTCCATGGGTAAGCTTCCAGCTGTATGTACCACCAATCCGTTTCCAAAATGGAGATGAGGTAGAACTTGTGGTAAGGCATCATCCTTCAGGGCGCAAATATATAAATCAGCATTGGGTAGAATCAAATCGGGTTGGGTGACAGCTTCACATTTCAGCACACTGGCCAGTTGCCGCGCATTTAATTCTGTACGGCTGTAAACCTGTAAAAAGCGATGACCTTTCCCGGCCAGCGCAGGTGCAAGCTGAGTTGCCAGATTACCGGCGCCAATCAGACATAGTTGCATGATTCTTTAGTTCACTTGTTTAAACGTACCCAGATGAACTTTTTCCCATTGGAGACGATCCTCATCGAAGGGTTTCTTAACTTCATTTTTGACACCTATGGCAATGATACTTAAAACGCGGAAATTTTCAGGAATATCCAGCAAACCTCGAATGACAGCTTCAGAGCTTTCACCTTCAGCCGACTGACGTTCACGAATTTGTACCCAACAGGAGCCAAGTCCAAGGTCTTCTGCCTCAAGTTGCAAAAGAATGGAAGCAATAGATGCATCTTCAATCCACACATCACTGCGCTGGGGGTCAGCAACAACAACAACAGCCAAAGACGCTCCGGCAACAAACTGACTTCCGTTTTTCTTGCTTTCGGACAAAGATTTAAGCATTCCCGGCTCATCCACCAACACAAACTGCCAGGGATTGGAGCGCTTTGATGCTGGTGACATAAGCACAGCATGCATCAATTGTTCAATCAGATCCGGACTTATTTGCGTCTCTATGAAACTTCTTGTGCTTCTGCGTGTGCGCAATAATTCTAAAAGGTTATCCATAACTTTAACAATATAGAGTACAAATATACGTTTTATTACTTAGTTTTGTAAACTTTTCGGCCCACGTATTCGGGTCGTTGTGCTGTTTTAGCCTTTAAATACCATGTTCAAAAAGACAAAATTTCTACTAGCCATATCCTGGATTATTTGTTTGCAATTCGTGTCAGCGCAGGAAACCGTTACCATCTCCGGCTTTGTGATGGACGCTCACAGCCACGCATTAGAGCTGGTTAATATTTCAGAATACAATGGATCAACTGCTACCTACACGGACGAAAAGGGTTTTTATTCCATAAAATTACCCAAATCGGACACCATTATATTAAGGTATACCTGCCTTTCGTATCAACCCACTACCCGAATTATTCCTGCCGAAATGAAAAAACTGCAGGTCAACGTGACGCTGGGGTCTTCGAGCAGGACATTGAAAGAAGTAACCGTCAGAGGCCAGCAAAGACAGACCAACACGCTGGAAACGCTGGATGCCTCAAAAATCAGGTTACTTCCTGATGCTTCAGGCGGAAGTATCGAAGCATTGCTTGTCACTTTTGCCGGGGTCAGTTCCAACAACGAACTTAGTTCTCAATATTCAGTGCGTGGAGGTAACTACGATGAAAATCTGGTTTATGTAAACGGCATTGAAGTCTATCGTCCCTTATTGATTCGTGCCGGCCAGCAGGAAGGGCTCAGTTTCATCAATCCGGAAATGGTTCAGGAAGTCAAATTTTCAGCCGGAGGTTTTGATGCCAGATTTGGTGATAAGATGTCATCGGTGTTAGACATAAAATATAAAAAACCTGAAAAGGCGGAAGCCGTCGCAACTGTCAGCCTTTTGGGGGCAAACCTTTACGTTGGCCAGTCATCCAAAAATGGTAAATTCACTCAAATCCATGGTTTACGCTATAAAACAAACGCTTATCTACTGGGTACGCTCGACACAAAGGGTGAATACAATCCTTCCTTTCTGGATTATCAGACTTATTTAACCTATAAGTTCACTCCCACTCTTGAAATGAGCTTTCTTGGGAATTTTTCACAAAACAGTTACCAGTTTAAACCAAAGGATAGAACCACCGACTTTGGAACATTTACCGAAAGATACAGTCTGTATGTCGCATTTGACGGGCAGGAACGTGACAAGTTTCAAACAGCCTTCGGTGCTTTGACCCTGACAAAAACAGTCAGAAACAATCTGAAATTAAGCCTTCAAAGCTCTGTTTTTCAAACTCAGGAGGATGAGAATTACGACATCACTGGTCAGTATTGGCTCAATGAAACGCCATTGGACAACAGCGGTTCCAGCTCCAAAGACGCCAAACTCATCGGAATCGGCACCTATCACGAGCATGCTAGAAATCATTTGACAGCCAATGTTTTAAACGTTTCACAACTGGGCACCTGGAAACTTAAAAGCAATGAAGTTCAATGGGGTTTGGCCTATCAGCGTGAACGCATTTACGACAACCTCAAGGAATGGGAAATGCGGGATTCGGCAGGTTATGCCCTCCCATTCAATGACTCGGAAATCAAAATGGTGTACAGTATGCGCTCCAACGTAAAAATGGAAAGCAATCGTTTTACAGGGTACCTTCAGGACAACTGGCGTCAAAGAAATGAGGCCGGTTTGTTTATCCTGACGGGTGGTATTCGTGGTAATTATTGGGATTTCAATAAGGAGTTTTTGGTTAGCCCCAGAGCCTCCATCGCCTTTCTACCCACCTGGGAAAAAGATTTTACGTTTAGATTTTCAACCGGTGTTTACTACCAGGCTCCATTCTACAAAGAACTTCGATACACCACCGCTTTAGCAAATGGTATGGACACTGTAACACTGAACCGTACCATAAAAGCCCAAAAAACCATTCATTATGTAGGTGGCATGGATTACCATTTTGTAGGTTTTGACCGGCCTTTTAAACTGACCACTGAATTGTACTATAAAAACATGAGCAATCTGATACCCTATACTGTTGACAATGTACGAATCCGATATTCGGGAAGAAATGAAGGAGAAGGTTACACAACGGGTCTGGATATGAAGCTTTTTGGGGAGTTTGTGCCTGGAACAGATTCCTGGTTAAGTCTTTCGTTGATGAAGAGCAAGGAAACCATAGACGGGGTCACAGTTTCAAGACCAAATGAACAACGCTACAATGTTTCGCTGTTTTTCCAGGATTATTTCCCTAATAATCCAAAGTTTACCATGAGTTTAAAAGTGGTCTGGGCAGACGGATTACCTTTCGGACCACCAAAAATGGATAAAAGTTTCGCTACCTTGCGTATGCCCCCTTACCGGCGTGTAGATATTGGAATGTCCAGATTGTTGGTAGCCGGAGAAGACAAAATCATGAAAAAGGGTATCCTGAAAAATCTGAAAAATATTTGGATAGGAGTTGATTGTTTTAACCTTTTGGGTATCTCAAACGTCAACTCGTATTATTGGGTTACGGATATTTCCAATACGCAATGGGCTGTGCCAAATTACCTAACTGGCAGACAGTTAAACATCAGACTGACTGTTGAATTATAAGTTTTTAAAGGATCACCTTTCCTTAACATATTAATAATGTTTAACACATACCCTTCTATGTTTTTTTCTGAAACATATATTACACCCCTGTTAAATCTCAAGTATTTTTGTATTTTTACGCTCAAATTTAGTGATTGGTTTTCCTTTTATTTTAAATAGAAACATTGCTAAAATTCTGTCATTCATATATCCATTTTACGAAAAATCATTTTGTTATGAACAATTCTTTTTTCAGCAATTTCACCCCAAAAGAACCTAAGTTTTTCCCTATTCTAAAAGAAATGGCTGACGTGATGTTGGCTGCTTCCGATTTAATTATTGAATGTGTACAAAAATGTGACCATGAATCGGCCATTGAATATTACAAAAAAATAAAAGAACAGGAAAAAAAAGGAGATGTGTTGTCAAACCGCATATTTGATGAATTAAACTCCACTTTTATTACTCCCTTTGACAGAGAAGATATCAATCATTTGTCTAATCGGATGGATGATGTTATTGATTACATCAACAGTTGCGCAAAACGTATTGTACTTTACAACCCAAAGCAGTTGCCCGAAAGTGCAGTTGATTTGGCCCGACTTATCAGAGAAGGTGCTGTTTGTATTGGAAAAGCGGTTGATGAACTGGATGTACTGAAAAAGAATTCCAAAAAAATCAAAGAATATTGTTCCGAGCTGCATGATATCGAAAACAGAGCGGATGATGTCTATGAAAACTTTATTATCGAACTTTTCGAAAAGGAGAAGGATGGCATTGAAATTATCAAGTTGAAGGAAATCATGTACGAGCTTGAGAAAGCAACCGATTCAACCGAATATGTTGGTAAAATTATTAAAACAATAATCGTCAAGTACGCATAATTATATCATACAACAGATGACCCTTTTAATTACCATTATCGTACTGGCTTTAATATTCGACTACATCAATGGATTTCACGATGCCGCGAACTCAATTGCCACTATTGTTTCGACTAAAGTACTTACACCATTCCAGGCTGTGCTTTGGGCCGCTTTTTTCAACTTCATCGCTTTTTTTATTGCGAAATATGTAATTGGTGAATTTGGAATTGCAAACACGGTATCAAAATCAGTTGTTGAGGGATTTATTACCTTACCAGTTATTTTTTCAGGTATTGTGGCAGCTATTACATGGAATCTGGCTACCTGGTGGCTGGGTATTCCTTCCTCCTCTTCACATACACTGATTGGCGGTTTTGCAGGTGCTGCCATCATGAGTACAATTGTCGCCAGCGGATATACAACAAGCGGATTTGAAGCCATTAAGGCGGATGTGATTATTAAGATTGCCTCCTTTATTGTTCTGGCACCTCTGATTGGTATGTTAATGTCCACTCTGATCACCATCTTAATTTTGTACATATTCAAAAGAATGAATCCAAACCACGCCAACAACTGGTTTAAAAAACTGCAATTGGTATCGTCCGGTTTATTTAGTATCGGTCACGGTTTGAATGACTCCCAGAAAGTAATGGGTATTATTGCTGCTGCTCTTTATGCAGCATATACCAAAAACAACATCGATATGGGTATACATTCAATAGGTGAAATGCCTGACTGGGTTGCCTTTTCCTGTTTTGCCGCCATTTCACTGGGCACCATGTCAGGTGGCTGGAGAATCATTAAAACAATGGGATCTCGTATAACCAAAGTGACTCCACTCGAAGGTGTTGCTGCTGAAACGGCCGGTGCATTAACCCTATATTTATCTGAAGCTTTGAAAATTCCTGTAAGTACAACACATACCATCACCGGAGCCATTATTGGTGTAGGAGCCGTAAAAAGATTGTCTGCTGTTCGTTGGGGAGTTACACGAAGTCTGTTGGTTGCCTGGATTCTAACTATCCCTGTAAGCGCAGCTCTTGCAGCCCTTATTTTTATACTATTCGGAGCTCATATGCAATAAGTGTTGTACAAATGATTGTTTTTTAGATTACAATCTTTGGCATAATAATCCATTTGTCCCGTTTAAAAAAGCCTGCTTAATGCATGCTTTTTTAAACGGGACACTTTTATTTAGAATCAAGACACTTTTGCTTTAAACTTTTTCAATGTTAACTTATATATATGGTTGAAAATTAAACTGGAAAAGAGTCTTTTAGAATCACAGTTTTTAGTAAATTTGTGAGAATTCTCAAAACAATTTTTCATTTTCATATACAACTTTTTAAAAACGTTTTAATATGAATAATTCTTTTTTTAGCAATTTTGTCCCCAAAGAACCTAAATTTTTCCCTACACTTAAAGAGTTAACCGATGTGATACTTGTTGCATCCGACTTAATGATTGAATGTGTACAAAAGCCAGATCATGAATCGGCCATTGATTTTTATAAAAAAATAAAAGAACAGGAAAGGAAGGGTGACGCACTGAACAACCGCATTTTTGACGATTTAAATACGACGTTTCTCACTCCTTTTGACAGGGAAGACATCAATAAATTATCAAGCAGACTTGATGATGTTATAGATTACATGAACAGCGCAGCAAAACGCATTGTTTTATACAATCCTAAGACGATGCCTAAAAGTGCTGAAGAACTTGCCCGCCTGATACGGGAGGGTGCAGTATGTATTGGAAAAGCTGTTGGTGAACTTGACACGATTAAAAAGAATCCCGAAAAAATCAAAGAGTATTGCAAGGAACTTCACGACATCGAAAATAGAGCAGATGACGTTTACGAGCATTTTATCATTGATTTATTCGAAAATGAAAAAGATGGTATTGAGATCATTAAGCTGAAAGGTATTATGACTCAGCTTGAAAAGGCAACAGATGCAGCTGATTATGTGGGTAAAATCATTAAAACGATTATAGTCAAATACGCATAATTAATACTTCTGCAAAAAAATGGCTCTTTTAATCGCAATTATTGTTCTTGCTCTTCTTTTTGATTTTATAAATGGCTTTCACGATTCTGCAAATTCAATTGCCACGATCGTATCTACTAAAGTACTGACTCCGCTTCAAGCGGTTTTATGGGCTGCATTTTTCAACTTTGTAGCTTTTTTTATTGCAAAATATGTGATTGGTGAATTTGGCATAGCAAACACGGTTTCTAAAACTGTTTATGAACAATTCATAACGCTGCCTGTCATTTTATCTGGAATTTTAGCAGCTATTACCTGGAATCTGGCTACTTGGTGGTTAGGTATTCCATCTTCTTCTTCTCACACTTTAATAGGCGGATTTGCAGGTGCTGCCATCATGAATAGTGGTTTTGGCTCCATTCAAAGTACGGTCATTGTAAAAATAGCCTCATGGATCTTTTTGGCACCACTTATTGGTATGATTATATCTGCGCTCATTACCATTTTAATACTTTGGGTTTGCAGAAATACCAATCCGCATAAGGCAAATCAATGGTTCAAAAAACTGCAATTGGTATCATCTGGTTTATTTAGCATTGGACACGGTTTAAATGACTCTCAAAAGGTGATGGGTATTATAGCTGCAGCTTTAATTGCATCCCATCCCTTGGGACTGGGCATGGGTATTAAAAGCATCAATGACTTGCCGGATTGGGTGGCTTTTTCTTGTTTTACAGCAATCTCTCTAGGGACAATGACCGGTGGTTGGAGAATCATAAAGACTATGGGATCACGCATTACTAAAGTGACTCCGATTGAAGGTGTAGCTGCCGAAACCGCAGGTGCAATCACCTTGTATCTATCAGAGCTTTTAAAAATCCCGGTAAGTACAACGCATACGATTACTGGTGCCATTATGGGAGTTGGCGCCGTAAAGCGACTTTCAGCAGTACGGTGGGGTGTTACACGCAAACTAATGATAGCCTGGATTCTGACTATCCCTGTTAGTGCTGGGTTGGCTGCTTTGATCTTTTATCTTTTCGGACAATATATGAAGGCTTAATATAAAAGAGCTTCGTTGGAAAAATAATACTAGCAAAGAAGGCTGTCTAAATAAATAGACAGCCTTCCCTTATATATTAGAATACGCCTTAAGCGAGCTTCAAAATTAGCCAATAATAACCAGGTCAGCACCTTCCATTACGGAAGAACCTGCTTCTACTTTAATTTCAAGTACTTTACCAGCCAGGTCACTTGCAATGGTATTCTCCATTTTCATGGCTTCGAGCAACATAAGCTTGTCACCCACCTTTACAGTGTCACCTACTTTTACATTGACATCCAAAATGACACCTGGAAGTGGAGACTTAACGGCACCACCGCCACCTAAATTTTTCTTTTGGCCCAACACAGGTGTTCCATTTGCTGAAACAGGAGGAGCTGAAGGACGGGTGATTTTTTTAGGAGCTTCTTCGATGGGTTTTTCAACTCCAACTGTAAAAGCAGCGCCATTGACTGTTAGTTCAACCTCCGTTTCGCCTTCTTTGACAATCTCAACATTGTATTGAGTGCCGTTGATGCTATATTTAAATTCTTTCATCGGTATATAATGTTTTTTTGTTTTACGATCTATCTTCTTTCAGGAAGTTGGCGCATGTTGTAAATTTTTGAACTCCAGGGTGAATAGGATTTGCTGTTCTTTCCAAAAGTCAGGATTGCATTTTCAACATCATGAACTTCGGCGTTTAAATCGTTCAAAGCCATGGCAATTGCAGCAGAAACTTCAGCAGTTGGCTGATTCTCTTCGTTTTTGAAAATATTTAATTTACTCATGATTATAATGGAATATTTCCATGCTTTCTGGCAGGATTAACTAATTTCTTGGTAGCAAGCTGTTCCAAAGCGCGGATCACACGGAAACGGGTATTGCGCGGTTCAATTACATCATCGATGTAACCATATTGGGCAGCACGATAAGGATTCTGGAAAGCTTCAGAATATTCAGCTTCTTTGGCAGCTGTTGTAGCAGCAGGATCTTCAGAAGCAGCAACTTCCTTAGCATATAAAACTTCCACAGCACCTGAAGCGCCCATTACGGCAATTTCAGCAGTAGGCCATGCATAATTGATATCACCACGCAACTGCTTGCAGCTCATCACAATGTGTGCACCACCATAGGATTTACGAAGGGTTACTGTTACCTTAGGTACAGTAGCTTCTCCATAAGCGTAAAGTAATTTAGCACCGTGTGTAATAACACCACCGTATTCCTGGCCTGTACCTGGAAGGAATCCGGGAACGTCAACCAAGGTAACTATTGGAATATTGAATGCATCGCAGAAACGAACAAAACGGGCAGCCTTGCGTGAAGCATTGCTATCCAAAACACCGGCAAGCATTTTAGGCTGATTGGCTACAATACCAACAGAGGTGCCATTGAAACGGGCAAAACCAATGATGATGTTTTTTGCATAGTCGCTATGAACCTGAAGGAATTCTCCGTTATCGACGATACCACCGATCACTTCAAACATATCATAGGGTTTGTTTGGGCTGTCAGGAATGATTTCGTTCAGGATATCATCCATACGATTGATGGGATCGGTACATTTCAAACGTGGAGCTTCTTCCAGATTGTTTTGAGGAATAAAAGAGATGAGTTTGCGAATCAAATCCAAACCTTCTTCTTCGCCTTCAACGGCAAATTGAGTCACACCAGATTTGCTGGCATGAACGGAAGCACCACCCAATTGTTCCTGAGTAACATCTTCACCTGTAACTGTCTTCACTACTTTAGGACCTGTCAAAAACATGTACGATGTTCCTTTGGTCATAATTGTAAAGTCGGTTAGAGCCGGAGAATAGACAGCACCACCGGCACAAGGGCCGAAAATACCGGAAATCTGAGGAATAACACCAGAAGCCAGAATATTGCGTTGGAAAATTTCTGCATAACCGGCCAAAGCATTGATACCTTCCTGAATACGTGCACCGCCCGAGTCGTTGATACCAATACAGGGAGCACCCATTTTCATGGCCTGATCCATCACTTTACAAATTTTCTGAGCCATTGTTTCAGACAAAGAACCACCCCAAACGGTGAAATCCTGAGCAAAAACATAAATTAAACGGCCTTCGATCGTACCATATCCGGTTACGACACCATCACCGAGGAAATGTTTTTTATCCTGACCAAAATTGGTGCAACGATGTATCACGAACATGTCAAACTCTTCAAAACTACCTTCATCAAGCAGCATGGAGATACGTTCGCGTGCAGTGTATTTTCCTTTGGCGTGTTGTTTTTCAATGGCTTTTTCACCACCGCCCAAACGAGCCTGAACACGAAGTTCAATAAGTTCTTTTACTTTATCCAGTTGTGTACTCATATTTTCAATGTATTTAAATTATTTGTTTGGATTTTCGCACAATTCCATCAAAACGCCACATGTGGATTTTGGATGCAAAAATGCAATATTCAGACCTTCGGCACCTTTTCTGGGTGTTTTGTCGATCAACTTGATGCCACGTTCAGCTGCCAAATCTAATTTTTGTTGCAAACCATCTACTTCAAAAGCTACGTGATGTACACCCTGACCTCTTTTTTCCAGAAATTGTCCAATTGGACCCATAGGATCTGTAGATTCCAGTAATTCGATTTTGGTTTGACCTACTTTAAAAAAAGCAGTTTTTACTTTTTGTTCAGGAACTTCTTCAACAGCATAACATACTAATCCAAGAACTTTTTCAAAAAATGGAATAGATTCCTCCAGACTATTCACAGCAATCCCTAAATGTTCAATGTGAGATGGTTTCATACGATTTTTTTTTCATGAGGCACTTCCAGGACAAGCACATCTACGTTTATAGGTCGTAGAAAATGCAAGTGACTCAGAATTTCCTCTCCTTATTATAGGTTAATATTTTGTTTTAGAAAACGTGGCAAAGGTAGGAAAATATCTCACTAAGTTTGGTGATTTAAGGTAAAAATACGCTAAAACCAGGATTTTTTTGCACAAAAAACTCATACTTGAGCAATTACAATTTATAGGCAACAAAATTTCGGATACGCAGGTGATTTTCTGAGGTACGTATGCCAAACCAACCTTTCTTTAAAGGTAAAGGATCTGTATAATCGACCAAGACTTCACCATCCTGCGTATAACGGATACGCCCTTGTTGCACCGTAATTTCTATGGAATACCAATGATTGGGTAAAATCAGATGGGATTCGTCCTTGTATTCAACCAAAAATTCGGGCCGTTTCATCTCGTTGTGAAACTGTTCGTAGGTATCATTAAAACGCTGAAAGTACGTTGAGCTGTTTTCCTTTCCGCCAACGCTCATACTATAGAGTTTCAGGCTGTAATAGCGGCTAAAAGCGGATTTTCTAAATTCGGAACGGGTAAAAAGGCTATCGGGATAAATAGGATCTGAAGCCATCCAGAAGCAATTCAAATCACTGACACGATCCAGTAAACCGCCTTCGTCCACCGCTAGAGCCTGAAATTTCAGTTTAATATCTCCTGCAAAAGGATCTTTATACCAAAGAGTTAAACCGCCTGAGGCTTTTATATCCAGGCATGTGTCAGATTTCAGATAATGTATTTCATAGGTTTTTTCTGCTTCGGCTATCCAATTTTGAGAGGAATTTTTGAATTGATCTGAAATCAACAATTTTGGATAGATTAATAAGCATTTTTCAGCCTCAGCCCTACTTTTCAATCTGGACCAGATTGGGGGGCAACAGGAAATGACCGTCAAAGTAACAATCAGTAAAAGAAAACTTTTCACTGCCAAACATTTAAAGCCTGGCTTTATTTCAAGATCCATGTTAGTAAGGAGTTACTATGGGAAAGATTACTCTGAGATTTTTAAAAACCCTAAAATTGTTTTAACAAAAATAGTATTTATTTCCTTTAAACGTATAAAAAACGAAGGTCAAAAATAGTGTTTAGAGTCTCAGCAGAATTAGACTCAAAACACTCGGTAGCCAAGTCAGTCACTTCAGTGCTAAAAATAGTCATTTCAGTACAATTCAATTAAAAGGATAGTGCATCAACGCTTAATTTTGCATCATAAAAAAAAGGAAGACGCTTTATGAAACAACTTATTATCACAGTACTAATCACCCTGTTTAGCGGCCAGATATTGGTGGCACAGGAAAACATTCCGCTCCGGCTTTCACTTAAAGAATGCATGCAAATGGCCGTTGAAAAAAACATCAATGTAAAAAAAGCACTAATGGATCAGGAAAAAAGCGGTTATAAAAACGACGAAACCCGTGCGACCTTGCTGCCTAAAGTCAATTTTAGCGGAAGCTTTCAAGACAACCTGGTACTGCCTACCACCATTCTTCCAGGAGAAATTATTGGTAAACCCGGCACCAGTGTCGGTTTTCAAATGGGTAGTCAATACACCACCAGCACTTCGGTTGGCATCAGTCAGATACTTTACAATCAAACAGCCATGACCGCTGTGAAATTATCCAAAAAATCTTCTGAATTGAGTAGTTTATCGGTTGAAAAAGCCAGCGAAGAAATAGCTGCTGAAGTCGCTAAATTGTACTTTCTCACACTTACAACAGCCGAGCAACGGAAACTCATTGAAGAAAACATTGCACGCACCGAACATCTGAAAGCCATTACTAAAATAACGGTAGAAAACGGCATCGGTAAACAAATCGACCTGGATCGGGTAAATGTAAACCTTGAAAATTACTATACTCAGCTGAGCAACACGGTTGCCACCCAGGATCAACAGATGAATATGATCAAATACATATTGGATATACCACTCAATCAAAACATAGTGCTGACCGATGATGCAAAAACAATTTTGATTGACAAGGACCCTGCAACCTTCTCTGATTTCTCGAACCACATTGATATTCAGTTACTCGAATCACAAAAAGATTTGAATCTGCTGAACCAAAAACTAATTTCCAGTGGCTATCTACCAACACTTTCCCTATCTGGGTCTGTGGCTTATCAGGGAATGAGAAACGATTTCAAAAATTATTTTAAAGATAACGCCGAAAATAAATGGTATCCCAATGCCGGCGTCGGCCTCAACCTGTCTATCCCACTTTTCGACGGTTTTGAAAAACGATCTAAATCCCGTCAGGCTAAACTGGATTACAAAAAATCGCAGGAAACACTGGATAATACCAAAGAACTTTTATCGATGAACTATTTGAACGCCATCAATAATTACCAAAACAATAAAAACGTGGTGAGCCGTCAGCAACAAAATCTGGCACTGGCTGTAAAAGTGTACGATGAAACGACTTTAAGATACCGCGAGGGCTTAGCCGCTATGAGCAATCTGTTGCAGGATGAAATAGGCCTAAGCAATGCACAGGCCGGATACCTTACAGCATTGTACAATTTCAAAGATGCTGAACTAAAAATCATGTCACTCAATGGAGGAATAAAAGATTTAATATACAAATAAACCTATGAAAAAGAAAACTATCATCATTAGTGCAGTACTTGTAACACTGCTTGGAGCCATGGTCGTAACACTGGCATCAAATAAAATGGAAATTGACAGTCGCAAGGAAGTCAAAGTAACTACCAGCAATGTGGCGGTAACTGTGATTTCAGCCGAAATGAAAGACAGGACAAATTCTTTGGAATTTGTTGGTACAGCAGACGCAAATAAAGAAGTGAATGTTGCTACAGAAACTTCGGGCAAAGTGGTTCAGGTCAATTTCAAAATGGGAGATTTCGTTCAAAAGGGAAAAGTTCTGGCAAAAATAGAAGACACCTACAAACGTCTGGCCTATGAAAACGCCAAAATCAATTACGACAAATGCAAAGAAGATTACAACCGCTATCAGGCACTTCACAAAGGAGAAGCCATTTCAGATACCCAATTACGCGACAGTAAAATCGGGTTTGAAAGCGCAGATAATCAATTGAAAAATGCAAAAAAACAATGGGATGACACCAAGGTGGTGGCCCCTTTCAGTGGATATATCACCTCTCAAAAAACAGAACTTGGGGCGTACGTCACTGTTGGTGCTGTTGTAGCTGGTTTAGCCGATATTTCCAAATTGAAAGTAACCTTAGAAGTCGCTGAAACGGATGCCTATGAACTGCACAAAGGTCAGGAAGTGAGCATCAACAGCGAAATTCATCCCGATTACAACTATAAAGGAGTGCTTTCTTCCATTGGTCAGCAAAGCAGTTCTGCCCACAACTATCCGGTGGAAATTGTTATTTCCAATACTGGAAAAAACCAGTTAAAAGCAGGAACCTACGTTAAAGTTAAAGTCGATATGGGTTCCAGCGCCAAAGCATTAATGATCCCACGCGATGCCATCGTCAGCAGTGTAAAAGCCCCTTCAGTCTATGTGGTGAAAGATAATATTGCCCGATTGGTCAAAATCAGCACCGGAAGGGATTTTAAATCCAATCTGGAAGTGATAGCCGGTCTTAGTGAAGGTGATAAAGTAGTCACAAACGGACAAATCAATTTAATGGATAACGCAAAAGTTTCCATCATCAACTAACTTAAAAAAAAGTAGCATGTCCTCCATTGTAGAAACCTCTATAAAAAAGCCTTTAATCATCACCGTCATTTTTGCGATGTTGACCCTGGCTGGAATCTTATCATACAAAGCACTCAATCTGAACCTATTGCCAAAGTTTGAGTTGCCCATGCTGACCGTTCAGACCGTTTATCCGGGTGCAGGAGCCTCAGAAGTGGAAACCTCGGTAACCAAAAAGCTCGAAGATGCCCTTTCAACACTTGAAAATCTGAAGAAAATCAGTTCAACATCTTTGGAAGGAGTATCCGTTATCGCAGTTGAAATGAACGAAGGCAGTGATATCAATCAGACCATTCAGGAAGCGCAGCGCAAAATATCGGCGATTAAAGCAACTCTGCCAACTGATATGCTGGATCCTTCCATCAATAAGATTGCGATGGATGAAAAAGCTATTCTGAATGTGGTGGCCTCGTCCTCCATGTCACCAACGGAATTTTACAAACTGGTGGAAGACCGCATACAACCCCGATTGACCAAACTGCCAGGTGTAGGTTCGGTAAAAATGACAGGTGGAAATAACCGTGAAATCAAAGTTAACATAGATTCCAAAAAGCTGGAAGCTTATAATTTGTCCATCCTACAGGTATTAAAAGTGATACAATCTGCCAATATGGAAATACCGGCCGGAAATGTGGAAAACGCCAATGCCGTTTATTCTGTCCGTTTGGCCGCTAAATATTCCAACCTGAATGAGCTAAGGAACACCGTGATTGCCATCACCCCAACCGGTGGAAAGGTCAAAGTCATGGATGTAGCCGAAGTGGAAGACGGCATTGCCGAATCCAAACAAATAAACCGTATTGACGGCCGGGATGCCATTGGTATTTCCATACAAAAACAAAACGATGCAAATGCCGTACGAGTAGCCGATTTGGCTAAAGCGGAGCTTTTAGCCATCGAAAAGGAATATGCAGGCAATCATGTTAAATTTGAAATTGCAACAGACGATTCCATTTATACCAAAGCTTCAGCCAACGCAGTGATGGAAGATCTGATTCTGGCCATCCTGATTGTAGCTGTTGTCTGCTTTGTATTCCTACACAACATTCGAAGTGCACTTATTGTGATGGTTGCCGTTCCGCTTTCCATTATTCCGGCATTCATCGTCATGTATTTTCTGGGCTATTCCCTGAATATGATGTCCCTGATGGCCTTATCGCTGGTAGTTGGAATTTTGGTGGATGACTCCATTGTGGTCATAGAAAATATGATCCGTCACATGGAAAAAGGCAAGTCAAAATTTCAGGCAGCCATCGATGGATGTAAGCAAATTATGTTTACTGCTATGGCCATAACCCTGGTAATTGTGGTCGTATTCTTACCAATGGCTGTTAGTGGAGGATTGATTGGAAATGTATTGAAAGAATTTGCCGTTCCTATTGTCGTTGCCACGTTGTGTAGTTTGCTGGTGTCCTTTACTGTTACACCACTACTAATATCCCGATTTGGAGATTTACCGGACGACACACGTCCAACTTTATTGGGTAGATTTTCCCGCTATGTAGAACGTACGTTCGAATCGGTTAAAAACTTTTATACCAGAATTCTGGCTATCGGTTTAAGAAATAAAACAGCCATTTTACTATCAACATTGGCTTTGTTTATAGGCTCATTTATGCTTATCCCAACAGGTTTTATTGGTTTTGCATTTATGCCTGAAAGCGATAAGGGTGAATTTACGGTATCGTTGGACATGAATCCGCAAGTAACTCTGTATCAAAACAATCAAATTTCTATGCAGGTAGAGAAAATTATCAACCAGATACCAGAAGTGAAAAGTGTCTACACCAACGTGGGGTTTTCCGCAACCAGTACCAAAAATAACGTAACCACCATCACCGTAAAACTGATTGACAAAGAAAAACGCAAACTTGGGGTACAGGAATATGCCATTCAGGCAAAAGAAGCAATCATGAAACAGATTCCGGGTATTCGGGCAAGAACAAGCATCTCATCGGGAGAAAGTGCTACGGAACCCATTCAATTTATTGTACAAGGAGCTGATTTTGAAAAAGTTCAACAAACTGCAGCCATGATTTTGAACACTACCCGTCAGACACCAGGAACAGCGGATGTAAAATATTCCATCGATGATCCCCGTCAGGAAGTACAAATCAAACTGGACCGTGATAAAATGGCCACTTTGGGTCTTTCGGTCAACGACGTAGGTTCGACACTTCGTACAGCCTTGAATGGCAACGATAAATCGAAATACAAAGAAGGTAATTATGAGTACAACATTCGCATTGGGATTGATGATTTTGACCGAACACAACCCGAAGATGTTGCCAACCTGACCTTTATGAACAACAAAGGCGAACTGATTGAATTGAAACAAATTGCTGAAATAGGTTATGGCTTAGGCCCATCAGCTTTGGAACGTACAGACCGTATATCCTCCATCACCGTAAAAAGCAATGTGAACGGACGACCTACAGGAACTGTTGGTTCTGAAATCAAAGCAGCGATTGAAGGAAAGATCCCAGAAGGAGTCACCATTAAACAAGGTGGTATGATGGAACAACAAGATTCAGCTTTCGGTAGTTTAGGCTTTGCTTTCCTGGCAGCGATTGTACTGATCTATTTCATCCTGGTCATGCTTTACAATTCATTGACAGATCCACTTATTGTTCTGTTTTCCATTCCATTGTCACTCATCGGTGCGTATATGGCTTTGGCACTGACCATGAACAACCTGACCATTTTTAGTATCATCGGTTTAATAGTATTGATAGGTCTGGTGGCGAAAAACGCCATTCTGCTGGTCGATTTCACCAACCATATGCGTCGGGACAAAGGATTTGATACCGTTGGTGCTATTATGGAAGCCGGAAAAGAACGTTTGCGTCCAATTCTGATGACCACATTCGCCATGATCTTTGGTATGTTGCCCATCGCACTTGCAGCCGGTAACGGAGCTGAAATGAAAAACGGTATGGCCTGGGTTATTATTGGCGGATTGATTAGTTCCATGATCCTGACACTGGTTGTGGTTCCAATTATCTACTACATTTTCGACCGCATATCCGTAAAAATTCATCAAAGAAGCAATAAGAAGAAGTTGAGTTTAGAAAAAATCAATTAAAACAAACAATTTAAAAAATGATCAAAATGAAAAAGTTAATCTTATCTGTAGCAGTAGTTCTGGGTTTTGGTTTTTCACAAGCAAACGCACAAAAAGTGTCTTTAGGTTTTAAAACAGAAGCCAATGTTTCTAATTTCATTTTAACCGATTTGGACAATTTGGAAAGTAATCTTAAAGCAGGTGTCACTCTGGGTGGATTTGCAAAAGTGGATTTATGTAAACACTTTGCCATACAGCCTGAACTCTTATTTAATTACAAAACATCTGAATCAAAAGCACTCGGGTTAATAAGCACCTATGAATTTTGGAGTGCGGAGATCCCTGTTTACGCCATAGGACAATGGTCCTTGTGTGACAAAGGTCGAATTTATGTAGGGGTTGGCCCATATGTTGGCATGGGTCTAAAAGGCAAAATCACAGAAACAAATACCGATTTATTCAAAAAGAACAGCAACGACGAATCCATGTTGAATCGCCTGGATTTTGGAGTTGGAGGAACACTGGGTTATGAATTGAATTGCGGACTCCAGATCAATGCCGGTTATAAAATTGGTTTGATCGATGCATTGGATGCCGGTAAAGACAATGCAACCATGCTTCCAAGCACAATAAGCCTTGGACTTGGTTACAGATTTTAATGCAAAATAAATAGGAAGAATAACAACGATTATACTTTTTGGAGTATAGTCGTTGTTTTTGTACTTTTATCGTTTAAATATAAAAAACATGATCCATAGAAAAATAAGTCCTATTAGTAAATTAAACGCCTTGAGGCTGTCCATAACAACTAGTATCACACTTAGTCTCATTATGATTTTGGGTTATGTTTACAACAAGGATTTAAAACTACCCAATGAGTATAGCCTGATACATATTTTTCTATCAAACTTTATAGTGACCTATATGGTATTTCTATTCAGTTTCCACATTATTCAGAAAAGATGGAGTAACAGAGCAAGAACATTTACCCTTATTTTTGGTTCTTTTCTCCTAATGTCTGTTTTGAGTTTTCTTTTTTCTGAAAGTGCCTACAAATTGGTTCATAGGAACGATATACCATTCAGCCTATTAATTATTCTGAATCTCATTAAAGATTCCATCGTAGTCATTATCGTTCTATTAACAACTGTTTTACTCAATACACTAAACGAGAGACAGTTGGCTCAACTTGAAAATGAAAAACTGATAGCAGAAAACATCCGTATTCGCTACGAAGTCTTGAAAAATCAGGTGGATCCTCATTTTCTATTTAACTCACTCAATACGCTGGATGGGTTAATCGCTATGAATCAGGATAAAGCACACGAATATGTACAAAACTTATCCTCTGTTTTTAGATACGCCATCAGTAATAAAGAAGTCTTACACCTCAACGAAGAACTGGAATTCACCGAATCATATGCCAGCCTGATGAAAATTCGCTACGGAGATAACTTTCAGATTCAGTATCACATTGACGAAAAATATCTGAGCTGGTTCGTCATGCCCATCAGCTTGCAATTACTGGTTGAAAATGCGACGAAACACAACATAATCAGTACAAAATACCCATTGATTATGACCATCGAAACGACACCACACGACACCATCCAGGTGAAAAACAACATTCGGCTTAAAACAGATGCCGAGCCCGGTGAAGGCATCGGACTGGCAAACTTAACCGAAAGGTACCAGCTTCTTTTCCAAAAGGAGATTGTAATTACTAAAACAGAAGATTTTTGCGTGGAAATACCTTTGATCAAAGAGCTAGAAACGGCAAAAAGCCAGAAAAAAATCAAGTATGATTGCTGTTATTGTTGAAGATGAATTAGTTGCATCTCAAAACCTGCAACGCTTAATCAGTCAGGTCGATGTTGATATTGAGATCTTAACTGTTTTACAAACGGTCGAAGAAAGTATTGAATGGTTTACACTCAATAGCTCTCCTGACCTGGTATTTATGGACATTCACTTAGCCGATGGTTCAGCTTTCTCCATCTTTGATAAAGTAAAAATTGACTGTCCGATCATTTTTACGACAGCCTACGATGAATATGCTCTGAAAGCATTTGAAGTAAACAGCATTGATTATTTGCTGAAACCAATAAATATAAAAACTTTTGAACGAGCCATCGGAAAATGGCAGAAAATGGCAACGACAAGTCAAGACAATACCGATATTTTAACCAAAGTAATGAACTCCTTAAAACAGACGAAAGATGTCTATAAGTCGCATTTCCTGATACCCTATAAAGACAAGCTCATTCCCTTATCAGTTGATACGATTGCCTGTTTCTACACGGAAAATAAAATGGCAAAAATTGTAACTATTGACAATCAAACCTATACCATGGATTGTACGCTCGAAGAATTGTATGTTCAATTGAACCCAACTCATTTCTTTCGGGCAAACCGACAATACATTGTAGCGCATAAAGCCATAAAAGACCTTTCAACCTGGTTTGGAAGCAAATTATCCATAAACATGCAGGTACCTGTTCCCGACAAAATTATTGTCAGCAAGGCCAGAGTCACTGAATTTAAGACCTGGTTTACAAAATAAAAAAATCCTGCCGCGATAAACGACAGGATTTTTTTTTTCAAGTAGAGATTACCAAACATCCGCCCGATTTTCCTTGGGCAAATACATCGGATCACTAGCCTTTATGCCGAATGCATCATACCATGCATCAATATGAGGTAAAGCACCATTTATGCGCCATTTTCCAAGAGAATGAGGATCCTGCTTTGTCAAACGAAGCATCTCTTCCTTCCGAACATTGCCTGCCCAAAGATTGGCGTATGCCAGAAAAAAACGTTGCTGAGGCGTGTAACCGTCACTGTTCTCAGCTATTTTATATTGTTCTGTTTTGGTGAAAGCATTGTAAGCAATTTGTAATCCACCATGATCGGCGATATTTTCACCCAGTGTATAGGATCCGTTTGCATGAACATCGTCTAATACAACAATGTCGTTGAAATAATCCTTCAGAACTTTGGTGCGTGCCTGAAATTGTGTGGCATCGTTGACTGTCCACCAATTCGTCATATTTCCGCTTCTATCGTATTTACAACCCTGATCATCAAAGCCATGAGTCATTTCATGACCAATAACTACACCAATGGCACCATAATTTAGCGCATCGTCCGCATTCATATAAAAGAAAGGCGGTTGAAGTATTCCGGCAGGGAAACAAATCTCGTTGGTGGTTGGGTTGTAATAAGCATTGACCGTTTGAGGGGTCATCAGCCATTCCATTTTATCAACCGGTTTTCCAAGTTTATTCAGGTTGTAGGCATATTCAAAAGCCGAAGAACGGACAATATTTGCCCAATAACTGTCTTCTTTAATTTCTAATGTAGAATAATCTTTCCATTTATCGGGATAGCCTATCTTAACGATAAATGCACTTAGTTTATCCAACGCTTTGGCCTTGGTTTCTTCACTCATCCAGGCTTGTTGGTTTATACGTTCACTTAGAGAAAGCTTCAGATTATCAACCAACTTGATCATTCGTTCTTTGGCTTGTGGTGGAAAATATTTAGCCACATATAGCTGACCGACTTCTTCGCCCAGTGCTCCATCAATGGTGGATACGGTGCGTTTCCAGCTAGGTTGGATGGATTTGGCACCACCCAGAACTTTGCCGTAAAACTCAAAATTGGCATTCACAAACGAATCACTCAAATAACTGGCAGCATTGTTGATCAAACACCAGGAAATGTACGCTTTCAATTCTTCCAAAGGGGCCTTTTCAATCAAGTTGACAGCCACCGCTATGGCTTCAATTTGAGCCACATTCAAATCTTTCAAATTTTTTACTCCGGCCTCATCAAAAAATAAACCCCAATCAAAAGCAGCGACTGAATCATTAAGTTGAGTCACTAACAGTTTGTGATAATTCAATTCAGGATTGCGGGTCTTTTCCTTTTCAAAATGACCAATTGCTAAAGCTGTTTCTATTTTCAATACAATCTTAGATGATTTTGTTGCTTCAGCTTTGCTATAGCCAGCATTCAGAAACTGAGTTGAAATGAGTTTGGAATATTGCGTTCTGATTTTCGTGGAAGTCGAATCCATTTGAACGTAATAATCACGTTCACCCAAACCTAAACCTCCCTGATAAAGCTGTAAAATCGTAACCGTACTGTTCATATCATCAGGTCCGATGAATGCTTCAAAAAACGGAGATACCCCACATTTACGAAGACTCGCAGTGATCCCTATAATGTCCTTTTTATTAGTGGCAGCACGAATAATTTTCAACTGATCCAAAATCGGAGCTGCACCGTCCGAATTAAGTTTGGCACTATCAGTGCCCATTCGGTACAAATCACCTATTTTCTGTGCCGCACTACCTTTTGCGTGGGAGCTTTTTCCCATTTCTTCAATCAGTTCCCTGATTTGCTTCTGATTGTTTTCCCTCAACTTGTCAAAGGAACCATATCGGGAAAACTCATCTGGAATGGGATTTGCATCCATCCAGCCACCGGTGGCAAAACGGCTGAAATCAGTCCCGGGTAAAACGGTTTTATCCAGATTTTCAAAATTCAGATTGGAGTCAGAAACCGGGCTTTCCGCTTTTAAATTTATTGAAAGCGTACTTATAGCCATTGGTAAATAAAGTATTAATTTATTCATAGTGTGTATTTTTTAATAATCACAAGAGTGCATAAAGATACATAAAAATAGTTCGCAGTAAGAACTTTCCAAGCTCAAAACATTTGCACCATACACACAGAGCTTGTATCTTTACGTCGTCTTAATAGTTTTAAAATATGGTTTATTATACCGAACAAACATGGCGCTGGTACGGACCCAACGACCCTGTGAGCCTTTCAGATATCAGACAAGCAGGTGCAACCGGCGTAGTCAATGCTTTGCATCAAATTTCCAACGGTGAAATCTGGACTGTAGAGGACATTTTGGAACGGAAACAGATGATTGAAGCATCCGGCTTGAAATGGTCGGTTGTGGAAAGTGTTCCAGTTCATGAATACATCAAGACTCAAACGGGAAATTTCCAACTTTATATCGATCATTACAAACAGTCCATCCGAAACCTCGCAGCTTGTGGCATTTTTACCATCACCTACAATTTTATGCCCGTATTGGACTGGACACGAACGGATTTAGCCTATACCCTACCCGACGGCTCCAAAGCTCTTCGTTTTGAAAAAGCAGCCTTTGTCGCTTTTGATTTATTTATATTGAAACGTCCCAATGCAGAAAAGGACTATACCTTAAAGGAAATTCAAAAAGCCACAGTCAGATTTGAAAACATGTCCGAGCCGGATAAATCAACCTTAACCCGAAACATGCTGGCCGGTTTGCCCGGATCGGAAGAAAGCTTTACGGTTGAACAGTTTCAGGAATCTCTGGACAGGTATAAAGACATTGACGCAGAAAAACTCAGACAAAACCTCATTTATTTTTTGTCGGAAATTTGTCCGGTTGCAGACGAAGTGGGTGCAAGAATGGTTATTCACCCGGACGATCCTCCAAGGAGTGTACTCGGTTTGCCACGAATTTTAAGTACTGAAAAAGACTTTGAACTACTCATAAATGCAGTTCCAAATAAATCCAACGGTTTGTGCTTATGTACCGGATCCTTTGGAGCAGACAAAAAAAACAACCTGGTTCAAATCCTCGAACATTTCGGTGAAAGAATTGATTTTTTACACCTGAGGAGCACCCAAAGTGACGAAGAAGGCAATTTCTACGAAGCCAACCACCTAGAAGGCGATGTAAACATGTACGAAGTGATGAAAGCGTTGGTGATGTTGCAACAGAAACGCCAATGCTCCATTGCCATTCGCTCCGATCACGGCCATCAGATGCTGGATGATTTGAAAAAGACCAACATTAACCCAGGATATACCGCCATCGGAAGACTACGAGGCTTGTCTGAACTCAGAGGGCTTGAAATGGGTATTGCCCGAACGCTTTTTCCGGATTAAACAGCCAGAAATTTATATCGGGTTGGCAACAATTGCACACCCTAGCTTGTTAGTATAGTATCTTTCACAAACTCATAGGAGGTACTAAAATGAAACAGACATCACTATTTGCCATTACGATTAGCCGTCAGCTGGGAAGTGGAGGTGCCTACGTGGGGCAACAACTGGCCGATAAACTAACAATCTTTTATGCCGACCGGGAAATAATCCGCAATGCTGCCAAACAACTTTCCGTGATGGAAGAGGATATTGACTTCCGCGAAGAAAGAGCCCCCTCCTTCTGGCAAAACATTTTTCAAAGCACGTCATTTTTCCCGGATATAACCATTCCGGAAAGTCCGATTATCCCTACAGACAGGGAGTTGTTTGATGCCGAAACTGATGTCATTCAACACATTGCCAAAGAGCATTCTGCTGTTTTTATTGGCCGATGCGGATACTTTGTCCTTCGGGAACACCAGAATCTTGTCCGCATTTTCTTATATGGCGACCCAAAAGTCAGAATCCAGCGAATTCACGAGCAATACCAGGTACCAGAAACCGTTTCCGAAAAAATGTTGCTCCAAAGCGACAAGGAAAGAGCTTTATACAACAAAACCTATACAGGTAAGGAATGGTCAGACGCAAAAAACTACGATCTCTGTATCAATACCAGCAATGTGGATTTGGATAAAGTCGTGGAACTCATTATAAACTACCTGAAAATTCGAGGAATCATTTAGGAAAGCCTGCTACATCCCCAAATGCTTAAAAGCTTCAAAAACTAAAAAAGCAGGCCAGACCAATGCTTTTAAAAAGCCAAGTACCCCACCCCAAAAACAGGTAGCGTGTCCAATATAATAAACAGCAGCTCCGATCATTCCTAACCCATAAACTGCACCAGAAGACCCATGACTTTGCATTTCTTTTTTCATATTTTTTAATGTTTACAGAAGATTCATAAAGCGCTTAAATATAATTATTTTTTGACTTATCTTGCGCAAGTTATTGAATGAAAAATATATTAAGTCAATATCTATGAAAACCAAAGAAGTTTTGAGATTACTGATCAACCCATATACCCACATAACCGGCTTTCGAGCCCTTGGTCTAGGAATGGTATTCCTTTTTCTGATGGGATTTGTTGGTGCCTATAGCAGAACCGCTTTTGACGGAGTACTTGACATGCACCTAAGCAACGACTTATCGATCTCAAAGTCTTTTTATTACCTCACCATTGATATGTTGTGCCTGGTCTTCTTAATGTGGATAGCCGGACAGTTTGTTACCACTAATTTTCGGTTCGTTAATCTTGTCGGAACCATCACATTAGCTAAGGCTCCTTATTTAATTTTAGCCCTGGCAGGCTATTTAGTCAAATCCGTCAATTTATCCGAATTACAAAGAAACCCTGGAGCAATTTTTCACTCGAGCTCTTTAGTCTTTTTCACACTCCTTTCACTTCCTGTTATCATTTGGAGTATAGCACTTATGTACAACGCCTTAAAAAGCTCATGCAATGTTAAGGGAAATAAATTAATTATCGCTCTGGTACTTGCACTGATCAGTGCTGAAATAGTTTCTAAAATACTGATTTATGAATTTGTTTAACTTTCTAAGATTATGAATCCTACCCCTATCACCGACAAAGACCGTGAAATGGCAAACGTTTGCCTGAGTTGCCCCGTTTGCAAAAGAGCCAGAAAAACTCAGAAAGGCTTATTCTATTGGTTTGTGAAAAAAGTTGAAGGTGATAAATGTCCCTATTGCAAAGCCTATGAAAAAGTCTATGGCAAAAAAGCACACGAGCCTGTGAGTATTGATTGAACCTTTTGCGACTCCACAACCTTCATTATACACGTTTAAGCTAGAATTAAAGCCTTACATTAATTTTAGTTTATGTACTTTTGCGAACCTTTAAAAACGCATAATAACTTGTTATGTTTACGTTATATAAATGTATGGTTATAGGTCAACTCCATCTGAGAGATGTTTCTAATGTCCTATTTATAAAATAATTCTCCTTATAAATACTTATTGTATATTATACGCTATCAATGTTTTGTTACCGTACAATATACATAATTCAATTAGTTGAATATGTGTTTTATAGCATAAAAATAAAATATAATATTTAAAATAAAGCAACTACTTTTGTTGGCATAACCAAGAAAATATTCTTTATGCCAAACGAAAATATATATAATCCTCACGTCTCTGTTGATTGCGTTGTTTTTGGCTTTGATGGAGAAAAGCTGAAAGTATTGCTAATAGAACGTTGCATTCGCGAGAAAAACGGATTGTACAACGATAAGAAACTTCCGGGAAGTATTATTCTTCAAAACGAAGACCTGGATATAGCAGCTTCACGCGTATTAACCGAACTGACAGGATTGAAAAACATCTATTTAAGCCAGTTTAAAAGTTTCGGAGATCCCAACCGTTCCAATAATCCACGGGATATTCTGTGGCTCGAAAATACCATGCAGCTGAAAATTGGACGCATTGTTACGGTGGCTTATGTGGCTCTGATCAAGATTAACCGTAAATTGGTCTTTAATGCTACTGACACCTCTGTCAACTGGTACGATATAAATGAATTAGAAGGCCTAAATCTTGCTTTCGACCATGTTGAAATTATACGCGAAGGGCTTAAACATATACGCCACCGTTTGGAGCTGGAATCCCATTTGTTTTTCGAATTATTGCCACGAAAATTTACGATCTCACAATTTCGGACTTTATACGACACGGTGCATCAGGTAAAATCGGATGCACGTAATTTTCAGAAAAAAGTGGCTCAAATGCCCTATATCATTGCGCTCGACGAAATGGAAGAAGGCGTTCCGCATCGTGCAGCAAGGTTATTTAAATTTGATAGAAAAAAGAAATGATATCCTTAACACTCTATCGAAACTTCATGACTATCAACATTCCTTATCCTTCATAGGCTAAGATTAATACTAAAATTTATGTATCTACTTGGTTATGATTTAGGCAGCTCATCAGTAAAAGCGAGTTTGGTGAATGCCACCACAGGCGAATGCGTTTCAAGTGCATTCTTTCCTTCAGAAGAGATGAAAATAAAGTCAGTAAAAAGTGGATGGGCAGAACAAAACCCGGAGACCTGGTGGGAAAATCTAAAACTCTCCACTCAAGCCGTACTTACTGAATCCAAAATTCAAGCCGATGAAATCAAAGCTATCGGCATCTCTTATCAAATGCACGGGTTGGTTTTGGTAGATGAAAATCAGAACGTCGTTCGTGATTCAATTATCTGGTGTGATAGTCGGGCTGTTCCATATGGTAAAAAAGCTTTTAAAGAAATCGGTAGCAAAAAGTGTTTATCAAACCTACTGAACTCTCCGGGTAATTTTACTTTGTCGAAATTGGCCTGGGTAAAAGAAAATGAACCTGAGAATTTTGCAAAAGTAAAATTCTATATGTTACCAGGCGATTATATTGCCATGCGCATGACAGGAAAAGTTTGTACTACTGCATCAGGATTATCCGAAGGCATAGGCTGGGATTTCAAAGCGGATGCTCCGGCAAAATTTCTTTTTGACTATTTCGGTTTTGACACTGCTTTGATTCCAGAGATTGTTCCAACCTTTGGGCAACAAGGTAATTTGAAAGCTGATATCGCAGCTGAACTGGGTTTGGCAACCGGTACACCTGTAACGTATCGTGCAGGTGATCAGCCCAACAATGCATTATCGTTAAATGTATTAAACCCTGGAGAAATTGCTGCCACAGGTGGGACTTCCGGTGTTGTGTATGGTGTAAATGAGGATGCCAAATACGATCCAAAATCGCGGGTAAACTCATTCGCTCACGTAAACCATACAAAAAAAACAACCCGTGTGGGGGTTTTACTCTGTATCAACGGCACTGCCATTTTGAATACATGGATTAAGAACAATGTAGCTCCGGAAGGAATCTCATACGCCAGGATGAACGATCTGGCTGCCCAAATTCCAGTTGGAAGCGAAGGTGTAAGCATCATTCCATTCGGAAACGGAGCTGAACGAGTACTTGAAAATCAGGAACCAAATTGTTCGATTCACGGTATCAACTTCAATCGAATTACCAAGCCTCATTTAATTCGTGCAGCTCACGAAGGCATTGCATTCTCATTCAAATACGGTATGGATATCATGAACCAAATGGGTATTGAAACGAAAACCATTCGTGCCGGATATGCCAATCTTTTCCTAAGCCCTATTTTTCGTCAGACACTTGCCAATAGTACCGGAGCAACCATTGAGCTTTATAATACTGATGGTTCAATAGGTGCTGCACGTGGAGCAGGAATCGGAGCAGGAATATACAAAGATGCCGAAGAAGCTTTTGCTACATTAAAGAAAATCCTGATCGTAACGCCCGAACCGGAAAACATGGAAGCAACCAGAGATGCGTATGAAAGTTGGGTGAAACATATTTAAAAAGCCAACAACAACAATATCAAGCTATTTATTCAAAAAAAAATTAAACCAATCAATAAATTATATTATTATGAGTACAAAAATCTATTTCCCATCCGTGGAACAAATTAAATTTGAGGGTAAGGACAGCAAAAACCCTATGGCATTTCATTATTATGATGCAAAAAAAGTAGTATATGGCAAAACTATGGAAGAATGGTTTAAGTTCTGTATGGCATGGTGGCATACGTTGGGCGCAGATGGTGGTGATCCATTCGGAGGAGCAACCAAGAAATTTCCGTGGAATGGTGCAACTGATGTTTTGGAAGCAGCCAAAAATAAAATGGACGCAGGTTTCGAATTCATGCAGAAAGTTGGTATCAATTACTATTGCTTCCATGATACAGATTTGATTCAGGAGACAGATACAATAGAAGAGTACGAAGCCAATCTGAAAAATATTGTAGCCTATGCAAAGCAAAAACAAGATGAAACAGGCATCAAACTGATGTGGGGCACAGCTAATGTTTTCGGACATGCACGCTATATGAATGGAGCCAGCACCAATCCAAATTTTGATGCAGCAGCACGTGCTATGGTTCAAATCAAGAATGCCATGGATGCAACCATAGAATTAGATGGTAAAGCGTATGTTTTTTGGGGTGGACGTGAAGGTTACCAATCTTTGCTTAATACCAACATGAAACGTGAAAAACAACACATGGGCATCATGTTACAAAAAGCCAGGGATTATGCTCGTGCCAAAGGCTTCAAAGGCACATTTCTGATTGAACCCAAGCCAATGGAACCGATGAAACATCAATATGACTTTGACACAGAAACGGTTATTGGTTTTCTGAAGGAATATGGTTTGGAAAAGGATTTTAAGATCAACATAGAAGTGAACCATGCAACTTTGGCAGGTCATACTTTTGAACACGAACTGCAATGTGCAGTGGACGCAGGTATGCTTGGTGCTATTGATGCCAATCGTGGAGACGTTCAGAATGGCTGGGATACAGACCAATTTCCAATTGACATTTATGAACTGACTCAAGCTATGCTTATTATTTTGCAGGGTGGCGGTATGCAAGGCGGTGGCACAAATTTTGATGCCAAAAACCGCCGTAATTCTACCGATCTGGAGGATATCTTTCTTGCACACATTTCAGGGATGGATATTATGGCACGTGCATTGGAAGCAGCAGCCGCTATTCTCGAAGAATCTCCTTTCAAGAAAATGGTTGATGAACGCTATGCCTCTTTTGATTCGGGAAAAGGAAAAGAATTTGAAGAAGGAAAGCTTACTTTCGAAGAAGTTGTTGATTATGCCAAATCTAAAAATGAACCCGGACAAATCAGTGGCAAGCAGGAATTGTACGAAGCAATTGTAAATATGTATATTTAATTAAATAATGATAGCAAGGAAAGAGCCAGGACTGAGTAATTGTCCTGCTCTTGATCCTTAAATCTAAAATTTACCTTATGAACTCACAACAAGGAAGTAAATCTTATATTATTGGCATAACGCTGGTCGCAACTATCGGTGGTTTGCTTTTCGGATACGACACAGCCGTCATTTCGGGTGCAGTTGATTCTCTGAGAATATTTTTTCATTTGAACGAAGAAACATTTGGCGATTTAGCCACCTTCTATCATGGAGCAACCGTTTCCAGTGCACTTGTCGGTTGCGTTATCGGGAGTGCAGTTTCAGGACTTTTAGCATCAGGGTTGGGACGTAAAAAATCTTTATTTATTGCTGCTCTTCTGTTTTTGGTATCCTCTCTCGGTGCTTCCTATCCCGAAGCATTATTCTTCCAAAAGGGTGAAGGATCACTTTCTGTACTCATCGCATTTAACATCTATCGCATTTTGGGGGGTATCGGCGTTGGTCTTGCGTCGGCTATTTGTCCCATGTATATTGCCGAAATAGCACCGGCTGATATCCGTGGAAAATTGGTTTCATTCAACCAGTTTGCCATTATCCTGGGTATGCTGATCGTCTATTTTGTGAACTTCTTTATCACGAAAGGCCAAACGCAGGAATGGATTGATGCTACCGGTTGGCGCTATATGTTTGCCTCCAATGCCATTCCGGCTGCCTTGTTCGGTTTATTGTTATTTCTGGTGCCAGAGACGCCCCGTTATCTGGCATTGGCAGGAAAAGAAGATAAAGCTTTGCATATACTTTCGAAAATAAACGGTACTGTTAAAGCTAAAGATATTTTATCGAGTATAAAGGAAACTGCTCATGTAAAAGTTGAAAAAGTACTGGCTTATGGTTGGAAAGTTTTAGTAATTGGGATTCTGCTTTCTGTCTTCCAACAAGTGGTAGGTATCAATGTGGTACTTTATTATGCACCCACCATTTTCAAAAGTCTGGGATTTGGAAATGATGCCGCTATGGCACAAACGGTTATCATGGGGTTGATTAATATTATATTTACATTAGTAGCCATCTTTACAGTTGATAAAATCGGGCGAAAACCACTGTTGATCATTGGTTCAATCGGTATGGCTTTTGGTATGTTTGCCATTTCATCATTGGCATATTTCGATATAATCGGGATAAGCACTTTGATCTTTATCGTTATTTATACTGCTTCGTTTATGATGTCTTGGGGACCGATCTGCTGGGTTTTAATTTCTGAAATTTTCCCGAACACTATCCGTGGAAAAGCGGTGGCTATTGCTGTTGCTGCTCAATGGATTGCAAACTTCGTCGTTTCAGCTTCTTTCCCGTCACTTTCGGCTTTTAACATTACATTTACATACAGTCTATATGGTTTAATGTCGGTACTGTCGGCATTGTTTGTATGGAAAATGGTTCCTGAAACCAAAGGCAAAACACTGGAAGAGATGAATAAATTGTGGAGAAAATAAATTGACTATCGGCTTTTCTGAATAATGGGAATACATCTAACCGGGAAACAACATATCCCCGGCTCTTCAATCGAATAGTTGTATTCCCATTAACCAGAAATAGAAATTCACCGCATTTCCTGTATTGATTCGTTATTTTACTCGGACAGAGGCACCAGAATAATTTACAACCCGATCAGCTTGAGCTGTTACACCATCGGCAACACCATGATTTTGGCTGACAAATACGATACGGAAAATACGCTTTTGCAACATTCCTGGAAATTCACCCTTTCGTTTGCCAATGGTCAATGTATTTGCTTTTTCATTCCAATGAATCGGAATTAAAGAATAAACTCCTTTTTCGTAATTGTAATTATCATTTTCATCCTCATAAAGTACAAAATCAGCATTCGCACCCGTATAAACCCGTAATTCTATCGGATCCGCCTTTTTTTCTGTAGCATATTGCATGGTTGGTCCCATAGCAATAATAGAGCCGGCCTTAATATACAATGGTAAAATATCTATAGGGGTTTGTCTGGAAATTTGCTTTCCACCAGTATATTTTTCACCGGTCCAAAAGTCAAACCATCCCTGTGATTCAGGTAAATAAACTGCAGTTGATTTAGTTGTGCTGAAATCGCTTTTACCAAAATTACCGTCACTTGTAGTGTATAATGGTTCAGTTACCGGAGTTACCAAAAAAGAAGGTCCAAACATATACTGGTTAGCAACATTCAAAGCCGTAGTATCTGTTGGAAAATCCATCACCAGCCCGCGCATCATGGAAGCTCCTTCAGATGTTACAAGCCAGGATTGTGAATAGATATAAGGCAATAATCGGTAGCGTAAGTTGATGTATTTTTCCTGCACATCGTAGGCCCAATCTCCTTTTTTACCAAACTGGTAAATCTCTCTCGGTGTATTCGTTCCGTGTGAACGGAACAAAGGCGAAAATGCACCAAACTGAAACCAACGAACGTATAACTCCTGATAAGCAGTATCTGCCACACCCTTAGGATATAATTCCGGACGAGCCCAAAAACCACCTATATCGGTAGTCCAGTAAGGAATACCCGAAAGGCAAAAGTTGATACCTGCAGCAATTTGATTGTGAAAAACGTTCCAAGTACCTTCAATATCGCCGGACCAAGTCGAAGCTCCGAATCGTTGTTGACCGGTAAAAGCGGAACGGGTTAAAATGAATACACGTTTATCGGAACTTGTTTTGCGTTGATTTTCATAAACGCCTTTATTCGTTTCTAGCGGAAATGCATTTCCAAATCGTTTATAACTACCCAACGCCGTTTGAATGGAATCTATTTTCCCCTGACGATCGCCCTGTTCCGGCTCTGTAGCATCAAGCCACCACGCATCCATACCGATTGAGAACAGGTTTTTATTTATATGTTTCCAATAGATATCACGTGCTTTCGGATTAAAGGCATCATACACCTTTAGATTTTCACTACTTGGCCATGTTTTAAAGTTAAGAAGCAATCCTTTTTCATTCAATTCTTTATAAATAGCTGTGCTGTCACCAAAAGAGGGCCAGACTGATATCATAATATGTGCATGGTTCTTATGTATTTTTTCAATCATTCCTTTGGGATCCGAAAATTCAGGATTACCAAACTCCGTTGAATTCCAAACCTTTTCTTCCATCCCCCAGTACCGCCAGTCCTGTACAATATTGTCCAACGGAACTTTCAGATCACGGTATTTTTGCACCACTCCGATAATTTCATCCTGACTTTGATAGCGTTCCCGGCATTGCCAGAATCCGAAAACCCATTTGCCGTACATAGGAGCATTACCGGTAAGTTTCCGGTAAGCGGCAATTGTACCATCAGCTGTTCCACCGTAAACAAAATAATAATCGATACAATCACCAATTTCCGATTCAAACGAAGTTCCTTTGCTATCATCAGCAAATGTTGTTACGGAATTATTATCCCACATTAATCCATATCCTTCTGAAGAAAGTAAAAACGGGTTTGCAACATACATATTCCGTTGTTTCAACAGAAGCGTTTGGTTCCTGAAATTGATTATTCCACGTTGATCCTGTCCCAAACCGTACACGGCTTCGGTACTTGAAAGCTTAAATTGTTGTTTGATTTTATACGATTCACCATTTATATCGGTCGTGGGAAGAAAAGTCGGTTCATTGGCCGACTCGGACAATAAAAGCCGATTACTTAAATCGAAAAAGCTGATTTTCCCGGTCAGTTTATTGACTTTAATTTTTAATTTTTGTGTGGTCAAAACAAATTCGACCGGAGTTTCCTGGCGGATTATTTCGCTTCCCCCCTGCGGTAAAATAACCGATAAACTTTGTTTGTTAAACTCTTTGACCACCGGAGATTTAACTATCCGGACAATCTTTTGCCCATAGGTTTCTATTTTTAGGTTCAAATCACCTATAGATACCGTAAAAACAGATTTTTTTTCCGAATCTACTGCTTTCGCTGCCAGGGTTGCGGAAAAAACAAACATTACCAGGAGAACTAACTGAGAAATTTTATTCATGATATCTAATCTTAATGACCTTTTAAATCGTGTGTTTTTAAACAATATTTACTGAATGGAGGAAGCAGATGGAGGTGCATCGTCTAAATTGGAACCCCAGTTTTTATTTGCTTTATCTCCCATAATTAATATTAGCGACCCGCCATTTGCTATTTCCGAATGATTAAACCAAGGTTTATTCCATTCCTTACCATTTAATATAGCCGATTGGATATACTTATTTTCTTCAGAGCAATTTTTGGCAACAATTTCAAATACCTTGCCATTGCCCAACCGAACCTTCACATCTTTGAATAATGGACTTCCAATGTTATAGGAAAGTGAACCCGGAGTAACCGGATAAAATCCCATCGATGAAAATACTACAAAAGCAGTCATTCCACCACCATCTTCATCACCGGGAACTCCCATTAAATCGTTACGAAACCAGTATTTAAGCAATTGGCGAATTCGTTTTTGCGTTTTCCAGGGTTTACCGGCGTAATTGTAGAGATAAGGAATATGTAAAGAAGGTTCGTTTGCCATTGTAAATTGTCCTACATTTCCTGTATTATCAGGTAAAGTAGAATAAAATTCAAATTTACTTTTTCCCAGAGGTTCTCTAAATGTTGCATCAAGATTATTAGCAAAATTTTCAGCTCCACCCATTAATTTGATTAAATCGGCGACATTATGCTGAACATCCCAACGGTAAGTCCAGCCGTTGTTTTCGTCATAATACTCCCGGGCACCCGGACCTCCGGAGAACCTGTAATCAAAAGGTTGGATAAAATGACCATCAGCATCTTTTGGATGAAAAAAGGAGGTTTCGGAGTTAAACAAATTTCGGTAATAATACGAACGTTTCATAAAATTAGTATAATCATCCGTTTTATTCAAGGCTTTAGCCATCTGGGCCAGGCACCAGTCATCATAACTATTCCCCAATGTTACGGCAACAGGTTGACGTTTTTCCCATGAATTGACATCCGCACAGGTTTCTGCTTCTCCCGGTTTTAATGCGGGAAAATATCCTTTTTCATTATAAATTTTATCCAATTCGTTAGTTGGAACTTTAGTCCAGGGTAAAAGCGATTTTTCGGTAAGTGCACCCTTACAAGCTTTATATGCCGCTTCCAAATCTATCCCTTCCGGGTCTTTACTGTAAGCATCCCAAATAACCGCCACAGCATGGTTGCCATTCATTCTATGACTGTCACCTGTTACTTCAGGAAACGTTGGCATCCATCCTTTTGGAGATTGTTCTGCCATACGAATATAGGATTGCACCATGTTTTTTTCCATATCCGGTTCAATCAAAAGCCGTAACGGATGAACTGCCCGGTAAGTATCCCAAACCCAATCGTCGGTGTAAAAAGGTTTACCTCCGTCATCGTGTACTTTTCCATCAAAAGCGCTATAATACTTACCATCTTCGCTAATATTGATCATCCGTTCATAGGTACGGTAAAGCGAGGTATAAAATACAGTCTTGTCGTTCTCCGATCCTCCTTCAACCTGAATTTTAGACAGGGTGTTATTCCAAACCTCCCGACCTTTCTGTGCCAACTGATTTACATCGTAATTTTCAATTTCTTTTTTTAAGTTCTTTTTTGCTTGCTCTGTACTTATAAAAGAAATACCATAACGAATATTTACTTTTTCGTTCGTATTTCCATAATTTAAAACGATTGCTTTATTTTGGCCATCCACACTTTTAGAAGTATAAGTAACTATACCTTTATCTAATGTTCCCACCGATAAGGGCTTTTGTTCAGTTTCCAGATAAAGATATATTTTTGTTGGAGTACCGTCAATAATCTGATAACCGTTAATTCCATCGGCATCATAATTCAACTTCCCATTACCAACATTGATGACAATGAAATTTTTTCCAGACTTTTCAAAAGTCAATGTATACAATCCTGAATGATTCGAAGGAGCATAATCAACTCCTATTTGGGCTTCATCCAAATAAACTGAATACCTGTACGGACAAATTTTTTCCAAATCATATGAGTACGGTTTAACCGCTATTAAGGTAGACTCATCTCCTTGTTCCGGGCTGATATTAAACGCCGAGCTACCCCGGTGGCTGGTAATTGCAACAGGCAGCCCTTTAATTAGATCTGTTGTGTAATCAGCACGTTCGGGACAAACACGCAACATGCTGTTGGGTAGATGTACAGTAGGGAAAGTGGGTACCAACAAATGGCTGATATTCCCGATAAGCGGATTCACATAATCTATTGGCGTGAGGGATTCTTTATCGATGGCCGAAGTCAGACAAATCGGTCCGCAAAACAGTACTATGAACATTAGAGAGAGAGAAAGTTTCATTTTACGTATCATATTTATTATCTTTTCTTGAATTATTATCTCAGGTTTTTTTATTTGAACAATTTAAACTTTCGATCAATAAATTTAATTATTTTTTGAACTGTTATACCTGTAAAATTGAAGTATTTATTTCAGAATTATTTTTTTGGAAACCAATGAATTGTTTGCTTGTAAGCGCATAATGTACATTCCTCTTTGCAACTCAGCAACTGGCACTTGAATTTGATTATATCCTGTAACGCCATTAAATTCAGATTCGAACGTTTTCACTCCACGCATATCCCATAGACTTACAGACAGTTTGGAATTGCCGGAAGTCAAGGAATAATTGATTGTTATTAAATCTGTAGCGGGATTTGTGTAGGTAAATGTCCTTTCAGTGTTTGGATGATCAATGGAAGTTGGAACTTTTACTCCGAAATAGAGCGTATCGGAAGCCAGACTGACATTACCTTTACTATCCCCAATTTTTACCCAATATTTGCCTTTCGAATTGATTACTTTTAACGAATTGGTGGTAGCAGTCTGAGCATTATTCCAGTAATATTTGAAAACATTGTTGTCCTTGTCGCTCTGCATTATTTTGACATAGAAAGAATTTCCATTTTCCATTCTTTCAAAACTTAAAATGCGGATAATGGGCTTTGTTAGTTTCAAGCGGTCGGCTTTCCCTTGGTCGGTTTTGCCCAGTTCAATGTTACACCACGCATCGCGCGAGGCAATCCAATCGCTCAGGTAACGCACATGGGCATGATAGTCGGTCGGTTTTTCCATATAGGTTTCGGGACTATATTCAGTCAGGATTTGCGGCCACCTGGCTTTTTCGCGTGCAAGAGCGCCATTTTCTTCAAGAAACTGAGAATTTGCTTCGAGAATTTGCGGAATTTGGTAAAACAGGGGGCGCAATTCGTCGAAACGAACGGCGTATTGTGAAAAATAGGCAGGGTCTTCAGCAAGACGAGCAAACCAACGGTGCGTTCTGACCATATTGCCGGCTTCGTTTTTGTCGCCGCCATTGGCGTAAGACAAATCGAAATCCCAGGGAGCGTTCATATTTAATTTTTCGTTTCTATCCTTTGAAACGAAAGTACTGGCATGAAACAAATTATCTGGTCCCTTGGACTGTTCATGTAAAATAGTCCAGTCAATATAACTTGGGACTTCCATATATTTTTGATATCCATTTGCCGGGTCTTTGAAATTATTGCTCCACAATACGCTCTCAAATTCATTCAGATAATTCCTGATCCAATTTCTTTGGGCTTCGGTTACGTTTTTAGCCTTCGGATATTTGAATGAAAAATTGATGTCTTTGGACGTTTTGAAATCGACGGTTTTTTCTACTTCGCTCAGTTTTTCTTCCGATGAACCTTCAAGGAGAAAGCCGCCCGAAATGCGTGGCTCCGTCTGGTCATCAACAGCATCTGTCAGTTTTTTCAAGTCAACGCGGTTGTTATCACGTTGTACTTTTTCCGAAAGGCAATAAAGTCCGCGATATTCGTCGTTTACCCAAAATTCCACATAACGCAGGTGAGGTGTCCAGGGAATACCTGCCATCTGCTGTCCGAGATAAAAGGCAATAGGGATACGCATCAGGCTGCGGTCGTGCCAAAAAGCGAGCAAAGACCATTCGCCGGCTTCGGACATATCTAATATTGTTGCTGGATTTTCTCCCAAAGTATCATCAACCAGATCAATATTATAGGGCCTTTTTGGCACTCCCCAGGTTGTATTTCCACGACCCTCAATCTGAATTTTTCCATTGTAAAGCACTGAATCGGCATACGTTGAACTTGACGAGTTGCAGATAATCATTGTTCCGTTGAGTTTTCCTGCATAATCTGCGTCGTTTTTTTCGTTTTTAATATCTCCGATTTGTTTACCCTCAGCCAACGTTATATGAATTTCAGCTATGCCTTTCGGTGAAAAAAGCAAGTTTTCGTTTTGTGCCTGTAGATTTAGGGATGCAAGTAATAACACTATCAAATACGTTTTATTATACATTATATTTGTTTAATTGATGATGAGTTTTTTTGTAAGATGAGTTTTTTCCGATTGCAGATATAACATGTAAACTCCCTTTTGGAAAGGTGCTAGCAATGTTTCCCCCGCATTTAACCTGCCCGCACCGACTGTTTTTCCTAAACTATTGATTATACGAAAATGGAGGGTATCAACGGTCGGACAACCGATGTGTAAATCGTTGCCGGCTTGCACTGGATTGGGATAAACATCGAACGATTGAGCACTTGTCTCATGGATACCCGTAGCCGTTTCGTAGTAAATTTCTTTACCTACCGGTGCATTGTTGCCTTCCACACGACTATCGATCACCTGGCCTCCCCAACAATACACGCCTCCACCTTTCGACGAAGAACTATTATTCGTAATAAGGCAGTTTTTTAAAATTCCGTTTGTGTAAAGAAAAGCTCCGCCTCCGGCAAAATAAATGCCATTGGGCACTTCGGGTTCGGTAAAAGTATGAACTGCGCTTACAGTATTAATCGTATATTTCAATGCAGGATGGCAGTAGCCATTACCAAAGCAATATGCCCATGCCAGCGTGTTGCCGACTTGTCCGCTTGTCCAATAAGGATATTTCAATTCCAGACCTACACTCTTCAGGATGGTCTGAATCTTCGCCTCATAAACTTTCTGCAATTCCCCTGGGGCAGGCAAATACCAATCGGAATACCCCCCGGTAGTAAGCGTGTCGCACAAGTAAGCAGCGTAGTTGCCATTACCGGAATAATCCGTCGTAAAAAGATCGACCGATTTTTGCCCCAATTCATAGACAATGTTGGCTGAGTTTTCTACACCGGCAACATTTGCCTTCGCACTCGTACGGTCGATCAGTGGTGTTAGTTCAAATATCGTCTTTTCGTAACCGCCCCATTGTTTACGGAGATCTTTTGTTCCGATCATTTTACCGGTTTGGGTTTCTGTATCGTATTGATAAAGAACGCCAACGATATTATTGTCTCCTATTTGAGAATAAATGATGCTGCCTGCTTTGAAAGCGGTGGTAGATTTTCCGTTCTGAATAACAAAACCTTCCCATATGGTGGCGGTGGAGAAAGGGACCAGTTGGGTAAGTACCCGTTGTTTGCCCTGTCCATCCAAAATACTGTAGTGCGAACTGTCAGCATCGGTCATCTGGTAGCGCTCGGTAGAATTGTTGACGTTGGCAGTGTATCCGCCATGTATGTTAACGCCTTCTTTCATTATGTAGCCACCGTAATATTTTCCTGCGGCAACAAAAACCACATCGCCTGCCGAAGCCTTGTTGATAATGGCTTGCAAATCGTTTGATGCCCAACCCCACGACGAACCGGGAAGCGCGGGATTTCCGTTTGTTTTCACATAGTATTTTTTTGCATTACAATAAAATATCGTCAGAAGATAAAAGTAAATAAGCATAAAAATCTTATTCATCTTATTCATGGCTGAGTATATAAGTTTTACCTGCTTCTGTCGGAAATGAAATGCTGTTTTCGTCGATAACCGTCTGCATTACACTTCCTCCGTCCTTTTCGCTAAGCGTATAATTATTTATACCGTTGTATTTTAGTTTACAATCATTTCCCGAGAGCGAAAGGATTTCTACATTTTTCAATACTTTATTTTCCCATTGGGCATTTAATGCAAAATTGCCACGCGCCTTAATTCCGTTAAAACTACCCGCGCTCCATTTGTCGGGAATGGCAGGTAGCATTTCTAAATATTCTCCCTGACTTTGAACCAACATTTCGGTCATTCCGGCGGTAGCGCCAAAATTGCCGTCGATTTGAAAGGGGGGATGCGTGTCGAACAGATTACTGAGAGTCGATTCTTTAAGCAGTTCTTCCAGCATTTTATGCGAATGGTTGCCATCGCGCAAACGCGCCCAGAAATTGATTTTCCATGCTTTGCTCCAGCCAGTACCACCATCACCGCGTGTATTCAGGGTCTTTTTCATTGCTTCAGCATACAAATCTTCCTGTGCACTACGACCTGGAATAATTTGCGATCCTGGATGCAACCAGAACAAATGATTCACATGCCTGTGTCCACCATCGCCGGTAATGTCCATCGTGGTTTCGTCTTTCCATTCCATAAATTGTCCGTTCAACCCTATCTGAGGACCGGCTAAGCGGCTTTTGGCCTTGACTATTTCGGCAATTTCAGGCGAATCCGTTTGCTGCGGATGCAAAATACGATAGGCCTTGATTGTCATATCGAAAAGTTCGGTAATAATGGCTTGGTCGCACGAGGCGCCCAAAGAATAAGGACCGTGTTCGGGAGAGTAGGAAGGATTGGCTACCAATGTCCCATCCCGGGCATCGCGCCAAATATTGTCCACCCAAAACAAAGCGGCATCGAGCATGACGGGAAAATTGGATTCCAGAATATTTTTGTCCTGAGTAAATTGGTAATACTCCCAAAGATCCTGACACATCCAGCCGGCTGCAGCTGGGAAATAAAAGCCTTCGTACCAGTTGCCAGGGCCAGTATTTCCCCAAATATTGTTTTCGTGATGGATAACCCAACCTCTCACTGTGCTACCATCTGGTTTGCAGAAATAGTGATTCGCAGTAATTCGTCCGCGCGGAACCAAACTTTTTATATAATCAATAACCGGCAAATGACAATCGCTCAGATTGGTAGGTCCGGCTAACCAATAATTCATTTGAAGATTGATGTTGGTGTGGTAATCGGCTGCCCAGGGAGGTGTGAGTCCTTCCGCCCAGATTCCCTGTAAATTGGCGGGCAGGCCGTTTGGTCGCGAAGATGAGATAAGCAAATAGCGCCCGAACTGGTAATAGAGTTGTTCGAGGTATAGGTTTTCAGCTACGGTGTTCGTATTGTTTTTGTAGTCCGCCAAAAGTTGATCGGTCGTTTTGTTTCCGGTATTGGCAGCACCTTCCAGATTCAAGGACATCCGATTGAATAATACCTGATAATCATCGATATGCGCTTTGAGAATACTCTCGTAACTTTGTTGAATCATTCCGTTAACGGCATTTGTAGCTTTTTCAAGCGGGTCGGTAGTGGAAAAATAATTGAAAGTCTGATCCATACATTGCTGATAGTTAGTAGCTGCCGATAAGACAATCACTATTTCATCAGCACCTGTCACTACCAGTTTCTTACCGGAAACTGACATTGAGCCGTTTGTCGCTTTTATTTTTAGATATTGGGCAAATTTCAGTCCGTTGGTTCCCTGATCGGCTGGTTGACCGGTCATCGTAATGGAGCCGTCGGCCGAGGCTACTATGGTTGTTTTTGTTTGAGGACCTGTCAACCAAATAGTTCTCGAAAGCATACCTGGTGTATCGCTTGAAAGACGAATGACGAGCGAATTGCCGGGATGGCTCACAAAATATTCCCTTTTGTACTTTACAGCATTTTGGGTATAAGTTACTTTTGCGACAGCGCTGTCGATATTTAATTCTCTGTGGTAATTCGTATAAACAGGATAATCGGGTATGTTTGCGTTTTCCAAAGCTATTTCGCTCAACTGGGGAGGCGTATTGGCAGTAATTGTAGCTGTTATTTCAAATTTAAAATACTTGTAATTGACAGTTTGTGCCAATTCAAAACGCATGCTCTGATTTCTTCCTGAAAAAGTAATGTTGGTTCGTGTATCGACTAATGCATATTCTTTACCATCTATTGAGCCGTAAAGGTTCCACGATTTCGGATCTCTTGCCGGTGTGTCGTTTCCCGAAATTAAAGAATAGGCCAAAGTTCTGAAAGGGACATCATATTCCCACGCTATATAACAAGGTAAGCCTTTGAATCCCTTGTCGGAAAACCATTTGGTGGTTGCGCTGTTATCGAAAAGCATCGGGAACTTTTCGCCGCCTGTCGGATTGTCGCAGTCGCCGGTAATGTTGACGACCTCTGGCATCATCATTGCAGTGTATGCGATGTTCAGGTTGCACAACGACTGATAAGAGCCGAAATCTTCTTTCGAACCCATCAGACCATTGATATTACTACGCAATGTTGTATTTTCGGCTTCATAATTGCCGGAAATCACTTTTCCACTTTGGTCTATATAGGTTGCATTATTTGCTGAATACGTATTCATCTTTTCCTGCAAAGCGTTTCGTACGTTTTGCAAACTTTGATGAACCAATGCCGGAGTACGCAAATGTCCGCCGTTGTAAGAAGGATTTTTCCCCGGTCCGCCAGACCACAACGAGTGTTCGTTTATTTGAATAATATCTGTAGACACGTCGCCAAAAAGCATCGCGCCGATAAATCCGTTGCCCAAAGGCAAAGCTTCACTTTCCCAAACGGTTGCAGGTCTATTGTATTGAGTCTTTAGGGAGGAATTTCCGCTTCCGTAAGCTATTGGACGAAAGCAGATCAACAATACACTAAAAATAACATGGAGCTTTGAATGTCTTTTCATGGTTTTATCAAAAAATATTTGTCAAAGATCAGTTATGAGGGTTAACAATTCTATTAAATTAGAATTAAAACAGGAGTTTTTTTAAACGAAGAAGATTTTTAATTCTATTTTAAGCTGATTTTAATGAACGGAAGATATATTTGCTGACATTGTAGAATAATTTGATATTGCTCTGAAATAGAGTCTTGTTTTTTTAGGATGCATCGATCTTTATATGTTAAGAAATCTTAAAATGATTAACACAAATGACTTTACAAAAATTTTTATTGTTTTTATTGCCTTTTATCGCTTTTTCCTGCTCTGTCGCGAAAACCGATTATACACAATTGGTCAATCCGTTTATTGGAACGGGCGGTCATGGTCATACGTATCCCGGAGCTACGCTTCCGCACGGAATGGTTCAGTTGAGTCCCGATACTCGTACGAACGGTTGGGATGCTTGTTCAGGATATCATTACGACGATAGCACATTAATCGGTTTCAGCCATACGCATTTGAGCGGAACAGGAATTGGCGACTTGGGAGATGTGCTTTTCCTTCCTTTTACAAACGAACTTCAAACTGTTGCTCCGAATGGCGATGACAAACAAGCGATTTTCGGTTCTGCATTTTCGCATAAAAAAGAAAAGGCTTTGCCTGGCTATTACAGCGTCCACCTGGATAGCTACGGCGTCGACGTCGAACTGACGTCGACTTTGCGTGCCGGATTTCATCGTTATACTTTTCCGAAAAGCGGTAAAGCGGGTTTGTATATAGATTTGACCCGTACTATTCACGATCGTCGTTTGCTCGCTTCCGAACTGAAGGTAATCAGCAATACCGAAATACAGGGAATGAAACATGTCAGTGGATGGGCGCCCAACCGTTATCTTTATTTTTATGCTCAATTTTCTGAACCCTTTACCGCTACTGTTAATGACAATAAAAAGGCTATTCTCACCTTTAATAATAACAAGAAACAAGTTTTAATAAAAGTGGGTATATCGTTGGTGGATTATGATGGTGCCCAACACAATCTGTTTACCGAAATAGGCGATTGGGATTTCGATGCCGTCAAGGAAAAGGCACACGACCTTTGGAACAAGGAATTAGCCAAAGTTCAAATAAAAACGACAGATAAGAAAAATAGTCTCATTTTTTACACCGCTTTATATCATACGACTTTAGAACCCATCATCATTTCCGATGCCGATGGACGCTACCGCACAATGGATAATAAAATAATGAAGGATGAAAAATATACCAACTATTCCATATTTTCTCTTTGGGATACGTTTCGTGCCTTGCATCCATTAAACACGATTATCTCGCCCAATGAAAATCAGGCAATGATTCGCTCGATGATTCGTAAATACGACGAAACCGGATTGTTGCCCATGTGGGAACTGCACTCCAACGAAACCGGTTGTATGATTGGGTATCACGCTGTTTCAGTTATTGTGGATTCCTATATGAAAGGTCAACGCGACTTCGATATACAGAAAGCCTATCTGGCATGTAAAAAATCGTCTGCTTACGACACAACCAACATTTCGCCTGCTATTGACCGGGTGATTCTGCACGAGAATTTAATACCTTATGGCAAGTATTATAAAAATACCATAGGTTTTATTCCGGCCAATACGGAAAAACAATCGGTTGCCCGCGGTTTGGAGTATGCTTACAACGATTGGCTGATTTCCCAATTTGCAAAAGAAATGGGGCGTGAAGATGACTATGTATATTATACGAAGCTGAGTAAAAATTATAAAAATTATTACGACCCGTCGACTGGTTTCATGCGTGGTAAAATGCGCGATGGATCGTGGCGAACACCTTTTGACCCGAGACGCTCCGACCATAACAATGATGATTATTGCGAAGGCAATGCATGGCAATGGTTGTGGTTTGTCATTCAAGATGCGGATGGCTTAACCAAATTGATGGGTGGCAGAAAAAACTTTGTAACCAAATTGGATTCTTTGTTTTCCATTTCGTCTGATTTGCACGGTGAGCGAATATCGGCGGATATTTCTGGCCTGATTGGCCAATATGCCCATGGAAACGAGCCCAGTCACCAAACAATACATTTGTACAATCAGGTAAACAAACCGGAAAGAACGCAGGAATTGGTTGATCAGGTATTGCAAACGCTTTATTTCGATGACCCCAACGGCTTGTCTGGAAACGAAGATTGCGGCGAAATGTCGGCTTGGTATGTTTTGAACAGCATGGGATTCTATTCCTTCTGTCCGGGAAAACCTTATTATTCGATAGGACGTCCTTTGTTCGACGAGGTAAAAATCCAACTCGAAAATGGCAAGGTTTTCACAGTAAAAGTTATCAATAATGCGCCCGATCACAAACACATCCAATCCGTTAAACTGAACGGAAGATTATTAAAAGAAATGTTTTTCTCCCACAAAGAACTTATGGAAGGTGGAGCATTGGAAATAACAATGAAATAAGACCTTTTATCACATGAAAAAAATTATTTTTGCTGTATGCCTGTTTGGTTTTGTTGCTTGTAAAACAACATATAACTACCCGTTTCAAAATCCCAATTTAAGTGTTGAGCTGCGAGCCAGTGATCTTGTTTCGAGACTGACTTTGGAAGAAAAAGTAAGTCAAATGCTCAATCAAACACCTGCTGTGGAGCGACTTGGCGTTCTGCCTTATGATTGGTGGAACGAGTGCCTGCACGGCATTGCACGTACAGAATACAAAACAACTGTTTTCCCGCAAGCTATTGCAATGGCAGCAGGTTGGGACGTAAACGCCATGCATCAAATGGCAGATTTTACAGCAACCGAGGGCAGGGCAATTTACAACACTGCTTCAGCCAAAGGTGACTATAGTATCTATCACGGCCTGACATATTGGACTCCTAATATTAACATCTTTAGAGATCCGCGTTGGGGCCGCGGACAGGAAACGTACGGTGAAGATCCGTACCTGACGGCAAATTTGGCTGCAAATTTTGTAAGGGGCTTACAGGGCAACGATCCGCACTATCTGAAAGCTGCTGCCTGTGCCAAGCATTTTGCTGTACACAGTGGCCCGGAACATAATCGTCACACATTTAATGCAACAGTAAGTAACTATGACTTGTGGGATACCTATTTGCCGGCCTTCAAAAAACTGGCACAAACAGGTGTTGCAGGGTTCATGTGTGCGTACAATGCTTTTGACGGACAACCTTGTTGCAGCAGCGACAAATTGATGATCAATATTTTGCGTAACGAATGGAAATTTACTGGCTATGTTACATCCGACTGTGGAGCAATTGACGATTTTTACCGCAATCACAAAACACATCCTGATGCACCTCACGCTTCGGCCGATGCGGTCTTTCACGGCACGGATGTCGATTGCGGACACGAGGCATACCTCGGGCTGTTGCAAGCGGTGAAGGATAGCATTATTACCGAAAATGATATTAATGTTTCGCTTAAGCGTCTGTTTTCTGTACGATTGCGGTTGGGCATGTTTGACCCGAAAAAACGCGTTCCTTTTTCAAAAATTGATTCTACTTATTTGGAAAAACCTGAACATAAAGCTCTTGCTCTGAAAATGGCGCATCAATCCATTGTTATGTTGCGAAACGAAAACAATTTATTGCCTATTGATAAAAAAGTGGTAAAAAAAATTGCTATTCTGGGACCAAATGCCAACAATGCGGAAGTTCAATTGGGCAATTACAACGGATTCCCGACAAGGATTATCACCTTGCTGGATGGAATTAAAGAAGAAGTTGGCAACGATGTGGAAATTTATTGTGACACTGTGATTGGCTATTACGGACAAACGTCAAAATCTTTCGAAGCTACGTTAAATCGCGTGAAAGATGCCGATTTAATTGTTTTTGCAGGAGGAATCAGTCCGCGTATTGAAGGGGAGGAAATGCCTGATCTTGTGATTGATGGTTTTTTTAAAGGTGACCGCACATCCATTCTTTTGCCCAAAATTCAGAGCGACTTTCTTAAGGCTCTGAAAACGACAGGAAAACCAGTTGTTTTTGTGTTGATGACAGGCAGCGCTGTTTCGTTTGATAAAAAAAGCGCTCCTGCCATTCTCAATGCGTGGTACGACGGCGAATTTGCAGGAAAAGCAGTTGCTGATGTCATTTTCGGGAATTACAATCCTTCAGGACGACTGCCAATCACTTTTTATGAAAAAGACAGCGATTTACCCGATTTTGAAAATTACTGTATGGAAAACCGCACCTATCGCTATTTCAAAGGAAAACCGCTATATCCTTTTGGTTATGGATTAAGTTTCAGCAATTTTGTGTACGAATGGGTTAAGCAACCCAAGCAAGATTTTTCGGAAACCGAAACTATTGATTGTACATTTAAAATAAAAAATGTCGGCAAACTGGCAGGCGACGAAGTAGCACAGGTTTATATAAAATATCCTTTGGGAAAAGGTCGGCCACAGAAGGAGCTGCACGACTTTAAACGAATAAGCATAAATCCGTCCAACAGTTCGGAGATTGAAGTTTCCATTCCTGTTTCCGATTTAAATAAATGGGATGAAGAAAGTGGTAAAATGATGGTCCCAAAAGGTGTTTATACTTTGTTTGTTGGCGGAAGTTCGACCAACGAAGCCATTACGGCGCAATTTGAATTGAAGTAAAAAGGTTGTATAGGAAATTGCGTATTCATTATCAGTGAAATAATTGAAAATCTATATATATATATTATGAAACATATTACATTTCTTAAAAAAACATTTTTGGGTTGCACTGTATTTTTTTCGGCGGCTGTGTCTGCGCAAACTGTCACATTGAACTGGCAACTTGTAACGCCCAAGTATACAACGGCTGATGCTTTTGTTGCCGGACTTAACGTAAAAGATTACGGAGCCGATGCCACCGGAACAACAGACCAAACAGCTTTATTTCAGAAATTACTGGATGCCCTTGGCTCGCGCACCAACAATAACGGTCGACAAAATGACGGAACTCCTAATGGCGGTGTTTTATATGTTCCCGAAGGAAAATATTTGTTAAAAGGTACGCTGTTTATACCAAAAGGTGTAACTCTTCGCGGTGATTGGGAAAAACCGGTGAAAGGACAACCCATCAAAGGCACTATTCTTATGGCAGCCAATCCAAATGCCAAAGGAAAAGATTGTACCTTACTACCTAACGGAGCAGCAGGCACTGCTTACGAACAGTTATCACTTATTATCATGCAACCTTCTTCTGCTGTAAGAGATGTAAATATTTGGTATCCAGAGCAAAATGCAAATAGTATTGTTGCCTATCCTCCAGCTATTTTATTCGGGCAACAAGGTTATTGGGGAAACGATTATTGTTTAGCTTCAAATATAACGTTGGTAAATGCTTACGATGGAATTATTTTTTCGCGACGTAGCGGCGGGGGCGCACCTAATTGTTACGGCATTTATGGTTCACCACTACGACGGGGTATTGAAATTGATAACATTGCCGAAGTAGGACGCATTGATAATGTGGATTTTTCATCCGACTATTGGGCCGGTTCGGGTTTACCAGGTTCTCCTGCCTTGAACGGACCACATAAAAACTATATCTTAAACAATGCAACGGCAGTTGTTATGCGCCGAAACGATTGGTCGTATATTGGCAAAGTAAAAGCCGAAGGATATAACATCGGTTATCGCTTGGATTTATCGTATAACGGCGATACCAATGGAAATAAGACCTCACCCAACGGACACAATTTCAGTATGGATTTTGCCAATTGCAAATACGGAGTTTATGTAGCAGCGGTATCCGGCGCAGGAATGATGTTCTATGATTATAAATTTACCAATTGTGATTTTGGTTTTTATTTTGTTCCTGGAATAGGTGGTGTTGTACAGATACAAGGTTGTACCTTCGACACAAAGTTAGCATCGGTGTATGCGCCTTTGGATAACAGTACCAAGATTATCATGAACCAGAATACCATTGAAAAAGGAGCTGTGGATATTCGAGGCGGAATGACTACTATCACGGGCTGCGATTTTAACAACGATCCTGACCAGATACGTTTGGGAGCCAATGTGCGGGCCATTGTTACAGGCAATCGGTTTGCAAAAGAAGTTTCTATAAAGAATGTTTCTCTTTATCATTCCTTAATCGACCACACGCCGATAGAAATGACAAAATTGCCTAATTTCCCTTATGTAAATCAATATGATCTTGTTCAAAAACCAAGCAGAAACGGATATTATCTTGCTACTTCGCAAGGTGTAAGCGTTACTGCCGACGATAACTCAGCCGCTTTGCAAACCATACTGAATCAAGCTCAAAGCGATGGTGGAGGCATTGTTTTCTTGCCTCCCGGACATTACAAATTCCGCCAACCCATAACAATTCCTACAGGCGTTGAACTAAAAGGTTCGATGGATGTACCTTCGTTACCCACAGGTCCCGGTACAGCGATGGAAATTTATGCAGGTAAAGATGATGAAAACGGAACTCCTTTTATCACAATGGAACAAGGCAGCGGTATTCGCGGGCTGGTGATGAATTATCCGGAACAAGTGGTGCAATTGCTTACCGAACCTGAACGCAACAATCTGGATGTTTATCATTATCCTTATGCCATTCGTGGAAACAAAGATGTTTATATTGTGAATATTGCTTTCCGTGCTACCTATCATGGAATTGACCTCTTCACCAATAAATGCGACAATCATTTTGTCGATTATCCTTCGGGGCATGTTTTCAAAACCGGTATTCGGGTTGGAGGCAATTCAGATGGAGGACATATTTACAATGCACAGTTCAACCAGATTGCTTATGGCGCTGGTGGTGAAACCAAATACGGAGCTTGGCCCAATTCACCCGACAATAATCAGACCGACCAGACTAAATACCACAATGAATTCAGCATGGCTTATGCTTATTGCTGGAATAACTTGCATTTCCTGACAATAGAAAATTGTACAAACCAGGTCATGTATAATAATTTTGATTTTGGTTCCAACCGGGGTTTCACACTTGGCGAAGGAGCCAACGGTCTTTGTTTGGGACAAGGTATCGACCAGGGAATGAATGCCTTTTATTTAAATGGTGTTGGAAACCAGGGTTTTAACTTTATCAATACACAGATTACCACAACAGCTCCATCGCCTGGAGTTGAGCAGCAATACCTGGACAATAATCGTTACTTCCAAACCACAGAAAACTTAAATGGAAAGGTCACTTTTTTTGGAGTCGATTTTTGGGGACAACCACAAAACATTTCCAACGAAGTTTTGGGTGGAACACTTGAATTGCAGGCAGGGAATTATGACAATTCCGGGCAAAAAACGTTTGCATCTGTAGCATCTGGAGCCGCTTTCAATCTTATTGCCGGTAATGTTAATAACATTAGTTCAATATTGACCACCGGTTCGGCTCCACAATTTAGCATTCAGTCGTCGTTTATCAATCAGGGCAATACGGATACTACTGCTTGCGCTTTGTGGCTTAATAGTTTAGGGCAATCCGGTGTTGCCGGACCCCCAGCCGGTGCATTTATTGCTGACCGTACCGGTTGGAGAGCAACAAGCTCAGTCTATAACGCTGATGCCAATAATAGTTTGGATAACACAATTAATACTCGTTGGTCAACCATGGGTGACAAGCAGAAACCCGGACAGTGGTTCATTGTAAATATGCGTGATCTTCAAACTTTCAATGGCGTATATATGGATGCAGGCAGTAATACTTATCGTCCATTAACTTGTACTGTGGCGGTTTCGCAAGATAGTATTGATTGGGTCAATGTGGGTTCGGGTACTAACGCAAGTTTGATAAATTTTTCTAAACAAACTGCCCGTTATGTAAGGATTACACAAACTAGTACAGGTACAAGTTCGTGGAGGATAGCTGAATTTTACATCGTCGATACCGAACTCGAACTTCTCTCCAAAACACCACAGGTAAAAGACGACAATGATGTTGTTTTGTGGTTCGACAATGTTGGAAATTTAAATCTGCGAAACATTACGGGAATTTCAACCCTACAAATTTATTCTCTTGCGGGACAACTGGTAACGGCACCTGTTCAAATTGAAAATGCGATCAACGTAAATCTACCATCCGGTATTTACATCGCCGTATTGAATAATAATGGGAAAATATATAGAAAAAAGTTGATTAAGCAGTAAAATAATTGATTTTTTCTATGATTTTAATCCGATATTAATACATTATTTATAGCTGGAAAATAACTTTGCACCATAACCTTAACTAATAATTCTTAACCTTAATTTCGAAGTATAATGAGAAAACTATTCTTATTTGTGGTTTTGTCTTGTTTATGCAATATTGCTTTTGCACAACAAACAATAACCGGCACAGTACGCGAATCGACAAGCCCGGATGCAATATTGCCCGGTGTTTCTATTCGAGTGGTAGGAGCAGCAAGACAAACAATTACCGACGATAACGGACGATATTCCATACGGGTTCAACCGGGAGATAAAGAGTTAATCTTTCGTCTTATTGGTATGAAAAATAAAACCGTGGCTATTGGGAACAAAACCCAAATAGATGTGATTTTTGAGGATCAGGATGCCATTACTATAAATGAAGTGGTTGTTTCTGCATTAGGTGTAAAACGCGAAAGTAAGTCACTTACCGTATCTCAACAACGCGTAGATGCAAAAACAATCGCTGAAGTAAAAGACCCTAACCTAATATCCTCGCTGGCAGGTAAAATTGCGGGGGTGATGATCACACCCCCCTCCAGTTCTACAGGTTCAGCGCGTATTGTAATTCGAGGAAACAGTTCGTTTACAGGAAACAACCAACCCCTATTTGTAGTCGATGGTATGGCCATCGACAACAGTGACGGTAGTGCCGGCGTAAGTACCAACGGCGGTTTGGACATGGGTAACGGTGCATCTGACATCAATTCCGAAGACGTTGAATCCATCGACGTGTTAAAAGGTCCCAATGCTGCTGCACTTTACGGCTCAAGAGCCGCTAACGGGGTTGTGATCATTACCACAAAAAAAGCGAAAGAGGGTCGATTCAAAGCCTCTTTCAATTCCAATACCATGTTCCGCTACATTACCCAATGGCCGGAGTTTCAAAATTCCTTTGGGATGGGACATGTGACTCGAATGGTAGGCAGTAATACCAATTGGCTGGCAACGACCGATGCCAATGGAAACTCATATCCCTATCCCGGTATTCCAATCATGGAAGAAATCAGTACCGATCAGGGCGGACGTTCCAACGGAGGTCCTATGATAGGTATTCCCTATATCGGTTTGGATGGAAAGATACATACCTATGATCCACAACCGGACAATGTCTATGGTTTCTATCAAAAGGCTTCCACTTACACCAACAACATCTCTTTGGAAGGTGGAAACAAGGATAATAATTACCGAGTGTCTCTGACAAATATAACAGCAGATGATGTGGTTGAAAAGCAGAATTTGGTAGACAAAAATACCTTGAACCTGCGCTTCTTCAACACATTGGTAAAAAATCTCACCCTCGACTCTAAATTGACGTTTATCGACGACAATACACAAAATCGTCGTTACTCCAATCAAAGTAGTTACAATCCTTTGTACATGTACACTATTTTAGGGCGTTCGATGACTCTGGATGAATTAAAGTATTACAAAACGGATGCTGGTGCTGAAACTGTAATGGTTGGTGGCATTCATAATCCTTATTGGACGATTAATGAAACCGGCAACGAGGATAAAAAAATGCGTGTTATGGCAAATATTGATTTATCCTATCAAATATTGCCTTCGCTCAAAGCCACTTTGAAATATGGACGGGAATACATCAGTTCCAACAGCATGGAATATCGTAACAAGGGAGCTTTAGGTGGCACCAATGAAGCTGCAGGATATTATCGTCGCCAATACAATATTAAAGACAACTCCCATTATGAATGGTTGTTGGTTTTCAACAAACGCTTCTTTAATGAGAATGTTTCTATTTTGGGAACCTTGGGCGGCAGTCAATTGAATTACCAGGATTCGTGGCTCAATGCATCGTTGCAATCACTGAAACAAGCCAACTTCATGCATCTGTCCAATAGTGACGAGAATCCAACTGCGGACGAAGATATTCTCAGCCAGAAACGAATCAATGGTTTATATGGTTCGCTATCGGTGGGCTTTAAGGATTTTGTTTACCTGGACGTAACCGGACGAAACGACTGGAGTTCAACCCTGCCTGCAAAGAATAACTCGTATTTTTATCCATCAGTTGGCGTATCCTGGTTACCGACCGAAATGCTTGGTGTCTCATCCAGGACATTCTATGGGAAACTTCGTGCTTCCTATGCCCAAGTGGGTAACGACACTTATCCATATCGTTTATTGCCTTATTTGACTCTCGGTAGTGGAAATGTGTATGGTGGATATAAATATGTTTCTTTACCAAGTACGGTGGCTAATAACAACTTGAAACCGGAACGTACGCGTTCAATGGAACTTGGTGCCGACCTGCGTTTTCTTAATAGTCGCTTGAATTTTGATCTTACTTATTATCAATCCAATTCATTTGACCAAATTGTTGAAGCCGATATGTCAATGTCTTCAGGTTATTCTAACCGTGTATTCAATGCGGGCGAGATACAAAACAAAGGTTGGGAATTGGCCATGACTACCGTACCAGTTAAAATGAAAAGCTTTCAATGGGATGCGAATTTTAATTTTTCAACTAATAAATCTAAAATCGTGAGTCTGGTAGACGGGCTTGAACAAATCCAACTCGGTCAAATTTTTGATTTTACGAATGTTCTTCGTGTTGGATTGCCTTATGGAGCCATGTTCGGAACAAAATGGGCTACCGACCAGCAAGGACGCCGAATGGTTACTGCCGACGGTTCCCCTATCAAGGTGAACAACGCTTATTTGGGTAATTTCAATCCTGATTTTATGTTCAGCATTGGCAATCGTTTCAGATGGAAACACTTCGATGCTTATCTCTTATTTGATATGAAAAAAGGAGGAAAACTTTATTCCGGTACCATGCGGCAAGCTATCCGTAATGGAATTATAAGTGGAAATGAAAAACAGCAAGAATCCTATTGGAAACGATCGACAATCATGGGTGAATCGGGTGGAGCCGATGACCTATGGGGTGGTACCACTTTCGATAATACATATGTTTACGACGCGACTCAATACGATAACGTTAACGATATGAATCCTGTTAACCCGAATTACGTACCCCGGAAATTTAAAGGTTATTTATGGCCAGGAAACGTAGGTTACTATGCCGATGATTTTTGCAGCGAAGTAACGTACGATGCATCCTTCATTAAGCTGAGAGAATTGAGTTTTGGATACGACTTACCGAAATCCTTTATTTCTAAAATCAATATGAGCAGGGCACATATTTCTTTGGTCGGCCGTAATTTATGGATACTTTATCAGAAAACTCCAAAAGGTATCGATCCCGAAGCAGCAATAAATGCAGGCAACGGACAGGGTATGGAATCTGGTTCACTACCCCCTTCCACTACTTTAGGAGTTGATATTAAAATCGAATTTTAATTTATAGGTCATGAAAAAACAATCTTTATTAATAGCCGTAAGCCTAGTCGCATTATTGACGATGAATTCTTGTACGGATGGTTTTGAAAAAATAAACACCAACCCCAACCGCATTACCGCTACCGAACCAGACTTTATTTTCGGTTTGAGTCCGGTCAGTACGTTACGAGCATTGGGAGGAGCTGGCAACGGCGCAGGTCGTGCAAACAATTGGTATATTTTCGGAAATTACAGCCAAACGTGGGCAGTTGAAGGCGGTAGCGCTCCACACTTTTCTGCAGACGGAGCATCCGACGAGCTTTGGAACAATCTATATTCCAACTCGTTAAAACCGTTGTTTAACATTATAGTGAACTACAACGATAAACCAGCTTACAAAAATCGTGTAGCGATTGCCAAGATCTGGCGTTCATATGTATTTTCCATCCTGGTAGGAATGTATGGTCCGCTGCCTTATAAAGATGCTTGCAACGGAGATGTTGCTGCAAAGTTCGATAAGGAAGAAGATATTTACCTGGGCATAATGGATGAATTGAAAGAAGCTTACGAAGCTATTGATGTGACAAAGATCAGCGATATATATCCGACAGAAGCCGAGCCATTTCTACAATCCGATTTGACACGCTGGTCACAATTTGCTCATTGTATCCGTCTGAGGACTGCAATGCGGATTGCCGATTGCGATATCAAAAACCCGGACAAATCCTGGTCCTCGTCACTGGCTGCAAAAGCTAAAGATGTAGTTGCAGAAGAATTAACCAATGCTGAAAACAATTTGCTTATCAGCAGCAATACCGGTAATTTTTCCATGACTTTTGACAACAACGATTTGAATACGAGAAACCCCTTGTTCTTCATTGTTGACCAAATGACCCCGGCTGAAAAAAAGAAACAAATGGGCAACCTTCCGGTACTTCACGAATCGTTGATGATGTGGATTAAACCGGCCACATACAACGATCCAGTTTTATCGGTTTATGTAAAAGAAGGAAACGGTGGAACGCGTCCAAGACCAGTTAAAGATAAGTATTTGGGACGCCCGAATTCAATGGGATCACCGACGAATTATCGTTATCCAGATGGTTGGGCAAGTCCGTATGCCAATGTGGATGATTATCCCAACTATGCTACCATTGGTAAATCATTTCTTGCTTCGGATGCTAAATACTATTTTTTCACGTATCCTGAACTCTGCTTTATTCGCGCAGAAGCAAAACTTCAAAATTATTGGGCTGGTAGCAAAACAGCCGAACAATACTATTACGAAGGAATTGATGCCCGCTGCCTGAAATACGGCATAGCGCAAGCAAAGATTGATACGTACAAAATTTTTCCAGGCATAAAATGGAGCACGCCGACCGATACCACAAAAACAGGCGGTGTTCCTTTCACTGATTTTCTGGGTGGCTTTACCAATAGCTTATTGGGTGGAGCAGAAGACAATCTGAAACGCATCACTGTACAACATTGGATTTCCTTGTTTGGCCAAAATATTGATGCGTGGACACTCTTGCGCCGTACGCAATTGATTCCTTTCAAGCCAAACTTTAATGCCAGCCAAAACGACGGTTATGTAAGTGGAACCTGGGCATATATTCCCGAACGATTGACTTATCCGGGAAGAGAACGAAACATCAATACGTTAGAAACGCAAAATGCCATACAAAATTATCTGTACGACAACAAGTTGCATGATACGCAAGACCGACCAACTTTCCGTCTGATTTTTGCAGCAGATAACTCAGGTTTGCCTACCCCTCCGTCAGGAAGTGTAGCCTACAGAGCGTTTCCTTATCCGCTTCCAAATCAAGCAATGAATCGCTGATAAATAATAATTTGATTATTAATAGTCCCGAATCCCGAAAAGAACTTGTTTGCAGAACGTAAGAACTTTCTTTCATTATATGAACAATATTCTTTAGGGCGGGGACAAAAATCTATATATAAAATGAAAAAAATATTCAATATATTAAGTATTTTTATTTTGATGGCTTCTATTTTTGTTGCCTGCGAGGACAAACCGGACCTATATAAATTTCCTGTTGACGAATATGTATATGAAATTCCGGATGTACCTGTAACAGAAGATTATGTGGTGGGCGTTTCCTACGATACTAAATACCGCGATACGATCACGAATGAGTGGTGGGACAGTGGATTGAAAGCGCACCAACTTTATACCGGTACCCCTGAATTGGGCGAATACGACCATCGAAAAGATGCAAATGTGTTGCGTCAGCACTTGGAATGGGGAAAAGAAGCAGGAATTGATTTCTTTATACTCAGTTGGGGAGGACACGGTTATAACGATACCATACTTTCGACATGGGAAACCTTATGGAATGCAGATAATAGTCTTCCGAGAGTAGTTATCCGTTTCGACCCTGGTTATCGTTTTCGTAGCGGCAAGGACACACTGCAAAAAAGTTCACTCCACATGGATTCCTTGCGATACGACCTGGATTCAGTTTACGCCAACGTGATGATGCATGATTTTGCGTATAAGAAAAAAGATGGTAAACCTCTGATGGTCCTTTGCAATTTCACAAATACCAGCCAAGTACCTCGTTTGTACAATTTTACAACGTTTCTGAAAAGTTCCACAACCATTAACAACAATATATGGTTAATGGGAGAACTTGGTGGCGGTTGGCAATCACCGGAAAAATGGGGTTATAACGCAGCTAATGGGTACAACGGACCAACTCAAGGTTTTGCACGGGCTGATTCCATCAAGTCGTTCGATGCTTTCTTTATAACCGATATTTCTCATAACAACTACGACCGTTATTATTCCCAGTACTCCTACCTGGATTATAACTACCGTTATTGGCAGGATCGTATGAAACCTCTGGGTAAGGAATACATTCCGACGGTCATGCCTGCTTTTGACGACCGTGTAAATACACCAGCAAGCGACCGTTTCTTTATTCCTCGCTGGAAAGATGGCACAGGCGCTTATGTAATTAGTGATTCAATAAGTACACAACACAATTTCAGCAGTTTCACAGAGAATCCGTATAAAAAATGGGCAAATGTGGCAAAACGCAATGTAGGTGAAAGTCGTATTGTGTTGATCTACAACTGGAATGATTTTGCCGGTGGTAGAAATTTGGAACCGACCGTAGAATTTGGGAAGGATTACTTACAATATACAAAAGAATTTTTCAAAAAGCCATAACTGATTCGTTTAAGAATCGGTAATTCATTCGATATTGTTTTAATTTTTTGGGTAGGGTTTAAACGGACTTCGCTCTACCCAAAAAATAAAACTTAAAAACAAATCAGTATCAGAAGTCTATGTTATACACTTAAATTTATATTCATGAAATTAAATTACTCTTTTAGATCATTAATGCTAGTGGCATTGATGGCATTTGGAACTAGTGTTTATGCAACGGATATTCCTGTGGCTGATGGCGCTACGGATACTGATCTGGCTGCAGCGTTGAGTCAGGCAACGACAGGTGACGTCATTCTAATTAATGGTTGGGTAACAATTAATGCTCCAGTAACGATAACCAAAAACGTTACAATTAAGGCTGGTGTTGAAAATGCTGGTTTTGATGGACAGGAATCTTCCCGATTGTTTGTACTCACCCCTGAGCCGATTGAAGGTGCAAAATTGATCTTTCAGAATTTGGGATTTATCAATGGTAGTGGCTTAACAGACAACACGAATGGTGGTGTAGCCCAAATTTCAACTGGAAATATCGAATTTGATATATGCTACTTCGACAAAAACAAGGCAGCCCGTGGTGGAGCCTTTGAGATTTTGGGAGATGGTATATCGGTCACTTTCAATGGTTGTGATGCAACTAACAACTTTGCTCAAGGCAATGGTGGTGAAAGCCGTGGCGGTTACTTGTTTGTGGATGGTAATAACCAAGTTGACCACAACAATTGTAAAATATCCGGTAATCAGTCCATTGGTGGTAGAGGTGGTGCGCTTTGTCTTTTTGGCAACGGTACACGCCGGTTCTACTATACGGTTATCAGTGATAACAAAGCAGGTAATTGGGGACCTGACCCTTCAGGGATAACTGCAGATAATGTAAAAATGGATAAAGACGGCAATCCTACAAGTGAAGGTGAATATGAAGGTGGTCTTGCCTTTATTACCGGTGGTGCAACAACCTTTGAATCATGTGGCATTATTGCTAATAAATCCTGGAGTCATTCAGGTCTTATCCGTAGTTGGGGGTATGCAAACATTACCTTCATCAATTCAACCTTAGCGAAAAATCAAAGCATGAACGACCGTTCTCCTATCTGGACCGGTGAAGCGACCTATACCTTTGTGAACAGTCTTTTCGTTGACAATATGGGTCAAAATTCAGGTAATGGTGCAGGTTTCGATGGAGATGGCAATGCAAATGTAAAGTTGAATATCTTCAATTCTGTTTTTGCACGGAACGTTGCAGGTGCCGACGGAGCAGTAGATATACGTGCTATCCCAAACTATGCTACACAACTTGTTGTTAAAAATTCCATGATTGGTTTGATTCAAGGCGACGCAAGTGGAGTGATACCAAGCGACAATGCCAATATCCCGACTAAATCGAATATTGCTATGTATAAAATTGCCAACGAAGAGGCTTCATTGGACTATGCAGCGCTGGAAAACTCCGGAGTTAATTTCGGTCAGGGACTAAAATATAGCAAAGAATTCGGAATGCCCTATTATTTGCAGATAGCTGGTAGCTCTGTAACCAAATTGGGTGACCCTGCATTATTAGGAGAATACGATCTTAATAGTGACCTTTTTAATCAAACTCATGTTATTGCTGCAGACGGCTCTATCCCTGCTGCTCCTACTTTGGCTAGTACCCAAGATGAACAACTAGATCCTTTGGCAGTCGTTTCTCCAATATCGGAAATACCAAGCATCAACTTGATTAACAGTGTAGTTGAAAACGGCATTCTTGGCGTTGACTTTGGTCAATTGAGAGGTTCGGCCACCGGCGAATTGTATTCAGTTAGCGGTCAGAAACTTGAAACCGTATTTTCTTGTAATGTCGTTGGCAAAGGTTATTATAATGTTAAAACATCTGCTACAGGTCTTTATCTGTTGAGAGTAACCATTGAAGGTAAATCGTTTGCACAACGTTTGATTATTAAATAAGATAGTTTAACCTCTTTATTGTCCCTCCCTCTTCTTTCCTCCTTCCAATAAAAAAGGGAGGTAAGGGGGAGGTATTATTTTCCCTTATGAAAACACGCAACTTTTTTTCTATCATACTCATTTCCTTAGCTTTAACCGCTTACAGTAATACGCCAGCGTATAAAAAGGCTTCGTTGCCCATCGAAAAACGAGTGGACGATTTAATGTCGCGCATGAAGTTGGAAGAAAAGGCCGCGCAATTGGATATGCTCTCAGCCAACGATATTCTCAGGGACTCTAAAACTCTGAACGATGCACGTGTTTACTCTTTTATCGACTCCATGAATATTGGGTCAATACACGATTTATATCCCCAATCGGCGGCTTTGGCAAACGCTTTGCAAAAACATGCCGTCGAAAAAACTCGCTTGGGAATACCTCTTCTTTTTATCGAAGAAGCTTTGCATGGTTATCAAGGTGCAGGTGCGACAACTTTTCCTATCCCTCAAGGTAATGCATCCACATGGGACACGACGCTGATTTACCACATCGGACGCGCTATCGCTACAGAAGCCCGCGCTCATGGCATCCATTTTGTCTTGGGTCCCAATCTCGACCTTGCCCGCGACATTCGCTGGGGAAGAGTAGAAGAAACTTTTGGAGAAGACGTATACCTCACTTCCCGTATGGGCGTGAACCTGATAAAAGGGTTGCAAGGTGAAAAACTCACCGACAACAATGCGGTGATCTCTGAACCTAAACATTTTGCCATGCATGGCGCACCCGAAAACGGAAGCAACGAAGGTCCTGTTACTGTGGGTGAGCTTGAAGCACGTTCTACCGGACTTTATGTTTTTGAAAAAGCCGTAAAAGAAGCGAAAGCCAAAGGCATTATGGCTGCCTACCACGAAATAGACGGCGTTCCCTGCGTGGCGAATCCGTGGCTGTTAACGACAGTGCTTCGCAACGAATGGGGCTTTGATGGTCTGGTCGTAACCGATTTAGGTGCCATCAAAAAACAAATAACAACACATAAAACAGCTGCCAACGACGAGGAAGCAATCAGTAACTCCATTTCGGCCGGTTTGGACATGCAGTTTTATGATTTTCCGCACAACGATTTTCAACGCATAATTGTCGAATCGGTACGCAACAAAAAAATATCCGAAGCAAGTTTGAACCGTGCAGTAAAAGATGTCTTGCGGGTAAAGTTTATGCTTGGTTTATTTGATCGTCCTTATACCGATGAAAGTCTGGTTGACAAGGTTTATCATACACAGGAACACCAAGCTTTGGCTTTGGAAGCAGCCCAAAAGTCGGTCGTCTTGCTGAAAAACGATCAGAACATTCTGCCTCTAAATGCAACAAAAAGCATTACCCTGACCGGCAGCCTAGCCAATGCCACTTATACGGGAGGTTATTCTCCTGCAGGTGCCCAAGCAGTCAGTATTTACGAAGCTTTAAATAAAAAATACGGCAATAAAGTAAAAATCAATTATATAAACACCGAAGTTTCCAACAGGTTTTCCATCATCTTACCTTCTTTTTTGTCGCCCGATGTGCAGTCGACAACAAAGGGCCTGAAAGCGGAATTTTTCAACAACAAGGATTTAAGCGGTGCTCCGGCATATACAACCATTGATGCCAACCTAAATCCGTATTGGCATAATCTGAGCCCTGCTCCCGGTATCAATCCCGAAAGTTTTTCAGCTCGTTGGTCGGGTTCAATTTCAGTACCCGTTTCGGGTGTGTATGAAATGGATTTCAGAGCCGACGATTTCGGAAGAATTTTCATTGATGATAAACCCTTTATAGACCATTGGAACGAGGAATGGCAAAACCGCGGCGAAACAAAATCCATCCGTTTGGAAGCCGGTCAAAAAATTCCTTTTCGCATAGAATTTTCCAAATTAACCGACATCGCCGCCATGTGGTTAAAATGGCGTTTAGTGGACACGGAAAAGTTAAGTCTATATGCTGACATTACCCAATCGGCTTCACAATCCGATGCGGTTGTAGTCGTTATGGGCGAAGCGCAGGAAGAAGTAGGCGAAAGTCGCGACAAATATGATTTAAATCCCAACAACATGGATATGAAAATATTGCAAGCCGCCTCCAAAGCAGGCAAACCTGTTATTACGCTCATGGTTACCGGACGTCCGCTTATCCTGTCGGATGTTTGCAAACTTTCAGATGCAGTATTGCAAGTGTGGTTTGCCGGCGAAGCCATGGGGACAGCTGTCGCAGACGTTTTGAACGGCGATTGCAATCCTTCAGGACATTTAACTATAACTTTCCCTGAAAATCAAGGGCAGATGCCCATGTATTATTCCAAAAAGCCATCGTCACACCGCAGGTACATCGATGGAGAAGCCAAAGCACTTTTCCCCTTTGGTTACGGATTGAGCTATTCTACTTTTGAATACACTCATTTGAAAGTAACGCCGGAACATCCTTTAACGACAGATAGTATTGTTGTAAGCGTTGATATTAAAAATACAAGTGCGATCGATGGTTCTGAAGTGGTGCAACTTTACCTCAATGATAAAGTAAGCAGCGTAGAAACTCCCGAAAAACAGTTGAAAGGCTTTGCGAAGATCTTTGTTAAAGCCGGGGAAACAAAAACCGTTATGTTAAAATTGACACCCGAACATCTTTCACTTATCAATGCCAAAATGAAACGTGTCGTTGAACCCGGTGAATTTGAAGTGATGATTGGAACTTCGTCAGAAGACATAAAACTTCGCAAAGTTTTTGTTGCGAAATGATATAAATAAAACACATATAGTTATTACATTTTTAACTATTAATTATTTTTTTCTATGTTCTAAACCTTAATTAATAATTTTATGCTATCATGAGAAAACTTACTTTAAAAGTTTGGGCAATTCTTTTATTGTCCTTTGTGGGGTTGGCAAACGCCAATGCCCAATTCTTGGAGAACACCGAAACGGTGGACATTGTACAAATCCCCGGATTTGACAATGATGGAAATCTGGCACAGTATTATGTTGCCGATTTGGGAACTACGGTTGATTCAATTGCATGGACCACTCAAACCGGAGATTTAGCAAAATGGTACAAAATTCCTGCCGGTGGCGTAAGTGACAGCACGACTGATGTTCAGGCTTATTATTACAAGAATGTTGCTACCGGCAGATACTTGTATATAAGTGACGCCGTTCAAGCCGACCTGGCAAGCAAGAGAACTGGAGATTGGCCTACAGCCAGAGCCGGAGCATCTGCGACGAAAGACCAAACGGCAAGCTTTAAATGGTTCGACAGAACTTCTCCTTGGCCATGGGGCGTTTACATTACAAATGCTGCAGGTATTGATCCGACACAGGCAGATGGTAACAGGGTAAACTCTTTGACAGGTATCATTCTGATGAAATTAAATGAAACAGGTTCTATTGACCCAACCAAGGAATTCTTCGGTGTTTATGTACCGAATGTGTCTGTTGGTGGTTTCAAAGGCGGTCTTGGAAACGCTTGGACAGCAGTGAAAACTCCTGTTGTAGTAGAAACCGGTGTACTAAATCCTGATGTGCCGCATTTCTTAAAGAACGCTAAAACAATTAACGTTATTCAAATATCCACTTGGATGGCTCCAAACAATGCAAAATTGGGAGGTATTCAACCATATGCAGCTGATAGTAAGGGCTCGGTAATCTATTCGACCGATGCTGCTGCCGACAGCACAAAATGGTACGAAATCCCTGCCGATGGAAATGAATTTGGTCAGCAGTTATATTATTACAAAAATGTAGCCACAGGAGCTTACCTGAAAGGTTCGACACGCGCTCCCGGGGAAGGCGGCGACTGGACGGTAAGTGCAGCAACCACTTCAACTACTTACGATGGCACCGCATTGCTTAAGTGGTCAAAAATGGATTCCAACTGGGGCAACGGACCTTGGCTTGTTAATGAACAAGACAATACTGGCGTGCGTCCTTCGGGCGAAACTAAAAATGCATTCTTTGCTTTGACCATGTTGACAGCAAACAGCGAATTTTTCGGTGTAGATGTGCCCAATGTAGCCATTTCCAATCCTCACGATGGCGGCAATGCCTGGACAGCGGTTCAACTTATCGTGGCAGCTACAGGTGTAACAAATCCAGATTATCGCCTGGAAAACGCCAGACAGGTTGATGTAATACAAATAAGCACATGGATGACTCCAAACAATGCAAAACTGGGTGGTATAAAACCCTATGCATCTGATAGCAAGGGCTCAGTTGTTTATTCCATCGATGCAGCTGCCGACAGCACCAAATGGTATCAAATTCCTGCCGGCGCAGGCGCTTTTGGACAACAAGTATATTATTATAAAAATGTAGCCACAGGAACATATCTGAAAGGCTCGACACGTGCTCCTGGCGAAGGTGGCGACTGGACAGTTAGCGCAGCAACCACTTCAGCAAGCAACGATGGTACTGCATTACTTAAATGGTCGAAAATGGATTCCAACTGGGGCAACGGACCTTGGCTTGTTAATGAACAAGACAATACTGGCGCACGTCCTTCTCCCGTTACTAAAAATGCGTTCTTTGCTTTGACCATGTTGACAGGAAACAGCGAATTTTTCGGTGTGGATGTTCCAAATGTAGCCATTTCCAATCCTCACGATGGTGGTAATGCATGGACTGCTGTTGAAATTATCGTAGCAACTGCAGGCGCAGCAAATCCCGATTACAAATCGGATGGATCATTTGTATACAGCATCGATTCCTTGAACTTCTTTGCGACCGATGGCGGTGAAGATTTTAATGCAGCTTCATACAATACTGAAACGCATACCATTACCTACAAGAACGGTGGCTGGCACCGTGCAGGCTGGAACTGGGAAGCAGAAGGCGGTATAGATGTTTCAGCCTTCAATCAGATATGGGTTAAATACGATGGCTCGGCGCTTCCTAAAACCGGCGATGGCGAAGGCGGTGCAACCAAAATCCAATTCGACGTGGTTTATATGGACGACACGAATGCTGCCACTGCCACTGGCAAGACCAACGAAATACGTTCGAATAATACGGAATACTTCTACAATCTTACACCTGGCAAGAAGATCAAACGCATTACTTTGAAGAGTGAAGCCGAAGGAGATCTAGCTCTGACGGATGCCTATTTTTTCAGTAAAGGTGTTGATCCTGTTGATTTGATTGTTACCAACATTTCTTGGGCTCCTGAAAGTCCCGTTTTGGGCGACTCTATTTTGTTCAGCGCAACCATTAAAAACATCAGTGAATTTGCTTCACCAAATGTAAAACATGGCGTTACCTTCTCCGTAAAATTACCCGGAGCTGCCGGAAATGGAACACTCTTAACATGGAGCGATAATCATCTTACTTCTCTTGCTCCAGGCGAAGAAGTCACGGTTACAGCGAATGGCGGTCCAAGTTTAAGTGGCGCTGCCAAATGGAAACCCGGTGCAGCAAGAACCTTTGTAGTTATAGCCCAAGTGAACAATCAAAACGACATTGTAGAATCTGATATCACGAACAATTTTCTGGAAAAACAAATTGTTATTGGCATTCTAAATGGTCTTGACGAAATTGTTACTGACGGAAAAGTATATGCAGCCAACAGCAAGTTATACGTTATCAATTTTCCAGAAAGTTCTATTGTAACCATTTACAACTTGCAGGCACAGGAAATCGGACATTATCGTGCAAATGAAGTTTCTGGACTTGTGCTTCCCAAAAATATGTATATTGTTAGAATTCAGGATGGTGAAAAATCTTCTAATGTAAAAGTTCTAATTAAATAGGTCGTATTTTCATGTAAAAAACAAACGGCACCCTTTGGAGTGGCGTTTGTTTTTTTACTTTTTATAAATAAACATTTTTTTCGCATGAACCCACGTAAAATCCTTTTTTCACTGACTTTGTCCTTTTGCGGGCAACTGCTTTTGGCGCAAGGCAATCCTTTTGTGCGCGATATTTTTACTGCCGACCCTTCGGCTCATGTTTGGGCTGATGGTCGTTTGTACGTTTATCCTTCGCACGATATTGACCCTCCAAACGGTTGCGACCGGATGGATAAATATCACGTTTATTCCACCGACGATATGATAAACTGGACCGACCACGGTCAAATTATCGAAGCGAGTCAGGTACCCTGGGATGTCCCCATTACTAATGCAAGTACCAATGCAACCTTTATGTGGGCACCAGATTGCGCCTATAAAAACGGAAAATATTATTTTTATTTTCCACATCCGATAGGACCTACATGGAACGATACCTGGCGGATTGGCATTGCAGTCAGCGATTTTCCTGCTTCCGGTTTTACCGTTTTGCCACAACCACTTCAAGGTACAACGGTTTCGTGGACAGAAAACGGTCAGACAGTTACTTCACCCGGACTCATCGACCCTTGCATTTTTGTTGACGACGATGGTCAGGTTTATTATTATATGGGTGGCGGTGGCCGGTGTTATGGTGGCAAATTAAAGGAAAACATGATTGAAGTAGAAGGAGAATTGCAACCGATGACGGGCTTGTATAGTTTTCACGAGGGAACATGGGTGTTTAAACGTAACGGACTATATTATCTCACGTATCCTGATAATAACAGTGGCAGTAATCAATTGCGATATGCCACAAGTACAAACCCTTTGGGACCATGGTCACACAAAGGCGTTTATCTGAGTTCCACTACGAGCGATACAAGTCATGGTTCGGTAGCGGAGTACAAGGGACAATGGTGGGCATTTTACCATACTGCCGACCTTTCCGGTACAGGTTTGTTACGTAGTATTTGTGTGGATTCCCTGTTTTTCAATGCAGATGGAACAATCAGAATGGTAAAACAGACCAAAGACCAGGGTTCTTCTTATAACACTATAATGCGAACGGTGCCCGGAACCATTCAAGCAGAAGATTACAACGAAGGAGGAAAAGGTATTGCCTATTGGGATAACACGACTGGAAATGGTCCTAGTGAATATCGTCGCAGCGAAGATGTCGATATATCAAGATACAGACCGGCCGGCATGTACTATGTTTCCGATATGTCACAAGGTGAATACATCAATTACACGTTTGAGGCGCTAACCGACGATGTATATACCATCGATTTTGTAATAGCCACACCGCTAAGTGGACAAACACAAAAATTTTATCTGGAGTTTGACAATGCAAAAACATCGAACCCGAGGAGATACGATGTATCCTATTCTCCCTTGTCTGCGATGGGAAAGGTAAGCGTACCGAACATCACCTTAAGCAAAGGAATACATACCATGCATTTTATTCCTCAAGGAAATATGAATTTCGATAAGTTCACCTTTACAGGAGCCCCTTCAGCGGTCGAAAACGTAGAAGCTGCATCAGCGTTCATTTTCCCAAATCCTGCTATCGATGGAGTTTTTCACTTGAAAAATAGACAAACAAATGCACTTGCTACCGTTTTGGACATTCGTGGACAAATCATTTTAAAAAAAACACTCAATCAGCAGGATAACGCATTGGATTTATCGCAGCATGCGCAAGGAATCTATTTTCTGAAACTGCAAACAAATGGAAAATTATACACAAACAAGCTAATAAACAAATGATTACAAAGCGCTCGTTTTTTATTTTCCTTTTTAGTCTGTTTACAATATTGGGAAATGCGCAAACCCGAATCATTTGCGTTGGTGCCAGCATTACTGAAGGTGCACGCATTGAAAATCCCAGAGAAAACGCCTATCCCGGACAGCTGCAATCTCTTTTAGGCGTTAAGTATAAAGTCAGTAACTTTGGTGTGAGCAGCACTACCATGCTCAAAAAGGGCAATTATCCGTACTGGAACACCGAAGCTTACCGTCTGGCGCTGCAAAGTGCTCCCGCTATTGTTTTTATCGATTTGGGAGGAAATGATGCCAAAGCTGTAAACCGTCCTTTTTACAACGAATTGGAGCAGGATTGCCGCGAAATGATACGTTCTTTCAAAAACCTGCCAAGCCATCCACGCGTTATTGTTTTATTACCCACCGCCATGTTTGTGACGGACACGGCCGGAATTTACGACCCCGTTTGTAAAAATGAAGTAAGTCCCCGTTTGCAAAAAGCAGCCTACGATGAAGGCGTTGAAGTGGTAGATATGCGTCCATTACTCGTTGATCGTCCTGATTTGGTTCCCGACCAAATCCATCCGCAGGAAAAAGGTTCGGAAATCCTGGCGAAACGTTTGTTTCAGCAACTGACTTTCCCAATGGATGAAACATTCGATATTTTCAAGGCTTTGGATAAAAAAGATATTCGTTATCAAGTAACAAATTTTGCAGGTTATGAATGTGCCGAATTCTTGCAAAACGGACGCGAATGTAAAGTGGTAAAACCTCATAAAACCGCGGTTAACCATCCTTGGATTTGGCGCACCCGCTTTTGGGCGCATCAGCCGCAAACGGATATAACATTACTCGAAAAAGGCTATCACTTAGTATTTTGCGACCAGGCTGAACGCATGGGTAACAAACAAAATATTGAAGAATGGAATACCTTTTATCAACTGCTTCATAAAGGAGGATTGAATAAAAAAGCGGTTTTAGAAGGCATGAGTCGCGGCGGCGTGTATGTTTTCAATTGGGCAGCCACCAATCCCGATAAAGTGGCTGCAGTGTATTTGGACAATCCTTTGCTCGATATGAAAGCAATGTATTTCGGTCCCGATGGAAAACAAAAACCGGAAAATGAAATTACACAGGGAATAAAAGAAAATTACGGAGTCTCACGCGAGCAAATAAAAAATTTCAACGAAAGTCCGATCGATAAAATTGATGCGATTGTTGCAGGTAAATATCCGATACTCATCCTTTGTGCCGAATTGGACGATGCTGCGGTCAATTCACAAAATACTTTTCCTTTTGAGCAGAAAATAAAAGAGAAAGGCGGCGATATTACCGTGCTATTAAAAAAAGGTGTCGGGCATCAACCGCACAGTTTCCCTAACCCTACTCCTATTGTCGATTTTATTGAAAAAGCAGTGAATAAAGAGGCTTTCACCATGGTGAAAAAATACGACTCTTACAAAGGTTTGGCAATGGCGGGTTATCAGGGATGGTTTAGTTGCCCGGGCGATGGTTCCGACCGTGGTTGGTATCACTATTGGGGAAGGGATGGCGAATTCCGTCCCGGAAGTTGTAAAATAGATATGTGGCCAGATGTTTCTGAATATGATAAAACATATAAAACGACCTTTCAGTTTGCTGATGAAAGTCCGGCTTATACAATAAGTTCCTGGGACGAATCAACGGTGGAGACTCATTTCCGATGGATGCGCGAGTACGGTATAGATGGAGTTTTCGTTCAGCGTTTTGTATCGGAGATCAAACGTCCGGCAAGTTACCGTCAATTGAATAAAGTTTGGCATTCAGCCATCAATGCTGCAAATGCAAACAACCGCGCTATCAGCATAATGTACGATTTGAGCGGCATGGTTCCTGGCGATGAACAATTGGTTTTGGCTGATATTGATTCAATTACTGCTCAGTACGATATTTTTCCACGCATCAACAATCCGTCTTATCTTTTTCACAACGGGAAACCTTTGGTTGCTGTTTGGGGCGTTGGTTTCAACGACCAACGAAAATATGGTTTCCGCGAAGCCGAAATCATTATCGATGCCCTGAAAGCGCGTGGATTCAGCGTTTTGATAGGCGTTCCCACTCATTGGCGCGAATTGAATAGCGATGCTCTTGCCGATACGGAATTGCATCGGTTAATACGGAAATGCGACATAGTGATGCCATGGTTTGTAGGAAGATACAGAGAAAATAATTTATCGGAAATGAAGACAGTAGTGGAAGGCGATATTAAATGGTGCAAAGCCAATGGAGTAGATTATGCCCCTTTGGCTTACCCCGGATTTTCGTGGGTGAACATGGCTAAAGATTCTGAACCTATCCCCCGTAACCGTGGCCGTTTTTATTGGGCGCAACTTGCCAACCACATTAATCAGGGAGCCGAAATGCTCTATTTGGCAATGTTCGACGAAATTGATGAAGGTACGGCCATTTTTAAATGTGCGACGCAAGTGCCGATAGGAGCTAGCTATTTCCTGCCTTTGGATGCCGACTTAGGTAGTGATTATTATTTGAAGTTGGCTGGCAAAGCCGCCAAAGCGCTCAAAGTGCCTCGTTCTAAAATCTTGAGTACAGGTATTTCTAAATAGTAAAAAGTATGAAAAAGATCATGGTGTTGTTCAGCTTAGTTTTAGTTTTTTCAGTTATTCAGGCAGGGAATAATAACAGGATTATTGCGAATCCACTGAACTTGAATTATAGGTTTCAGCTCGATGAACCATCGCGACGTGAAGCGGCCGATCCTATTATAGAATATTTCAAAGGAAAGTATTATTTATTTGCTTCCAAGTCGGGTGGTTGTTGGAGCTCACCTGACATGGCCGAATGGACATACATTTCATCTAAAACGATATCTACCATAGAAAATTATGCGCCTACCGTATTAGCTCTTGGCGACACTTTGTATTATTTGGCAAGCGGTTCCACGCGAATTTATTATACAACAAATCCCGATATGGATAATTGGAAAGAGCTGAGCCCTTCCCAGTTTACCATTTCGGAGACAGACCCTGCTTTTTTTAAGGATGATGTCACAGGAAAAGTCTATGTTTATTGGGGTTGTTCCGATAAAGATCCTATCAAAGGCGTTGAAGTTGACCCGAATAAAGGATTCAAATCAGTTGGAACTCCTGTTGTTTTAATCGACCACCACACCGACCTTTACGGATGGGAAATTCCCGGCAACAGCAACGACGAAAACCGAACGGGTTGGAACGAAGGCGCTACCATGCTGAAATACAATGGAAAATACTATTTGCAGTATGCTTCGCCTGGAACGGAATTCCGTATATATGCAGATGGAGTGTATGTGGGCGATTCGCCCTTAGGGCCTTTTACGTATTTGGAGAATAGTCCCTTTTCGATTAAGCCAGGTGGTTTCATCGGAGGCGCTGGTCATGGCCATACTTTTAAAGATAAATACGGAAATTATTGGCATATAGCGACTATGAGGATTTCGAAACGCCATTCTTTTGAACGTCGAATTGGCTTGTTTCCTGTTTTTTTTGATGATAAGGGTGAAATGTATGCTCATACGGTTTGGTCGGATTATCCTTACTCAATACCCAATGAGTCTGTTCATTTTTCGACGAATAATTATTCCATGAATTGGAATTTACTTTCCTACAAAAAAGATGTTTCCGCATCTTCAACGCTTAGCGGTTATGCACCTGCAAACGCCGATAACGAAGAAATAGAAAATTGGTGGTCGGCGCAAACCGGAAATGCCGGCGAGTGGTGGCAAATAGATTTGGGGCGAACTATGGCGGTCAATGCGTTACAAATTAACTTCGCCGATATGGACTTTACCAACAAGGCCACAAATTCATATACTTTCTATCAATATTACGTGGAGGCTTCTACCAACGGTGAAGATTGGATAACTATCGTTGACCGCAGGCAAAACACCGAAGATGCGCCGCATGAATTGATTGTGTTGAACCTGGTGCAACAAGCACGTTATTTGCGTATTAAAAATACTAAAAAGCTGGAAGGCAAATTTTCTCTTTCGGGTTTTCGTGTCTTCGGGCAAGGTGGTGGAGAACCCCCGTTAGAAGTTTCCGGATTGCAGGTGAAAAGGGAAACAGACAAACGTCGTTTTCTTTTAAAATGGAATAAACAGAAAAACACAGTCGGTTATATTGTCCGTTGGGGAGTGTCAGCCAACCGATTGAACAACGCTGTGATGGTTTTCGACAATCAATTGGAAGCCGGGTATTTCAATCGCGATGCTGAGTATTTTTTTACCGTGGATGCCTTTAATGAAAACGGTGTAACGCTAGGAAAACAAGTGCTGAAAGCCAATATGTTTTACGGGACGGAACTTGAATAACTGACATCGGATTTGTCTGATAATCCAAAGAATACTATTAAATTAATAACTAAATGATATGAGAACTATTTCAATTTTTTTAAGTATTTCGCTCTTTATGCTTGTTTTTAACTCCTGTAAAGTACAAAAAATTCAGGAAATACAACAAGCGCATAATCCGTTTATAACACACATGTATACAGCCGACCCTTCTGCTCATGTATGGAAAGATGGACGTTTATATGTTTACCCTTCACACGATATTACTCCGCCGCAAGGTTGCGATTTGATGGACCAATATCATGTGTTTTCCACCGACGATATGGTGCATTGGACCGATCATGGTGAAATTCTTCGTTCTTCACAAGTGCCCTGGGGACGTAAAGAAGGAGGTTTTATGTGGGCTCCTGAGTGCGCATACAAGAACGGGAAGTATTATTTATACTTTCCGCATCCAAGCGACACGAACTGGAATAATTCGTGGAAAATCGGCGTTGCTGTAAGCAACTATCCTGCAAAAGATTTTACCGTAATAGGTTATGTAAAAGGCATGGAAGCTCAGATCGACCCTTGCGTTTTTGTTGACACCGACGGTCAGGCTTATATTTACCAGGGTGGAGGCGGCAATTGTCTAGGCAGTAAGCTTAAAGACAATATGATAGAATTGGATGGTGTATTGCAACGCATGGAAGGTTTGGAAGATTTTCACGAAGCTACCTGGGTGCATAAGTACAAAGAAAAATACTACCTTTCCTATTCCGATAATCACGACGAACGAAATAACGACGGTGTAAAAGGTGATAACCGTATGCGTTACGCCATGAGTGATAGCCCCTTAGGCCCTTGGAAATACATGGGCATATATATGAATCCAACCGATAGTTATACCAATCACGGTTCCATAGTAGAGTTCAAAGGACAATGGTATTCCTTTTATCACAACAGCTCGTTGTCGGCAGCAAATGGCGAATTCAACGACTGGCTGCGCTCAATATGTGTGGACAAACTTTACTTCAATCCCGATGGAAGCATTAAAATGGTTATACAAACAAAATAAAAGCCGGGTGTAAAGTTGACTCTTAATTCGCTTTTTCAATGATGTCGTTAAACGGTACAAGGTAGTTTGACCCAAGCAGGTTGTGGTATTCCCGGAGGAACGAATCATAAGCTGCTTTGGCAAGCCCTTTTTTACCCAGTTGGTATAAAGTAGTGCATTTTAAAACAATTGCCTCTTCATTTATCGTATCGAATTTCAGAATACACTCGGCAATGTGATTCAGTAAATGGAGATTTTTCTTCACTTCGGGCTGTTTTGTAAATTCACTTAAAGTATCGAGCACCATATTTGAGAAGTCTGCTTTAAATTCATCTAGCCAGTCAATCTGAAAATCAGGTAACAATTCACCTTGATAGGCGACCTGCACAAACCGTAGAATTTCTTGTTCGGTCAGTTCCAAATCAGAGTGTTTAAATTTCTCACACATGGAAGTCAGCTCCATATAATCTGAATAAATGCCGTCCATTTTTACACACCAAAATGAGCCTTCCTGTTCGATGTCTGCTTTATCCCCTACTTTTCCCAGCAACCCTCTTAATTTGCTAATGCTTACATTACGGTTGTTCCTCGCACTGGCATCCGATTTGTCAAACCACATCGTTTCATTTAATTTAGCCGTTGAGATTCCTCTTCCGGTCTTAACCGTATACAAAAATACAATGATAAAGAGCTGTTTTAAAGTCGGTGTAAATGAAGCCGTGATATCTGCTTCTGTTTTATCAAAAGCCTGAAACCCTCCCAACAGATAGATCGACGATTTGGACTTTCTCAACGGGAGTTCAAAATTTGTTATGTTTTGGCTATCCGATCTAGATATAAACGGAAGATCATAATTAAGAAATTTTCGCACGGTCTTCTTCCTCTTAAATGCCATTATAAGGAATACAAAAACCGACAAAATAATCAATCCAAAAATAACAGTAATCCATTTATTATTAGCTGATTTTTGAGGTTGAATCACTTCTTTTATTAACAAGGGAGGATAGGCCAGGGAATAAATCTGCACATCATTCTTATGTGCAGTGACCGCTAATATACTCGGAGTCTTCTCATACAAAAAGAAGGTGCACCAGGATTCAATATCCGAAAAAATATACGGAATTGAATCGGGGTATATAACATATTCCGAACTGTCGATACTGAATTCTGCCAGTCGCAAAGATGTGGTAAAATGTCCTGAATTGTATAACAAAGTATAGAACGAATTTGAATGAGGCTTTTTCACTAATTCTTCACACGGAACAAACGGCACTTCAGGAATTTTATAGTTACATATTTTCTTTACAAGATAAGTCTTCAAATCAACCGAATACAGGTCATAATTAAATTCCGGTGATACTTCCTGACGTCCGCTCTTGCTTCCATATCCACCAAATATCAACCAGTTTTTATTTTCATCTAGTCCGGCAGCACTTAAATACCGAGGAGAAATGCTTTTAGATGCATCAATCTGTTGCCAGCTGTTTGTTGCTAAATCATAAATATTAAAATGGGCCTTGTATTTGTAATGTCCATATCCGCCAAAAGTGACCAGATTGCCATTCAGAGGTGATATTACTTTGTTGTTATGTGCATTATCGGGTTCTTTATACTCAAAATTAGATTGACTCCACGAGCAGTTTTTAAAATCGAATTTATTGATAATCTGAGTCGAAATGTCATACGACCAAATCTGACGAGATGATTTATTAAAGACAAAATAATTATAGTAATTGTTATACGGACAACCGTTTGAATAATAAATGGTATCAGCTTTGTCCAACAGGAAAGAATACGAAATTAAATACTTTTGTCCAATCAAATAAAATTCACCTTCTTTTTCGTTTTTGGCAATTCCAACTAAATGCGCAACGTTAAACGAATTAAGTTTATCCCATTTCAGATGCTTATCTGCCAGCCAGATGCCATTGTTTACTGTAGCTTTAGATGCCGTCATTTCATCATAAACTTCGTTTACAGCATGTTTTGATAACGTCCATCTCCTGAAGACCTTATTGGTGTTATTCAAGAGTACAACATTTTTTAAAGTCATAGGAGACACATCTGTATTCAGGAATTTAGAGTTTTTGCAGGCCCCGAATGTAATGTCAAAGTCGCGTAATTCGGAAATGCCTTGTACTTTCTTTATTTTCTTCTTTCCATTAAAAGTGACATTTATAGTTGATTTCTGTAAATCGAAATCTATCCTGATTTTTACCCAGTTATTAAATGAACTGTTTGGTATTTCTGCCAGATTGTAAGATATCGGGATCACATCTTTCACCACCAGCCAAAAATTGGCTTTCTCAGATCCTAAATTTGAAATTAAATCTATGTTGGTTGTTTTATTACCGATAATTCTGCAGATAATGCCATAATAGCCATCCCCGTTCCTGAACTTCGCTTCAAATTCAACAGAAAAAGATTTGTTAAAAAAAAACGGTTTGTCAGGGTTGAGACTTAAGGTTGTACGTTTGTCCAAACTTACTTCATGCGAGGAGAAAAACAATCCCGAAGTATTCTGATCATTTTTGGAGTACATTAAAAAATTATTACACCAAAATGCAAAAATTAGAATCAAAATTGCTCTTTGTTTCATGAAAATCATCTTTCATTAAATAGTATTAGAAAAGTCAAAATCAACTGACTTTATATCAAGATCGATTTTAGAAGTATTATAGAATAAATTTAAAGGTTGGTAAATTCATTCATTAAAAAAAAATATCTAATAACAAATCAAAAAAAACAGACTATCAAAATGTTTTAAACATGCAAATACATTTTACGACATTTTAATGTATAAAGGACTCTTATGTAAACGCATTTACTGCCTATAATTATTCATTTTGTTACAAACAAAGATAATGAAAATCTTCAATTATGAATACTACAGCCTAAAAGTTGAATGAATATATTCCATATTGTTAAAGACAAACGAGAAAAGTTCTTTGAGATTTTTAAAAAGGAGATAAAATTCAAGAAATCTACACTGAGATCTGATTGTTCACATAATCAAGAAATAACATCAAACACTAAGCATACTATAATTTCCATGGACATGAAAATGAAATTTTGACCTTATAAGTTTTCTACAATTTTCTATTTCAGATAAATTATTCGTACATATAACTAGAGTCACTCTTTAATCAAATATTTATGTACTTTAGCTGACTATAAAAAACACATAAAAACATTAAATATTTACATTAAAAAATGGTTGGTTATAATATATGACTGACCAGCCTTTGTGCCTGCCTACCTGTGATAAATGATTTGTTTGGGGTGGAGTTACTAACTTAGCCCGGACACAGAGTTAAGCATAATCGCTTAAATTTGTGTCCGGGCTAAGTAAGTAACTCCAAATTAAAATAGAACGAAATTCTGTATGAAAAAGAGAAACCTATTGGTTGTTTTAAGTTTTTTAGTCGTAACAACGGTTCAGATTTCGTGCAAACACGAGGATCCATACAATACTCCAAATTATGAAAATTATGGAGAGAAAACGAAAGAGTTGATTCGCATTGTTGAAAACGACCCAAATATTAAATCACTTTTAATAAAGTCTATAGCTCAGGCAAAGTGTGTGAATCCGGATAAAAATACCAATCCGGCACAAACGCTGGATGAATATTATCAGTTTGTGACATGGGCTGAGACTTGTATGCCCTGGAGTATTCTTCCAAAAACGCCGTATTCCTCCTTATACGATAAAATAGACCAGAGTTTAAACTATTTCTATTTCATCAATGACCAGCCTCTTACTGAATTGGAAGGACAGGGATTGTATAATAACTCGCTTCAGTATGTAAAACCCTACAGTGATTGGTTAGTCAGTTTCAACAAAGCATGGGGCTTGTATTTAGATAAACCGGAGTCCTGGAACGATGCATATTATCAATTAGCCCTTACGGATGCGAAGTTTGGTTTATCCGCTGGTTGGTATGAAGATCCTTCTCACTGGAAATCGTTTAATCAGTTTTTTTCCAGATATCTTAAATCGCCCGATCAACGTCCGGTTACTTTTCCGGATGACAGCACGATTGTTACTTCACCGGCAGATGCGGTGCCTCAGGGCGTATGGCAGATAGATGCCCATTCCAATATAGTTCTGAAAAATGGGGTGCCCATTAAATCCGGAACATTAACATCCATTGTAAAATTAATAGGAGAAGACAGTTCCTATAAAAATGAATTTGCCAATGGAATTATGACTCACACGTTCTTGGATGTACAAGACTATCATCGTTTCCATTTTCCGGTGAGTGGAACCATCAGGGAAGTTAGAAACATTGATGAACAAGACGCAGTGGGTGGTCTAATTACATGGGATGCTGCAAATCAGAGATATATGTTTGATCCGACAATTCCTGGCTGGCAGGCGATCGAAACAAGAGGCTGTGTCATTATGGAAACAAAGGATTTCGGTCTGGTTGCTATACTTCCAATAGGTATGTCGCAGATATGTTCGGTCAAATTTGAAGAAACTATTCGGGCAGGCACCAACGTTAATAAAGGAGATATGTTGGGTTGTTTCCTGTTTGGAGGTTCAGACATCGTCATGCTATTTCAACAGCAGGCAGGATTTGTGCTGGAACCAGCAAATGGGGTGAATAGCGACCAATCCTATCAACATATACTTATGGGTGAAAAATATGGTATTTTAAACAGATAAAAAAATAAATTTAAAAATAAGAACAAACTCTAAAACAACCCTTTAATTGAAACAGCCATGAATTCAGATTTCACGAAAGAAAAAGTAAGGGAGCAAATTGAAAACAATATGAACAACCTCCCAAAGACTATGGGCCGAACCATTCGTAGACTAAAATCAGAAAAAGGATACTCTGATCCTGATATTCTTTTACACTTGGGCAAAATGTTTAAATATTCCATCACCTTTGTTGTTTTTAACCTGACCATTGTCACGTTATACAAGCTGTTTGTTTATACACATGCTTATTTATTTACGAATCGCAGCCTGGAGAGTATCAATTCACACATGTCAACAGATTTGTTTATTTATCTGCTTTTCATGACCCCAGCAGTCATTTATATGATTAATGCCTTTTCCATTTATAAAGCAAGGATCGTTTACAAACATGTATTAGATCTTCATGAGATAGTGGAGGAAGGAGAAAAAAAATAAAAAAACCTCACATCAATATATGGATAACTGGATAACAGTTTTAACTTTTACGTATCCTCACGAAGCACATATGGCTCAGAACTTCTTAGAATCTGAAGGTTTTAAAACAATTCTTAAAGATGAATTAACCACACAGGTTTATAATTTAAATTCGAATGCCATTGGTGGAGCAAAATTACAGATCAAAGAAAAAGAGTATGATCATGCAATTACGACTTTACAAAGAGGCGGTTATATAGCTAAATTAGAGCAAAAAACGAAGATTGAAGTTGTGCCATCAGATCAAACAACAAATAAAAAACAGTGTCCCTTTTGTAAGTCTGCAAATATTGGAAAGAATAAAGAGGCAGACCTTATAACCATTTGTATTTATTCCATTTTGGGGGTCTTCTTCCCTATTTTTAAAACCAGCTATAAATGTTTTGATTGTAGCAAAGTATGGAAATTCATGAAAAACCTATCCATCTTTTTAATAATTATCTATTTCACCTTCAGCTTCAAATGCATCTCTCAAACCAATAGTCAGGTTATACCAAGTTCTCCATTCCAGTCAACACTGATAAAACCCCAAAGCATATCAAAAATTGGAGAAAATCACTACTTGATCGATTTTGGAAAGGATGCTTTTGGGACATTGGTAATTACCATTAAATCGCCTCAAAAGGATACAATAACTATCCATTTGGGAGAGAAAATAATAAATGCCTTTGCCATTGACAGAAATCCCGGAGGTACCATTCGTTATCAAAAGTTACGAGTAGCAGATATTCCAGTACAAAAGGAATTTACGGTTAAACTACTTGCCGATAAACGGAACACAAGTCCGGGAGCTGTTGCTTTGCCCGATTCGTTTGGCGTGATTACACCTTTTCGCTATTGCGAAATAGAAAATTTAAAAGTGCCGATAAACGATGTTCTAATACGTCAAAAAGTTTACAACTATCAGTTTAACGATAATTCAAGTGCGTTTACGTGTTCCGACACTTTGCTAAATCAAGTTTGGGATATGTGCAAATACACCATTAAAGCAACCAGTTTTGCCGGTTTGTACATAGATGGCGACCGGGAAAGAATACCCTATGAAGCCGATGCATACATCAATCAATTGAGCCATTATTGTGTTGACAACGAGTATTTGATGGCTAGAAACACGAATGAGTACTTTATTAAAAATCCAACGTGGCCAACCGAATGGATTTTGCATACGGTACTTTTATTTTACAACGATTACCTATACACCGGTAATATCGAATCCATATCAACGTATTACGATGCTCTGAAAAGAAAAACCCTGATCGATTTAGAACGAGAAGACGGTTTGATCAATGCCAAATCTCCGTTACTAACAAATGACGTGTTAAAAAGTATCGGTTCGAAAGAAAAGCTGCGTGATATTGTGGACTGGCCTATCAATGAACGCGACGGTTATGAAATGACTGATATTAATACTGTTGTGAACTCATTCCATTACATCAATTTAAAACTGATGGCAGAAATAGCCGGTTGTTTGGGTAAACAAACGGACTCTATGGAATTCATCCAAAAAGCCCAAATGGTAAAAAAAACCATAAACGAGAAATTGTTTGACAAGACGAAAGGCATTTACGTCGATGGTGAATATTCGACTCATTCATCGTTGCACGCCAATATGTTCCCTTTAGTATTTGGGCTGGTACCTAATGAACAACTCAAAACCGTGGTTGAATTTGTTAAATCGAGAGGTATGGCTTGCAGCGTTTATGGTGCTCAATATTTGCTGGAAGCATTGTATCAGCAAGGTGAAGCAGATTATGCTTACAGTTTAATGACATCTACAAACGACCGTAGCTGGTGGAACATGATGAACAGTGGCTCCACCATGGCTCTCGAAGCGTGGGATATGAAATACAAACCAAATTCCGATTGGAACCATGCTTGGGGTACTGCTCCGGCAAACATAGTCACTCGTTCTATGTGGGGAATTACACCTGCTGAACCAGGTTTCGCGAAAGTGAATATAAAGCCACAACTCAGCCAACTGTCATTCAGTAAAATAAAAGTACCAACTATTAAAGGTACTATAACGGCAGAATATAAGGTCATTGATGATAAGCATAAATTATTTATTATTGAATTGCCCGAAACCATGAAAGGTGAGTTTATTTTCGTAAAAGATAAAAAATCGAAACTATTTGTAAACTATAAGAAGATTCATTCAAATAAAAATTCTATATTTCTGAATCATGGGTTAAATAGTATTGAAATAAGAAAATAACTGGGTATAAAACCACTCAAAGTTCTCCAAAACCATTGCAAAAATGAAAAAACTACTATTTCTAACATTTTTAACGGTATGCATAACCAATGTCTATCCACAAGAAAAACTCATAAAGGCAAATAATGATTTTTCATTTAAGATCTACAACGCGACAAAACCCGATTTGAAAAACTTCTTTATATCCCCTTTCAGTTTGAATATTGCGTTATCGATAGCCAACGAAGGAGCCAAGAATACAACCCGACAAGAAATGGACAAACTATTATCGATAGAAAATATGGATATTAGGGCTGAAAGCTATCGCACATTTATTGATCGGATAATTAATCAGATGCATTCTGAAAAAAAGGCGAAAAATCAATTATACCTGGCAAATTCAATGTGGATAAATGAAGACCTAAAACTAAAAGATACTTTTAAACAGACCATAGAGAACAATTACTCGTCAGAAATATTCCGCTTTAGTAAAAAAAATATTTACACTACAAATAAAAAACTGAATAACTGGGTTTCACAAAAAACACATAACAGGATCAATAAGATTTCCGGCATAAATAAAAATACAAGGCTTACTATTTTAAATGCCATCTATTTTATGGGCGAGTGGAACATTCCTTTTAAAAAGGAAAAGACAAAAGTAAAAAAATTCCATACCATTCAAAAAGAAGAGGTAGATGTAGATTTTATGTATAATAGAGCTTTCTACAAGTATTATGAAGACATTGAAATCCAGTCTATATACTTGCCATACAAACAGGATCAATTTGAGATGATAGTCCTTATGCCCAAAGAAAGGTATGGATTAAATGTTATTGAGAAAAAATTAAACCCTGAATACTTGTCTAAAATGGAGAAATCCAATCTGAGTTGTGAAGTCCAACTTTCATTTCCCAAATTTAAAATCGAATCTGAAATATACCCCATCCAGAGTATTGAAAAAATGGGGTATACGAACATGTTTTCTAACAAAGCTGATTTTTCTAAAATAAGTAATGAGTTTTTAAAAATCGGTAATATTACTCACAAAACGTATATAGAAATCGATGAAACAAAAACGGAAGCGGCTGCAATAACAGAAATTGGAATGGTTGGAAGTGGTTCTGTAAGAAGAATGCTACCTGCTCCTAAAATTTTCAACGCTGATCACCCATTTATTTTCCTGATCGTTGAGAAAAAAACGGATGCAATACTATTTATTGGTCGATTTGTTGAAAAATAATTTAATGATAATGGATAACAACGACTTACTATTAACATCTGGCAAACGAAAATCCCTAAGTATTTTTACTCGGGTTTTCAATTCTATACTTGGCATCACATTGATACTCTTTGTGATCATTAATTATCAGTCGCAAGGACTACCTCTGTTGATTGTGGGTGTATTTTCTACCATCTATGGCGTTGTAGGACTGGAAGTATTTAAAACCAACTATTGCATCAGCCTAACGAATAATACACTGGAGATTGTAAAATCATTTCAGCAGGATATTGTCATTGATTTAAACAAGGTGGATTACATCACAATGAAATACAATGAGTTGCAAGTACATTATGCCGATTATGTTAAAACCTATACCATTTCCTGGCTTAGGGGTGAAGAATATAAACTCTTTATTGATAAACTGGAGGAAATTAATAAAAAGCAAAACTAAAAAATTATATAAACAACAAGTAAATGAAACAAACAAACGTATTACGTAAACTAACTTTAGGCATAATTTTCCTATTTAGTATTGCTTACTCTTCAGCACAGATTTCAAAAATTGCCATCATTTCGCTCGAAGATACAACATTAGTTAACAGACATGTAGGAATTACTGCATTCTCCAATTTTATCGACACCCTGAATCTCGATATTGCTGTTAAACAACACATTGAACAACAATTAGTAAAAAAATTATCTCTGAAATTTGAAGTAAGCATCATTAATCAATTAACCGATTCGTTTGTTTATCGTCCAAAAATATGGGGTGGATTTACTAAGAATTTCAAAAATTGGATGACCAATATGAAGGATCAGTATGATCTTGTAATTATCATTAATAACTTATCAATGCCTATTGAAACGATGTTACCAAACAATACAAGTGGATTATTCTCAAAAATAAAATTCATGGGTTTTTATACAACTATTACTTTTGATGCCTACCATACCTCCGATTTAAAAGAACTTGAATATTACAACATGGGCGGAAAATTTGTTACACCATGTAAATCATTCAAGCTTCCTAATGACAAAAAAACATTCACTCCCGAAATGATTGACCTAATAAAAGAGGGATTCATCAAACACCTCGATAGCAGAGTCGACCATTTTTTGACTAAAACGTACTTGATGACACAGAGCGACATTGATGAAATAAAAGTGAATAATCCATAGAATTCTATATTGTATAATCGAACATTGATACCCCCAATTGTATGACAAGCAATTTATCACAACAAATCAATATTGGTAAGGATACTGAAGTCAAGCTGATTCAGGTAGGAATAGATACCTTCGAAAAACTGGTATCGATTGGTACTGAGCAGGCCTTTATCAGACTTCAGACGTTGGATCCGGGCGCCTGCATTAATTTATTATATGGATTGGATGGGGCAATTCAAGGAATCAAATGGAATAAACTGCCCCATGAAAGGAAATTGGAACTACAACAATTCTTAAACATGACTCAAAAAAGTAAATAAAAAACAAATGGATACAGCACTGATAATTATAGATATACAAAACGATTATTTTGAAAACGGATCCAATACTCTTTCAGAATCGTTAAAAGCATGCAAGAATGCTCGATTGATTCTGGACTATTTCAGATTCAAAGGTTTACCGGTTATTCATATTAAACATATTGCCACAAAACCGACTGCCACGTTCTTTCTTCCAGACACAGCTGGTGCCGAAATTCATGATGAAGTAAGGCCGTTTACCAATGAAAAAGTCATTGTTAAACATTATCCAAACAGTTTTCGTGAGACAGAGTTGTTGGAATATTTAGAATCGTTGGATATTTCACATTTGGTGATTTGTGGAATGATGACACATATGTGTGTCGATGCCACTACAAGGGCAGCAAAAGATTTCGGATATGAGTGCACCGTCATTGGTGATGCATGCGCAACAAAGGATCTGGAGATAGGGGGACAAGTAGTGAAAGCAACAGATGTTCACGCAAGTTTTTTGGCTGCCTTGAGTTACTTTTATTCGACTGTAAATACGACAATACAGTATTTAGACAACAAGTAATCAAACCATGATGAAAAAAAACATCCTTCTTCTTTTAACTCTTTCAGTTTGTATTTCCGGAAATTGCCAAATCCTGAAAAAGCAAATCCCAAATAAGCTGGTTGTTCTTACCTTCGACGATGCCACAGAAAGTCAATACACCGTTGTTGCTCCTTTATTGAAACAATATGGATTTGGTGCTACTTTTTTTGTTTGCGAGTTTCCTTCAAACCGCAGGGATAGTTTGTATATGAATTGGCAACAAATTAAAGCCTTGGATAAAATGGGTTTTGAAATAGCCAATCATACCCGAACGCATGACGCCGTCAGCAGATTATCCAAAGTACAATTTTTGGAGGAGCTAACTTATATTGAAGGCAAATGTGATTCAATGGGTATTAAAAAGCCTTCAAACTTTGCCTATCCGGGATACGATCTCAGCCTCCCTGTCATGGAGACTTTGAAGGAGAAAGGGTACAAATTTGCCCGCGCAGGTGGAGATAGGGCTTATGATCCTCTGAGCGACTACCCCCTACTCGTGCCCAGCTGGGCTATGGTTGCGACGAATAAGGAACAAATCATGACCGCTTTTAACGAAGCTAAAAATGGCAAGATTGTAGTTTTAACCATACATGGAGTACCGGATGTAGAGCATCCCTGGGTAAATACACCGCCCGAATTATTCAAAGAATACTTGCAATACTTATCTGATAATCACTTTAAGGTTATCTCACTTAAAGCGTTGAAAAAATATATTAATGTCAACGAAGCAATGAAAAGTCTGGTTCCCACTATGAAAAACTAAAATCATGAAGCAACTACTATTTCTAATACTTTTATCCGTTTCACTGAGTTTGAGAGCTCAGCATATTATTCCTCTGTACCAGACAGCCTTACCCAACAGCAAACCTTACCAGATGAAGGAAATAACGATGGAGAACAATGGGTTGTTATTGGGCTACCGTAACATTTCAGAACCAACCTTAGCGGTTTATCTTCCAAATCAGGATATTGCCACTGGTGCTGCTGTCATTATTTGCCCTGGCGGTGGTTACGGAATGGAAAGTTATCGCCTCGAGGGCACAAACATTGCTGAAGCTTTTTTGCGCAAAGGTATCGCATCATTTATTCTAAAATACCGGTTGCCAAGCGATTCAATCATGATAGACAAAACAATAGGGCCTTTGCAGGATGCCCAGCAAGCCATAAAAACAGTGCGGATGCATGCCACGGAATGGAAATTGGATACTGCAAAAATCGGAATCATGGGATTTTCGGCCGGAGGTCATTTAGCGTCAACTGCCGGGACTCATTTCGAGAAATCATACATTCCAAACGATGAAAAAATAAATTTGCGACCCAGTTTTATGATTTTAGTGTATCCCGTTATCAGTATGACAGACGAATTGACACACATGGGGTCGCGCGAAAATTTACTTGGAAAGTCTCCCAAAGCAGAACAGATTGCGTTCTTTTCGAACGAATTACATGTAAGTCACAACACCCCACCAACATGGCTGACACATACAGGCGATGACAATCTGGTAACGGTAGAAAATAGCATACACTTTTATCAGGAATTAATCCGAAATAAAGTGCCTGCAGAAATGCATCTTTACCCGAAAGGTGATCATGGTTTTGTGTTGGCTTTACCTACGGGTGAATGGATGCAATCCATTTTTGACTGGATAAAGAAATGTGGTGTGGTTAAATGACAGGCAACAAAACAGCTCAAATTTTATATTAATTTTCACCCTTCTTTTTTTATTGAATTGTAAAATTATCAACTACTTTTATGCAATCAAAAACACACTGCATCATCGCAAAAAAATAATACAACACTATTTAAAAATTTAGAACCATGAAGCGACTTCTTTATCTAATGTTGATCACTTTACTTCTGTTTTCATGTAAAGCTTTAGATAAAAAGGCTGATATTGACCCACTGGCAATCAGTTATAACAATCGGGCTGCAAAGCACCTACAGGCTGAGAATTACGATAGTGCACTGGTGCTTATAAATAAAGCGCTCGATGTAGATAGTAATTATATTGTTGGTTATGCTAATAAGATCAGCATTTATATGAAGTTGAAAGATTACAAGAATGCATTAATTATTTCAGATAAAGCATTAAAAATTGATCCTGATTACGCAGAAGGATATTTGGAAGCCGGAACAATTTGCGATATTATGGGTGATTCAACCAGGGCGTTTGATTATTACAAAAAAGGTATTGTTTACTACGACAAGAGGATTTCTAACCCCAAAGATCAAAAGAAACTCATTAATAGCCGATTAAATAGGGCTTGTTTATTGAGATATAGTGGAAAGGAAATGGAAGGGAAAAGGGAATTGGAAAAACTGAAGGCAGAAAATCTTGGAATTCAGCTGATTGACGATTTTATAAAAATGGACAGAAAAGCATATTTAAGTACTATACGAAAGTAACCTTACACCAGTCTAAACAATCATCATGAGCAAGTCAGATCCGGTTTCCAGACAGGTTTAAATTAAAAACATGAAAAAACTACTTATCATTTTAACTTCTCTACTGCTTCTTTCCTCCTATGGAAATACAACGAATAAACAATCAGCTTCCTTAGAAACAGACTTTGTTAAACCCAAAGGTGTTTCATTTAATGTGAACAATGTAGAAATTGCCCATTCTTTGTTGAAAATTGATACCGCAAAATGCGTATTTGAAACTAAAATTGGAAAAGAAATTCTATTTTTCCCTGATGAGCAGACTCATTTTGGATTGGTTCATTGTCCCAACAACGGCCTGATTCAGACCTTGCAAGAATGTTATGACAACCATCGGCCATTGGTACTTAATCCTGATGTGATATGGCTGGCCATTTGCCAAGGGGTCTCCATTCATATCAATGAAAAGTATGATTCTCTTAAAAATGTAATTTTTAGTAAGGATAAGCCGGACAAAATTGAAATCAGAAATGACAGTCTGGAATTTTCGGCTAAACATTGGAATAGTCTAATTGCATCATTCGCCAATGAAACAAAAAAATACACCAACGATGATTTTTATTCATTCTTTGTTTCGGAGTTTACAACGACCACTGCCATTGAGAAAACGGCCTATCAAATAACGTTACTGGAAAGCTATAAAAAAGCATTTGAATATGTAGGTGAAACAGGTTGTGGGATACCCTCCATTCTTATTGCCGGAAATAAAAAAGACTGGCAAACGATTTTGAAAAAACTGGATATGCTCCATCAGATTGGGCTTGGAAATTGGGCTAAAAATTTGAAGCCAATCATTCATGAGTTTATCAATGCTTCAGATGGAAAACAAAACAAAGAATTCTGGCAAAGTATTTATAAAAATGCGAATGAATACAATGCTTTTTACATATCCGGCTGGGTTATTAAGTTTTTCCCGTATGTAAAATATTTAGATCCAAACGGTGTCTATGATGAAAAACGAGGTGAAACCAGAGTTGGAGAAATCATCACACCAAACAAGTTTATCGAGGATGATACCTATTTACTTTCCACGTTATCAACGGATAATTTTCCTTCAGGAATAGCAAAAGTTCCGGTAACCTGGGAAAATCATTTCAAGAATAGCACTGTAAAAATGGAGGTTTACGCCGGATTATTTGCCATCAGACAATATCCGGACAAAAGCCTTGAACCTTTTATTTCATGGGCTATTTGTGAAGAAAATGCACGAAGTTCAAATCATAAACTGGCTGAAAATAAAAGTCTGGATTTGATACATCAACCAGATTACTGGTCCCCACATTTTGCAAAAAATATCACAGATTCTGCCATTTATGATAGTAAAACGTACCATTCACAGAGCAAAAGTCTAAATCAGGTTAGGACTTTGATTCTTAATTCCTTGCAAATAAAGAGCGCTTTCAACAGTACAGACTATTTAAATGATACCCTTCAAATAGAGATATTAACAAATGGCAGGCCTTCTAATGTAACGATGACAAAATCTAAAAATGAACCTTTGCTGAATTACATCACCGAACTGATAAATAAGTTACCAAAACAATGGTTTCCGGCGTTGGCACATCCAACTGATGTTTTAAATTTAACAGATTTCCCGGAAAAAGATAATTTGATAAAAGTTCGAACAAATAGTAGAGTAAAAATTGTACTATAAAAAAAGTTCCGCTACCACCTATGTGCATTGTTTTTTAAGTTTATCGTATTTTTGCCGAAAACAAGTATGGGAAAGTTAAAATCATATAGCAAACGCGAAGAAAAGGCAAATTACCGGACTCACGCTTTTGGTGTAGTCATAGCAGTGGCAGCTACTGTAATATTATTGCAAAGAGCCATCGCAGCAGACAATGGATGGGCTATTGTGGCATATTCAATTTATGGGTTTGGCATGTTGGCTTGCATGCTTTCGTCCACCATTTACCACTATGTACAGGAGCCTAAAACCAGAGCTATTTTACGTCATTTTGACCACGGCAGTATTTTCGTGCTTATTGCAGCCAGCTTCTCTCCCATTACTTTGATTTTATTGCGAAACGTAGGCGTTTGGGGTTGGGGACTCTTTGCCTTGGTTTGGTTTATCGCTGCAATTGGTCTTGTTTTAAATTTTGGTCAGCTCAAGGCAAATAGCAACCTTAAAACGACTTCTTTTGTACTTATGGGTATGTCCATATTTATCGCTGTCAAGCCTCTGATAAACGTTGCCTTGTCGAGAAACTGCATGCCTGTTTTATACTGGATGTTGGCGGGTGGAATATTTTATATTATTGGATCATTCTTCTATGCATTAGCAAAACGAGAATTTATACACACCATATTCCATGTTTTCGTAATTCTTGGTTTGGCTTGTCACATCGTTTCAGCTTTTTTAATACCTTTATGAGGTTCGATTTAGATCTTACACTTAAAAAAGCTCCTATGAAAAAGATCCTTCTATTTATCAGTCTATCACTGTTTTTAGCCTCGTGTACGAATAAGAAATCGCAGAAAGCCGATAGCATTGCAGTGGACTCTGTTCGTTCAGAATCAGTGCAAACAGATACGACGACAGGGTTCCTGAATCTATTCAAAAACATTGATCCACAAAATTTACAGGTCTATCCTCCAAGTTGGGATAAAAATGGAAAACTAATAAAATCACCATTTGAAGGTGTGATTATTGATGTCAACAAATATCCATATACCGACAATAGTTCTATTTTTTTAAATATCAAGGCATGCAAGAAAGGGTCATCTCATATCTATGCCGTTGGAAAATTTGAAATTAATACGAACTACACTGGACTTATAATTAGACAAATGAGTCAATACAAAGAATCTTTGATCCAAATGGTACTTTGGGATAAGCATCAACATAAAATACTGGATGGACTCTATTTAGCGGATTCATTTGGGGATGAAGGTTGGTCTTTTGATAGAGAAAGTTGGTTTACAAAATCAAAAAAGAGTCCAAACTTTAGAATTGTAACACGCCAAAAAGAGCGCAACCCAACTATTGATTATACGGACTATACTTACACAGATACACTGAGAATGTATGAATTGAATGGGAAAGTATTTAAAATGAGCCAGATGAACATCAAGGATACTTCAATTTATCAATTAAAAAATTGGAATTAACCAAAAAACACACCCCTCCTGGTAACATGGATGTTTTAAAACTTTTAATCGATACAAAAGGAAATTTACGGTTAGCTTTCAAGGGTGAGAAACGGCCGTTTTTAATTTAAAAATAGGGGATTATTAATTTGTGAAGGATACAAGTTCTAAGTACTTATTGGAACAGGAACATATTGAATAAAAAGTAAATGAAAAAATACAGGATACTAGTCTTTCTATTTCTAATTGGACTAATTGTTTCGGGCATACATCCCCATGACTATTTCACCTGGATTCTGGAGGTTTTTCCCGCCGTTATTGGATTGCTGGTACTGATCATTACTTTCCATAAATTCCAATTTACAGATCTGGTTTATTCGCTGATATTAGTGCATTGTTACATTCTTTTTATAGGTGGACATTATACCTACGCTGAGGTTCCACTTTTCGACTGGATAAAAGAACTTTTTCATCAAAGTCGCAACAACTACGACAAATTGGGCCATTTTGCCCAGGGTTTTATTCCAGCATCCATTGCCAGAGAGTTGTTTATCAGACTTCATGTGGTTAAAAAAGGTGCATGGCTATCTTTTCTGACTGTTTGCGTTTGTGTCAGCATCAGTGTTTTTTATGAGTTTATAGAATGGTTTGTGGCGGTTGCGTCCGGGCAATCTGCAGAAGCTTTCTTAGGTACTCAGGGTGATGTTTGGGATACACAGAAGGATATGCTGTGGGCCATGATTGGAGCTGTTTGTATGGTTGTTTTCGTGTCAAAAATACATGACAAGCATATTCAGCAATTCGAAAAACAGCAAAATAAGTAATTCGTTGGAAAAATAGAGTCGGCAACTTACGGGTTATTCGACTTATAAACTTAAATTTGCGACTCCTAAAAAAGCCAAATAGCATAAGCTAAAACGTGTAAAGCATAATAAACCTATGAAAAATTTCCTGACCATTTTTTTGTTACTCATTTCCAGTTACGTATTTTCACAGGAAATCATTTGCGATAAACCTACAGTAGCAAACGCCTATACACTAGCCATCAACATCGTTGATGCCAACACCCATGACAAGCTTTTGGCAGCAGGTGGCGAATATGGCGGCGAATGGGTGCGTGACATTGCCATTAATTCCTGGAATGTAGTGAGTTTAATCAGACCTGAAGTGGCCGAACATTCTCTGTGGAGTGTCACCGTTAACAAGGATACAATTGGTCATCAATATTGGGACAAAATTATTTGGGTTTCAGCAGCATACAATCATTTTCTGGCCACCGGCGATCAGGTATTCCTCAAACAAGCCTATCAGTGTTCAGCCAAAACCATTAAAAAACTGGAAGAATATACATTCGATCAAAGATATGGATTGTTTATGGGACCGTCCGTTTTCAACGATGGTATTGCCGGATATCCGGAGCCTATCTATGAACCGGGCAATTATTCCAGTTACGTGCTGGACCATAAAAATGCTCAACAGATTAAATGTTTAAGCACCAACTGCGTGTATTATGGTGCTTACGAAGCATTGGCCAAAATGAGTCGTTTGATGAAAGAAAATAAAGCGGTGACTATGGCCTATCAACAAAAAGCCCAGTCGCTCAAGAGCAATATTCTGTTGCATTTTTACGACAAAAAAAGCAACACCTTTAATTATCTAATTGACAATCAAGGTAAAGTGGACAAGTCACAGGAAGGACTTGGTCTATCTTTTGCAGTAATATTTGGTATCATTGATGGTAAAAAAGCCAATCAACTGACAGGCAATGCAAAAGTTTCAACCTATGGCATAACCTCCATCAGCCCCGATTTCCCCAGATATTCAGCTGAAAAACCAGGAAGGCACAATACCATCATCTGGCCTATGGTCAGTGGCTTTTTTGCCAATGCTTCGGTCGTAGCCGGTAATTACAAATCGTTCGATTTTGAACTGAACAGCCTGACTCATATGGCGCTCGATGCAGACAAAGGCAATGGAGATTTCAGGGAAATTTACAATCCTTATACCGGCAAACCAGATGGTGGTTATCAAGATATGGGCAAGGAAAATCAGGATCATCACTGGGATTCCCTGAGAAAACAAACATGGTCGGCTACAGCCTATCTCAATATGGTAAATTATGGCTTAGCTGGTATGCGTATTGGCGAAAAAGGCATTTCTTTTGCTCCCTATCTACCCAAAGACATCCATTACCTGGAAATTAAGAACCTCCCCTACCGTCAGTCAACAATCAATCTGATCATCAAAGGAAATGGTCATAAAATCAAGTCTTTTTCGCTGAACGGAAGAAAACAGTCGAAGTATTTTATTGATTCATCCATTAAAGGTTCCAATCAGCTGGTTATCGAGCTGAAGTAACCTGTTTCCCTGAAGTTGAAATTAAAGATTTATAATATCTGAGTTTACGGCAGTAACTGGCATTAATTTCAAGTACATTTGTTTTTTTAGTCAACTAAAAAACAAATGTGCTCATGGAATCAATGCCCAGAATAAATAAAGTAACGCTTCGTCCCCTTCAGATAGAGGACTACACGTTGTTGTCACAATCGTTCACCAGAACATACACCGACGGGAGCGACGTATTCTGGTCGCACGAACAAATTGAAAAGTTAATTGAGCTATTTCCTGAAGGACAGATTGTCATGGAAATTGACAAGAAAATCGTAGGATGTGCCTTATCAATTATTGTGGATTACGATAAGGTGAAAAACGACCACACCTACGATTCCGTTACCGGGCATGAGACTTTTAACACCCACAATCCCAAGGGAAATATACTTTACGGCATCGAGGTCTTTATTCACCCCGATTACCGTGGGCTTCGACTGGCCCGCAGAATGTATGAATACCGCAAGGAACTCTGCGAATCGCTCAATTTGAAATCCATTATGTTTGGCGGTAGAATTCCCAACTACCATAAATATGCGGAAGACATGCGTCCCAAAGAATACATTCAAAAGGTACGCAAAAAGGAAATTTACGATCCGGTTCTAACCTTCCAGCTTTCCAACGATTTCCATGTTCGCAAGGTGATGACCAATTACCTCCCAAACGACGAGGAATCCAAGCATTTCGCCTGCCTGTTGCAATGGGACAACATTTACTATCAGGCGCCCACTCAGGATTTTCTTCCCCAGAAAACATCCATCAGGCTTGGTCTGGTGCAATGGCAGATGCGGTCCTACAACACCATCGATGATGTTTTTGAGCAAGTGGAGTTTTTCGTGGATGCGGTTTCTGACTACAAAGCGGATTTTGTCCTTTTCCCGGAATATTTCAATGCGCCGTTGATGGCAAAATACAACCACCTGGGAGAATCTCAGGCTATCCGGGAGTTGGCAAAATACACCAATGAGATACGTAAGCGATTTGTTCAAATGGCCATCAGTTTCAACATCAACATTATCACAGGCAGTATGCCGCAACTTCGCGGAGACGACTTGTACAACGTAGGCTTTTTATGCCGCCGTGACGGGACTTTCGACACATATGAGAAGATACACGTCACGCCCGACGAAACGAAGAGCTGGGGCCTGTCAGGAGGCAGAATTATCAAAACTTTTGATACGGATTGTGCCAAAATTGGAATATTGATCTGTTACGACGTGGAATATCCCGAACTTTCCCGCATCATGGCCGATCAGGGGATGCAAATTCTTTTCGTGCCTTTTCTAACTGATACACAAAATGGTTTTTCCAGGGTACGAATCTGCGCTCAGGCACGTGCCATCGAAAATGAATGCTACGTAGTGATAGCCGGTAGTGTGGGTAATCTTCCACGTGTGCACAATATGGATATTCAGTATGCCCAATCGGCTGTATTCACGCCCTGCGACTTTGCTTTTCCAACGGATGGAAAAGGTGCTGAAGCTACACCAAATACGGAAATGATTCTGGTTTCAGACGTGGATCTGAATTTACTGAATGAACTTCACACGTACGGATCGGTTCGCAACCTGAAGGACAGGAGAAACGACCTGTATGAATTAAAACTGAAAAAATAGCGTATTAAAAAGCCGGGCAAACTTAACGTTTGCCCGGCTTTTTAATACGCTATTTTTATTTTCCAAGTACAACAATCTTTTCTACATTCTTACCCATTTTGGCAAAAAGGATACTGCTTCCATATTGACTCAGATCCAGATTGATTTGCCCCTGTACCTCGCCGGAATATACTCGTTGTCCTGTAATGGTGAATATTTCAAGTTTTTCGGCCTGAGCACTTCCAGACTGTATGGTTACGTTGCCACGGGTTGGATTGGGATAAACAGCCAATCCGATTGAGGGGATGTCTTTTACACCAACGGAAAAGGTATAATCCGAGGTCTTCCAGTTTTCACCAAAATGATTGTCCAATTCCGGCGAAAGGACTGTAAGAACTTTTTCATCCGCTCCGGAAACGATTGGCCAGGGGGTATCAGCACCATAAAATACCTGATCTACAACAATGCCATACTTATTAGACAACCTGACAAGCTCCCCTTCGTTAGCCAGGCTTCCGCTTGTCCATGCCCAGGAGCTGGTTAACATCGCCATATTTGAAATCAGAGTCAGGTCTTTAGCAATAATCACTTTCTTACCTGACTCGATAACGCTACCCTGTGGAAAGACAAAATCAAAGGCATTGGAAAGAGTATAACCACTAAGATCTATCGAATCATCACTGGGATTGTAAAGAGCAATAAACTCAGTACGGTCAGGACTTTTATTTAAGTTATAGAAGATGTCAGAAATAAGAAGATAGGGAGCCTCTTTGTAATTGCGTATGACCGAACCCAAATCTACTGGAACACCTTGAGACATGCCAGCCAATTTTGCAGGCGAAGTGTTGCTCAAACCAAAATCAAAAAAGCCGGGAGCGTTAAAACCGGGATTACCAAAGCGATTGCCCAATCCATCAGGCAAAGGATCATTATCGGACAAACTATAGGAAATTTTTGTATACGATTTGTCATCCGAAGTGTAGGTGAAATTGTTGCTGTTTGACAAAATGCTGTTGGTCACAAAAACATTTCCACCTGCACGGCCTACTACCTTTTCATAATTTGCAATGGGTGTACCAACACTATAGAAAGTACAAGCATCGGCGTAAACCGTACTGGAATCCTTTACACCAAATCCAATATTGGTATTCATGATCGTGACATCTTTAATATGCACAGTGGTACGAGCACCTATTGAAACCCCCTTATCAAATATATTGTAAATAAGCACACTATCAATCGATACATTTGATGATTCACCGAGATCGATGGCATCACTGTTTGACCCACCAAAATTACGGATGACCACATTTTTAATCACGCCATTATCTACGTCGTCGTAATCAATGGCATCTGTATCCGGGAAATTATTGCCTTCCAATATGCAATTTTCGATTCTAGAATATGCATTTTTCACATTGATCAGGTTTCCAACCACTTGGGAATGAAGGGTACTATTTGTAAGCACCACACTACCATAACGAATCACAATGGGGTCAAAATCAATGCTGACTACCGTCATGTGGTCCATCTGAATAGTTGATTTAAAAGTAGAAATAGCAGCCACATCACGTACTGGAAGAGGCCCTTTGGATGCATCTTTCAACGTGACATAACTCATTTTGACCGTATCGGTGGTATTGAGAAAGCACAAGGATCCCCAGCTGTTATCGGTATAAAAGGGATTCATTTTAAAGACGATGGTATCTTTTGCTGTACCGAGAGCTTTCATTGATCCATAGACGATAAAATTGGATTTTGGTTCCATGAAAATTTCGACTCCAGGCTCGATAGTGAGTGTTACATTTGCAGGAATAACAACGTCTCCCTGTAAAATATAGGGCGAATTTGCTTTGAAAAAGGTGGTACTCTGAGTTAGGGTATCTGGAACCAGATTTTGTCCCTTCGACTCATACACTGCAGTCAGTTTCTGATCTGCAATAAGGGTTAAATCATAGCTGTGATCCGTTGAAACCAGATTTGCAGTATTTGGCACCTGGGCAGTAAGTTCAGCATCAAAGCTAATATCCGAGCTTGTCAGGTTTCTTTGATGCACTTCGGCAGCCAGAACATTGGTACCTGTTACAAAATAAGAAGGATCAACCACATAACTGTTGTAGGTTGCTTCACCGGTGCCGTCAACCGTAGAACTGGCCAGCGTTTTATAGGTAATGGTTCCTGTAGGCATGTTTGACCGTACAATCTCATGTCCGTTTAAATAAACCACAGCACCGTCATCGCGCAAAAGGTTCAGAATAAAGCTACCAGCAGATTTTATTTCTTCTGACAAGGTAAATGTCGTTCTGAAAAAAGTTGTTGGATATTTATTAGAATTACTGGTGCCGTATGAAACTATAGTCGATTGAGCATCACCATACCCCAATATACCTGCACCACTTTTCCACGCTGCGTCGTTAAAACCGGTAGCATACCAGGTGGTATTCTGATCTGTTCCATCATCCAGGTATTTCCAGGTTGATTTTTTAGCCAGTACAACCTGACTCGTTGATGGAGCCCAGCCTTTAAATGTGTATCCGGGTTTGTCTACGGCTGTTAATGAAATAGCCAGATTTTGGGGATAATTTCCACTCCAGGAAGTTTCAGACATCTTCATACCATTAAACAAAATATCTCCTGCAGTTGAGGGTATAACAGAAAGCGAAAGTTGAGCCGAGGCAGAAAAACCATATTTGATCAAATCAGTTAAAAGTACAGCGGGCCTGGCATCAGCAAAGGTTTTTAATTTGGCAACCTCATTGTTCCAATAATCCACAGAAGGCATAGCATCCACACCATAGGTTCCAAGCGAGGTAGTCCCCAGCCAACGGTCTATGTGATTGGGTATTTCTGCCTCAATCAGACTCTTATGGTAATCAATCCTTTTATCCATACGAATGGGATTGAAAGTCGTATACAGATGATTGGCCAAACGGGTACCGAAATACTTTTTATAGTTTGCATTATTCATTAATTGACTGAAAGGCCAGACTGTCTGACTGTTGTAAAAAGTGATAAGCTCGCTGCTTACACCAAAAAAGCCGCGATCAAGATCCATCAAAACCCATTTCCATTTTCCGCCTTCTTTTGGTTTCCAGGCCATGACATTGTGGTCGATGGAGCTGTTGCCTGAATATAATTCCGTAACAATCAGGTCGGTAAAATTCTCGATATCCATTACTGCGGCAACGGCATCGTAGTTTGCCTGAACAGAAAGGTCTTTAGCATAGAGTGCCTTAAAGGCTGAATAAGCAGCCAAGTTTCCTGTTTCGGCAAAATCTTCATTTTCAACCAAATCAAAACTGTCTTTTGACAAATTGTAATTGGATGCGATAAAATCTTCGTCCACTTTTTCCCGCATGTTGTGAATACCCATATATTGACCATTCACATAAACGACACTTGGTCGGAAGGCCATATTATCCAGCTTCATATTGAAATTTTGGCAGGATTGCTGTACCATACCGTCTCTAAACATGGTATTCCCCCAGTCATTCCCAGATGCTCTAAGAGCAAAATTATTGAATGTCTTGCGATTACGGTCATAAAACAGCTGATAGGCAAGTGTGGATTCTCCGTATTGCTTCTTAAAATAGACGCCCAACATTTTCTGAGGTAACTGCCAGGAATACAGACCATTTACCTTTATACCTGCTTGTTGATTAATGGCTGCCACGTTGCTCCCATCGTTTTCAAAAAGCTCTATATTGACAGGAACTTCCCAGTCAGGTTTGAAAGTCTGAACATAAATACCTTTTTCCGAATCCCAGAAGTTTTCCGGGTTGGTGGCAATGGATACCACGGAAAGTTTATTGTTTACTGAGCCAGAATTTATAAAATAGGACTGTGTAACGGTGGGGCCAGGAATTTCATCCTGTTTAAAAACACGTGCCCTGATAATGGTTGTTTTAGCTACCGGTATGGCACCAGTGTATATCGTGGATGTAGTGATTGGGTCTGAGCCGTCTAGCGTGTAGCGCATTGTACCGCCCAAATCGTTTAGCATTTCTACAGATAAACCCGATTGATAGAGTCCACCCTTTTGTACAAAACGAGGAAAATTGGCCGTTTTTCCTGTAAAAGCTATGGACCCGTTGGTGGCTCCAGGAGTTGGTGTCTGAAAAAAGTTCCACATATTGGAACCATCCGGTGTTCTTCCATAGGATATATCTATATTCTGAACAGCAAATGAAAGCGTATCAACCATTTCCGATGTTGCATTAAATAAACCCAGTTGTTCACCGGAAGCCGACAATTTAAAATTTGTATGCAAACCAGTTGCTGCATTATCGGCCCAGATCAGCAAAAAACCCTTGGCTGGGATATTGACATTTTGAGTAATTTGCCACTTCGTAGGAATGGAAAGATTGTCGGTCAGATAATAGCCGTTTAAATTGACTTCAGTCGATCCGGCGTTGTAAAGTTCTACCCAATCTGCGTTTGAACCATATTGAGGATCGGTATTTACACTGGCATTGGATGCCAGAAATTCATTGATTTTAATCTGGGAAAAGGCTGTACTAACCTGATTGACAATTAGTAGTATGAAAAGTATGTGTTTTCGCATTAGAGGCAATCTTACTTAACGTATTGATAAAAAAGAGACTTTAAACGCTCTATATCATCCAAAAGTAAACAAAAAAACAGAAGCCTGCAAAATTGCTTTTGCAGGCTTCAACCAAAACTTAAAAACCTATAAATTTGAACCTAAAACTATTTAACAACTTTCGCATAATTTTGTTCTACCACCTTCCAGTCAAGTACATTCCAAAAGGCTCCGATATAATCAGGCCTGCGATTTTGATAATGCAAATAGTAGGCATGTTCCCACACGTCGAGCGCCAGAATTGGAAAACCTGAGCATCCGGCTCCTGGCATTAAAGGATTGTCCTGATTGGGCGTTGAGCTGACATCAAGTGTTCCATCCTCTTTTACGAAAAGCCATGCCCAGCCAGATCCAAAGCGCGTTGCAGCGGCTTTGTTGAATTCTTCTTTAAAGCTTTCCAGACTCCCCCATTTAGCATCAATGTCTTCCTTCAACTTTCCAGACGGAGCCAATGAAGGGTTGGGAGAAAGCAATGTCCAAAAAAGCGAATGGTTGTAGTGTCCACCTCCGTTGTTACGAACGGCCACGCTGTATTTATCTACATTTTTTATAATTTCGTCCAATGATTGTCCTTCAGCTTCTGTGCCTACAACGGCATTGTTGAGGTTGTTTACATAAGCCTGATGATGTTTGCTATAATGAATTTCCATCGTTAATGCGTCAAAACTAACTTCCAAGGCATTGTATGTATAGGGTAATTCGGGTAATTTGAATGACATAGTTGTAAAATTTAGAATGTTAAGTAACATTATTTCTTTAATCAAAAGACCTTTGTATTGATTATTTAATACAAATATACTAATTTTGCTATATTAAACAAGCTTTTACTTGTTTAATTATAAAAATAGTTGATTATGAATACGACACAGGAACATATCTTGCAGAATATCAAGCTTAAGGGGCCACAGACAGTTTCTGAATTGGCTGAAAGTTCAACGATGACCAAAGAAGGAATGCGTCAACATCTTGAAAAATTGGAAAAAGAAGGTTTTATTCAATCAAGCTCTCTTAAAAAAGGGGTAGGAAGACCAATAATTCTTTACAGTCTGGCGGAAAAAGGACTTGCCCGCTTTCCGGATGCACATGCCGGATTGGCCGTTCAGTTACTAAAATCCATTAGCGAGGTACTGGGCAAGGATGCCTTGGATCAAATTATTAAGGATAAACAAGAAACAGATTTTATCAGGTATCAGGAAGCCTTAAAAGATCAGGATACCATGGAGGGAAAACTGGAAAACCTCTCCTCCATCAGAACCAAGGAAGGCTATATGGCTGCATGGGAAAAGCAAGAGGATACCTATGCCTTTATTGAAAACAACTGCCCCATCTGTGCAGCAGCTACCAAATGCAATGCTTTTTGCGAATCGGAACTACAGAATATCCAAAAACTATTGGGTGAAAAAATTCAGGTAGAAAGGACAGACCACACCGTTAAGGGTGATCGCCGATGCACCTACAAAATCAAGGAAAAATAAATTATTTGGGGCACTTCAACGAACAAGTGCAATTGCATCCGCTGCACGAACTGGAACCCTTTCCGGATTTCAGTTTTTTAAAGCTACTTCTGATCACATACATCAGCGCTGCTCCAACCAATAGAAAAACGATTATACTTTGTACCATAGTTTAAAAATTTAGTCCTACCCGAATCAATCCAACGAAAGCATTGTCTATTATTTCATCTGTTCCTGCCGGATGTATAATGTATTGAAAGTCTGGCTGTACAAACAAAAATTGGGTTAACTGAGATTTATAAGTCAGTTCCAGAGTCGTTTCATTCGAAAAAATACTATTCTTGAAGCCTGCACGTGCCATTGCCAATCCAAAAATATCGTCCATACGGGTATTAAACAAGCCTTTGTAATTCAACCCCAACCCCAGATAATCGGAATTTGTATTTTTTGATTTTGGGCTTATGCTTGCCTGAGCAAATAAAGCCAGCTCCCCACCATTTGGACTAGCATAAACTACCTGATCAGCAACCATATAACCCCCGTAATTCTCATGATTTTTCACAGAAATCGAATCGGTTGTATTTTTCAGATCGTAATGATTGTGGTAATATGCTCCTATTTTATAGGTTCCTGGGCGATGATCAAAGACACTGGATTTATATGAAAATTCCGAAATCAGCAAATAACCTTCGTCTGGATCTAATTTCCAGGAAAGATGGTGGTTGTTGTGTTTATACCCTTCAGGAAGTCCGTCAAAAACGGCAACCTTTCCATTCAATTTAGCTGAAAATTCATACTGTAACTGCCAGCCAAGAGCCGTTAGAGGAAAAATGGGTGAAGGAATGTTGTTGGAAATCGTAGAATGTACCCCAAAGGAACTGTTCAGAAAATTACCGGCCAAATCGCTGGATGCAAATTGAGCATTTAAATCCTGTACGCCAAATATGGTGGATCCTTTTCCAATTTTTTGACTAAACCAGAACTCGTGCACATACGTCAGATTTCCAGCTTCAATGTTGGATGCTATTTGAAAATCACCAATCAGTTTGTCGGAAGGCTTCCCGCCATGGGTATTTGCGGCATCTATATAAAACAGTCCCCCTTTCCAAAACCCGGCAATTTCGGTATCGAAGGACAGTCTAAAATTTGCCATACCCAGATACGTCGCCCCTTCATGGAGCCCACCCGAAAAATTCGCTAACGCATCACCTACGTATGAAGCTTCAAAATGGAAAGGATTGGAATGAACTACTAATTTATTTTGGGCAACAATGGTGCTGCTCATGAATAGAAAAAAGCATGTGATTCGCAGAAACTGATGATCCATTTTTAACATAATTAAATGATATCACAAAAGTATCTTACTTCATTAAAAAATGAAATCCCCAGAAATAGTGAAAAATCAGAAGAAAACTCACTACTAATGGGGGTTATCAGGACGCTTCGGAATAGAATACCGGCTAGTCTATTTCTTTATTTCTTTATTTCTGAATCTGTAAGTATCAAACGAAGCGACGTATTTTTGGTGATGTACGCCCATGCCCAGTTGATAAATATAATCAGTTTGTTTTTTACACTCAAAATAAGCATCAAATGGAGGAACATCCACATTAACCAAGCGATATAACCCCTGAAATGAATATGACCAAAATCCACTACCGCCTTGTTGGTACCAATGGTCGCCATGGATCCCAAATCGTGGTACTCATAATCGACAGGATGTTTGGATTGATTCATTGCCTTTAGATTTCGTGCAAGAAGTTTAGCCTGATTGATAGCCACATTGGCTACCTGAGGATGTCCTCTTGGGTAAAGAGGTGTTTCCATATAGGCCAGATCACCCAATGCAAAAATATTCAAACATTTCTGTACCTGATTTATCCGATTGACTTTAATTCGGTTACCAGGGGCAATAACGCTTATGGACAGTCCATCAATGGTGTTTCCGGTAACCCCTGCTGCCCAAATGACAGTATTTGTTTTTATGACATTCCCACTGTTTAAAAGCAGCTCTTTGCCATCATAATCCTTTACAAAAGTTTCAGTCATGACCGTAACTCCCATTCTTCTCAAATACTTCTGAGAAAGTATTTTTGACTTCTCGCTAAAATTGTTCAGGGTGTGTTTAGCACCTTCAATCAAGATGATTTTAAATTTGGAAAAATCAATGCCTGGATAATCCTTTGGAAGAATATTTTTCTTTATTTCTGCAAAAGATCCGGCTAACTCCACACCAGTAGGTCCTGCTCCAATAATAACCAGATTCAGGAAACTTTGTTTCTGTTCTTCACTGGCAGAAATGATGCTTTCAAAATTTTGCAAAACGTGATTACGAATGGTTATTGCATCGTAAGTCGTTTTTAAGGACAATGTATTTTTTTTAATATTTTCATTTCCAAAATAGTTGGTTGTACAGCCCATGGCCAACACCAAATAGTCGTATTTAAAATCGCCGATGGTCGTTTTAATTCTTTTTTTGATCCTGTCAACACTCAACATTTGTGTCAAACGAATCTGCACATTTTTTTGAAAGTGAAAAATATTCCTCAAAGGGAATGAAATATTGGAGGGTTCAATTTGTGAAGTGGCGACCTGATAAAAAAGGGGTTGGAACTGATAATGATTGATTTTATCAATCAAAAGCACTTCAAACAAATCCTGATCCAGACTTTTAATAAACTGAATTCCGGCAAACCCGCCCCCTACGACAATGACTTTCTTTTTCTTTTTCATGTGAAATAACATCCAAATGGTTAACTAATACCTAATTTACGCACCTCTGCGTCACTCAAAACTGCTGTTAACAAAATAAACCCCAAATTTTGGGTACAAAAACAATCAATCCTATAACAACTGCAGCAATCGCACCAATCAAAACCCCGGCTGCAGCTAAATCCTTAATCTTTTTTATCCAGTTGTGCTTTTCGGCAGATACAAAATCTGCCATATTTTCGATGGATGAATTCATTATTTCCAGCGAAAATACCAACCCTATAGCAAATACAACAGCTATCCACTCCATCGCTGAAATGTTTAATAAAACACCTGCGATGATTACACAAATACTAATAAATAAATGGATTCTTGCATTATGTTCTTCCCGGAATAAAATTTTCATTCCGTTCAAAGCATAGCCAAAACTTCTAATCCTTTTCTTTATTGAAAAACGTTGTTGTTTCATAAGCTCCTTTTAGGATGTTTTCATGGATTAGAAGGCTGAGTACAAAGATAAACATCCTTTTCATAATTTAACCATAAAATTACAAGTTAAGTTGCATTCTGATTTTAGAAATGAGTTCATTTTTAACAATAGGTTTGGATAAAAAGTCAGAACAGCCGCTTTGGAATGCCTTTTTTTTCTCCTCATCGGTGGTATAAGCTGTTTGGGCAATAATAGGTAAATCAGGTGCAAATTCCTTAATGCGCTTCGTGGCTTCGTAACCATCTATTTCAGGCATTTTAATATCCATCAGCACCAAATCGATGGTGGAGTTTGCATGACATTTGGTCACGGCTTCAATACCGTTTTCTGCCCGTATAATATTTAGTTTCATATCAGACAAATAAGCGACCAGCAACAAAAAGTTGGTGTCTTCATCTTCAGCAATCATGATGGTCTTTATTCCATCATGCTCCATATTTATTTCCTTTTCGTCGTATGTATTAAAATTGCCAGACTTAATTTTCTTCTTGTAGGGAATGGTAAAATAAAATTCAGAACCTTTTATGGGTTCAGAAGTCAGCCAAATTTTGCCTCCCATCAACTCTACATACGATTTACAGATGGATAGACCGAGTCCTGATCCACCGAATTTTCGGTTGGCTGTAAATTCAACCTGACGAAAACGTTTAAATATTTCTTCGTGCATTTCTGGTGGAATGCCCAATCCGCTATCTTTTACATAAAATTCTAAAAAATCATCCTTCAGCTTACAGCCGAAAACGATTCGCCCATGTTCGGTAAATTTAACCGCATTACCTATCAGATTAGAAAGTATTTCTGTCAGCTTCGTACTATCTGCTTTTATAATTGCCTCTTCTTCTGAAAGTAAAATTTCGAAATCAAGAGTGACCTCTTTCTTTTTAAACTTTAAAACAAACTGATCGTACAAAAGCCTGAAAAGGGAATTTAAGTCTACTTCATTTTCATAGAGATGCTCCTGACCTGCTTCAATCGTGGCTATTTTTATAATATCTGTAATGATTGAAAGCAATTGTTCGCTGCTTTGAATGACGACATTGGTAAAAAGTTTGCGTTTTTCAGGCAGTAACTCCTCTTGAGACAGAAAGCCTGTAAAACCAATGATGGCATTCATTGGTGTTCGGATTTCATGCGAAATATTGTGTAGAAAAGCGGTTTTAAGACGATCACTTTCTTCAGCTCTTTCCTTGGCAACAATAATGTCCTGAAGCATTTTTTTCTTTTCTGTAATATTATCCATCAGGATAATATAATTGCTGATGGTGCCATCATTCCTAAGCAAAGGAGAAATGATGACTTCTTCCCAGAAACCCTCTCCATTTTTGTTTCGGTTTTCAAATTCTCCATACCAAACTTTACCCATCCGAATGGTTTCCAACATGGTATCATACACCTCATTTGGCGCGTGTCCTATTTTAAATATTCGAGGCTTTTTTCCGATCAGTTCATCCAGGGAATAACCCATATCAAAACTAAATTTGGCATTTATAAATTCAATAAGACCCTCTGAATCTGTAATTACTATAGAAGTAGGACTTTGCTCTACGGCCATGCTAAGCAACTGTAATTTTTTTTCTGCGCTCTTTTGTTCGGTCAGATCGCGAATCAACATACTCACTCTGTCTTCACCATTCCTGTTTTTAAAAAGAGCATAAAAAAGTTCAACTTGAAACTTAATTCCACCTTTTTTTAGAAAAGTCAGTTCCCCCTTGGCTTTTCCGTTTATAAGTCTTTGCTCCTTAAATAGTTGAAATCGGGCATCCGTTTCATCGATCAATTCTACATAACCGGACTTACACAATTCTTCTTCTGTCATTTGGAATAGTTGACAGGCGAAACCGTTGGCAGAAAGGACTTTTCCATTTGGATGGGCCAGTAAAATAGCTACAGAAGTATTATTAAAAATGGAACGATAAAGATCTTCGCTTTCCATTTGGGCGGCAATTGCTTTTTTTTGTTCATCCAATGCATTTTTAGCTTTAAGCACCATGGTGATGGTATGAGCAATACCCCGAATGTGGCTGGCCGATTTGATCACATAATCGGATGCACCCAATTTCATGGCTTCAATAGCAATTTCTTCAGACCCTGTACCTGTCACTATAATAACTGGTATCTCCGGATTTTTATTTTTTACAAGCTGAAGTACCTTTAAACCATTAAATCCTAGAATATTAAAGTCGCTTAATACCAAATCAAAATCACCTTTGGAAAGATGTTCTTCGAATTTTTCACGGGTATCTACTCCAAAGACTTCAAAAGCGTCGTTTTCTTTCTCGAGTGCATCTTTGACCAGAATGTGGTCATGAAGACTATCGTCTATATGAAGAATTCGAATTTTGTCCATTCGTATTGACTTTATTGTACAGGTGGAATTTCTGTACTTTTAATCTGTCTTAAAACTTCAAAGCCATCTATGCCTGGCATTTTTATATCAAGCAAGATTAAGGCTGGCAATGGATATTCATTCCTATTGCTGTATTGCTCCAGGCCGTAAAGATAATCGAGGGCCTCTTTTCCATTTCTGGCAACATTTACAATGTTATTCAATTTAGCTTCACGAAAAGCATCAAGTGTCAGAACAGCATCCATTTTGTTGTCTTCAATTAATAGATTATGAACAAATGAATTCATTTTAAGTAGGTCTTTTTGATTCAGGGAAATGAATTTTAAAGGTACTCCCCTCGCCCACAACCGATTCAGCCCATACTACCCCATCCAGTATTTGAACGGCTTTTCGCACAGAGGCTAAACCTATTCCGGTACCAGGATAATCTTCTTCAAAATGCAATCGTTGAAAAATATTAAAAATCATATCCAAATACTCAGCAGGAATACCTATTCCGTTATCAGAAACCATAACGATAATTCCGGTTTCATCTTTTTCACAGTGAACCCTGATAATGGGTTTTACGCCTACACGCCTGTACATAATGGCGTTATCAATCAAATTGAAGAATATCAGCCTTAATAAACTATATTCTCCATAAATAACAGGATACTCCTTCTCAGTAATAAATTCAGCTCCAATTTCATCGAGTCTTTGTTTAAAATCGAGTCTCATTTCGTCTATGATATCTCCTAAAGAAATGGAAACAATTACTAAATATTTACGACCAAGCCGGGAATAGGTGAGCAGGTCATTAATGAGTTGTTCCATACGAACACAGGCCTGTACAATGTAATCCATATATTGTTTTCCTTCTTCGTTCAACGATTCTCTGTGTCGTTTTGAAAGAATTTGCGAGAAGCCATATATTGCTCTGAGGGGTGCACGAAGATCGTGAGAAATGGAATAGCTAAAGGATTCCAGCTCCTTGTTACTGGCAAGAAGTTGATTTGTTATCTCCGTGACACGTTCTTCCAGCGACTGGTTAAGTTTTCGAACTTGCTCTTCTGCATTCTTACGTATGGTTAGATCCGTAATAAGAACAATATGCGCCTTTTTTTCCAGATATGTCATATCACGTGATTCACCAATTATTGAAACAACGGAACCATTACTCTTTAAATGATGCCATTCAGAAAAAGGAACCATTTCTTTTCCCTTTTCTGCCAGATCTTGCACTGTTTTTTTGTCTTCCCCGGGATACAAATCAAACAATTTCATGGATAAAGCCGCGTCTTTTGAATAGCCATAAAAAGTAAGAAATGCATCATTTACATCCAGAATTTCAAAGTTGAATTGATCGTAAATAAACAGAATAGCTGGATTACGTTCAAACAAATACCGATATTGTTCCTCGCTTTTTTTTAAGACAAGTTCAGCCAGTTTACGTTCATTCCGTTCAATACTCAACTGTTTAATGATCAGATGTAAATCAGTTGTACGTTCACTGACCCTGCTTTCCAAATCCTTCTCTATTTCTTTGTTATTCCTGTGTTTTTTGGATATGGAAACAAACAATACCACAACCAACAAGATTATGGCAAGTAGTATCAAGTCATGATTTAGTTCAATCTGCCTATTTTTTTGTTGAGCAAAAAGACTACTATCAACCACAAAGAAATAAAAAAGCGAAATCATTACATTTAGTCTCACCTTAAGCTTCCTTTCTAATCTTTTTTTCCTTCTGGCACAGGTTGAAAAGCCCAAAACAGCGTACAATGGGCAGAAGCGTGCAATACTCGTTAATGTTAAAACAGCAGCAACCACCAGTAGTATCAAACAGAGTATTCCATCTATCACTTTTGTGAAATATAGAAACAGTACAAGTGCCGCTATCATCGCTCGGATAATCCTGTCGGCTGTCCCCATGTTCTTTTTCATTATTTCTACATTTTACACTATAATTAATGATTGAGGGGATAAATAAGTTCAATTTCTTGAAAAAAAAAGCCCTGCGGTTCAAATGGAACTCGCAGGGCTTTCGTTTTAGGATATTAAATCTTTAGAACCAGCGTACATAGCATAAATCCTGACGATGAGGCAGGTCTGGGTTCTTGGGGAACATTCTGAATGAATAGTTGAAAACACCGGCTTTTCTTAGCTTGTATTCCACTTCAAACGTCAAGGTTCCATGATCGGCTTTTATCATGTTTAGCTCAATAACTTTGAGTATGTGTGAGCCATCGGTTTTCTGAAAATTAATAAACAATTCAATACCTATGCCACTTTCAATAGCAACATTTGCCAATGTAACACCAATGGTATAGGGTTCACCAACTTTGGGGTTGTGAGTGAATTTTTCAGGAACGTTTTTGGAAACAACCTGAATACTGTCCCAATTATCAACAATTTTTTCTTTCCAGGCTGAAATTTCTTTGGCTTTGGCAAAGTTGTTTTCCGAAAGATACGCTGAACGTGTTGACAAATTCACGTAAAATTTGTTGAGGTAATCGTCAAGCATTCGTTTGGTTGTGAAACGAGGGGCAATTTTGGCGATGGAATTTTTGATGTGCATCACCCATTCAGGAGAATAGGGTTTATCCTTTCTGTTAAAATACAAAGGAATAATTTCGTTTTCCAGCATACTGTAAATGGTCACAGCATCCAGTTGATCCTGAAATTCCTCATTTTGGTAGGTATTTTTCTCTGTGATGGCCCAACCTGCACCCTTCACATAGCCTTCCAGCCACCATCCATCAAGGACGGAGAAGTTTAGAACACCATTCATTTCGGCTTTTTGGCCGGATGTGCCCGAAGCTTCCAACGGACGGGTCGGTGTGTTCAGCCAAATATCAACACCTGAAATTAAGCGTTTAGCCAGGGCCATATCGTAGTTTTCCAGGAAGATGATTTTTCCTTGAAATTCCGGTAATTTGGAAACTTCCACAATGCGTTTGATCAATCCCTGACCACCACCATCTGCCGGATGCGCCTTCCCTGTGAAAACAAACTGAACAGGTCTTTCAGGATTGTTTACAATCTTGGAAAGACGATCCAGATTGGTGAATAACAGGTGAGCTCTCTTGTAGGTGGCAAAACGACGTCCGAAACCAATGATCAAAGCGTTTGGATTGATTTTTTCCAAAATAGACATCACACGGGTTGGATCTTCCTGACCCCGAAGCCAGCTTTGTTTGTATTTGGCACGAATGTATTCGATGAGTTTTTGTTTCAAAACCTGACGTGTTTCCCAGATTTCTTCGTCACTCACCTTATAGATCTTTTCCCAATATTTTTCATTTGACTGATCGGACATCCACTCAGGGCCAAACGTTCTATTGTACAGTTTTTGCCATTCAGATGCTGTCCAGGTAGGCATATGGACTCCATTGGTCACATAATTCACATGCAATTCTTCCGGAAAATAGCCTTTCCAGATGGGGCTGAACATTTCCTGAGAAACCTTACCATGCAACCAGCTTACGCCATTCACTTCCTGGCAACAGTTGCAGGCAAAAACGCTCATGGAGAATTTTTCACTTTTTACACCTGGATTTTCGCGACCCAAATCCATAAATTCATCCCAGCTAATACCTAGCTTAGCGGGAAAAGCACTCAAATATTTGGCGAAAAGTCCTTCTTCAAACTGATCATGACCAGCTGGTACAGGGGTATGAACGGTGTATAATCCCGAAGCTCGTACCACTTCGATGGCTTGGGAAAAAGAGAGTTTCTGCTGACCAATCAGGTCTACCAGACGTTGAGCATTGATCAAGGCTGCATGGCCTTCGTTGCAATGATACACTTGTTTTTTAATGCCAAGACTGTTCAGTAGTTGAATACCACCCACACCCAGCAGATATTCCTGCTTCAGGCGGTTTTCCCAGTCACCACCATATAATTGGGCAGTAATTTGTCTGTCGTACTCGCTGTTTTGCGGATGATCGGTATCCAGTAAATACAAAGGAACGCGTCCAACAGATACTTTCCATATGTTGCAATAAACTTTATATCCAGGAAAATCCAAAGTAAGTACAATGGCATTGTCCTTTTTATCCTTAAGCTGCTCGATGGGCAGTAAATTAAAATTCTGAGGTTCATAGATGGCAACTTGTTGTCCTTCCATAGACAATGCCTGAGTGAAATAGCCATTTCTGTAAAGAAATCCGACAGCGACCATGTTCACATTGCAATCGGAGGCTTCCTTGAGGTAATCACCAGCCAAAACTCCAAGACCGCCTGAATAAATTTTCAGGATATCGGTCAAGCCATATTCCATGCTGAAATAGGCCACGCTTGGCTTTTCTGTATTGACAGGCACGTCCAAATAGTTGCGGAACTCAGTATAGACCTCATTCAAACGATTTAAAAAACCGGGATTGGCAGCCAATTCTTCCAAATGTGAATACACTGCATTTTCCAACATCACAATTGGATTGCCCCCATAGGCTGATTCCAATTCAGGATCCACTTCGCGAAACAAGTTAATGGCTTCAAAATTCCATGACCACCAAATATTTTTAGCAATTTCCTGCAATTTTTCCAATCCAGGAGGCATTGTTGACTTAACAATGACTTCAGCCCATTGGGCTTGATTGGCATTATTTACTTTTACTTTCATATCTTATTGATTCTTTTTTATTTACTTTATTTTGCTTTATTCTTTTGCAAAGCAATGGAATATGCGTTGTTGTAAGCTGAAATAAATTCAGACCACAAAGCCTTCTTTGAAAGAGTTTGTGCCTTATCACAAATCAATTCCTGTTCAGAAGTACTCATTCTGGTATAGTCCAGTATGGTCAATGCAATTTCTTTGACCACACTCTGAACATTGTGATCGGTACGGGTGACCACTGCCACTCCGTCTGCTATGCCTTTTAGATCACCTTCCTGCAACGCCCACGATCCGAAACCGGCCAGATTGGTTGTTATGGTCGGAACTGAAAATGCAATGCTTTCTAAAGGTGTATATCCCCAGGGTTCGTAATAGGACGGGAAAACTGTCAAATCAAAACCACTAAGCAATTCATAATACGTTTTATTGAAAATACCATCATTTCCATTCAAGTAACAAGGTACGAAAATTACTTTAACCTTGTCCTTTGGTGCGTTTTTAAATTTCTTATACTTGATCATATTTAAAACACGATCAGATTCAATATGGTTCAACCAATGTGGAGTAAATGGAAAATAGATGGGGCCATCCGATTTTAGTTCCGGATGAGCAAGTCTTTTAAGCACTTCCTGACGAGGTGCACTTACATCTCCGGGAATCATAATGAATGCCACGATTTCCCGCTCCAGTGAAGGTTGGCTATTCAGAGCACTCAACGCCTCGATGAAAACATCAATACCTTTGTTTCTAAATTCATAACGGCCACTGATGCCCACAAACAAAGGATCTGCGGTTAAACTGTGTCCCAAAATAGCTTCGGTTACTTTGGTGAGTGATTCGCGACTCTCTTTGCGAACGGAAATGGCTTTTTTACCTTTGGGTACAAACTGATCTTCAAAACCATTGAGTGTCACCACATCCGGTTTTTTCTCCAGGAGTCGTGTACACTCTATTGCAGTAATTTCACTCACTGTGGTAAAACAATCAGATTGCTGGGCAGCTATTTTTTCTACGGAATGCTTAGCCAGCATATTGAGCTGACGGGCCATCTGATCGCCGTGATATTCGTCCAGAAAATCATACAGGGGCATGTTGTTTCCACAAATGGAACGTCCCACTGAAGTAGCATGGGTGGTAAAAACGGTGGCTACATCGGGCAAATAATGCTTGCAATAAAGCAAACCAAAGCCGGTGGTCCACTCGTCAAAATGTGCAATTACATTCAGTTCAGCCGTCCCTATAAATTGTGTGAAGCTTTTAATGACTTCACCGCATGCATAGGCAAACATACAGGACTCATCGTAATCGCCAAAACCGTAAAGCGAATCAACGCCAAACCAATTCCAGAAATCACTGTATATCGTATTTTTTTGATGGAAGTAGGCTTCAAAATTCACCAGAATAGCGATGGGCTTTCCCGGTATATCCCAACGGCCTATACGGATTTTTAAACCTTCATGGACTGCCTGTTTTTTCCAGGCACTCAACAATCTTGGTGATTCAATAAAAAACTGGCTTGAAGAGCCCAAATCAGGGCCTATAAAGAGAATGTGGTCTTTATGTTGTAATTGAAGTGTTTTGGCTTTAGTCGATAAAACTGTATAAATGCCACCCACCTTATTACAAACTTCCCAGCTCGACTCAAAAATGTAGTCGGGAACTAATATTTCTTTCAGCATGTCATACAATCTGTTAACTTAAAAACTCTAAACGCAAAGATACTTATTTTTCAATACGAATTAAAAAAAACGTATATTTGTGTAATAAAAAACGCGGTAAGATCATGAGTAAATTTGCACAAATAGTACTAAATACCATTGGCTGGAAATATGAGGCATTAACACCCGATTTCGACAAATGTGTACTTTTGGTCGCTCCCCATACCAGTAACTGGGACTTTATTCTGGGAAAACTGGGCTATGCAGCCATGGGCAGAAATGCAAATTTCGTCATCAAAAACGAATGGATGAAAGGCCCTCTTGGTTTCATTTTTAAATTATTGGGAGGCATCGGTGTTGACAGAAGCAAAGCCAGTCGTTTTACCGACCAGATTGCAGATCTTTTCCCTACGTTGGATAAATTTAGCCTGGCCATAACGCCTGAAGGTACCCGTAAATTAAATTCAAAATGGAAAAAGGGATTTTACCACATTGCCTCGAAAGCTCATGTGCCCATCGTCCTGGTGGTTATTGACTATAAGAAAAAATACATGGCTCTTTTCGATGTATTCTACCCTACCGGCGATGAACATGCCGACCTCAAAGCCATCCAACAAAAATACAAAGGTGCTTCCGGAAAATATCCTGAACAGTTCAGTATCGGGGAATAATCAATAAAATGCCATGAGAATAAGCCTTGTACAAAACGACCTCGCCTGGGAGCATAAAAGTGCAAACCTGATGTCTTATGAAAGTTTACTTTCGGGCTTATCGGGCAAAACAGATCTGGTGGTCTTACCCGAAATGTGCACCACCGGATTCAGCATGCATGCGACTCAATTGGCTGAGGATAACGATGGAGAAACCATGTCGGCTATGCGCAGAATGGCAAAAGACTACAACTTTGCTATAACCGGAAGCTTTATTGGAAAAAACAAGGATTCAATTCAATCTCCTGGCCAAGAACCGCTTTGCTTTAACCGTGGCTTTTTTATTTGCCCGGATGGAAGCGAAACTTTTTACGACAAACGACACCTTTTCCGAATGGGTGAAGAGCCTGTACACTATCAGGCCGGAATGGACAAAGGCCTCATCAGTTACTTAGGATGGAACATCCGTCTAATCATATGTTACGATTTGCGCTTTCCGGTTTGGTGTCGCAACGTTAATAATGAATACGATTTGCTGCTTGTGGTGGCCAATTGGCCTGAAGTAAGAGGGCATGTCTGGCAAAACCTGCTCACAGCCAGAGCCATCGAGAATATGGCTTATGTATGTGGAGTAAACAGAGTTGGCACGGATGGACTGCAACTAAAATACTCGGGCGACTCTCAAGTGGTCAATGCGTACGGCTCCATTCTTACTTTCAATGAACCTGGGGTAGAGAGTATTCAAACACTGGAAATTGATTTGGGTTCGCTCAATAGTTTTCGAAAAAAATTTCCGGTGTGGAAAGATGCTGATAAATTTGAGATACTGATCTAAAAAAAAAGGTCTTCAAATAAGTGTTATCTTATTGAAGACCTTTTTTTTATTTGATTTTTGGTCGTTTGTAAACGATGTACTTTGGTTCCATCGGTTTGTAATCCTCTTTATCCCACAAGGTACTGGTTATCATCAAGTCTGCCGTGTAACGGTTGCAAGCTATTGGAATATTGTGTATGCGGCATTGGCGCAACAACATCTGAATATCTGCTTCATGTGGTTGAGAGTTTAAATCGTCAATCAGAAATACCGCCATATTTACTTCTTTGCGCACAACCATAGCTGCAATTTCTGCGTCTCCACCCAATGGGCCTGAGTTCATACAGGTTATATCAGCATCTACACCCTTTTCCTTCAATGCCTTCAAAACAAGGCCTCCGGTAGTACCGGTACAAACCAGCTTATGTTCAGCTAAAAAATCCGCGTTAAAAACAGCCCACTCCACCAGGTCGGCTTTGCGGTTATCGTGAGCAACGAGTGCTATTGTTAGTCTTTTTTTCATAATTTGAATTATTGGTAGTACAAAAATAAGAAAAATAATGATGGCGATGTCCTTTTCAATGGAAAAGTCTTAAAATGTCAAATTACAAAATAGCGGAAACTGGCCGGTCAGCCATAGCCGATCCAAATGACATGTTTGGCTTATCCCCCATAAAAAATTTCAACGTACCACCAGACATAATTTCTTTGTAAAGAATGTAACTTTTCGCATAGGCCTTACCATTCAATTCCACTTTTTGTATATAGATATTCCTGGAACTGTTATTTTCGGTTTCCAGGTTGAAAAATTTATTTCCAGGCAGTGAAATAGAAGCTTTATCAAACAATGGGCTTCCAAAAACATACAGCCCACTGGAAGGATTCACCTGATAGAAGCCCATGGAAGATAGGATGTACCAGGCTGACATTTGACCGCAATCTTCATTACCGATCAATCCATCCACTTTATTGGTGTAAAATTCATGCATTATGGTACGCACTTTTTCGGCTGTTTTCCATTGCTGCCCTGCAAATGCATACAAATAGGCTGCGTGATGGCTTGGCTCGTTGCCATGAGCATATTGACCTATCAAACCTGAAATATCACTGGAAGCCTTTTCACCCATATCTCCTTTCACTACAAAAAACTGATCCAGCTTATTGACAAAAGCCTGATCACCACCCATCAATTCAATCAATCCTTCCGGATTTTGAGGAGCAAAAAAGGTATACTGCCAGCCATTTCCTTCGCAGAAATCGCCTTCACCGTGAATAGACTGAATGGGATCGTAAGGTGTACGCCATTTTCCATCGCTCATTTTTGGACGAATGAATCCAACCGATTTATCAAAATAATTTTTGAAAAAATCGGCTCGCTTTGAAAAATAAGCATAGTCTGAAGTTTTATTCATTTTTTTTGCCATTTGTGCCAATCCCCAATCTGCAACAGCATATTCCATGGCTATGGAGGTGGCTTCATGAAGTTTGTCACACGGAATATAACCTTTGTCCATCACATAAGGAATACCTTTTTGATTTGGATTGGTGGCAGACACAATGCAGGCATGCAACGCGCGGTTGGCATCAAAACCCGTAATACCTTTCATATAGGCATCAGCGATAACAGGAATGGCACTATAACCAGGCATACAGTCTGTTTCTCCGCCAGCCAAAGGCCAGATGGGCAAACGACCTTGCTGGTCGAAAATACCCAGCATTGAATTGATGATATCGTCTACCTTATCGCTTTGAACCAGGGTAAAAAGCGGATGAATAGCCCTATAGGTATCCCACAAGGACAATGTCGAATAATTGGTAAAGGGCACCTTTGTATAAACTTTGTCGTTGTGTCCGCGAAAGTCTCCGTTTGCATCGCTGTAGCGGGTTGGGGCAATAAAGCAATGATAAAGAGACGTGTAAAAAATTTCCTTTAGTACGGCATCTTTTGTTTCGATACTGATTTTAGACAATTCCTTTTCCCACAAGGCTTTTCCCTGCAAAATAACTCCTGCAAAATTCCAGGTCGGAATTTCTGTGGTTATGTTGGCAAGCGCATTGCTTGTACTAACGGATGAAATCCCAACTTTTAACAGCAGAGTGGCCGGAGTTTTTTCAAAAGACAAAACGCCCTTAATTTTACCATAAGCTTCTACACCCGTTTTTGGAACATCCTTGTTGAAAAGATCCAGCTTAGAGATGGGTGTATTGCTTTTTACAACAAAAAAGACTTTGTTACGAGGACTCCATCCCCTTGAAAAACGGTATCCTTTGATGGTGTATGGATCAACAAGACACATATAGGTTGAATCGGCCTCATCCCCATTTCCTTCAGGCAAATCGATAATTACATGACCTGACTGACCTGCAGGAAAGGTGTATTTATGAAACCCTGTATGTGCAGAGGCTGTCAATTCCACCTTAACGCCATTGTCCATCAGCAAGGAATAATAAGCAGGACTCACCGTCTCATTGCTGTGTTTGTAATAGGAAGAATAGCAGCCTTCAATACCATCCTGAACACCTCTTTTAATACGGATTTTCCCTGTATAAGGCATCATCAGGATGTCGCCCATATCAGCGCAACCGGTTCCATTGAGGTGTGTCTGTGAAAAGCCGATGACTATGCTGTCTGAATAATGATAACCGGAACACCAGTCCCAACCTTTGTGAATATTATTGGGGCCAATCTGCACGGCTCCAAATGGAACACTTGCCCCCACAAAGACGTGTCCATGACCGCCGGATCCGATGTAGGAATTGACTTGGTTGTAAAAGGGTTGTTTTTCTATGGCTTTGCTTTCAGTGGTGAAAAGCAATAAGGCCAGGATTAGTGTGGTTGTAAGGTTTTTAATTTTCATGATAATGATCAGGTTTTGGTTACGATCGTACGAAATTACAAAATTTAAAGCAAATCAAAACCACTATGTGCAAAAATTGCACCAACTGATTTTTAATCAAATAATCTTCAACCAGAAGAAAAGTCTATTATAATTTAAACATTTACAATTTAAATACAACTTCCATTTTTCAAAATATTATTTTGTTATATAGTATTTTATTCGTATTTTTGTTTAAAATAATCACTCAAAAAAATGAGAATTATAGCCCGAAAAACATTAATTGCTTTTTATACAAAACATGCTGATGCCGAAACTGCCCTAGAGGAATGGCATGCAAAAACAATCAAGGCTGATTGGTCTTGTTTTGCAGACATTAAGCAAACTTTTAATAGTGTTGATAGCGTGGGAGATAAAAGATTTGTTTTTAATATAAAAGGCAATGATTATAGACTTGTTGCAATTGTCCTATTCCAACTTAAAATGGTTTATATTCGCTTTATTGGGACACACAAAGAATATGAAAAAACCGATTGTTCAAAATTATAAAAACATGGCAGGAATCAAAAATAAATTGGAATTTGAAGTTGCTTCTGCCAGAATAGAAGAACTTCTAAAATTGGTAGATAACGAAACGCAAGCTACCAACAGATACTTAATTGAACTTGATTTGGTTTCCAATCTAGTTGCCGATTATGAAGAATTCTATTATCCGGTCAAAAAGCCCACGTTGACGGAAATACTCAAACTCAGGATGTATGAGATGAATATCACTCAAGCGAAATTATCTGTACTTTTAGAGGTAAGCCCATCCCGAATCAGTGAATACTTAACAGGAAAAAGCGAGCCCACCTTAAAAGTTGCGCGCAAAATCAGTAAAAATTTAAATATTGAAGCAGATATTGTATTAGGAGTTTGAAAAGCCTACGCTTTTGGCTAAATCAAACTAATTCCAGTATGGTCTGATGAAAAGTTAAAGCGGTCATATCCGGTGCATTGGCATGCTAATTTCAATTCCAGTATGGTCTGATTAAAAGGAAAAACTAGTATCTCACTACGAATCGCTCCATGAATTTCAATTCCAAAATGGTCTGATTAAAAGCTCATTTCAGCATCCGACATCAATACTGGAATCATGATTTCAATTCCAGTATGGTCTCATTAAAAGTGCGATCAAACCGCGATACATAGAAGCATTTGCTCTATTTCAATTCCAGTATGGTCTGATTAAAAGTTTCCTGACGAAGCTGCCGTTGTTCAAGGCGTTCAGAATTTCAATTCCAGTACGGTCTGATTAAAAGTCACGAAATGGTAAACGGTAAATGATCCGTTCTTTATTTCAATTCCAGTATGGTCTGATTAAAAGGTTATCTTGCGAGTTGCAGGAGTTAAAACACCCCCATTTCAATTCCAGTATGGTCTGATTAAAAGACATCTCTTTCACTGTTCCGCAGCTTCCTATTGTATTTCAATTCCAGTATGGTCTGATTAAAAGGTATCAACGGAGCGACTCTTTTTATTTCTTGGTGAATTTCAATTCCAGTATGGTCTGATTAAAAGGAAAAACAGCGTGCAAATGATGAAATGAAGACCTATTTCAATTCCAGTATGGTCTGATTAAAAGTCATGTGGCTTTGCATTGTCCTATCCCTTAATCTATTTCAATTCCAGTATGGTCTGATTAAAAGGTCCCAACAATCACCTGCATATAATGCACCTTGAGTATTTCAATTCCAGTATGGTCTGATTAAAAGTCCTGCTAAGTCAATGAATATGATTTATATTATCATATTTCAATTCCAGTATGGTCTGATTAAAAGCTATTTATCGCGACAATCACAAAGATGATGTGCAATTTCAATTCCAGTATGGTCTGATTAAAAGTTGATTTCGGTAACAACCCGAACGCAGTCAATTCTCGATTTCAATTCCAGTATGGTCTGATTAAAAGGAGTCAACTAATAATCATTAACATAAAAGTAAACATAATTTCAATTCCAGTATGGTCTGATTAAAAGCTATTTGGACATCATCAAACAAGTGAACGGAGTTATTTCAATTCCAGTATGGTCTGATTAAAAGGATTGACCCCCATTACTGTAGAGTAATTGAAGTTATTTCAATTCCAGTATGGTCTGATTAAAAGGAGGTTTGGTGAGTTTTATCTTTGAAGTAAATTGATTTCAATTCCAGTATGGTCTGATTAAAAGTATTAATCAACTTTCCGATATGATTGCAGGAGATCTATTTCAATTCCAGTATGGTCTGATTAAAAGTTTGAAATCTTCCATATTTATGATTTATTTCGGCATTTCAATTCCAGTATGGTCTGATTAAAAGAAAAATGGAGAGGCGTATAGCCCCCATTTAATATTATTTCAATTCCAGTATGGTCTGATTAAAAGTCGGTTCGAATATCTTCCATGCTTACCGAATAGTATTTCAATTCCAGTATGGTCTGATTAAAAGATATTATGCTTTTACCTTTCATTTTTTTGGTCTTACATTTCAATTCCAGTATGGTCTGATTAAAAGCATCACCCTCCATGATAGACCCTTTGTCCAGATACTATTTCAATTCCAGTATGGTCTGATTAAAAGTTTGTAGGAAGTCGTCTCCAATAAGATTAAAGCATATTTCAATTCCAGTATGGTCTGATTAAAAGCCCAAGCGCCAAAAGCATCGCTTCAATGTTTTCCTTATTTCAATTCCAGTATGGTCTGATTAAAAGCGATAACTCCGGAAGATCAGAACGTCCAGATCCTATTTCAATTCCAGTATGGTCTGATTAAAAGAAGGCACTTCGTGAGGTGATAGGTGAAAAGGAAGTATTTCAATTCCAGTATGGTCTGATTAAAAGCTCAAAGGTTCATACCGGATCAACAGATGTTTATGGATTTCAATTCCAGTATGGTCTGATTAAAAGAAAACAACTGCTTCCGTGTCATGGTATATTCCTGAATTTCAATTCCAGTATGGTCTGATTAAAAGACTATTGATACTAAACTGAACGACCCTTATTTAAGATTTCAATTCCAGTATGGTCTGATTAAAAGGATCAATCAAATAGGATCATTAATGTTTTAGGTGCATTTCAATTCCAGTATGGTCTGATTAAAAGTTTCATCCGTTGCAGCTCCGCCGAGCTTCTGATCAAATTTCAATTCCAGTATGGTCTGATTAAAAGAATGCAAGCAGTAGGTCTACGTTATAATTTAGCCAGATTTCAATTCCAGTATGGTCTGATTAAAAGTCAGAAATGGTATCACCTGGTTTAATAATTTTCCTATTTCAATTCCAGTATGGTCTGATTAAAAGTTGTTACTATGCCGAGGATTTAATAGATAAGCATGATTTCAATTCCAGTATGGTCTGATTAAAAGTACAATAGCCTGTATTCGCAATTCCATCCTTCGTGATTTCAATTCCAATATGGTCTGATTAAAAGCATTACTTGCAAATACCACTAAAGCAATTTCTATTACATTTCAATTCCAATATGGTCTGATTAAAAGAACTCAGACGAAAATTCCCAAAGGCTATTGATGTAAATTTCAATTCCAATATGGTCTGATTAAAAGACTTACCTCGCTGTTGGCTGTTGTAGCTTCCGCACTATTTCAATTCCAATATGGTCTGATTAAAAGCGCGAAACCCGATACTTTTATTTCCGTTCCACCTGTATTTCAATTCCAATATGGTCTGATTAAAAGGTAGTTGGATCGGTGGGAACTTTAGAGCGTACCTTATTTCAATTCCAATATGGTCTGATTAAAAGTGCGGATCAGCTGAAGCTGCAATTATTATCGCTGATTTCAATTCCAATATGGTCTGATTAAAAGCAGACGAGATTCGGAAGATAGCAATGAGGGTTAATATTTCAATTCCAATATGGTCTGATTAAAAGCCTTGGGCGTGGATTATCACCTTTGAATATCTTATATTTCAATTCCAATATGGTCTGATTAAAAGGCCGAGAAATTTAAAAAACCAGTGTACCCATTTGTTATTTCAATTCCAATATGGTCTGATTAAAAGTCATAAACGACTGCCCAAAAAAGGTATAAGTAAAATTTCAATTCCAATATGGTCTGATTAAAAGGAAAACTGTACAACTGGTATGCGGTGTACTTGATTATTTCAATTCCAATATGGTCTGATTAAAAGAATAAAGAACACCGATCATGCAAGCAATATTTTATAATTTCAATTCCAATATGGTCTGATTAAAAGCCTTTCAGAGTGAATCATGATGCTGCAGAACCACTATTTCAATTCCAATATGGTCTGATTAAAAGGATCATAAGTTGCATTTTTAAACAACTTACCATCTATTTCAATTCCAATACGGTCTGATTAAAAGAAAACTGAAAGACCTTGCATCTGAAAGCATTGAAAATTTCAATTCCAATATGGTCTGATTAAAAGAGAATAGTTAATTTCAAAAGGAGCATCCAGTTTAATTTCAATTCCAATATGGTCTGATTAAAAGGATGAAGATTATACGGAAAAACAAAAGCTTAAATTATTTCAATTCCAATATGGTCTGATTAAAAGCCATTTTATTGAGGTTCTTGGATAGGTTCAAAAATATTTCAATTCCAATATGGTCTGATTAAAAGGCATTACCGTATTTATCCCAAGCGGAAATTGCGGAATTTCAATTCCAATATGGTCTGATTAAAAGATTGGCGCGAATGGCTTGTCCAAGGTCTAGGGTTATTTCAATTCCAATATGGTCTGATTAAAAGTGACAAGAAGTGACGTTGAAGTACGCTATTCCGGAATTTCAATTCCAATATGGTCTGATTAAAAGGATTTAAGATTTAATAGAAATATCAAGTAATCCAGATTTCAATTCCAATATGGTCTGATTAAAAGTCTGATATCCTAAAAAAGATCATTATTAATATTGTATTTCAATTCCAATATGGTCTGATTAAAAGAATCTTACTTTCATTTCGCTTGATCGGCCATCAATATTTCAATTCCAATATGGTCTGATTAAAAGTTTGTCTGGTTGTCGAAATTCACATCATCAATATTGAATTTCAATTCCAATATGGTCTGATTAAAAGTGCTATTGCTCTTGCTGCCTCCGCCGCCTCGATGATATTTCAATTCCAATATGGTCTGATTAAAAGTGAAAAAACCTTGTTAAAGCTTCTTCTTTCGAAATAATTTCAATTCCAATATGGTCTGATTAAAAGTCGTTATCGCTTCCGAACTTCCCGAATGGCAGGAACATTTCAATTCCAATATGGTCTGATTAAAAGTGATAAAGTAAACGGATTGAAAGTGAAAGGGGCAAATTTCAATTCCAATATGGTCTGATTAAAAGCAGGCGCAGGATCTGCAAAAGAAACACTTTGCACATTTCAATTCCAATATGGTCTGATTAAAAGGTACATATCTGTCACCTTCTTGCCCTGATCCACAATTTCAATTCCAATATGGTCTGATTAAAAGTTGATGTCGGCCTCCTGGATGATGTACTGACCCGTATTTCAATTCCAATATGGTCTGATTAAAAGTATAACAACCTGTGCCTTTTCATTAGCGTCAAAAAATTTCAATTCCAATATGGTCTGATTAAAAGCATACATAGCGACACAAGGCAATAAACATATAACTCATTTCAATTCCAATATGGTCTGATTAAAAGCGTTTAAACAGCCTGCCATCGCTTAAAGTCTATGACATTTCAATTCCAATATGGTCTGATTAAAAGCGGGTTGTCTATACCTGTTTTACACTTACACCAATTTATTTCAATTCCAATATGGTCTGATTAAAAGAATGGCCTGTCATTGTTGACGTTATAATAGTGCTTTATTTCAATTCCAATATGGTCTGATTAAAAGAAAATTAGCATTCTATGACAAGGGGGTGGATGTTAGATTTCAATTCCAATATGGTCTGATTAAAAGTTACGAGGTTTATTCAATTACCGATACACCGATACATTTCAATTCCAATATGGTCTGATTAAAAGACCGTTTCACCTTTTCTTGGCACAATCTCACACTTAAATTTCAATTCCAATATGGTCTGATTAAAAGAAGGTACAAAACAGTCCATATCCGCATATACGGTATTTCAATTCCAATATGGTCTGATTAAAAGTTCAATAGCCTTTACTATTGAAGGGAAAACTAATGCATTTCAATTCCAATATGGTCTGATTAAAAGGTTATAAGTTGTATCGGAATAGATTTTCATTTGTTATTTCAATTCCAATATGGTCTGATTAAAAGTATCTTAACACCTCAGATCGAAAGCTTTTAATCCAAATTTCAATTCCAATATGGTCTGATTAAAAGACCGATTCCCTGGACACAACTCACCCGAATGGATTAATTTCAATTCCAATATGGTCTGATTAAAAGTTTCAGGTAGGGAATAACAATGCAAACCTTTGGATATTTCAATTCCAATATGGTCTGATTAAAAGTATCCAGGGGTTGAATTCAAAAACTTTTTTATTCAATTTCAATTCCAATATGGTCTGATTAAAAGCGAAATCGCTAGTCAGGTGGGATGATGAACTTCCTCATTTCAATTCCAATATGGTCTGATTAAAAGTTAATTTCCTTACGTATGGCCGTTTCATAGAAATCATTTCAATTCCAATATGGTCTGATTAAAAGAGTATCAAAAACTAATTGATGCTGCCGCTGCAGCATTTCAATTCCAATATGGTCTGATTAAAAGTGTTCAAAGGCTCAAAAACAATATCTTCACAAATTATTTCAATTCCAATATGGTCTGATTAAAAGCTTTCTGAAGTTTCTTGAAAACACAAGCAATTTCACAATTTCAATTCCAATATGGTCTGATTAAAAGACGGAGTTCAAAAAGAAGATCGTAAAATATTGCAAAATTTCAATTCCAATATGGTCTGATTAAAAGGTATTGGTGACGGAAATCGGCACACCATTTTTGTATTTCAATTCCAATATGGTCTGATTAAAAGTTGGACACAGAATTGAAATGTACACCGCAAAGCTGCATTTCAATTCCAATATGGTCTGATTAAAAGCTGGTCGGAATGAACTTTGCTGACCTGTACGAAAATTTCAATTCCAATATGGTCTGATTAAAAGCTTACCTTGAAACCAGTCAAGGACCACTTGTAACCGATTTCAATTCCAATATGGTCTGATTAAAAGATAACAGACAGCCGTACAGCAAAGTGGGATGGACTATTTCAATTCCAATATGGTCTGATTAAAAGTCAAAATGTGATTCATAGATCCAACTTTGAAAAAGATTTCAATTCCAATATGGTCTGATTAAAAGCATTTAAGAATGGGAATTCCTGCCTGAAATTGGGTATTTCAATTCCAATATGGTCTGATTAAAAGGGATCAATGGTTCATTGTTATTCTTATTGATCATATTTCAATTCCAATATGGTCTGATTAAAAGGGTATATCACGATAAACGGAAGAAGGTGATACTTTAATTTCAATTCCAATATGGTCTGATTAAAAGAAATTAAAGTACTGAAAGTTAAGTTCGCTCACCTATTTCAATTCCAATATGGTCTGATTAAAAGATCTAAAACATAAGTAAAATGAACAAAAAAGCTATATTTCAATTCCAATATGGTCTGATTAAAAGAAGGAAATAAATCAGATAAACTCAGGATGGCTACGATTTCAATTCCAATATGGTCTGATTAAAAGCAGCGGCATCGTAAGTTTGGACAACAGACCAATAGACATTTCAATTCCAATATGGTCTGATTAAAAGATGATTCAATATCCTTTTTAAGTTCGTTTTGTACATTTCAATTCCAATATGGTCTGATTAAAAGATCGTTTGCCATATCATTAAGACCAACACCAAGCGTATTTCAATTCCAATATGGTCTGATTAAAAGGCGACTGATGCGATGTTGGTTACGGTTGAATTAGTTAATTTCAATTCCAATATGGTCTGATTAAAAGATCTTCCCGATGTCAGGAAACACTTTCCAAAAGATTATTTCAATTCCAATATGGTCTGATTAAAAGTGCCCCCGTAACTAAATCTAGTCTTCCGCTTACCGATTTCAATTCCAATATGGTCTGATTAAAAGAGTTTGTCGGGGTTGTTGTTAACGAAAATACTGTAATTTCAATTCCAATATGGTCTGATTAAAAGCAATGAAGGTTTTATCCATTGTTCCCCCTCCATAAGATTTCAATTCCAATATGGTCTGATTAAAAGTAGGGAGATGCAACAAGCTAACGCGGCAGACAGTAATTTCAATTCCAATATGGTCTGATTAAAAGGAAGATTGGCAATTCTGTTGATAATTTAAATAGCGATATTTCAATTCCAATATGGTCTGATTAAAAGCAAAAACATCCTTTTCCCTTTCAAAGTTTTTAAAATTTCAATTCCAATATGGTCTGATTAAAAGATCTCAGACTTAAGAGTGATCGAAACTATTTCATCATTTCAATTCCAATATGGTCTGATTAAAAGAAAAGCCAAAAGCACTATACTTAAATAGTTAGCTTTATTTCAATTCCAATATGGTCTGATTAAAAGCTTTTTTGCCAAACCGTGAACAATGTAAAAAAGAAGATTTCAATTCCAATATGGTCTGATTAAAAGTCAAATACCCTTGTCGCTTTAATAGCTGCCCACTGTATTTCAATTCCAATATGGTCTGATTAAAAGTGCCAGGAATGCAAATATGATTGCACTTCTTTTTATATTTCAATTCCAATATGGTCTGATTAAAAGACATAGGGCATGGGGGAATATATTATGGGATACGCTATTTCAATTCCAATATGGTCTGATTAAAAGTCCACAAGGCCCTGGTACCAATGCTACCCATCTTTTATTTCAATTCCAATATGGTCTGATTAAAAGTTTTGATCGGGCATTTACGAAGCCAGTTTTCATAGTTATTTCAATTCCAATATGGTCTGATTAAAAGCATGATATTTTGGGGTTTTTAATGGTTTGTTTTGTTATTTCAATTCCAATATGGTCTGATTAAAAGGCAGTAAACCAAACAGGCTCTTTAGGAAGTACTGGATTTCAATTCCAATATGGTCTGATTAAAAGGTTTTGCAGTAGTCTTTTAGCGCATCGTATAAACGATTTCAATTCCAATATGGTCTGATTAAAAGTATGGGGCAGCAAAAAAAGCCATTGTTGATAAATAATTTCAATTCCAATATGGTCTGATTAAAAGAATTACTGGAACTGGAGGAAGCTTTAACCATTAACATTTCAATTCCAATATGGTCTGATTAAAAGAATGCAAGCAGTAGGTCTACGTTATAATTTAGCCAGATTTCAATTCCAATATGGTCTGATTAAAAGAAAATACCTTTGTATAAAAGAACTGGCTTTTGCGTATTTCAATTCCAATATGGTCTGATTAAAAGCATGCAGTACAAACAGGAGAAAAACCCAATAAACAATTTCAATTCCAATATGGTCTGATTAAAAGTACCTTTCTTCCACCATGTTTGATGGTTTTCATTTATTTCAATTCCAATATGGTCTGATTAAAAGGTAAGGTTGGCGGTCTTGGCCTTTCGGATCGTGTGATTTCAATTCCAATATGGTCTGATTAAAAGATCAGATTTCAAATTCAAAGCATGCTACTTTGGTATTTCAATTCCAATATGGTCTGATTAAAAGACAAAGTTGCTGTAGTAGTACCAGCGGGATTGCGAAATTTCAATTCCAATATGGTCTGATTAAAAGCATTGTAATCGCTCATAATCGTATGCAATATTAAGATTTCAATTCCAATATGGTCTGATTAAAAGTCCTAAAGCGCGTAACGCCATTCCAATAGTCACATATTTCAATTCCAATATGGTCTGATTAAAAGAAGGTTTCAGTGGCTTTGGAGTCAGGAATTCAAGAATTTCAATTCCAATATGGTCTGATTAAAAGTTTGAGTTCCACGATGCTCGAAGATGTCAGATAAATTTCAATTCCAATATGGTCTGATTAAAAGACTCAAATGGTGGTCGCTTGAATGATGGCTTAGCCAATTTCAATTCCAATATGGTCTGATTAAAAGAAATTAGAAAACGTAATCAGGTCAACGGTTTACTATTTCAATTCCAATATGGTCTGATTAAAAGCCCTGGTATTGGTTTCATAATGTTGCGGTATTATTATTTCAATTCCAATATGGTCTGATTAAAAGTATCGGAGCAAGCCCGCTTATGATCATGCAGAACAATTTCAATTCCAATATGGTCTGATTAAAAGCCAACATAAACAACTCCTTCGATAGGTTGTCCAAATTTCAATTCCAATATGGTCTGATTAAAAGTTATCCACCAGTGTTTTCCTTGTAAACCGTATATAAAATTTCAATTCCAATATGGTCTGATTAAAAGTTATCAACCTTTCATCATTCGCTAATTCCTTTTTTATTTCAATTCCAATATGGTCTGATTAAAAGTTTGATTTGTGAGTAATTTGCCTTGATTGAACGACATTTCAATTCCAATATGGTCTGATTAAAAGCAAGTCTGTTTGTCAGTCGGTCGGTGAAATCATCAAATTTCAATTCCAATATGGTCTGATTAAAAGATATTATGCTTTTACCTTTCATTTTTTTGGTCTTACATTTCAATTCCAATATGGTCTGATTAAAAGTTTGATTTGTGAGTAATTTGCCTTGATTGAACGACATTTCAATTCCAATATGGTCTGATTAAAAGAATCAGGTGTTGCACCGTTACATGATTAGCTGTAATTTCAATTCCAATATGGTCTGATTAAAAGCACATCACGGCGCCTGCGAAGCTTGTTGGTTCTGTAATTTCAATTCCAATATGGTCTGATTAAAAGGAAGCAAGGATCACCATCAGATAGTCACCTTTAGCAGATTTCAATTCCAATATGGTCTGATTAAAAGCTCCAGGTGCATAACCAAGACCCTGAATATTACCATTTCAATTCCAATATGGTCTGATTAAAAGATATTGTCAGCATACCAAACAACGTCTCCATCATTAATTTCAATTCCAATATGGTCTGATTAAAAGAAAACCTCAGTTACTTTTCCTTGTTTACCATCATCATTTCAATTCCAATATGGTCTGATTAAAAGTTTACCATGTTTTGCTTGCCGCCGTAGTAAGTCACATTTCAATTCCAATATGGTCTGATTAAAAGCGATGGCTTTTCTTGTTTAATTGATTTTTGGATGATTTCAATTCCAATATGGTCTGATTAAAAGGAAGCGTGAAGGCCTCTTTACGGTTGGTTATATGCTATTTCAATTCCAATATGGTCTGATTAAAAGAAGTTGAAGCGCACAACTTCTGTTCAAGGGCATGCACATTTCAATTCCAATATGGTCTGATTAAAAGCCTTCAGCGCGTCAAGGAAGCCATTCAGGAAGTCACATTTCAATTCCAATATGGTCTGATTAAAAGGTGGATTCTTGTTCAGCAAAGCATCTGTTCCGGTATTTCAATTCCAATATGGTCTGATTAAAAGATTATTACTTCCAAGAAGGTAATATGATAGTACTAAATTTCAATTCCAATATGGTCTGATTAAAAGGCATACGACAGCTTCGCTATTGAAGCCGATTCGCTATTTCAATTCCAATATGGTCTGATTAAAAGAATGCAGGCAACAAGTATCGGCCTTGGTCAGATAAATTTCAATTCCAATATGGTCTGATTAAAAGTCGGTCTTACATCCGATGACGTCGATCTGATTATGGATTTCAATTCCAATATGGTCTGATTAAAAGACAAGCGTGAAATAACAGGCTTCAATATATCGTAATTTCAATTCCAATATGGTCTGATTAAAAGATAGTCGATCGCGATGCAGGAGGTTGATGTTTCTTTATTTCAATTCCAATATGGTCTGATTAAAAGAATTCAGTACCAGTACAACCCACAACTCCATCGCTATTTCAATTCCAATATGGTCTGATTAAAAGATAGGAACGTTTACCTTCAGAATGAAATTCTTGAATTTCAATTCCAATATGGTCTGATTAAAAGTTTCAGGTAGGGAATAACAATGCAAACCTTTGGATATTTCAATTCCAATATGGTCTGATTAAAAGCTCATTCCAATTTCTGCTATGGCTGGTGCATTTAAATTTCAATTCCAATATGGTCTGATTAAAAGTCCAGATGCATACAATGCCGCCGTAGCTGCAACAAATTTCAATTCCAATATGGTCTGATTAAAAGTATCGGCAGCTGCCAATATCCATAACTTTGTACCTAATTTCAATTCCAATATGGTCTGATTAAAAGCCTTTGCAGCATCAGCAGGTACTTTTTCAATTGCATTTCAATTCCAATATGGTCTGATTAAAAGAAAATAGGCGATAGAAGCCTGACGGTGTGTTGCACCATTTCAATTCCAATATGGTCTGATTAAAAGATTGATAGCACGTTCAAGGTCTTTGATAGTCTGGGATTTCAATTCCAATATGGTCTGATTAAAAGTCTGTTAAACCGATTTCTTAGGGTGTTTTTGCCAACATTTCAATTCCAATATGGTCTGATTAAAAGTGTGAGGTACTTGCGCGGCCATGGATATAGACCGTATTTCAATTCCAATATGGTCTGATTAAAAGGACAAAGCAAAAGCCGGTACACTTACTGATGCTGAAATTTCAATTCCAATATGGTCTGATTAAAAGTTAAGAATTGGACAGAGGTAAAGGAGGTCACTGCTATTTCAATTCCAATATGGTCTGATTAAAAGCCAAATATCCCTGGCGCACGCTAAATTAATTGATAAATTTCAATTCCAATATGGTCTGATTAAAAGTAGTTCATTATCCAGCGCGGCATATTCTTTTGGGTATTTCAATTCCAATATGGTCTGATTAAAAGTATTTTACAACAGCTAAGGCATCCTTCGTTTCATTGATTTCAATTCCAATATGGTCTGATTAAAAGCCTGCAACGTTTTCATTGCGTCTAAACTAACTTTGTATTTCAATTCCAATATGGTCTGATTAAAAGAAGATAGCCCAGAAATGAGGTTGCTTAATGAACTACATTTCAATTCCAATATGGTCTGATTAAAAGTGCAAGCGGTAGGTCTACGTTATAATTTAGCCAGATTTCAATTCCAATATGGTCTGATTAAAAGAAAGTCCTCGATGCTGCTTACCAGGCACGCAAACAAAATTTCAATTCCAATATGGTCTGATTAAAAGCATTCAGAGCTTCAGTGATAATAGCCATTTTGTATAATTTCAATTCCAATATGGTCTGATTAAAAGGATCTCTCCAAAATTTTACAACTCTTTTGAACGCAATTTCAATTCCAATATGGTCTGATTAAAAGACTACAATGATGGTAATCAAGCCAAATACTATCCCATTTCAATTCCAATATGGTCTGATTAAAAGTTTGTACAGGGCAATAAAGTAATCACGCAAATCTTCATTTCAATTCCAATATGGTCTGATTAAAAGTTTTCTTTGTGTAGGGATCACCAAACCAATAAGGTATTTCAATTCCAATATGGTCTGATTAAAAGACACGGTATTTGCCTAAAACAAACTCGGCTTGTATATTTCAATTCCAATATGGTCTGATTAAAAGTTTGAAAAAGTGGAATATGAACTAAAAAAAATCATATTTCAATTCCAATATGGTCTGATTAAAAGGGAATAATACGTGGGGTTTAGTTTGCTTTTAGCATATTTCAATTCCAATATGGTCTGATTAAAAGACATCATTTCTTGTCAAACTCAATCTTCTCTTCTATTTCAATTCCAATATGGTCTGATTAAAAGCCTTACCGGGATCTTTAAATACAAATTTAAAGGTCCATTTCAATTCCAATATGGTCTGATTAAAAGCAACTGTAAATTTTCGTCAAATCTCCATTTGTGTATTTCAATTCCAATATGGTCTGATTAAAAGTGTGCCATAGCTACACATAGAACCATACTTAAGCAATTTCAATTCCAATATGGTCTGATTAAAAGTCAGCGGTTGGAGATGCTTCCACAAATTTACCAAATTTCAATTCCAATATGGTCTGATTAAAAGTGATCTTCGTCATTAAGCTCTATAATGGACCCTGATATTTCAATTCCAATATGGTCTGATTAAAAGTCCAGGGGACAAGGACTTTATACATAAGATAACCCATTTCAATTCCAATATGGTCTGATTAAAAGTAGGTTCAAGGATTCTATGAATAACCATATCAATACATTTCAATTCCAATATGGTCTGATTAAAAGCAACGTGCCCTTTAACTCCCGTACCTTCTCCTATATTTCAATTCCAATATGGTCTGATTAAAAGTCTGTTCCATCCAAACGATGGAGTTGGGGGTTGTACATTTCAATTCCAATATGGTCTGATTAAAAGTCTACTTGGAAAGAAGGAACTTCTGCATCTTACTCATTTCAATTCCAATATGGTCTGATTAAAAGGAACCGGCAAAAAACCCGCGTTCAAACGGTTCCCTGCATTTCAATTCCAATATGGTCTGATTAAAAGTTTATTATTATTTTCCGCGAGGTTGGTGAAACAGAAATTTCAATTCCAATATGGTCTGATTAAAAGAATTTTTCGACAACTGAAGATCTGTATCATTTTATTATTTCAATTCCAATATGGTCTGATTAAAAGAAAAGACCTGGAAGGAAATTTAGAAGCTCTTTATCATTTCAATTCCAATATGGTCTGATTAAAAGCACCAGGTGCCTGCTTTAAGCTCTCAATAAATGTCATTTCAATTCCAATATGGTCTGATTAAAAGCTTTCCCCTGGTTGCTGTAAGGTCAATATACATACATTTCAATTCCAATATGGTCTGATTAAAAGCCGACAGGTGGTACTTATGCCTCTCCTATTCCCGCATTTCAATTCCAATATGGTCTGATTAAAAGGGAGATAGAAGCCAGTATAGCCGACATCGTGGAAGTATTTCAATTCCAATATGGTCTGATTAAAAGTCCGGATGGGTAGATGTGCCTACCTCATTATCAATAATTTCAATTCCAATATGGTCTGATTAAAAGGAAAGTAGGTGGTTGGATGAATGCACAAGAAGCTCATTTCAATTCCAATATGGTCTGATTAAAAGATTTTACAACAGCTAAGGCATCCTTCGTTTCCTTAATTTCAATTCCAATATGGTCTGATTAAAAGATTTTCTTGGTCATGACAATCCTTTTCGGTTGTCAATTTCAATTCCAATATGGTCTGATTAAAAGTGAGTAGCACCTTTACTCAGTCAATAGCACGAATATTTCAATTCCAATATGGTCTGATTAAAAGTGTTATTGATTCAGATGCGCCCAGCTCTGCTATCCAATTTCAATTCCAATATGGTCTGATTAAAAGGAGAGAATTATCAACTTTTCTTCAAGGTCTAAATAATTTCAATTCCAATATGGTCTGATTAAAAGTGGCTGAGGTTTATATCGGTGGAGATGGTTTTCTATATTTCAATTCCAATATGGTCTGATTAAAAGGTATTGTTGTTGATACGTACAGTGAGATGGGTCTTAAATTTCAATTCCAATATGGTCTGATTAAAAGGATTTAAGACCGTTTCCAATGCTGAAGCTTTTAATATTTCAATTCCAATATGGTCTGATTAAAAGCCAGATGTCCTTGTACAACGCCATCCGTCCAATCAATTTCAATTCCAATATGGTCTGATTAAAAGGCCGACAGGTGGTACTTATGCCTCTCCTATTCCCGCATTTCAATTCCAATATGGTCTGATTAAAAGAAATACTGTCGCTCGAATCACTGATGCTGATATAAATTTCAATTCCAATATGGTCTGATTAAAAGGCTCACGACTGGGATGGTGTTGCAACAATTTATAAATTTCAATTCCAATATGGTCTGATTAAAAGTGCCCCAGACCGACTTGCCGGGCTTATGCATCATGATTTCAATTCCAATATGGTCTGATTAAAAGAAAAGACCCGATATCCGGTACCGATATAGTTATATATTTCAATTCCAATATGGTCTGATTAAAAGGATAAAGCCCAGGCATTTCCATTACCCAATGCTGCTATTTCAATTCCAATATGGTCTGATTAAAAGACTCATACCTGTTCAGAACCCATACTCCGAAAATCTATTTCAATTCCAATATGGTCTGATTAAAAGATTGTTGTTGATACGTACAGTGAGATGGGTCTTAAATTTCAATTCCAATATGGTCTGATTAAAAGTTGCTTTTTATAGCTAATATTGTTGTGTTTATCAATTTCAATTCCAATATGGTCTGATTAAAAGCTTGCTTTTTATAGCTAATATTGTTGTGTTTATCAATTTCAATTCCAATATGGTCTGATTAAAAGAATGTGCTGGTGTCCATGCTGCGTCAGTAAAAGTACATTTCAATTCCAATATGGTCTGATTAAAAGAGAAACGGCGAAAAAAATGCTTTCCGAGTCTGTTGAATTTCAATTCCAATATGGTCTGATTAAAAGGTATAATTGATATTGTTATAGCTATCCATGATCTAAATTTCAATTCCAATATGGTCTGATTAAAAGTCCTGATATCGTATTCAAAATGCGTCTCATTATCATTTCAATTCCAATATGGTCTGATTAAAAGACAACGGGAACATTGTCGGCTCAAGCAATTGCGTCATTTCAATTCCAATATGGTCTGATTAAAAGCCCGTGATCGCAACAATAACCGACACGGGAAATACCATTTCAATTCCAATATGGTCTGATTAAAAGTTAATTACGAGGATTTTAAGCCTGAGTTAGTTGACATTTCAATTCCAATATGGTCTGATTAAAAGCATGTAGCTAGTTAAAGTAAAAATAACAGATATGTTATTTCAATTCCAATATGGTCTGATTAAAAGAATTCGCGCGCTGGCTTTCTTCCGTTTTTGCAATCATTTCAATTCCAATATGGTCTGATTAAAAGGTTTTCTTCTTTATAGTGATCGAGTTCTTTTTTATCATTTCAATTCCAATATGGTCTGATTAAAAGGCTGTTTGTTCCGAATTTGTCGCTAAATGGTACAACATTTCAATTCCAATATGGTCTGATTAAAAGACAGTATTCCATAACATGACCCAGTTTCCTACGAGCATTTCAATTCCAATATGGTCTGATTAAAAGACAACAGGATTTAGATTACTGTTTATTTTCCACCATTTCAATTCCAATATGGTCTGATTAAAAGAAAAAGCGACTGAATAATGTACAAAGTCATTGCCTCATTTCAATTCCAATATGGTCTGATTAAAAGAATCACACGCCAACATTTGAAGGAGGTATTCGGGGATTTCAATTCCAATATGGTCTGATTAAAAGCCTGAATGAGGTCGTGAGTGAAGGTAAGTATAATATTTCAATTCCAATATGGTCTGATTAAAAGCAATGTGAAATACTGATTATAGGCTTTGCTAGGGTATTTCAATTCCAATATGGTCTGATTAAAAGTCATGTGAAAAGGGTCTAATGTTGGGAAGCCTAAACATTTCAATTCCAATATGGTCTGATTAAAAGCAAAGGCCGGGAATCCACCTTAACGCTGAAAACCATATTTCAATTCCAATATGGTCTGATTAAAAGGATGTATGGTTGCTTGGCCGGCATCGGCTTATGTGATTTCAATTCCAATATGGTCTGATTAAAAGGGATTAAAGATTCATTAAATCAATTGCTAACTTCATTTCAATTCCAATATGGTCTGATTAAAAGTCGTCAAATCAATAAAAACAATTTACTGATTATCAAACTTGTATATTCTACAAAAATACAAATTATTAATTAAAAAGTTGTCGATGTACAATACTATGAAAAGCACTGTACATCGACAATATATATTAAAGTATTGTTTTTCAACATGTCAAAGAACTTAGAACGCACTTTATATCACTATAATCACGCTAAAAAAATGAAATATATGTTGTTCGACAATGTCCTATAGAAAATTATCTAAGCTACTACGCTCTTTTCCAATCACTTCCTTGACAAGCCATTTTTCGTCTCGACTCTTGAAAATAATTAAACTATCTACCTCTTCATTCATAATAACCTTGGCTTTTATCTGAAGTTCTTTGAGCTTAACTTCTGTTAATTCACCTTCGAATACAGAGTTTTGAATCCAACCAAGATATTTCCGACAAAGTTTAAGCATTTTCCCAACCCTTTTTTCACCACAATCGTATACAAGTATAATATACATTACCACCACATTTTAAATGGTTTATACTCCTCCATGCTTAATAAATGCTTGCTCAGTTTATAACATTCAAGTTTAATCAGATGCTTATAGCTTACACTACGATTTAAGGTACGGTGCTGAATTGTTTCGTTTAGACGTTCCTCAAAAGCTTTTACAAAAATCTTTTTGCCAGTTTCGTTCAATAAACATTTGTTTAATTTTTTATCAAAATGTTTTTCTTGAATTTCTTTCTTGTTTAAAACCTTGAAAATAACACGGTCCACTAAAAGAGGTTTAAATATTTCTGAAATATCCAGAGATAATGAGTAACGACGTTCACCAGGAGTGTGAAGATAACTAATTGTTGGATTCAGTTGGGTTTGGTGTATTGCACGTAGACACTGGCTGTAACACATCATATTACCAAATGAAATCAAGGCATTCACCTCATTTCCAGGTGGCTGTTTAGTGCGGTTACCCATTTCAAAATCATTCAAGATCAAATTGAATGCATCGTAATAGGTCATCCTGATATTACCTTCCAAGCCCATTAGCTCATCTACGGCAAGAGTATTTGGAATTCTTATTGCATAATCTTCAATCTTTTTGATGATTGGCTCCATGTCACGTCCACGACTATTGTAATATTTCAGGTTTTTCACCATATTAAATGCTGCCCCTTCTATAAATTTTCTAGCTATAACAATACGCTTTTTCTTATCTTGATAAAACGAAGTCTGAGCCAATATCATACGTCCGGAAAGCAAGAAATCTTTGGGCATGAAAGAGCCGGTATAGTTTTCATAATAGTCAAAAAAATGCACGGCTATGTCATTTTGTCCTAGAAAATTATACAAGGAACTTTTTGCTGAAAGCGAACCAAATACATATAAATCACTGATGGTTTCAACCGGCAAATAACGAGGCTGACCTTCGCGTTCTATTCCGTTATCATCTTCTTGAAGAGGTGTAAACTTTAGTGTATTATCCTTTCGTTCAAGTTGACCAGGGTTAAATAAATAGTATGTTTTTTTCATAGTTCAATTTCACTTGAATAACAAAAATCAAAATAACTGCATTTCTTACAAATCTTTGAATGAATTGAAACGGGACAATCATTGCTGTCAACAATTTTACAAATATCAGATTCAAGTAAAACAATCTGAGCACGATCAGCATCCGTCAAAATAATCTTGTTTGTTTGACGCAACGAAGGGTATTCTAATATTCCGGAAACACCCTTAATACCATTTTTCTCTAAAACATAAATATAATACTTCACTTGCCATTCGTGCGCCTCCTCAATCTTATCTGACTTTTTAATTTCATGTATTATTTTGTTTCTGGCATCGTAAAAATCGATTATTATGCCATCAATTTGCATCTCTTCATATCGCTCAGGACGCTGTGGATAGGATGTTTCATGAAGAAGTTTACCTTCAAACACTAAATCAGATGTGTGCTCCATATTTATTCCATTTGCAAACAGCCAAAGCTTCCTTTTGCAGACAAAAAAATAATTAAAATGGGTACCTGTTATATGCATGATAAAAATTATGATTTAAGCCAGGAACTATTAAAAAAATAATACTTACTTACAAAGCCGAGTCATTTTATTGACGATGTATTCAACTCTTTCATCATCGGTATTTAATGGTAATACACAACGGACAGATTCTTCTATATTTGGATTCAAAATTAACATCCCAAACACTTCCTTAAAATAGTTAAGAAGTTCGTAATCTTCACTAATTGATATGATTTCTTCAATTTCTAAACAGTTATCAAGTACATAAACTATATCCTCAAAATCGTGGCTCAATCTTAAATCTTTTCCCCCTCGACCAATAAGCGCTTCAAATTTCGCAGCGAGAAAATATTCAACGGAAAATACATAAATGAATGATCCATCCGGTAAAGTTTTTGCAATTTTACGATCAACACCTGGTTTGTACCATTTATTTCCAAAACCTAAAATAACTGAATTAATTGGCATAATATCGACAAGGATACCATCATATATCCACCTACAAATAGGCGCACCTTGGGTCATATCATTTGCAAACATTCTTTTACGCAAATCTTCTTCCAATTCGTAATAGGCCTTACGGGTACCTAGTTCCACTACACAATCAACATCTATCGTTGGCCTGATGTCTGATGCAGCTGGATCATCCGCATAAAGTTCAGTCACGGCACCACCGACAAATACCATATCATCTCTCAAATCGCCCAAACCAAAAGCAACTTGTTGAAGCATTTCAATATTATTACTTCTTTTCAGCATTTAGTCTTTTATCCAATTCAAGAATGGCCGCTTCTACTTCCCGGACTCGTCCAATTCTTAATGTATCTACTATTACCAAATATTCATACAAGTCCGGTTGTGATGTAACAATCTGTGGAACGGTTACATACAAAGGTGAAACGGAATTTCCTCGTCTCGTACCTTTGGAATTTGCCCAGACCAAGATGTCACTGCCTTCCGTTATGTGTGCGTTTATAGGTGAAGCCGAATGTGCTGTTGCCAAGCCTCTTACCGGTGCACCTATATGAGCCGGGTAAACATATTTCAAGCCATAAATCAAAAACTCTCTTAAACTTAGTTTATTCACTTTCCTTTTATTTTGACTAATCAATCCGGAAATGCGGCACCTCTCCAAAGCTCCAGAAACTTCACTAATACTTATTTTCAAAGCTTCAGCAATATCAGACATTATCCATTTATCCGTTGAGAAAGTCAAAATTTTCAACAAGATAACCACATCTTGTGGACGTAAACCATTATGCTTTTCCATATATAACCATATTTCACATTTCATGAAATGCAAATATACATACTTTATTATCACATATACAAATATTTAACCATGCAGTTTATATTTGAATTATGCATGAAGAATCAAAATAGTTATGCTCACTGGCTAAAACATAACCAAGTTGATTACTGATTAATTTCGTTTGCCCAACAACCACTTCACCAAGATTTCTATGTGAATGTCCATAAATCCAATAATCAATATCACTAGTATCGATTAAATCAGCTAATTCCGAAACAAATGCTCCATTTAAAATACTCCCTTTAAACTCATTAGACATACATTTGAGAGTTGGAACATGATGAGAAATAACTATCCGTTTACCTATCTTTTTTGTTGACAAGGCTCTTTTCAGAAAATCACAACACTGGTTGTGTAATTCATTAAAACCAGTAGCAGTCAAATGCTTTTGGTTAAAACGAATGTATCTAAAATCAGAAATATTTCTTTCAATGCTTCGGGCAGCATCGGGACTAATTTCTGACCAAAGTGTTGTCAGAATAAATTCGACATCTCCAATCAATACTGATTTATTGTAGTATATATCAACATTTGACCGAATAGGGAGCACCAAACCATCAGTCATGTATTTCAAATCATAACCGGAATAAAACTCATGATTACCAGGGATGACCAAAACTTTTTCAAAATGGTCAGAGGCCCATTCCCAAAATGGATGGGTTGAATATGTTTCGTGATTTAAATATCCAATATCACCGGGCAATACCAAAATGTCACCAATGGGATGTATTGGATTGGTTTTTAGAAAGCGGGAATTTTCAGGGAATTCGAGATGAAGGTCGGAGGCGAATTGGATTTTCATTTGTTAGTTTGTTATCGAATAAGATGTTTATGTTCAAGTAAAAAGTAATTAATTTGTTAGTCCATGTATTTTTAAAGCATTAATTCATACAAAAGCTAATTTTAAAAAAACAAACTTTTCAGCAAATAAATAATTCATCCACTTATTTACAAAAAAGACTCACCTCCATTCATATCTATACCTTTTTCAAAGGAGTAAAAGCCAGAATCAATCTTAAAAAGAGAAAAGAAGTTCCGTTCACTACCCTGGAGTGGCCTAGTTTGATTTTTCTTTATACGTATTTGTACAATTTGCCCAGACATCCTTTTTATTTGATTCTTAATTTTTTTCTTTTTAATTTTCAAAAGAGAAAGATCAACAGAAGTTTTCATTAATACAATTAATTCATCTTGCAATTTTAACAGTAGTTCAAACATATTATCTTGATCATCTTTTGGTACAAAATATTGAACTTCTTCTCCAAATAACTGTTTGTCAATTAATTGAAATTTTCCGATTTTATTAAATTGACACTCCTGAATATCTTTGAAAAAATCAAATTCAATATTTGGACTATTTTGCGAATGCATTGCAAAGTTAAGTTCAGATTGAATACGATTGAAAAACTCTCGTTGCACAGTGAGCAATTCTTTTTCCTGATAATGGTTTTTTATAAAGGATTCTTTAGTGAACCTCAATATTTCCTTGTCTCTACCTTGATAAATAATATCGGATCGGATTTTACCCTTATTCCTTAATTTGAATAGCTTCACGCTTCCTAAAGAATCAAGCTTACCATTGCGGTTACAGCGACCTGCTGACTGAACGATACTTGAAACTATTGAAAAATCTCTATATAAAATGGGAAAGTCAATATCAACGCCAGCTTCTATAAGTTGAGTTGAAACAACGATAATCTTTTCTTTATTGTTTAACCGTTCTTTTGCTATTGCTATTTTTTGTTTTCTATGTTCTGGAGTAAAATGAGTATTCAGCAATAATATTTCATCAGAATCCAATTGATCATAAAGCAGTTTAAACAATTCTTTTGTATCATCAATTGTATTCAATATAACCAAAACCGATTGGTTTTCAGAAAGAATTTGTTCTTTCAGTGCTTCTAGTTCTATAGGCTCTTTATAAAATTCAATATGATAACGATTAAATAAATCATTTTCAAAATAGGATAAAGGCAATAATGAATTGGGATTTTTGTAATCAGAGAAAAAGTTTCTCGCCATGGTATTATTTTCCGGCAAATTAAAATTGGGTTGAGTTGCCGTTGAAATAATCGCATAACTGTCAAATTTTTCGCAAAATTTACTCAGATAAGCCACAAAGAAACCATATAATCTAGGCGGTAATGCCTGGATTTCGTCTAAAAGAAAGATGCATCTTGAGAAATTTGGTAATTTCAACAACTCAGCATTTCGGTTGCCTAAGATTGTTTCAAAAAAACGCACGAAAGTGGTTATAACAAAAGGATAAGCAAAAGTATTTTCTTGGAACTCTAATAGATTAACCTCTACAATCATTTCTTCTGTAGGGTTGTTTTCCAATTCTTTTTGTATTTCTTCAAACCGATTATTTTCCGACTTTGAATCTATACGCTGAATTAAAGACTCACTTCCTTTGAATATTTTCAAAACTTCAGCTTCAACTTGTTCTGTTATAGACAAAAATGGCAGTCCATAAATAATTCTCTTCGCTCCTTTTTCTTTAATTATTTCAGATGCCAATGAAAGCATCATTAAAGTTTTACCAGATCCCGTAGGAGCCGTTAACTCATAAACCCGTTCATCTTTCTTTAAACCTTTTTGAATATTCTGAACGGCATGATTTCGAATAGTTGTTCTTAGACGATTTAAAGCTGAATCTTGATTCAATTTATTCAGATATGAATCAAGTTGATTACTCATGTTTTTGGAAAATATAGCAACATCATTCAATTGCTGGTCAATAAAATTGTCAAATTTGGCGGCATCTGATTTATCACCTTGAATAACACTGGCAAATGAAAACTGATATTCAAGAAAAAAGTCTAATGGTGCATTATTTTCTTCCACTCTAAATTTAAACCTTTCCGAATAACCTTGTTGCACCTTCGGCATAGATAGGACATGATGGAAGTCTGTTATTTTTATAAAGTGATTTACAAAATCATAAATGGGTAGATTAGTTTCATGGTTTATAAACTTGTATAACGTTACATTTTCATCTTTTGATAAGATGCTTGCAAAGGCTTCATCATCTCTACATTCTGGTGAAAAATCAGGCAGATTGCCATGATGCTTTGCAATCAAAACAGTTAGAGCTATCATGTCATTTTGTGTCAATATCTCAATATTTAAATAGTGCCTTAACGCTTCTAAATTTTGCTTCAAAGAACAAAACGCGCAAAAAAAAGAATAAGCAGACAAATAAGAGTGATTGGCATATCCTTGAAAATTTTTATATAGATTCAGTTTGTCCTGAAAATTTGGATTAATCTTTCCTAAATCATGAAAAATAGCTACCAACTCCGCAAAGCGGGAGTTGGTAAGCTTTCTAGTATTGTCAATTACGCCCTGAACATGAGTTAATAATAATTTATCAGGATGTGATTTGAGTACGCTTATATCAGGCACCATTTTTCTATTTTGTTTGCTGATAGATATTCATAATATTCTCCTTTAACTACAATTGAATGAGGACAATCAGGAAAAATTACGTTCTTATAATATTCGGGTAAATTCCAAAAATCATCATTTTGGAATGTCGGCATTCTGTCGAACCCAATCCGAAAACCACTTGTTATATTTTGAGGAATATGAATTCCGGAAAGCACAAAACCACTGGTTTCAAATACTCCATCTTTGATTTCTGAGAACTCTCCTTCTGATTTAAGCTCCAATTCAGCTGGGCAATTATGCCATCCTAATACAGGAGTATACACAGCTTCTTCAAGTTTAATCGCATTCTTGAAATTCTCAAATAGAGCATTTGACCTCACGTTCTTCAATAAAATTGAGACCAAAAAACTTGGGTCTTTCAAAAACTCGAAATATTTGGGAGTTCCAGACGCTGTAGGATTTATTGCTGTCCGGCTGGTAAAACCCCAAGATACTTTCTTTACTGATTTAAGTAATTGAACTCCATATAGTAAATCTTCCGAAAGCTCCGGATATTTACTTTTCATTTCTTCACGTTCAATTCCCAGAACTGCCCCAATAAGTCCTATCAAGGCCGTTTTGGTAATAAAGTCGTGAGATAACGGATTATTATTTGTTTCCGGTTTCTTGAAATGCCCCCAATTACCTTTTATGATAATTTGGATTCCTTTCATAATATCATTTCTACAAATTTATCCTTACCTTTCAATATATCTTTGATAGCATCAATTTCCGTGTAAAACTTTATTTCTAAAACTTTGTCTGATGCTGCAGATTGAATTAGGCTTGTAAAATCTAATTCGTAATCATCCATACTTCGAAGTTGTTCGCCTTTTTTATTATCTTTCGGTTTTAATTTAATCAAACGATCAACACCATATATCTTTTTATTTTCTTTGGCATAGACGATTTCAAGCAATAGTACTGAATTCTGGCCGACTTTGCTTCTGGAATGAGAGCTTCCATCACCGCTTGTGCCATACCAAAGACCTTCATACATATTTTTTAAATCGCCTTCAGTCATTCCCGTTTTTTCTGCAACCTTGGGATTTATCCATCCGTGTATTTGTATTAATGAGTATGGTACTAAGGTTGTTGTTCCAATAGAACCTTGAGTATTCTCAGCTTTCGATGTAAAATGAGTTGTATTTTGATGCATCCTTAAATTTACTTCATTTAAAGAAGGATTAAGAAGTGCAAATTGTACAGGGCCTGTGAATTGTGTATGGCCATTAATCATTGGCTGATTATTTACTTTGATACTTTTAGCATCATCACCTAAAGTAGATATTCCTCCAAAAAGACGAACATCTATTTGTTCTTTTAAAAGTTCTGAAATGTCTATTGTTTTTTTAGGATTCCTATTTTCTGCAATCCATTTTAAAACATTTTTAGAATCTGTTTTTCCCGCTCCTGTCTTTTCACTTACATAAATAGGTAAATCTTTAATGTCCTCCATGTATGTTCGAACATATCTTTTCATACGGACATCGCTAACTAATATTTTTTTTGTTTCTTCATCATAGCGTTGTTCTCCAGTAAAAGGGTCTCCATTCGGAATATTATACGACGTTTCGTATAAAAATAAAATTTCTGATTTCTGTACTGTTTCCATCTTATTAATTGTTTAAAGTTTTAAATATTCTGTGTAATATCTTCAATTGGTTGAATTTGTATTGTCTCAGTTTGTATCGCTTCTTTTTTAGAAATAGGTTTAAAGTAGCTTTCCATAAATCCAAAGGCGCATTCTTCCTTATCATAACTACCTTTGAATTCTTTTACTATTTGTGCAAGATCATACGAAGTTTGATAAGTGAATTTTGTTTTATCGTGCATAATAAGTTTTTGTTCAATTTCATTTTTAAGTTTAATGAAATCAGAAAGATTTCCAATACGGCGGGTAAGATTACCTACGTAGTTTTTCTCAAAAGAGTTTATCTCTTGACTAAGATTTCTGGCAAGTGATCCAAGCATTAGACCAATTTGATAGCTTTCAGATGATGTGATTTCCATAAATTTATCATTTTTAGAGTTTTGTATTTTTAAGAGGAATTTGAAGTGATATTTTAAGTCTAAATAATTAAACCAAATAACTTTCTTATCAAGATTTCGAGCAAAGTATTCCGAATCTTGAATAAAAGATGGGAGCAAATTTTCATCTCTGAAATAATTATTTGTATAAATTGACGGCAAGCATTTTAATAAATGAGACTCGTATCGTGCATTTGTTTTATAATTAACTTTCCCATTGGTATCAACAAAAACATCTCCTAAGATATTTCTAAATGAGTGCTCAACTTTTAAATTATTGAATTCAATATCAGAGCCAAGTAACTTTTTCTTTTCTTGATTAATTTCATTGGAAATTCTTTCAATGCGCTCTTTAATTGAACGAAGTTTACTTCTTTCAATTCCTGAGATTTCTATTAAATCGTTTTTGGTATTACCACTACTATCCGAAAAAATAAAATCAAATCGATTAAACTTATCAGTTCCTTCATTCTGAAAAATCGAAAATATAGGTTCATGAACTAATCTTGTTTCATCTTTTTTATCAAAAAAGAAAGTGTCATAATCCTCCACACTTATTTGTTGGTCTTCAATTGCAACTGGTAAAACAAATAAATCAATGTCAGTATTGTACAATCTTCTTTGGGGCTTATTAAGGATACTTCCGGTATAAAGAAAATCTTCAAATTCTTCGGTATTTTTGAAGGAAAATGATTTAAAACTCTTTTCTGTTTCAAAGTTTGGAAACTGAATATCATTCTTATCATTTCCTGAGCATAGTGTTCTATAAATACTTTTACTTGGTACCAACCCTTCTGTAGTTAGATTTGTAATTTCGGAGTTTAGTTTATCTTTGATAAGTTTAAATGAATCATCAAAATGGTGCCAGCTTAGTATGTTATCATCGATAGAAAATTCAAAGTGAATAAAAACATTAAAGTCAGCATATTGCTGAATTATATTTCTCGTTTCATTTGAAAATGATTCGACAGTTTCGTTATTAGCCAGTAATCGTTTTATAATAGTTTTGTTTTTATAAAGTATTACATTTAAGTATTTTTCTTTAATAATTTCACTATCTTCTAAATATGAATTTAAATTTTGTTTATCATTCGATAATATGAATTCAATGGCTGGTGCATATAACAATATAAGGCTGAATTTTTTGAGATTACATTCAAACTCTTTATGAAAAAGGAACAATTCGATTTTATTTTCAATTTCCTTAAGTTTTTGATATACAGGGATTATTTCAGAGGAATATCTCTCTAATTTCTTTGGTAACTCAACGGGCTTATCGTTTTTATATCCATATAATATGGATTTTAAAAACATCAGTTTTTCTTTTTCGTCCTTTTTCTTTTCTGTCATTGAAGAAATCATATTTATTAAATAATCACTTTCAATTTCTTCAAATGTGTTATTTCCATTTACAAACGCATTCCCTTGACCTTTTTCAAAAGTAAAGTTTCCAAAATCTTTAATCCCTTTTATTTTTCCTGCTTTATCTATTTCACTTTTTCTTGTATAGCAGATATCTCCAAAAATATATTTTTTTGGACTAGAGTCATTGTCTGAAGTTGTATATTTCAAATAATATAATTTATCACGTTCATTTTCAGGTGTAATTTTCATACCATTCCAATTAAATGTAAAATCAGAATTTACTGGAATTGTAATGCAAATTGGCCACTCGCCAGTCTTAATATCTTTTGGGCAAGGCTCTACATATTTGAAATATTTTAGGCTATTCTCTGAACTGCGGAGAACTTTGCCTATTTTAAGCACAGTGTCTAAACTCATAATTAAATTTTTTTATCATCTGTAAAATATATCAATAACTTAAGGTATGTTTTCCACCATCCCAAACCCCATACTCCCCTTCTCACCCACTCCCGTTTCATAAACCAACTTCATCAGCTCAATCGGTAACCTCAAACTAAACCGCACCATATATCCAACAATATACGTCTGTTGCAACGTTCCGGCTTTAATCGTAATCTTCTTTCGTTTCACCGGAGTCAGCAATTTAAATCCCGACTCAAAATCTTCCTCAAATGGCTTACCATAATAAGCCAAATATTTGGCTCGCAAAGTCTCTGAAAGTAACTGTGCCGCATTGGGTTCTTCAGGACTTAGATAAGTCACATGCCCATTATCAAGACGTCCTGAAATAACCATTGGTGAAATAGTCTGAAAAATCATGGTTTCTTTAAAATCCGGTAGAGCAACTACTGCTAAACTTTGGATACTGCAATGCACTTTACTGATTCTGTCCCCTAAATCAAAAAACTGAGAAGAGAAAACTCCTCTAATGAATTCTTCAGTAGTACGTTCAGGCAAGAATGAAATATAAAAGCAGGCCTGCTCAGACTGTAAAACCATGCGATCACCCTCCATGCGAAGTTTGGGAATCTGCAAATGTGAAAATGTAAACATTCGGAATTGCTTCTTATCATTGGTATAGCCATTTTGGTGAAGCCATTCAGTATATTCTTTATCTCCTTTAGCCAAAGTATGATAAATCCATGCAGAAAGCTCATATTGATAATTTGCAGGCAATTTATTCCCGAAGGCATTAAAATCAAAATTGATCGAAATTTTAAAACGCATAATAAAAGTTTATAATATTGCTATGTTCCATTTTGGAACATACTGAATCAACAACCAAATTAAAACAAATTAAATATTAAATTGTGACAAAAAACGTCACATTATATCTTTTTAGTAATTTCTTTTAAATATTTCTTAAAACTTTCAGGACCAACCACTTTAACCTCACTTGGTAAGCCCAACATAAAACGACCGACACCATGAAAATCAGCTACTGGAATAGTTAATGTAAAACGCAGGTTTTGCTTTATAGCTGTTTTCAGACTGTTTGAAGGAGAAATATCAACAGCCTTCAAACAAGGTGCAGCCAAAGGAAACTCTTCACTCAATAAATTTGCAGCCTTCAGCGTTAACTCAGCCTCAACAACTGCCAGTACTTCCGGAGCCGACATTCTAAAAGCATCCACAAAGTAAATTTTATGCATTGCCTCAAAAGCCCAACAAAAATCCAAAATTACAGCTTCTTCAATTCGACAAATTTTAAATTGCTTGCAAACCTTATCATTCAAATCAAAACACCAAACAGCAGAATATTCAGGCAAAAATTCAAAAGGTTCGACAATACGATCGGCAATAGTTTCGCTATGTGAAGAACGATAAGCGCAGAGTTTAACTTGTTTTTTACCACGAATGGCATCGTTCAAAATTCGAATGGTTTCTATTTCGGGTTTATGAGAAAGTTGCGACAAAGCACGAAAATCATACAAAACATTCAGCTTTCTTACCAAGCGTTCATTGACGGGAGATACACCATTAACCATATCCAAAGTCTTATACAACAGATAAGCTTCTTCATCGCTGAAATGGAGCAATGCATTCACTACTTTCGCATTATTATTACACAATTGAAGGGCATACGTTCCTCCTCGCTTATCCAACACAAAACCTGCAAATTCTAAGGAGAGGAAATCACGGTAAACAGAACGTTTAGAAAGGGAAAATCGGCTAGCAAGCTCGGAAACGGTGTACCTCGTGCCGCTTGAAAGCATCACCAACATCCGTAGTATAGTTTCCGTTTTGGGTTGTTCCATGATTAAAATAAAGTAAAAATAAACGATGACTATTTTGAATCATCTAATGTATTCTTTATTTTTCATTGAAACTAAATTAAACCATAATATCAATAAAATGTTTTAATAAAAAACTTTTATTCCAGATTAAAAAACTTGACAGGAAAAACCGAGCCCACCTTAAAAGTTGCGCGAAAAATCAGTAAAAATTTAAATATTCAAGCCGATAATGTTTTAGGAGTTTGAAAATCTACGCCTTTGGCAAGTCAAAACTAAAAGTCGTTCCCTTTCCATACTCACTGGTCACCATGATGTGACCATTCATCTTTTCAATAAAATTTTTGCACAGAAGCAGCCCCAGACCAGTGCCTTCTTCGTTGGCTGTGCCTTTGGTGCTGCAGCTAGTATCAAGACGAAACAGCTTGGTGAGATTTTCAGGTTTGATTCCGACACCATTGTCTTCAATATGAACGGTAACTGAATAATCCGACTCTTCTCCAGAAATACGAATGACTCCGTTTTCATTCGTAAATTTGACAGCATTATTCAATAAATTGCGCATCACTGTATTGAGTAAATAAGTATCTGCCATCACCAGATAATCATGCTTGCAATCACACTCTATTGCAATATTCTTTTGTTGTGCCAATGGTAATATGGTAGATTGGGATTCCTCCACAATGGCAGCCAATGATAATGGTTCAATTTTAACGCTGATTGAATTGGACTGTGACCTGGCCCATTCCAAAAGGTCTATCAGTAGTTTGTATCCCTGATTTGAAAATTCTTTGAGCAGCTTGGCGTATTCTTCCAAATCTTCGTATTTTTTTTCCTGAATATTTGACAAGACTAAATCACTCAAAGTCAGTAATCCTGTAAACGGATTCTTCAGGTCGTGCGCGATGATTGAAAAGAACTTATCTTTCATGGCATTCAAATCTTTCAACTCATTGGCATAGACCACATTTAAATCACCAATCCGTTGTTTTTCCTTCAGCGATTCTATCATTGTATTGATCGCAGTGGAAAAATCCCCTGAAAAAGAAACCTTTTGTTCGTAATCACCTTGAGAAATCTGTTGAATCTGCCAGGTTAAATGAAGTAAATCAGATTGAAGTTGTTTGTATGGATTGGCAAAACTATTTCTGGATGGAGGGGTTACTTTTAATTTTCCTTTTGCTATATCCAACACGAAATCATAATTTTCATTAAACTGGCTGCAAAGACTTTTAATTTCATCTTTCAAGTCGTTCAATTCAGAAGATTCAGAATCTGGTATTTTTTCAAAATCAAAAACAACTTTCTGACCATCTTTCAGTTGTCGAATAACAACAGAAAGGTCTGTTAAAATCTTTTTTTTATTGGAATCCATAAATGACATCTATTTTGTGCGAATACTAAAGCGACAAGTTCTGTCACCCGTTGACCAACAATCAATTTCTTTTACAAAAAAGTCTTTGCCGGAATAATTTTCAAAAATTCCTTCCAAAAAACCTTCATCGTATTCACAAACAGTGAAACCGGTAACCGGCAATCCTGAACAATCAAGATCTTCGGACATGGTGACAATCAGACTCATTGTTTTAGAATCTAATTCTTCAACTTTTAATATTCCGATTGAAAGCTCCAAAAGCTTTTTATGAATTTGAGCGACAAACATATTAAGAGGTAAAGAAATATCAAGATAATGTTTGCAAAATTCAACGCCTGAAAGTCTTCCTGCCTCGATTAAAATCCGAGTGGTTTCTTCCTGACCAAAATTTCGATTTAAAACCTCCTTCATGGTATATTGCATCAACCTGTAGGCCTCAACAGTAGTGGTCATCCCTAAATTTGGACGTCCTACTGACACATCGCCTAATTTATCCCAGGAAAAATCATAATCTATCATATTTTGTTCAATTTATTTAGTGTCTAATTGTCCGAAGACCTTCTGCAAAAGAGTGGTGACACGAGCAGAAGGATTTTCACGGATATTTTTTTCTTCATTGCCAATTTTCAGAAAAAGGCCATTTAGTGTTTGCTGAGTAACATAGGCACTCAGGTTGGTATTGACGGGTTTCAGGCTGGCTGCTTTGCCAATCATAGAATTAGCAACTTTATTGTATGCTGATTTCAACGTATTCCAGGATTCAGTGGTGGAAATAGTTCCGACCAAATCTTTACCAAGAGAGGATTCAACCTTAGGTTGAAAAGCGGTAGTCAGTTTGCTGAATGTTGTTTTGCGTAAATAATTGGTGGCAGCGGTGTCCGGACCGAAAAGAATGCCGGTGGCATCGGTGAATGACATATTTTTGATGGCACTCACAAAAATGGGGGTAGCTTCACCTGCTGCATCTTCTGCCGCGCGGTTTAGACGCAGAACAACATCGTTTAACATCGTTTGTCCGCCAGGCACCAGTTTAATATGATCAACAATAACTGATGCTTCTTTTGGTAAAAAAATCTTTAAGGCGGCATCCGAATAAAAACCGTTTTCCTGACTCAGATTTTTCACCCCTTTTGCAATGCCTACTGACAGGGCTTCTTTCAATCCTGCGGTATTGCTATAGGTTGTCACATTGCCAGCCAATGACCCCAATTGGGTACCACCAACCTGAGTGGCAATTTGTTGAAGGGTTTCACAGGAGCATAAAATTGTTCCGATAAACAGGTATGCTAAGATTCTTTTATTCATATTTTAATACCTTTTAATTCAAGGACCAGCAGTAGCGAATGCGACGTAAAGTTATTATATTTTGGCAAACTTCATTCATAATTTTTCAAGTTCAAAAGTACTATCTTTGCATACGGTTTTCTATACTGAAAAAATGAAAAAACAAAAGTCGATTGGACACATAGTTATGCTGATTGTGAATATTTTCTTTGGTATTAATATGTCCATTTCCAAAGATCTTTTAGGTGGAGTTCTTAGTCCAATGGGGCTGAATGCCATGCGGTTTCTGTTCGGAACAGTCATTTTCTGGCTGTGTTCCACTTTTATTTCGGAAAAGGTCTCAAAAAAAGATTTGGGTATTCTTTTTCTGGGTTCCATCCTGGGGCTTTTGTGCAATCAAATATTATTTATTCAAGGTTTGTCCAAGACTTCGCCTATTGATGCATCCATTATTAGCACGTCTTTGCCTATTGTTACAATGATCTTTGCCGCATTTATCATCAGAGAGCCCATTACCTGGGTGAAAGCACTGGGAGTTATAATAGGGGCGAGCGGCGCAGTTTTTCTGGTTTATTCGGCTGAACAAGAAGTGACAGGAACCAGTAGTCTGGTTGGTGATTTGCTTTGCTTTGGAAGCAGCATTTCCTTTTCTCTCTTTCTGGTTGTTACAAAGGGTGTTTCCCAAAAATACAATCCAATTACAACGATGAAATGGATGTTTCTATTTGCGACACTGCTGTTTTTACCGTTTGGATTTACCAACATTTCATCTGTTCATTTTTCAGAATTAAGCCAAAGAAACTGGTTTTCACTTTCCTTTGTTTTAGTCTGTGCCACTTTTATTCCATATCTTTTAATCCCTATTGGTCAAAAGTTTTTACGCCCCACCACTGTTGCGATGTACAATTACATTCAACCTGTTGTGGCTACCTTACTGGCTGTTTATGTGGGGCAGGATAACTTCACCTTTACCAAAGGTATTGCAGCCGCCCTGGTTTTCACCGGCGTCTTCATTGTAACACGCAGCAAATCCAGAGCGGATGTGGAAGCTGAAAAACAGCATTTAGTTTCGGAAAAAGCACCTATTTAAGTTCGAATCTTTCTTTTAAAAGGATATCCGCAGAAGACGCTCCGATCATCAGATCGAAATCTCCGGGCTCTGCTACCCATTCTAGTTTACTGTTGAAAAAGGACAACTTTTCTTTGTTTAGGGTAAAATGGATAATTTTGCTTTCTCCCGGTTCCAATTTTACTTTCTGAAAGTCTTTCAGCTCTTTAACCGGTCTCACAACAGAGCCTACCAAATCACGAATATAGAGTTGAGCCACTTCTTCTCCTGCCCGTTTACCGGTATTGGTCAATGTAAAGGATACATCGATGGTTTGATCAGAGTTCATCGTTTTCGTACTCAGTGTCAGAGCATCGTATTTGAAGGTGGTATAACTTAAGCCAAAACCGAACGGAAATTTGGGACTTTTTTGAAGATCGTTGTAACCGGAGCGGTAATTGTTTACAAACTCGTCGTTATCAGGTGCAGGACGACCTGTGTTTAGGTAATTGTAATAGATTGGTAGCTGGCCTTCTGCTCTCGGAAATGTCAGTGGCAGTTTAGCAGATGGATTGTAATCGCCAAAAACCACATCTGCGATGGCATTTCCGGCTTCACTACCCAACCACCAGGTATAAAGAATGGATGGAACGTTGTCGGCTGTCCAGTTGAAAATCAAGGGTCTGCCTGCATTGATCATGACTATAACGGGTTTTCCTGTTTCGTAAACAGCCTTGATCAGATTTTCCTGAACACCTGGCAGATGGATGTTTGACCGACTTTTGGCTTCGCCGCTCATGTCGCGCTTTTCACCGACGCTCAAAATGACAACATCGGCTTTTTTGGCTGCTTCCAGGGCTTCAGCGAATCCTTCAGTGGAATTACCTTCTACTTCACAGCCTTTGGCGTAGATTAAATGATTTTTGCCGACTCGTTTTTCGAGGCCTTCAAATTGAGAAACTACATCGCTGTTGTCCGGCCATGGAATGTTCCAAAAGCCAAGCATATCTTCTTTTGATTTTGCCAATGGCCCGATTAATGCAATTACTTTGTCGGTGGAAAGAGGTAATAAATTCGTTTTATTTTTAAGCAAAACAATACTTTTTCTGGCCATTTCTCTGGCTTTGACCCGATGTTCCGGATTGTTCAATACCTGTTTTTCCTTTTCCTCGTTGCAAAATCTGAATGGATCATCAAACAAGCCCAGTTCAAACTTTTTGGTCAGGACACGTTTAACGGCATCATCCACCATAGCAACAGGTACTTTTCCGTCTTTGACCAATTGAGCCAGATTCTCTGTATAGCATCTACTTTCCATATCCATATCACTACCGGCTGAAATGGCAATTTTGGCGGCATCGTTTTTATCTTTTGCGAAACCATGTGGTATCATTTCACCGATGGAACCCCAATCGCTGACTACAAAACCTTTAAAACCCCACTGTTCTTTGAGCAGTTCACGTTGGATGTATGAATTTCCGGTAGCCGGAATGCCATTGATATCGTTGAAACTGTTCATAAAAGTAGCAACTCCTGCATCACAAGCAGCTTTAAAAGGCGGTAAATAAACTTCCAGTAAAGTGCGGTTGCTTATATCTACGGAATTGTAATCTCTCCCGCCAATACCGGCACCATAGGCTGCAAAATGTTTGGCACAGGCCATCACAGCGTCGGTATTTCCAAGTTTTTTTCCCTGAAAACCATTCACCCTGGCTTTTGCAATGAGACAACCCAGATAGGTGTCTTCACCGGCTCCTTCCATGATGCGGCCCCATCTGGGATCTCTCGCAATGTCAACCATAGGGGCAAATGTCCAGTGAACACCGGCGGCTGAGGCTTCTACGGCTGCTACTCGTTCCACTTCTTCGATGGCCTGGAGATCCCAGCTTGCAGCTTCTGCCAATGGAATGGGGAACGTGGTTTTGTAACCATGAATAACATCCAGACCAAAGAGTAAAGGGATGTGCAAACGGGATTGCATGGCGAGTTTTTGCATAGCTCTGGTTTTTTCAACTCCATTTACATTGAGGAGTGAACCGACTTTTCCATCCTTGATTTCCTGCATTTTATCTCCTTCAGGAGAAACAGGGCCTGTGGTCCATGAACTGGCGTATTGATTGAGCTGACCCACTTTTTCATCCAGGGTCATTAATTTTAGGACGGAATCCACCCTTTGTTCGATGGTCTTTGACTGTTTGGCAAACGATGTTGGTACGAAGAGTATACTGACCGCGAAGGTTAGTAAGGCCTTTGAATGGAAAATCATATTTTGAGTTTTTATGGAATTTTGCGCCACAAATATATTCAAAATAGGGTACATTTTAACATAAAAATAAAACTCTTACAAAGGAAAGTGTCATTTTAACAACTTACGAAGATAGGCACGACCTTCAGGCCAGTTCTGAAGATTTGACGCTCCATTGATGTGCCCTTTTTCCCCTAAGTTTACAAACCGGCTACCCCAGGCATGAGCAAGCCTTTCAGACTGCTCAATTCCTATGTATTCATCGTTGGTGCTTGCCAGTAGAATGCTTTTAAAGGGTAATTTCTGATGAAGTACTGCCGAAAATCCATTCAAAACCGCTTTCAGTTTTTCATCTTCAATATTTGGAGGTGCCACCAATAAAGCTGCTTTGATTTTTAGTTTTGTTTTTTGTGCCCAAAGCGCCAAAGCGATGCATGCCAGACTGTGTGCCACGACAATAACTTCGCCCGATGATTGGCGAACGTACTTTTCAATCGTATCTGCCCACTCTTCAGCAACAGGATGATACCAATCGTTTTGTTCAATACGAACATAATCCTTGTTTTCCTTTTGCCAGTAAGTTTGCCAGTGATCCTCTCCTGAACTGCGAAATCCCGGAGCTATAAGTATTTGAGTTGCCATACTATTAATTTTTATAGTACAAAAATCGGGACTTTTTGTGATTCCTGTAATCCCATATTTATGGTAAATTTATTTTCCGTATTTTTGTACCGAAATTGATACTTCAAAAAATGGATGAATTAAAAAACCTCGGAGAAAGCACGAATTATACGTTCGAATACAAGCCTGAAATACTGGAAAATTTCAGCAACAAGCATCCGGAACGTGACTATATGGTTAAATTTAATTGTCCGGAGTTTACCAGCCTCTGCCCCATCACCGGACAACCTGATTTTGCCACCATTTACATCAGCTATATGCCCGATGATAAACTGGTAGAAAGCAAAAGTTTGAAGCTTTATTTGTTTAGCTTTCGCAACCACGGTGCCTTTCACGAAGATTGCATCAACATTATTCTAAAGGATTTGGTCGCTTTGATGGATCCGAAATACATTGAAGTCTGGGGAAAATTCCTACCCCGAGGCGGATTAAGCATTGATCCCTATTGTAATTACGGCAAACCGGGCACGAAGTATGTTCAGATGGCTGAATACCGTATGATGAATCATGATTTGTATCCTGAACACGTAGATAATCGCTAGGAAGCATTTTCCGGTCTCCATTTTAGGAAAATTTTTACGAAGAGCGAACTCATAGGGGGTTCCAAACGTTCTCCTACTATACTAAAAAGTAAGAATCATGGGTAAATTAATATTAATTCGTCACGGGGAGTCCGTTTGGAATCAAAAAAACGTATTTACTGGTTGGGTAGACGTTCCACTTTCAGGAAAAGGAATCAATGAAGCAATCAAAGCCGGAGAAAAACTGGCCGATATAGAATTCGACGTAGTTTTTACGTCTGTTCAGGTCAGAGCCATCGAAACAGCGATGATAGCCCTGGCGCAAAACAAGAGTGATAAAACTCCTGCCATCGTACATACCGAAGGGAAAATGACCGAATGGACAGGTGTTTACAGCGATGCCATGCAAAAAAGCATGATTCCGGTGTATCAGGACTGGCATTTGAATGAACGGTACTACGGTGAACTGCAGGGTAAAAACAAAGCTGAAACGGCTGCTGTTTATGGCGATGATCAGGTGAAACTCTGGCGAAGAAGTTACGAAGTCAATCCCCCCAACGGGGAATGCCTCAAAGATACAGCCGAGCGTACGATCCCTTATTTCAACGAAAAAATTCTTGGATTGGTCAGGGAGGGTAAAAATGTGCTGGTTTCAGCGCATGGAAACAGTTTGCGCTCCATTGTGATGTTTATTGAAAGTTTAAGCAAGGAGGAAGTGCTTCAGCTGGAAATTCCGACGGGTTTGCCTTTGCTTTTTGAATATGCAGAGGGAAAATTGGTACGGCAGGATTTTTAGTTTAAAGAAAACAGGAGTATTAATGCATATTTAATGACAATTTCGCCCCCATCACCGGATTTATTTCACCCCGTCCTAAACCGTCCAATTTGAAATCCGGTTTGAAAGTCAGGTTGGTATTTTTATTAAATTTGTAGTTGTAGCTGCTCAGTCCATTCAGTTTATTGATTTCTTTTGCACTTGACACCGCATCAATCATAGACCAAACACTGACAAACAGAGATGTTGCTACACTAAAATAAACAATGGAAGTTGTTCTCGGCTGCTCATGGTAATAGTTGTAATCATTATGAGTATAGGCATACTTTGAAATCATACACGCTGCCACAACATCTATGGTAAGCATAGCAAGACCTTTTCCAGTCTGACCATTATAAACCTGACCCAAACCTGGTACAAAAAAAGACAACCAAAAAGCTGTAGCAGGATTTTTCCTATAATAGTAGTTTCTTTGATTCACCTGATACCTTTGAACAGCCTCTATTTCAGGGGTCTTAACTTTTATATCGAATCGTTCTTTGGTCATTTTTTTTACATCTGAAATAAGGCAGGAGTGAATGTTGCCATCTATTGTTTGAATTTTAAGGGATTCATTTGGAACTTGTTCAATGATAATGCCGTGAATGGTACTGTCATTTTTAAGATAGACAACGTCTTCGTAATTCTGAGATTGAACATAAAAGCTGAAAAGGCAAAACAAGGACAAGAAACAACAGATATTTTTCATGAATATAATTTTAAAGTAACATCTAAATGAATGTAGTACTATTTAAAAGAAATGCAAATATAATAAAAACTTTGCTTACCCTTCCTGCTTTGTAATCACTTTATGCGCCCTGTGACGCTTTACGGTCTTTTTTTGATATTTATTGGAGAGAACACTGATGCTTCCATCCACTTCCATAATGGCCAGATCGACTTCTTTAACCGTAGCAACTCCGTGTTCCCGCACCGCTTCCATCAACTCATCCACACTAATTTTCGCCTTTTTCATGTGTGAATCAATGATTTTTCCCTGATAAATCAACATGATGGCATCGCCCTGCACGACCTTTCCAAATCGGGGAAAGCGATACTGAAGATACTTGAGTACATAATTGACAACAAACAAAGAGGTGGCTGCAACTAAACCTCCTGAGAGTGTAGAATCGGGACCAACCATGGCATTCTGCACAGAGTTACTGATAAGTAAAATGAAAACCAAGTCGACAACCGAAAGTTGTGCCAGTTCTTTTTTACCAAAAAGGCGAATGGCGATGACGATAAAAAGATAAACAGCCAGCGTACTGCCAATGATGCGTACGTAATTGTTGCTAAGGAGTTCCTGCATAGAATAGGATTTTAAAATGGATGGATATTTCCTGTGAGAAGGTCAAATATACACAATAACAACAACGGCATTCCCTTCAAGGTCTGATTTTTCTTTACTACATTTGTGTTATGCGCAAAACGGAGAAAAAAAAGGAACCAAACATACAGTTTTTTACAGCTGACACGGCCACAGATCTGGCATTGCCATTGGTGGACAGTGGCATTTCGGCAGGCTTTCCCAGCCCGGCTCAGGATTACATTGATCTAAGTCTGGACCTCAACAAAGAATTGATTTCAAACCCCTCGAGTACTTTTTTCGGGCGTGTACGTGGCGAGTCTATGAAAGATGCAGGCATTCAGGACGGTGATATTCTGGTTATCGACAAATCGCTGGAACCGCAGGATGGCGATACGGCTGTGTGCTTTATCGACGGAGAATTCACCCTGAAATACATTCGGATTGAAAAAGACGCCATTTTTCTGGTACCGGCAAACCCGGAATTTCAACCCATCAAAGTGACCGAAGAAAACAATTTTTGCATCTGGGGCGTTGTAACATACTCCATCAAAAATCACAAACACCGTCACCATTAATTTTTACCGCCATGTGTTTTATGTCCAGACTTACACTGTCGGCAGCCGAACTTAAAAAAAGGTTTCAGGCTGAGCTTGATTCCGATGAAAAATACCTTCCGTCGGAAGAAATCAATGGCTTTTCGTTTCCGAAAACACCAGTCATTGCCAACAACGAACCAGCAAAAATACAACTGTTCAACTGGGGTCTGCTCCCATCCTGGGCCAAAGACGACACTTTTCGCAAAAACACACTTAATGCGCGTCTGGAAACCATACAGGAAAAGCCCTCGTTCAAACCGTACGTTCAAAATCGCTGCCTCATTCTGGCCGATGGTTTTTACGAATGGCAGTGGCTTGACCCTCAAGGGAAAAAGAAACTAAAATACCTCATCACAGTGGAAGATGAGGAGGCTTTTGCTTTTGCAGGACTATGGAATAAATGGATCAACCCCCAGAATGGCCTCATCCTGAACACGTATACCATCATCACAAAGCCAGCAAATGCACTTATGGCTGAAATCCACAACAGCAAGCAGCGGATGCCTTTCATTCTTCACCGGAAAGATGAAAACAGCTGGCTGGCTGGAAAAGAGGTGGAATTTGCAGAGGTACCTTTGGTTGCCAAGGCTTTGGGCAACAAACCAAACACCCTCTTTTAAATGTACGGTCTGGTCGATTGCAACAACTTCTACGCTTCCTGTGAGCGGGTATTCAAGCCCGACCTGAACGGCGTTCCCATCGTGGTACTCTCCAACAACGACGGATGCGTCATTGCGCGTTCCAACGAAGCCAAAACGCTGGGTATACCAATGGGGGAACCTGCCTTTAAGATGAAAGAACTCATCGAAACCAATCAGGTAGCCGTTTTCTCCTCCAACTATGCCTTGTATGGGGATATGTCCAACCGGGTGATGAAAACGCTGGCAACTTTTGTTCCGACCATAGAAATTTACTCCATCGATGAAGCTTTTCTTAATCTAAAAGGGTTTGAGCACATCGACCTAAATGTCTTTGGACGAAAAATAGTCAGAACCACCTCCAAAAATACAGGCATTCCGGTGAGCATGGGCATTGCCCCAACAAAAACGCTGGCTAAAGTAGCCAATAAATTCGCTAAAAAATACAAAGGGTACAAGGGTGTTTGTGTCATTGACACCGAGGAAAAACGCATCAAAGCTTTGCAGAAATTTGATATCGGCGATGTTTGGGGAGTAGGTAGAAAACATCTCAAAACCATGAATTACAATGGAATATACACAGCCTACGATTTCACACAGCGTTCAAAATCCTGGGTTCGAAGGAACTTCACCGTAGTAGGCGAACGCATGTGGAACGAACTACAGGGCATTCCATGCATTGAAATGGATTCAACACCCTCTGCCAAAAAACAGATTTGCACCTCCCGCAGTTTTGGCTCCAGACTCACAGCATTTGAGGACATACTTGAAGCTGTATCCAATCATGCAGCCTCCTGCGCAGCCAAACTCAGACGCCAAAAATCCTGTGCAGCCGGTTTGATGGTTTTCATCATGACCAACCCTTTTTCTGAACGCGATGCCCAATACGTCAACAGCAAACACCTTTCCATTTCCATTCCAACAAACAGTACGGCAGAAATCATTCAGTATGCCAAAATGCTTTTACAGGATATTTACAGGCCTGGTTTTTCGTACAAAAAAGCAGGAGTTATCATTACTGAAATCATCTCAGACTCTCCCCTTCAGGGCGATTTATTCGACACAGTAGACAGGGAAAAACACAAGAAACTGTTGAAAGCAATCGACAGCCTCAACGATGGTCTGGGATCCAACAAGGTCCGGATAGCTTCTCAAGGCTATGGCAAAAAATGGAAACTGAAAAACGAAAAGCTTTCTCCCAGATACACCACCAATCTGTCAGAAATCATTGAAGTAAAAGCGAAAGACTAGTATTCAAGCTATTCCTTTGAAATAAGCAACTTCACCAGTTTTGGAAGCCCGGTTACCGAGTTCTCCTTTATTTGACATACCTTATTTTGGATGCCAGCAATATTGGGTTCTCCTGGGTCGACCAGATAAATGGGCACTTCCGGTTTGGCGTAATGTGCCAGCGAAGCTGCCGGATAAACACCCAGCGAAGTACCGACAATAATTAGTATATCTGCTTCTGAAACGATTTCTGCTGCCTGATCAAACATGGGCACCGCTTCTCCGAAAAAGACCACAAAGGGACGCATAAGCGAACCATCGGGATGCAGAGTATCCAGTTTCTGCTCCCAGCCTTCCAATGGAACGGTATCCAAATCATTATTGCTGCTCCTGAGCTTTCGCAATTCACCGTGCAAATGAGTGATGCGACTGCTTCCAGCACGTTCATGCAGATCGTCAATATTCTGGGTGACAATTTGCACCTCGAAATACTCCTCCAGCTCAACAAGAGCAAGGTGCCCTGCATTGGGCTCCTTGCTTAGCATTTCCTTGCGGCGTTCGTTGTAAAACTGAATGACATTGGGACGATTGTTTTTTAAAGCTTCCGGTGTGCAGACATCTTCAATGCGATGTTTAGCCCAGAGTCCATCACCACCCCTGAAGGTGGAAATTCCGCTGTCGGCACTCACGCCGGCTCCTGTAAAAACAACTACTTTCTTTTTGAACATGATTTTCACTCAATCTTTAGTTCTTTCTTTTCTATGATTTCTCTGGAAGATACGCCGAGCATAACTTCGTAAGTTCCACTTTTAGTCACGAACGCTTTTTGATTGACATCGTAATAGGCAAAAGCATCCTTGGGTAGTTTCATCTTTACAACAACTGATTCACCGGCTTTCAGAAACACTTTTTTGAAGGCTTTCAGTTCCTTTTCGGGATTTTCCACGAATTCATTGCCTTTGTTTACATACAGTTGCACCACTTGAGCACCGTCTTTTTTACCGGTATTGGTGAGTTTGCAGGAAACCTCTATTTCCTCATTGGCTTTTGAAACGTTTGGAACAGTGAAGTTTGACAGTTTGAAGGTTGTATATGAAAGGCCAAATCCAAAGGGATATTGTACATCGCGTTTCAACTTGTCGTAGCCGCGATAACCTACAAAAAGACCTTCTGTGTAGTTCACATGTTTGTCTCCATCGGGATCCAGATAGCTGTTGAAACATGGATTGTCCGATCCTTTCTTTTCAAAAGTTGCCGGAAGTTTACCGGAAGGATTTACTTCGCCGAAAAGGTTCTGAGCAATGGCTGTACCAGCTTCCTGACCTCCGTACCATGCCCACAGCAGACCTTTCAGACGTGGTTCCCATCCCTGCATTTCAATATTACCGCCTGCATTGACTACACCGATAACGGGTTTATTGGATTTCAAAACAGCATCCAGCATGGTCGATTCAGAACCAGGCAATTCAAACGTTCTGTCACGGCCTTCGCCTTCTCGTTCGCCATTGAATCCGAAACAGGCCACTACAAGGTCTGATTTATTCAATGCATCGATAAATGGCTGAACTGTTGCATTTTTTTGTTCCCAGGTGAAATCGACCGAAGCTCCACCACCAATCTGATAATACTCCATTCTAACCTTGTAATTAACGCCTGCTTCCAACGTTTTGGAAAATCGGGCATTTCGATAGGCTCCTTCTTTCCAGTCATCCACCACCAGTTTATCATCGATGTACAAACGAAAACCATCGTCGCCTCCTACTGAAAAATCGTATTCAGCCTTTTCTTTGGAACAAATCACCCCTGTCCATCGAACAGAATAATTTTCTTTTCCAAGACCTTCCAGACCGGTGCCATCGTTCCAGGTAAATTTAATTTTAGGATCTATGCGCTCTACCTTTGGGCTGCCTTTCAGCTCCATATTGTCAAAATACTGAGCATGAAATCCTTTTGTTTTTGCATCGGATTCTGTAAAAGCGATGGACGGTAAAAAATCAAGTCTGTCCACGTAGGTCACTTTAATCTGATGTTTTGCTGCTTCAGCCTGTATTCCTTCCAACGCGCTCACAGAATGAAAAGGGTGAACCCTTCCACTTCCGTCTCCGCAGACATAACCCAGGGCGTTTGACCCTACAACGGCAATGCTTTTGATTTTCCGGGTATCGAGGGGTAAAATATTATTCTCATTTTTAAGCAGGACGATGCCTTCGTTGGCAACATTCAAAGCTGTTTTGGCACTTTTTGGATTATCCAGAGGTATGTTTTTGTTTTCCTGCTGGGCATCCATATAGCCAAAACCAACCAGAAGGGTCAGAATGTGGCGCACTTTTTCGTCGATGGTTTTCATCGTGATATCGCCTGTCTTCAGGTAGTGTTTAATGCTGTCATCACTCATCAGGTTTCTATCCGGCATTTCCAGGTCCAAACCACCTTTGAGAGTGGGTAAACTGTGGTGGGCTGCTCCCCAATCGGACATTAGAAGACCTTTAAATTCCCATTTATTTCTCAGGATATCTTTCAAAAGCCAGGGATTTTCGGTGGTATAAATCCCGTTCATCAGGTTGTAACTGGTCATTACGGCTCCAACTTCAGCTTCCGTTATTGCTGCCTTAAATGCCGGCATATAAATCTCTTGTTGGGTACGTTCGTCAATATCGTTGCTGATGTAGTCACGGTCGTAATCTGAATTGTTAGCCATAAAATGCTTGATGGTTGCTGTTACGCCCTGATCCTGTACACCTTTTATATAGCCAACAGCCATGCGCGAAGCCAGAAATGGATCTTCGCCCATGTATTCAAAGTTGCGTCCGCACATGGGTGCCCTGTAAATATTCACAGCCGGAGCCAGTAAAATATGTACACCTCTTGCCCGGCAATCCTGACCGATGGATTGGCCATACTGATAAGCCAGGTTTTCGTTCCAGGTAGCGGCAAGCATCAGGGCACATGGATAAGCCGTTGAATTGCCCCAGGTACCAAGACCTTGCGGGCCGTCAGACATTTTCAGCGCCGGAATACCCAATCGTTCCAACGACCGGACATGCATCCAATCGGCACCTTTTACAAACGAAAATTTTTCCTCGTTTGTCATTTGGCTGAGAATATGTTCCACCTTTTTAGTGACTTCTGCGTTGTACCATTTTTGAGGAAAAGCGCTTGTGAAATTGAAGAGAAGCAATACTGCACAAATAGCTCTCAGAAGGCTATTGGAATTGAAAGATTTTGTTTTCATAATTTAAGGTTTACACGGAGAAATGATCCGCAAGATACCATCAATTGAATAGACGACAAAGAAATCAGCGCATTTTGTTATTCAGTCCTGATACCACCCAACACAAGAGCCATGTTGCGAATAGCCAAGCGGGGAATCTCAATGGGATCGTAGCCGGGATTGTCAGAAATAAGGCTTAACATATGTTCATTGCTTCCAGCCCGAACCCTTTTGATGATTGTACCCATTTCTGTATCAAGTACATGAACACTGTTCCAAAGTACAACAGCATCGTTTGCCAACAACCGGCAAGCCAGAATATCTCCCACATTATACGTAGGATGCATATTGGATTGCTGCAACTGAATTAAAAAATCAGCCATGCAAAACACCGGCATTTTATACCAGATATAGGGATTTTCTATATCCGGTTCCTTCTTAAACAGAAAGTCTGAAAGTAAATGAGACGGAACTAATGGAATACCATTTTCGAAATCAGGAGCACTATTTACACGAGCAGAAATGCCAGTCAGAATCTCAGGTTGTCGCTCCATAGGGCCGTCACCCGTAAGCAACCAATGAGGATCAACCTCCTTGAAGCAGTTTAAAAATTTCCGGATATTATCCTCACTCAATCCATTATTCTGATTCAGGATGCCACGGGTAATACCTGCCATCCTGTAAAACCGGGCACGGGTAATAGCCTTTATTTCCAGGTATGATAGTATGTTTTGTTTAATAATTGATTTGGCAGGTATCAAATAGACCATATTTGTTTTATTTTCCCATTTTCATCCTTGCACGTAGTACCATCAGATTTCGATCCGCTTCAGGTATATTCATGGCTACAGCCTTGATCAAAAAAGTTTCCGCCAGGGGTAAATTCCCGGTTTGCATGTAGTAAGCCCCCAGGTTGTTGAAAGCGGAAGGCTTATCGGCACACTTGTCAAGGCAACTCCCTGCCAGGTCGGTCTCCCCGCACCGCAAAAAGACAGCAGCCGCATTTATATTGGCCGTGGTATCGTTTGGGTAGAGTTCCAGTGTTTTTTTAATCACCCCGTCAAAAGCCGGTGAACTCTGACCAAATGATTCTGCCAGGGTGTACAGTTCATTCTGGCTCAGGTGACCGGGATCTTTGGCGTAAATGGTGTTCAATTCATCGGACGAATACTGACGTACCACATACCGAACCTGATAGCTCACCTTGCGAAGCACAGAAAAATACTGTTTCAGCAAAGTCTGATAAGAAGTACCATTGGCCAGCATCACCAGCATCTCCTTGCGTTTATCATTGACCGAAGAGCCGCGGATAGCATCAAAGACAGAATCATTTCTGGAGTTATCATTGCTTTGCAGCAGTGCATTCAAGCCATCCCAGTTCTCGCCCTTCCCTTCTACCTGAAACAAGATAGAATCGAGCTTAAAGAAATCCTGAATGTTGTTTTTGAGCGACACTGCACGTTTGAATGATAATTCATTGTTGAAACGAAGATCTCCGTCTGGCGAAGCGAACCCCTGAATGCGTATATCGGAGAGGTGCACATCGGTATTGTTTTGAATATTTGAAATGGACGTATAAATACCCTTCATTTCCGAACGATTGTTGTGGAAGCCGAGATCAATCCGGGACTCATTTACCTGAAAGTCGAGGTTGGCATTTCCTATCGCCGTACGGAGCTTCACTCCTTCCGGAGCAGGCACCACATAATTCTGGATCGTAAGCAGACGCTCGGCTCCATATCCTTGTGAATAGGGCCAATTGGCAAACTCCAGCTCCATGGTGCTGTAGCAATCGGAACAATCGGCATCCTTCAGTCGGAGTTGCACTCTGGCATTGCTCATCCATTCCGCGCGAGCCACCTTTGCCGAATAGGCCACCGTGTCCACCGACTGTTTTCGAGCCACCAACACCCGATAGTATGGAAATTGACCATCGGGCTGCAACACCTCGGAACGGTGAAATGCCCGTTGACGCTGCCGGCTGTTCACCAGCACCGGAATGAGCTCACACTCATGACTGGAATCAACCAGCACCGGGGTAAAGGTGAGCGACCGGTTTCTGAACACCGATTGCCCTTGTAGAATGATTTGCATACGAAGGTACATGGAATCACCGCGCGCTTCGAGGGAATTGACTCTCACCTCAACCTCACCCAATGGCTCCCGGCTACCCGAGGCATCGGCCCAAAAAGGAAATGCGCAAACGGCAAGAAGTATAGTAAAAAAATATCTCATGAGTCTTACGATTTAGGATTGGACGGACATCAAAGCCCTTTCTGTATTTTCAATTGTATCATTTTCTTTTTGGCACGAAGCACCATCAGATTGCGATCGGCTTCCGGTGTACCCAAGGCAACAGCCTTCCGTAAATAGTCCTCCGCCTTGGGCAAATCACCAACCTGCATGTAATATGCACCCAGATTGTTGTAAGCCGTTGGGCATTGGAGACATTTCATCACGCAACGACCGGCCATTCCGGTCTCTCCGCGACGAAGCATCACCGCTGCAGCATTGATATTGGCCGTGGAGTCTTCCGGAAAAAACTGGTGAATTTTACCAATGATCACATCAAAGGCGGGTGAATTGCGGCCAAACGATTCCGCTATCAAAAACAGTTCGATTTGGCTGAGGTTGTTGGGCGTATTGGAGTAGATGGCCTTCGATTCCTCAAACGAATAGTCTCGCACCACGTAACTGATCTGGTATTCCACCTTGCGAAGATCGGGGAAAAGTTTGTTTTGCAATTCCTTGTAAGAGGCTCCATTGGCCAATTGCATCAGCATTTCCTGACGTTTTTCCTTTAAGGAAAATCCCGATATCTGACTGAAAACAGAGTCACTTTGCGCACCGTCACTGGATTGAAGCAACTGCATCAGACCGTCCCAGTTTTCCCCTTTACCTTCCACCTGAAACAGGGTCGAGTCCAGCTTAAAGAAATTCTGAATCGTATTTTTGAGCGACAAGGCACGTTTGGCCGAAAGATTTTTATTCGTTTGAGCTGCTTCTTCCGGCGAGGTATACCCCACGATGTGGAAACCGGTCATGCGGATGTCGGGATTGTTTTCCAGGGTGGAAATACTGGCGTAAATACGTTGCATTTCGCGACGGTTGTTGCGGTAGTCCATGTCAATGAGCCACTGATTCTGACGGAAATCAAGGTATGCTTTGCCGGTGGTGGTACGTCGTTTCACGCCTTCGGGGGAAGGCAGTACATAGCTTTCCTGCGTGATGAGCCGCTCGGCACTGTAAATGGACGATAAGGGCCAGTTGGCGAATTCCACCTTCCGGGTGCTGTATGTTTTGGAACCTTTGGCATCTTTTTGTCGCAGGGTCACTTTGGCACCGTCCATCCATTCCTCGTGGGGCACCCGCACAGCGTAGTGCAGGGTATCCTGCGCTTTGGGACCTGCTACCAGCACTTTATAATAGGGTATCTGTTTTTTGGGATGCAGGAACTGAGAAACTTTAAACGCCCGTTGCCGACACTTGCCGTTGATCAGCACCGAAGGCAATTCGCAGACGTGGCCGGAATCGCTGAACACGGGTGTCAAGGTGAGGGAATGTTTTGCTGATACGGCCCGATTGTGCTGAATTATTTTCATGCTCAGGAACATGGAGTCACCGCGCACTTCCATGGTATCGACCTTCACCTGAAGGGTGCCCAGGGGGGTGCTTAGGTGGGAGGCGGTGGCTAAAACAGGAAGAAGGGCGAGAAAAGGGAGAAGGATTTGAAGTCGTTTCATAGGTTGTTGTGTTTTTTGACCGTCATGCGGTGGTATGACATCTCCCTGCTTTAAATGCAGGGAGCTAATGAATCAAATAATCGAATGCGGGGCACAAAGCCCCTACTTATTCTTGGACACACCTAACCGAGAAGCCGTTCGCCCGACTGCTGGTACTCTCAGGGTACACGTAGCCACTGCTGAAGCTCAGATAGTACCCGTAGCTGCTGCTCGGCGATGCGGACCAGTAGTAGCCGTAGCTTCCAACGTTGGTGAGTGCTCCACTGAAGCTGACGTAGCGATAACCGGCAGCCGGCCAGAAGCCTATGCTGGGCCAAGTGTAACCAGAACCCCAGGTTGCCCCGGTGGTGGAAAGTCCATTCCATGGAGACACCCCGTTGCGCCATGCCGGAACGCGCCATCCGGAAGGACAAGGGTCATAAATAGTTTTGGCACCGGGCGTGGTGAGGGTGCCACCGGTGCCCATCCAATAATAGTCGCCGGGGGTGGAACACCAATCATAAGGTGAACTATTATAAGAAATAAACTTAAACGGATTCTGACTGCTGAAAAGCATGCTTTGAGGTGTTGTGATCGTGATATCCACCGATGTTGATGCACCGGCTTTCACAACAGCAGCGGCAGGGAAAGGATCCTTACGACCCCACTGGTAATGAAGCATATTGGCGTCTACGATGTAAGTCGTTGTCAAGGCACCCAGATTGCGGTCCATAAATACGTTGGTGACACCGGCAGTAGGAATGTAACTGTATGTGGCTCCACTCACTTTATTGTCCGGATCGTAAGGCGTTACCCAGATATGCCAGGACCAGAGGATATCACCGGTCTGGTTGGCACCGCTGTAAGCCGCAACCACCGCATTGCCCGAAGTGCTGCCGGCAGCGATATCGATCGTTTGGTTGGTGGCATTGAAGTTGCTACAGGTTATCAGGCCTGTAGTGGTTTGCCAGGCAATGCCCACCGAAGCTGCCGTATGGGTGGGGGAAAGACTGCCCAATGCGGCGGAGGTGGCATCGGCGTTGCCTTTGTAATTGACAGGAATGGTGATGGAGTTGTTCGGTGCCAAAATGTGGCAGTTGGTCAGCATTGAACGTTTACTGATCCGCCCGTCGAGTGCATCATACGTTGCCTGCAGGTCTTCCGTTCCGGCGATGGAGGCATTGATGGAATATTCCCAGTTGCGTCTCAGATTAAAGTCGGTGGTGCCGTCGGCGCCAATGTAGAGGTTGTAGTAGTAATAGGTATGTCCGTCATCGCTGATTGCGGTGATGCGGATAAATGAGCAATAGGCCGAGCTGCCCGGCGTATTGGCTGCTGACTTATTGAATGCCGAGGTGATGGCTGCGTTGGTGCCCCGTTTGTTTTCGCCCGTGTACCACACATACGTGCCGTTGGAGGCTGTGGAGGGTACCACATTGGCGGTCACTGCCGAAGCATTGATGTCGCTTGCGGAGGGCGTAGCGGGAAATGTGGCTGCGTCGGAACCATACTGATAATACATGTTCAGCGGGGCGTTGCAGAGCTGTACCGATTGCAGCGAATATCCCTGCACACTGTAGTACAGCTTCAGCGACACCTTGGCCGCTATGCGCTGGAGCGTGATGGTGGCAAAATTCTTGATGGTACCTCGGCCGGTCAGGGACACCCCACCGGGGATACGGCCGACGTAGGGAATGGAGGTGTCGTCGGTGAGGCTGCCCGTAAAGGCTGCGGAGCCTTTGAGGGTGGCCAGGGTATAGGTTGTCGTGGTGATGCCACCGCTTGCCGGGCCGTTGGCCAGCACATAGATGACCTGCCCTGTGCCCGTTACGAGCGTCAGGTTCAGGTAATCATCAACCGTGACTGCACCCAGATACTGAACCGCCACGCAATTGCCGGCTGTGCCGATCACGCCGGTACTGTCAAACTGCAGCACCCAAACGTTGTTTAGCGTGGTACTTGCACGCAGACTGGTTCTTTCAGGACCGCTGTAAGCCACCTTCAGGGGTGCATCCGAAGCCGCGGGAGACTGCACCTGAGCTCCGCTTCCGTTGAAGGTCTTCGCCACAGGACTGTTACCTTCTGTTGTAAGTGTCACATCGGGACCCTTCGCATCGGCCAGACCAAGCGACATATTGACTTCCACCGGAGTGCCTGCGGTAGTCACTTCTGCCGTTTCATCCTTTGTGCAGGAAGCTAACAGGGTGGTTGCTACTAAAAAACAGACTAACTTTTGAATCTTCATATTTGTATTTTTCTGCGGAAGGTTGGTTCCGGTTTGTTTTTTTGTAAAATTTTCGAACGCTGCAAGGCGGTAGTACATTTCCCTGCTTTAAATGCGGGGAGATAATGAATCGAATGCGGGGCACAAGGCCCCTACTTATTCTTGGACACACCTAACCGAGAAGCCGTACGCCCGATAGCCGCCGTTTGGTATATTCGCGCCACCAGCGGAGATGCCCATACTGTACCCGCCGTTGCCGATAGGCGATGCAGACCAGTAGTAGCCGCTGCTTCCAACGTCATAGAGCGCCCCACTATTGAGGTTGTTGCGAAAGCTGGTAGCCGGCCAGAAACCGATGCCGGGCCAGTTCCAACCGACAGCTGTTCCCGAACCCCAGGTTGCTCCGGTGGTGGAAAATCCATTCCATGGAGGCACCCCACTACGAAATGCCGGAACGCGCCAGCCGGAAGGACAAGGGTCATAAATGGTCTTGGCACCAGGCGTGGTGAGGGTGCCACTGGTGCCCATCCAATAAAAATTACCGGAAGTGGAACACCAGTCATAAGGTGAAGTAGTATTACTAATGAACTTAAACGGATTCTGACTGCTAAAAAGCACACTCTGAGCCGTTGAGGTCGCGACATCCACCGAAGTTGATGCACCGGCTTTTACAACAGCAGCGGCAGGGTAAGGATCCTTGCGCCCCCACTGGTAATGAAGGATATTGGCATCGTTGATGAAAGTGGTCGTCAAAGCACCAAGGTTTCGATCCATAAAAACGTTGGTCACGCCGGCAGTAGGAACGTAACTGTAAGTAGTACCATTTACTTTATTGTCCGGATCATAAGGCGTTACCCAAATATGCCAGGACCAAAGGATGGTGGTGCCATCAGCAGCGTAAGCCGCTACCACTGCATTGCCGGAAGTGCCGCTCACCGGTGCATAGACCGTAACAGTCTGAGAAGTTGCGTTGAAGTCTGTGCAGATAACCAGTCCGGCAGTGGTTTGCCAGACGATGCCTACGGAGGCTGCCGTATGGGTGGGAGAAAGACTGCCCAATGCGGCAGAAGTTGATTCACCATTGCCCTTGATGCCCACCGGGATACTCAAGCCCGAACCCGGTGCCAAAATATAACAGTTGGCCGCTTTGCCCAACGGCACCGTTTGAATCGGAAGCACCGAGAAGCTCGGTCCGGTCACCCAGTCGGTGGTGGTGACGGAGTTTATAACAAAGGACGTTCCTGTAAGGCTGATTGTCAGCGTATGGTTGCTGCCGGCAACAAGCGCAGCCAAGGTGGCATTGGAAATACTGCCTATGAGGGCTGTTCCGTCAACGTTGAGTGTCAGGGTGGTGCTGCCGGAGAGCGTAGAAGGTATCATCAGGTATTGTTTGGTGGCTGTGGTACTCAGGTTGGCTATGCCGGGAGCGGCATCGGTGTAGGAGCCGCCGGTGGTTACTGTCGTGTAACTTTCGGTGGATATGTCGAGGGTGCTGTTGGTAACAAGCCCGGCGTTGGCCATCGTGATGGAAGAAATCATGCCAGCTCCGGGATAAGTGCCTTTGGATATGTTCATTGTTAATCTGGAATAAGCATGGCTCATTTCGAAACTGAGGCTGCCGGCGGTGGAACTGGCCGAAAGCCCTTTTTTGTAACAAAGGTCTGAAGCGGTCGAATAAACGGCCGGGGTCAGCGTACGGGTCAGGGTGTTGGCAGCAGCATCGTAGGGATAGTAGGCACAAAGAGCAGCATCACTCTTGTTCAGGTAAATATCCGTGGTGCCGTTTACTGCCCAACCCGCTGCACCGCCTGTACTGTACAGGTATTTCACATTATTCCTGGCCGAATAGCCGTTGCCCGCAATCAGAAAGACACCCATGCTGATACCATCCGTACTGAGCGTGGTGGCAGCACGGAGCATGCTGACTGCGAGGGAAGCATCCGCAATGCTTAACGGCACAGCTTTAACTTCTCCGGCCGAATCGTTCTCACTTCCGCAGGAGCAGAGCAGGGTGGCAACTAATATAAAATAGACTAACTTTTGAATCTTCATATCTTTATTTTACTTCGGAAGATTGGTTCCGGTTTTGTTTGAAAATGAATCAAAAAATCGAATGCGGGGCACAAGGCACCTACCATTCCAGGACACACCTGACCGAGAAGCCGTGCGCTCGATAGCGACCATTCGCCGGAAGCACAGTACCACTAGAGAAGCCCAGACAATACCCGTCGCTGTTGTAAGGCGATGCAGACCAGTAGTAGCCAGGGCCCTCAATGGTTCTGAATAAATTACTGTTGTAGTAGTGATAGCCAGCAGCTGGCCAGAAGTCTATGATTGGCCAGGTGTAACCTGAGCCCCAGGTTGCTCCAGTGGTGGAAAGACCATTCCAGGGAGACAACCCGTTACACCATGCTGGAACACGCCAGCCGGAAGGACAAGGGTCATAAATGGTTTTGATTCCGGGAGTGGTGAGAGTTCCACCGGTTCCCATCCAATAATAATCGCCTTGGGTGGAACACCAATCATAAGGTGAATTAGTGCTGCTAATAAACTTAAACGGATTCTGACTACTGAAAAGCATGCTTTGAGTTGTTGTAATCGTGACATCCACCGCAGTCGTTGCACCAGCTTTCTCAACATCAGCGGCAGGGAAAGGATCCTTTCGGCCCCACTGGAAATAAAGAATATTAGCGTCTTTGATGTACGTGGTTGTCAAAGCACCCAAATTGCGATCCATAAAAACGTTGGTAACGCCAGCAGTAGGAACGTAACTGTATGTATTACCAATCACGTTGCCCGGATTGTAATTTGTCACCCAAATATGCCAGGACCAAAGTATGGTGGTTCCATCGGCCGCGTAAGCCGCTACTACCGCATTGCCCGAAGTACCGCTCACAGGCGCATTGACCTTCACAGTCTGAGAGGTTGAGTTGAAGTCCGTGCAAGTAATCAATCCCGTAGTGGTTTGCCAGACAATACCCACAGATGCTGCCGTATGAGTGGGAGTAAGAGACCCCAAAGCAGCAGAAGTCGGTTCACCATTGCCCTTAATATTGACAGGAATAGTAATGCTGGCACCCGGATTCAGCATGTAGCAGTTGGCCGGCCCTACAGTCATAACCATTGTTCCCGTTCCGGAAATATTTGCCAATGCCGTCGTTATCCCCGTCTTGCCCATCGACGCATTGATGGTGTAATTGGTTCCGGCCGTCAGCGTGGAAAGGCTACTGGCAGAAATAGTTGCCGAACGAACCACCCCATCCACCGTGAAGGATACCGTCACATCGCCAGTCATGGCGGTAGTCACCGGCACCATCAGCAACTGAACAGAACCTGTACCATTGGCTGCAACAGTGATGGCTGTCGATGGAGTGATACTCACCGTGCCTGCAGTGGTTCCGGTCAGTGTACCGGTTGTCACATCGAGCGTACCGCCTGTACATACACCGGCATTGGCCACCGAAATATTGGATACCACGCAAGCACCTGTGTAGGTTTCTTCGTGGGTGATATTAAAAGTGATCCTGGAATATGCCCGGTTCATCGTAAAATTGATGGCTGGACTGGCTTTCGTTTTTGTGGTGTTGGCCGCATAGCACAGATCGGCTGAGGCACTGTACAGCTGAGAGGTCAGCGTCACCGCTGAGGCATTGGTCATGGATGCGCTGTAGGGCGAGTAGGCACAGATATTGGCATTTGCTTCCAATAAATAAATGGGAGTTGCCGTAGTCCACGGCGTGCCATAGCTGTATTTCACATTGGAGAGCGGAGTATAACCGGCACCTGAAAGAAAAACACCTATATCGCCACTGGTCACAGCCGTGCTGCTGCGGATCATCTGCGGGGTTGTTGCAACCTGTGCTACAGACAAGGCTACCGCCTCACTGTCCGATGCCAGCTGATCACCACTGCAGGCAGCAAACAGCAAGGGCAACAGCAAAAGACTTTTGGATAAACAGTGCATGAACAGACTACTTTTTCTCATATTTTGGGTTCGTTTCATTTTAATTTTAACCTTTTACAAGACGATTTTAAACAGGGTTCACCACAGCTCCGGCTCCTTCCGCCCAATTGGTGGCAGACACGGTTCCAATTGTCAGCGCAGTACCGGTAACGGTGATGCCGATGGTGTAGTTTTTCCCGGCCTCGAGGGATGTGAATGTACCGGCAGTCATCGTGGCTGTATAGGTTTTGCTGTCCATCGCAAAGGTGATGGTAACGGCTCCGCTCAGGCTCTGTACAGGTACCATCAATATAGTGGCATCTGCATTGGTAGCCCCGGAGGCAATGGACGATATAGACGTATTCAGGCTTACTTCACCTGAGGTTGTTAATGTATACGGATAGCCATCGGTATCCGTTAAATCGAGCGTTCCGGTACTGATTAGGTTGCTGTTTGTCAAAGCAATCGATGTGATGGCACAAGCACCCGGATAGCTTGCAGCATGGGTGATACTGAACGTTATTTTGGCGTAGGCCTGAGGCAGGCTCAGAATGAGTGGTGTCGTCTTATTGTTTCCTGTTGTTTTGGTATACCACAAGGCATTGGCATCGTTGGTACCGGGCGCGCCTGAGGTCATTGGAATGGCAGTAGCCGAAACAGAACTGGCATTGTACGGGTAATAAACACTGATATTGGCCGTATTATCGGTCAGGTATATTTGATTGTTTTCTGATTCCGGTTTCCACGTGCCGCTGCAGGTATATGGAATGTTGGATTTTGTCGTTGAGTATTTTGGGGAGTTCAGACGGAATACGCCCAAATTGCCTGAGGTCAGGTTGGAACGTGTCATCACACCGGAAAGACTGGCCGAGGCAAACGTTAAAGGAATTCCTTCTTCTTCCACGGTTTGTACCTCTTGGGAAGTACAGGCGGTGAAGAGCATCATCGTGGAAAAGAAGCCCACTAGAATACTTAGTGGCAAATAACAGGCTCTTGCAGGGCTGGATGTGATCGTTCTTTTCATAGTTCGTATTACATGGTGACAGCACCCGTACCGCCGCTTGTCCAATCCTGGGTGCTGACGTTTGTTACGGTGATGGCTTCGTTTGATATCGTGATGGTATAAATGTACTCTTTACCAGCTGCCCATGCCGTTACGCTGCTGCTGATGTCGGCTGTGTATTCCGTGCCGTCAACGGTCAGGGTTAGGCTGATGGTGGGCAGTGTGGTCGGTGCAGCCAAAACAGAGGTATTGGTAGTCCCGACTGTGCCTGCTGTTTTGTTGATGGTGGCTGTACCGTTGTAGGTCAAAACATTGGTTGCCGTGAGGCTGGCAAACGTACCGGATGCAATGCTCATGGTACCTGTTTCATCGGAGGATAAAAATTTGCTGCCGCTTCCTTTGTCCGTCATTTTTACCTGGGTCAAAGCTCCTGCCCCATCGTAATTGATGGAATTCACCACGAAAGAAAGCTTGGAGAGTGCATGATGAAAGGTCAGATCAACAGCGGGAGCAGATTTGCTTACGTCAGCATCCTGGGTGGCATACATATAATCGGTTTGGCCGGTAGAGCCAAAGGTATCTGTGGGTCTAATGCTTACCCCCGTTAAGACGGAGGTTGCTGTAGGAGCTGAAGGGGAAAGAATGGCACTTGCAGATGGGTAAAAACCATAGACATGGGCTGTTCCCAACAAATATACGGGATTTGTCACTGCACCTGCGACTCCGCCGGCAGTGATGGTACAAGTGGAATAGGAAGATGGTATATAGCCTGTGCCGGCTACATAAAGCCCGATGGTCTTGCTGTTCAGGGAAGTTTCGAATCCTGCACGGGTGATGACTTTGTCATTTACCTGAATGGTATGAACGGTCATTTCGGTATTGGAAACTTTTCCCGAAGTGCTGTCTTCGCTTGAGCAGGCAGAAAGTAATGTCAGGAATGCCATTCCACAAAAGATCCTATTTTTCATCGTGACTCGTTTTATATTTTTAAAATCCACTTTACATATTGGCTTCTCCGCCGGTAGTCGTATCCCAGTTCTGTACGCTGACATTGCTGACTAACAGACCGTCTGTCGCATTGATGGTGATGTTGTAATTATAGAAACTGTTGCGTTTCACATTGTAATTGGTGGCATAAGGGGTTCCACCCAGATACAGCCGATGTGTAAGGAGGGTTCCGTTGGCGTTGACAAACAAATCCACATAAGTGGCATGATCGGGTGCATAGATCGCTTTTTGGGTTTCGTCGGTTTCATCTCCAAGGGTTCCGCCGACTTGTATCCGGCCACCGCGACGGTTTTCATACATGTAAAAAGTAAGGGCATATTGGGGCGTTGAACCTGTGGTGATGCCGGATGATGAGACAAGGCCTGTACTCAGAAAGTCGGTAGAGGTATTCGGATGGACGGCATCATCCCCGACAACCTGGTCGGTGGAGGAGGCTTCGTTTGTGTTGGGACGTGGCACATACCAGCTTTTTACCGGAAGATTGCCAACGGTGTAGCCAACTAAGACGATGTCGTTTTGACACGTGATGTTCAATGTATTTTTTGCAGCCAATCGAGCCACGGATAGGTTTGACAGACTGTTGCTGCCTGCTTCAATGTCCAGGGTGGTGCTGCCAAACATGATCAGGTGATCGTTCTTTTGTATGTCGTTTAGGATAGTGATGTCGGGAGTGACCATTTCCTTGATTTCACTACGGGTGATGGGAAAACCACCGGAAGAAGATAAATCATCGTCGCCGGTATTGGTCAGGGCATACACGGTGCATCCTTTTCCACTGCGTGTGATAATGCTGGATATACTGCTTCCGGTCACATAGCCGTGGCCTGTCATTTCTCCGTTGTTTTGGCAAACAAAGACATGAAGATCGGACAAGGTTTGATCGCTGAAAGATCGTGTTTTGACTTTACTTTGATCTATGACTTTAGCTGTCTGGGATGAATCTGCCAAACTGACCTCAACACGCAATGAAGCCATTTCGGGTATAGAATCACGGTCAACGCTTCCCCTGGAACAGGAAAAGAATATACATCCTGCCAGAATGGTGATGATAGAGTGTTTAGTTTGTCTCACGTTTGTTTATAATAGACTTGGTTAATTGATCTATAAGCCAACTTCCTGGTTTGAATTTCCCCATGGGGTGGCGGTAACGGTTACAACGGCCTGATTGCCGGCAGCGCCAAAATCGATGGTTACATTGAGCTGTTCATTGGCTTTGGCGCGGAGCAGATTGCCTTCATTGTCTATATTACCGGTATAAACTAAGCTATCTCCACGGTATAGTTCCAAAGTCATGGGATCGTCTGCCGCTGTGGGTAATAAGTTGAAAACCGGGGTCACATATTCGCCATTAACGCACTTTTCAAGACCTGGGCAAAAGGTGGATGCTTTGCCTGTTGCATTGGCTAAAAAGTTTAGTGCATTGGTAGTGCTTCGTGCTTCCAACCGAAAAGGATCTGTTCCTGGTCCAAAACACTCATCCACCGATTTGCAGGTAACTTTCATTGCGCCAAGGACTCGATTCATGTAAAGGATTAAGGTATCACCATTTGCAGCTTTTTGATCGTTTGTTGTACAAGAAGAATAGAAAAGGTCAGTGGTAATTTTGTCGTACTCTTCACATCGACGGAGCTGAATCATTGATCCTTCCGGACTTTGTCCCTTGTTCAGGGAAGGCAGGGTTAAGCTGTTTCGGTTCAGGTTTCCCCAGGCTACGAGGGTTAAAGGGCTATTTTTATCAAAGCCGAAATTCAGCTGGGTATTACTTACGTAATTAAATAGAAAACCACTTTTTTTGCCTGTTGAAATCATGCGTTCAAAACCATCTTTACTAAAAAGGTACACACCGACGGTGTCTAAAGTACTTGGTGTGCCACTTTCACTGGATACGTCCACGATTTTGACTACCATATGATACTCCTTACAGTCACTCATATTCTCCATGACACAGCTCTGAAAAGCGATCAAGGTGAAAATCAGCAACGGAAAGACACGAAACGCAAAGCGTTTACCTGCCAAAAGCGGTTTTCGGAAAAGGATGTTCATTATTCGTTTGTTTTCTCAGTCACGATTTTACAATCAGCACCACAAGGACCTTATAAAATTTGGGCTATTGCCCCTATCCACTGCTAGGTAGCGGGCTGCCTAAACAGCCCGCGAAACTAAGCACTGAAAAGTATTTTATTCGAAAGTCACGTCTTGTGTAATATCCATTTCCCAGGCAGCAACCGATACAGTTAGGCTAATATCTGCAGGGGTGATGTCTACGTCAGGTCCTGTTGAACCCGGGCCTTTTATGTTGGCAGACAAGGCATAACATTTGTTGCGTTCAATAAAACCGGTATACGTTGTATAGGCATTTGATACATCCGTACCATCTTTATAGAGTGTTGTTCCGGCTTGAGCCTTGTTGATGATGATGGGATAGTAAACAGTTTTACTTGCACCGTCTTTGTCTGTATAGATTCCTTTTATTACCAGTTTAGTTGGAGCGATCGCTGAGTTGTTGTCAAACGTGTAGAAATAATAAGGATTTGCAAATAAGCCAGTTGCAATGGTATAATCGTTTACAGTTTCACCAAGATATGGAACATTGTTGGTAGCCACTCCTAATTCACCTTGACCTGAACCGCTTGTTATAGGCAGGATACCTCCTACAGCCCAATTGGAACTAGTTTTAGCTTGATACAGGAATATTCCGGTTGGCGTAAAGGTGGAACCTGCATAAAGGCCGGCTGCGTCAAAACTATTGGTTACTTTTGCAATAGAAACACGGGAAACCAGACGTTTGAGTTCGACGTTCACAGAAGTGGTGGTTGTTGCACTTAGTGTAATGGTTGATGATAAACTGGCATTTAATGCCTGTCCAGACATGGGAAGATTGGTGGTCAACTGACCCGATGTGGAACTTTTGGTTACATCAAGGCTAACTAGCTTGTTTAAATAATCAGTTTTGGTAGCAACATTGGTAAAATAGTCTGCCGGAGCATTGGCTACAACGATTATTTCGCAGTCACCTTTTGTAGCTGTAATTGACAGGGTATTTCCTGCACCCAATGTTGTGATTTCCTTGATAACATCGGTCTGGCCGGTTGTAGCATTGAAAACGCCAACGGTAATACGGTTGATATTTCCTTCAGAAGCATCGCTGATGTCTCCGGTACCGGTTGGAAGCACACTGTGTGAGCGTGCTGGTGCAGCCAATAATCCTTTTGTACTGGTAGAGCCCAGTAATTTAATTTCCAACTTGGCTGGAAGCTGGGTATTCTGCTCCAAAACCGTTCCATCACCGCAGGATGTTAAAACGCCGGCAATGAGAGTTGCCGCAATAATCATTAAATTTCTTTTCATTTTTCTTTTTGGTTTGGTTATTTAACTTCTTACTATTTAGTCTGTCTTGTTTTTAACGAATCATATAAATCAACGAAATACCTGCCCGCGTGGGTCCCAGATAAGATTCTTTACCTGAACCCAATTTTTCCCCACAATGCAGGCAATTAAAACGTCTGTATTGATAATTGGCATAACCAAAGCCGGCAGTCGCTTCAACTCCCCAACGTGGAGACAAGATCCAATGGTAACCATACGAAATTCCCGCATCCCAGAAAGACCCCTGAACACGGGTATCGTTAAGTTCCGGATAGATCTTATTGTCAAAGCCGCCCATATTAAACTGGCCACCACCTGCGTGTATACCTACAAATGGCCCTGAAAAATTTTGACAAAACCAATAACGCAATTCAGGCTGAATGGTCCACAACTTCCATTTCTTCGTTTCACTCACTTGAAAGGGATTGTACGCAACCGAAAGATCCAGTGTCAGCTTTTGTCCGACTTCAACCTCCAACCCAAGATTAGGCACACGCAATGCAGCCAAAAAGAGGTTTTCCTTAATAGCCAAACGTTGTCCAAAAACCGGGGTGGTCAATAAGACCAAAAGCATCAACTTTAAATGCTTATTCATCGAAACTTTATTTTATCTGTTTAATTATTGACTGTCTGAACATCTAAAAACACACTTAAATTTTGTCTCTTAACATGCAATTAAGCCACCGATCATTTAATTAAACATTTAAAACACTTATTATCTGACTATTATAATATTTTATAAATACTATTTGTTTCTGAATTTTGTTTTCTGTTTTTAAATCAATAAATGGATATATACTTTGAGCCTTATTTATAGAGTTTTCGGCAGGAATTATCTTGAAACATTTTATGAAACATTCGTCTTAGAATCATAAAATTCAGAAAGATAAGACTGTGTAGAAGTCAAGCTAGAAAATAAGGATGATTGTCTCTTGGATGAGCTTACCAATTTTAAGGTAATAATCTAATATTCTATACGATAGCAGTAATTTTCAGAAAAAAAAGCCGAGAGTGTGGCTTTAAAATAAGCACAAATATTGGCTTACATACAAGCAGAATAAACGGATTATCAAGATATCTTGACAAAAAAGAATGCGAACAATTCAGAAACAATTTAATATTTCCAAGTGTCAATTGCCGACTTATCCGAACAAGTGAGAGCGCTAAAAAAAATGAATTTATTTTTAGATAGCAGAAAAAAACTTTGGATAAAAAATAAATTTGGTGTATATCCTTGTTATACTGATAAGTAAAAGGATACGAATGAATGATTTGTTAATCATTAATTTTGGCAAAATATTTTATTTTAGAATTTAATATCAATTTTAAAAATACATAAATATCAGCCGCTATGATTCAAAAAAAAATGCAAATAAGCCAAGTCGCTTAATTGCATGATGAAAGACCTATTAATTTTGGTAAAAGTAAATTTTATTTCCTAAATCACAATAAATTTTCGCTTTTTATTTTGTTTTTAATTGTTTAAAAAGAAATATTATCATTACAGAACCTTTCAACTGATGTTGGATTTATTAATTAAATTTTCCGTACAGTCTTTTTATCCACTATTTTAAAACACAAATTGGAAATGGAATCATTTGCATCATCAATAACAGATCGATCTAAAGCTGCCAGGTATGTATAAGTGATCTTTTCAGAACTATGTCCCAGCCCTTCGCTAATAACAGAGACTGGAACACCGCTCCGTTTCGCCATGGTTGCCCAGGAATGTCTTGCCACATAGGAAGTGAGTGGTGACTGAAGGTCTAAGCTTCCCCCAAGCTCTTTCAAGTGCCGGTTATGTAATTTTAAAGCCGAACGATATTGCTTATACAAGGAGCCCTCACTGTTTTTAAGAATGGGAAAAATCAATTCACTTTCACTTCGGTATTTTTCAAGAAGTTGGTATATAGGTTCCGTCATACGAATGGAGAGAGGCTGTTTGGTTTTTCGTCGCACATATCGAATCTCCGTATCTGTGACGTTTTCCCATTTTAGGTTCACGATGTCAACAAAAGGCATTCCGCGGCAATAGTAGCTAAACATAAAAAGATCACGGGCAAATTCCAGCTTTTTCGATTTTTCAAACTTCGTATCCGCAATTCGTTGCATAGAAATAAGATCGATGGCACGTTTTGAAGTCTTTGTTGTTTTAATCTGAATACTATTGAAAGGAGAAACGGCACTTAAACCAGCTACTCCTTCTTTACTGGCTCTATTATAAACCGCTCGGAGCATTCGCAAATAAAATGCAATGGTGTTCGGACGAACACACTCTTTCGCCAATGAACTCATAAATTGATTTAGCCATTGAACATTAATATTGGAAAATAACAACTTTTCACCACCATTTTGAAATGCAATCACCTTATTTAAAGTGCTTTGGTAAGCAAGCATAGTCCCCATACGACCTTCATCGTTCAATTGAGTTATAAGCAGATTCATGTAATTCTCTACCAGACAACTGTCCAATCGATTTTCATGCATGACAATAATGTCATCGACCGTAAATTTCTGATTTAGCTCTTCTAGCCGCTTTATGGAATCACAAAGAACAAGCAACTGTTTCTCTATTTGACTATTAACTTTATCAACATCCAGGACACGAGAACTTCTACGACTTACAACAAGGCTTTTATCAGGATCGAAATTACACTCTTGAAAATGGTATGGAGTTGGTAGAACTCGCTTTTTTCGTTCGTGAATAATTTGAAAAACCAAAGGATACGTTTTATTATTAAGAGCCCGGCTCTTATTTAATTGCACTTTAACAGATGTCATGTCCTCTTGTGAGATATAAGATTGAAAAAGCCAAATATAGAGAATAAGATCACTCGTAATGTTAATTTTTATTTATATAATTAATTATTAATAGAGTAGCAATATATCTTGCAATAAGCATTTTAAAAAGCTTTTTTATCTCGTTCTAAAAATTTTTATTTTCGATAAATTTTTACGTTGATCCCCAATTTAACCTTCGCCCATAAACACAAAAAAACGCAAGTCTTTTGAACTTGCGTTTTTGCGGTGCGGACGGGATTCGAACCCGCGACCCCATGCGTGACAGGCATGTATTCTAACCGACTGAACTACCACACCGTTTGTGGTTTGCTTTCATCTCTGATTGCGGGTGCAAAGATATCTAGTTTTGTTGAATCCACAAGTATTTTCGAAAGAATTTTTCAGTGTTTCCTTCTTTTTTGTATTTTTGCAGAAGGGAGTACCTGTTATTATGAGACCCCGTGTACAGCCGTCTGTCAACGAAAAGACGGTTTTTTGAAACTAGAACGTTAACAATTAAATCAGGCATATGAAAGAAACACCCATTGATTATTCAGTTGTTCAAGAGGTTATCAACGAATTCAATTTACCGGACTTTGGAAAAGCCACCATACGGGAAATGGTCGGTATGACCAATCAAATAGAAAAACGTACCGGGAAGCGTTTTATTCGTATGGAAATGGGTGTTCCTGGACTTCCCGCCTCTCAAATAGGCGTCGAAGCCGAAATTGAAGCATTAAAAAAAGGCGTTGCGTCCATTTATCCTCCTTTGGACGGTATTCCTGAAATGAAAGAACAAGGCTCGCGCTTTGTAAAAGCATTTATTGACATTGATGTTCCTGCTTGTTGCTGCACACCGGTAACGGGTTCCATGCAAGGCACGATGGCATCCTTTATCACTTGCAGCCAACGCGACACTGCCAAAAACAAAATTTTATTTATTGATCCGGGATTTCCTGTTCAGAAGCAACAGCTCATCATGATGAAATGCCCCTGGGAATCGTTCGACGTTTACAATTACAGAGGAGAAGCACTTCGGGAGGAATTGGAGAACTATCTGAGCAAAGGCAACATCACAGCATTGATTTATTCCAACCCCAACAATCCTGCCTGGTTTTGCCTTCAGGACAGTGAGCTGAAAATCATTGGCGAGCTGGCAACCAAATACGACGTGATTGTTTTGGAAGATCTGGCCTATTTTGCCATGGACTTCCGCAAAGATCTTGGCACTCCTTTTCAGGCTCCTTTTCAGGCAAGCGTGGCAAAATATACAGACAACTACATTTTACTGATTTCAGGCTCGAAAGCGTTTAGCTATGCGGGTCAGCGCATCGGTTATACCGCCATTTCTGAAAAACTATTCAACCGGGTTTTTAAAAGTCTGGAGGAACAATACGGTACAGGAGGTTTCGGAAACATTTTCGTAAACCGCGTCCTTTATTCGCTTTCATCAGGCACAAGTCATGCTGCTCAATATGCGATGGCAGCTATGTTGAAGGCCGCTTGCGATGGTCAGTTTAATTTTTTGGAGGATGTTAAAGAATATGGGCGTCGGGCAGAAAAGGTCAAGAACTATTTTCTGGACAACGGTTTTTTCATTGTTTACAACAACGACCTTGGTGAAAATCTGGCTGATGGATTTTATTTCACCATGGCCTACCCAGGTATGACTGGCGGGGAACTGATGAAAGAGCTTATGTTTTACGGCATCAGTACCATTTCACTGGAAACTACAGGCAGTAACCAGCAAGGCTTGCGTGCTTGCACCTCTTTTATCAAGGATGACCAGTACGAGGACATCAAGTATCGTCTGGAATGTTTTAAAGCGGATCATTAAGGATAGTAAGCAGCACTGGATTGTCATAATTTTCTGATCAGTGAATTATTTGAGTATCTTTAATATTCATACTTCCATTCGGATTCGCATTTGTCGCAAAGATTGATAACTAAAAAACAGTGCGGCGTCAGCACAATGCTTTATCAATGGAAAGCCTTTATCAATATAGTGGAAGGTTTTACAACTGCCGTGCCTATGACTACTGTTTATAACGTAAAAGTCAGCGTACAAAACGGGAAATTGCAAGTAAGCGGTGCTTTGATGGGAGAAACTATTACTGTCTATAACCTACAAGGCATAGCTCTCTATAGCCTAAAAGCAGATGCAGCAACCGTTGCAATAAGCCTGCCCGGGGAGGGAATGTATGTGGTAAGAGTTGGTGCGGAGAGTGTGAAGGTGGTAAATCAGTAAACTACTGGTTACAAATAATGATCACATCTAATAACCTGAGTTCGGGTATTAAAAAAGCCGTTCAATTCCCGAAGGGTGAACGGCTTAATATTTTTTATTAACAAAAAGAATTTTGTTAATTTTACTTATATCTTTCTCTGACATATATTCCCCAACGTTTTTCTTTCTCGCTAACGACCCAAGAATAAATCAATTTATCATTATTTAGTGTCTCTATCTTAAAATGAAAAAGATTTACAGTATCATCAAAAGTAAGAATTGCTGGAGAAACAGTCTTATCAACAGACCATAAAGGGTAAATGGTATTACCATCTACAGTTTCTGCGCAAGTCCCATTCGATAAAAATTCCCAAGTCAGATTCCTATCAAAATCATAATAGCGACGCATCCCATCTTCTTCGGTATAAAAATAGGTAGAGTCTAATCTCCAAACTATCTTTTCTAAATACCAAATTATAGAATCCTTCTTAAATGATACTTCCAACTTTTGATCAGAAGAAACATTTGAAAAAGTATGAGACAAAGCTAAAGGTACAATAGTATCATTAACCTTAAGCTCATTCATTTCATATCCATCATCTATCTTAAAGGTAAAGGTTTTGGATGTTCCTTCTTTTACTGTTACATCCCCTTGAGGTGAGACATTTCCACCTATACCAATTACATTGGCAGAGATAGTGAAGTCTTTAAATACAATCTCTTTTTTCTTGCAATATACTTTGACTAAAATGTCAGAGGATATATCGGAAACAGAGAAAGTGTTATCAGATGGAATTTCGATGGATTTTTGATCGACAAGTATTTTTTCTACAAAATACCCATCCTCGGGAACTATTTTAAAAATGACACTATCTCCTTTTGGGAGAGTAACCTTCGAAGGGGTAATCGTTCCATTAACACATGTTGCCTCAACAGTGATATTCTTTTCTTCATTAACAAGAAGGTTGCATCCAATAAAAACAAACAAGATGGGCAAAAGAAAAACGAGCTTTTTCATGAAGGCGGATATTAGTTTGCATATTGACGAAAAAGAATACATACAACCACATAAGACCTATCGGCAAAAATACAGAAATATAATTTGTCATCCAGCCAATTTTCAAACAAATATTTAGTTTACTGGAAGTTATCGACTTAAAAACGATCATGAAGCGGAACTTTGTGTCTGCACTCAGCGAGTAATTTTTGTTTTCCAAATAGCCATTGGATGTTGCTTTATTCGTTCAACAATATCCATGTTGTCGAAGAGTAACTCAGGGGTGTAATGATATCTGTTGAAATTCTCCACAAAGCTCTTCTCATGGTTTGTAAGTACTACAAATTTTGTCAGGAAATCTTTTACTTCCCTTTTGGCTTCTTCAAAATCAAAATGCTCCGATTTCCGTAAAACAGGCATTAGGTGTGCTCTAATCTGAGGAAATTTCAATTTATCTAAAGCTTCAAAGCTGTATGAAGTTTTGGGTGAATTGCTACCGCCAACAGCCAAATAGAAAATAACGACTTTACGCAAGGAGTTCAATTCCTCCTCAGAAAAGATGGAATGGCTAATCATGTTATAAACGTCATATAGGTCACGAGCCGCTGTTCTTTCCATTAATGCTTTTATCTTACTTCCAAACAACTCTAACGGAGCTAGAGATTGGATACTGATAGATGAGAGAAAGTCCACCTTTGTGTTCGCTTTGACCAACGGATAAATGTGATTTCTCATGGAAAAGTTGATTTCAATCTTGATATTATCCTTGTTTCCTCCTGCATTTTGATAGAAGAATGCCCACGAGTCGAGCGAATGAGGATTCTTAGTATTAGGACTCAACGCATAGTCTTGCGTAAACATATAATTCAGTATTTCCTTATTGATTTGCTCTCTGCTGACGAGCATTTCCTCCTTACTGCATTCTGTTACAAAATCCAGATCTATATCCACAGACAATCTAGGTAGATTGAATACGGTTAGATTGATGGCTGCGCCTCCTTTTAGTGCAAGTGTATTAGACAGCAGGGGATTCGTATTGAAATAATTCAATATATCTACCAGCCGAACAACCTTTTCCAGGTTATCACGAATAAAACCACTCCCTTATGCAATTTTATCTAAATCAGTTTTACTATACACGCTCATTATTTCCTTGTTCTAAGTAGGACAAAATATTTTGGGGAGCGTAAATATTCCAATCTTTATAGAAAGTATCCGATTCTTCAGCATCTGTAAGATATTTTACGTGAGCAGAACCTTTCTGATGACAGAATGCTATAAAATCAGGATTCAACTTTAGTTCATTTTGGAATAGTTGCAAAACAAAGCCCACTTTTTTATAAAGAAACGATTTGTTGTATCCCGAGAGATAAGCAAGCAACTTGTTTTCATCCAGATAGGTAATCATGGCCAAGCTATGAATAAATTCTTCCAGTCCTCCGGCACGGTCTATGCGATCCAGGCAATCAATAATGGTTCGTTCCAAGTCAGTGACCCGAACCAGTGAATCCATTGAGAGAGTTTCTATTCCCGCTGGAATATTCGAATTGCAGTAAGCATAATGCATCTCCTCAAAGTCGAAGTCATTAAATCTGGTGTTACTGGAAACAGACAGATTGTAAAAGACCTGATGTGCTATTCCGTGATACTCCAAGGCTGAATGATAAGAAATGTAGGATGAGGACGAAATATGACTGCCAATTTCATATTTAGTAGCAACAGTAGCCTTGGTTGCCAAATCTGTTACGCTGTATAGATTTCGTCGGATTTGTACCACCAAACCTCTTTTTGCATAGTTACGCAATAATTCTTGCCCGGAACGTTTTTTCCCGGTCAGTGTGATGATATCCTTCAATTCAAAAATCTTAAATTGATGTAGTAGCTCGATATACTGCAGCATATGTATTTCTAATTTTACGCAAAGATACAGAATATCCTGCATCTTTGCGTAAAATTAGAAATATTTTTGCTGATTAAAATGGCATACATTAGTTCACTTTCGAAACGGCATTTTCACCACTTCAGCCTTTAACTTCCGATCACGAATATTTACGAAAATTTCGGTACCGGGTTTTGCGAAAGCGGTTTCCACATACCCCATAGCGATGCCGATTTTGCTCATCGGCGAAATGGTACCTGAAGTGACTGAACCGATCACACGGCCTTCCGCATCCATCAATTCATAATCCTGACGGGCAATGCCTTTGTCGCGCATTTCCAGACCAATTCTTTTTTTGGCCACGCCTTCTGCCCGCTGTTTTTCAAAAATAGATTTAGAAGGAGTATGCTTTTCGGGATTGAATTTTGTCACCCAGCCCAGACCTGCCTCTATGGGAGAAATTGTATCACTCAATTCGTGACCATACAAACAGTAACCCATTTCAAGACGCAAGGTATCTCTTGCACCGAGGCCGATAGGAATGATTCCGAATTCTTTTCCGGCTTCAAAAATAGCATCCCAGATTTTCAAACCATCTTTTGGTTCAAAGTAAATCTCGAAACCACCTGCACCGGTATATCCTGTATTGGCTATCAATATTTTTTCAAAACCTGCAAACCGACCAAATTTAAAATGATAATAAGGGATGGTTGAAAGGTCGATATCGGTCAGTTTTTGCAAGGTCAAAAGAGCGTTGGGCCCTTGAATGGCCAGCTGAGCTGTCCGGTCAGAAGCATTATCGAGTAAGGCTCCTTCGGTATTGTGATCCAGACACCATTGCCAATCTTTTTCGATGTTGGATGCATTTACAACCATCAGATATTCCTCCTCACCCATTTTATGAACCAGTAAGTCATCTACGACACCTCCATTTTCGTTGGGAAAATAGGCATATTGCACCTGCCCTACTTGCAAAGTACTTACATCGTTGGAGGTGACATTCTGCAAAAAGGATAATGCTTGCGGGCCTCTTACCCAAAATTCGCCCATGTGTGAAACGTCAAAAACGCCTGCACTTTCGCATACGGCGTGGTGTTCTGCCAAAATGCCTGAATACTCGATGGGCATGTTGAATCCTGCAAAAGAACTCATTTTGGCGCCTAAATCCTGATGCAATTGAGTGAATGGAGTTGTTTTCATTATTTTAAGATCGTTGCGATTTCTACAATTTTAAGGATTACTTGCATGGCTTTTTCCATGGAAGGTATGGGTATAAATTCATATCGACCGTGAAAATTAAGTCCGCCTGCAAAAATATTCGGACAGGGCAAACCCATGAATGATAGGCGGGCGCCATCTGTTCCCCCACGAATGGGTCTTACCTGAGGGGTCACTCCAACAGCTTCCATCGCGGCAAAAGCAAGTCGAATGACATGCATATGGTCTGGCTCAATTTTCTCGCGCATGTTGTAATATTGGTCTTTCATAACCAGCGTGGCAATTTCTGAATCGTATTCACTGTTTATTTTATTGACGAGGTGTTCCATCTCCTTTTTACGACGTTCAAAACGGTCACGGTCATGGTCACGGATGATGTAACTTAAAAGGGTGGATTCCACATCTCCGTTAAAACCGATTAAGTGGTAAAAACCTTCATACCCTTCGGTGTGTTCAGGTGTTTCTGAACGAGGCAACATACCGGCAAACTGATGTGCTATCCGTATGGAATTCAGCATCTTGTGCTTTGCATAGCCAGGATGAACATTTCGACCTTTAAAGGTGATTTTGGCACTGGCCGCATTGAAGTTTTCATATTCCAGCTCCCCTATTTCGCCACCATCCATGGTATAGGCAAAATCGGCACCAAAAGCCTCAACATTAAAATGATCCGGACCCTTTCCTATTTCTTCATCGGGCGTAAAGGCTATACGAATTTTTCCGTGCTTAATTTCAGGATGTGCCAAAAGGTATTCCATGGCAGTAACAATTTCTGCAATACCTGCTTTATCATCTGCACCAAGCAAAGTTTTGCCATTGGTGGTGATGAGATCCTGACCTACATAGCTTAATAGTTCCGGGAAATCTTTTGGTGAAAGTATAACGTTATTCTCTGGATCCAACAAGATATCTCCACCTCCGTAGGATTTGATAATTTGAGGAGAAACATGGCTTCCTGACATATCAGGGCTGGTATCCATATGAGCTATAAAACCGATGACTGGGCGTTCATCATCCGTATTTGAGGGTATGGTGGCCATCACATAACCGTTTTCATCGAGCGTGACGTCTTGAAATTTCAAACGAATCAATTCCTTTTCCAAATCTTTGGCGAAATCCATTTGAGCCGGTGTACTTGGCACAAAATCGGTATTTTCATCGGATTGAGTGTCTTTTTGTACGTAATTTAAAAATCGATCTACTAATTCCATTCTTTCGTTTTTTTAATTAGTGTATTCGCAAATTTACAAAATTCGTCGAATTTATGCATCGGAAAAAGCCCTTAATCTTTTTGTTTATCTAAAATGACCTTTCTGGTTTTATCCCGATATTCAATGGGAGTCAGTCCGATTTTCATTTTAAAGATGCGGCAAAAATAATCCGGATTCTGATACCCTACTTCAAAAGCGATCTGCTGACTGGACAGAATCGTATAAGTCAACAATTCTTTGCTCTTTTGAATTTTAAGGCTCAGAATATATTGAGTTGGCGAATAACCTGTATCTTTTTTAAAGACATGTCTAAATCTTGAATAACCCATACAAATTTCCTTTGCCACTGCTTCCGGTGTGAGGTTTTCCAGAAAATGTTCACGTATGAAAATTTTGGCCTTGTTCATCTGACGCGTTAATTCCATATCTTCCAAAGAGTAGTATGTATCAATGGAATAGGCATAGCCCAATAATAAATTCACGATACCGGCCAACATTTGCTGATACCCTGTTTTTTGACTTTTGGCCACCGTTAACGCTTGCTCGTACAACGACAAAACCTCATCGTTTAAGCCGATATTTAAAATGGGTTTTTGCTTGGAAAAAAAACCGTTCTGAACCCTGTTGTCAATATTGACTCCACTAAATCCAATCCAATGTTCATCCCAACCTATTTTCTTATCGGGTGAATAATTATGCCATTCAGACGGAAAAAGCAAAATCATACTTCCTTCTTTGACATGAATGGCATCCTGATTTAAAGATTTAAAAGTGCCCTCTCCTCTAGTAATGTATAAAAGTTGATATTCATCCAAAATACGCCCTTCATTGATAGAAAATAAATATCTTGCCGGATGGTTCTTTAAAGGATACAATTCATTCGGTTTTACATGCTGATACCCCACTGTGTTGATTGTTAACCCCCAGTTCAGATCATTGTCATTGACAACTAAATACTTAACGTCATCTGCATCTACCATATTATTCTTATCTTAATGAAGCGGAACAAAGATATTGTAAATTTAACACTTTGTGCCATTTTATGCAGTTAATTGATCATTTTATCCTATTACATCCTTTAGATAGTTCTTATTTTTGCGAACTATATTTGACTATCTATGATTCATCAGGCCAAATCAGCACTTGCTCTACTATCAATGATTTTACAGCTCTAAATTCCGAATAAACAAGGCTATATCGTTTTAGCGAAAAGCATAAATCTACAAATAATACCCTTTTTTCAATCTAAAATAAACACAAATTCCATTCTGAAAAATGAAGAAAACTCTTAAATCTCTTGCCCTGTCTAGCTTTATCCTCTTTATGCCATTTAGTGCAATCGTTGAGGCTAAAACAGAAATAAAGGACCTGCGCACGGAATACCTTCTCAACCCCATAGGTATTGATGTAGCAACACCACATTTAAGTTGGAAAATGAGTTCTGACACGCGCGGAGCTGAACAAACAGCCTATGAAATTTCTGTTTCAACAGATAAAGAAGGCACCAATTCCATCTGGAAATCAGGCAAAATCTTGTCTGATAAAAGTCTGAACATTAAATATTCCGGAAATACCCTGCAGCCAATGACCCGATATTATTGGTATGTGGACGTTTGGGATGGCAGTGATGCCAAAATTGCATCAAAAGACACAGCCTTTTTTGAAACAGGAATATTGACTTCCGGCTGGGGAAGTGCCAAATGGATTAAAGCGACAAAAATTGCTCAAGGATCTACAGTTATCGAACCTTCAACCATTACGACCTACTCCATAAAAATGGATTTCGAAATCAAGGCCATTTCAGCCGGTCCTTGTTTTGCTGAAAAAGATGCCAACAATTATTTCATGTGGCAGTTTAACATTGAAAGTGGAAAATCCTTGTTTCGCCCTCACTCCTGGCTAGGCGGAAATGGTGTTTGTCACGAAGACAAAGACATTTCTTCCCTGATTGCCTTAAAAAAAGGAGTCATTTATGCGCTTCAGATAGATATTAACGGAGACAAGGCGACTACCTACCTTAATGGTATCAAGATTGATGAAAACAGAACGAACCCCAGAGGTGGAGACTATGGCTTGGCTAATCTGGGTTTCAGACAGGTTAAGGCACAAAAAAGTGACACACTGGAAGAAGCCTATTACGACAACATCTATGTTACTACGCCCATTGAAGCAAAAAGTGACACGCTGTTTAAAGAAAATTTTTCATCACCGACCGATTTTGCATTTACACTTGGGACAGTCACCAATGGCCGTTTACTTGTAAACAATAACACCTATTCATGGCAGAAAACAAAGGCTATTGAGCCTGTCAATTATGCATTGGATATGGATATGACCCTAAAAAGCGCAAATGCAGGAATCATATTTTCTGCAACAGATGCCAACAATATGTATATGTGGTCCATCAATACGCATGATCAGGCTGTACCTTTGATTAGAAGGCATTTTTGCACCAATGGTACCTTTACAACGTCTGAAGTGCAAATTGGCCAGTTCTTCACAAAAGCAGACCTGATTGACCATGAACGTCATGTCAAAATCGAGGTTGTTAACAATGTAATCAAAACCTATATTGACAATATTCTGGTAGATACATACAACGACAACAGTGGAAAATTAATTAACGGCCTTGTTGGCTTCCGGGCCTTTTATGGTGTTAATGAAGTCGATGAAAAAGCGTATTACGACAACATCGTTCTTAAAAATGGAGTTGGCGACACCCTGTTTTCCGAAAATTTCGAAAAAAACAGCAACATCTTCGAAGACACAGAAACCATCCTTGTTTCTGGCAATACAAAATTAAACATGTATTCCAAAGCAGGCGATACAAGAGTTTTGCAAGGGAAGGACAATGGAATACCTATGTTCCGGACAAAATTCAACTTGGACAAAGAAGTCGCATCAGCAAGAATTTACGCTTCTTCACTCGGTATTTACGACCTCTTTATCAATGGTAAAAGAGTTGGTACTCCTCAAGCAGATGGCACCTATATTTACGACGAGCTAAAACCTGGAGCAACCCAATACAGCAAAAGAACATACTATCTGACCTACGATGTCACCAGGCTTTTACAAACCGGAAACAATGCGGTAGGTGCTCAGGTATCTTCAGGATGGTGGACAGGTAATGTCGTTCATGGAATATTCGGAGGCACGTCACTTGGTTTTATTGCAAAACTGGAAATCAAGTACACAGATGGCAGCACAAAAACCATCGTAACGGAACCTTCAACCTGGTTATCGTCCTCCTCCGGCCCCGTTAAAATGGGCGATATATACAACGGTGAAACATACGATGCCAGACTGGAAAGCAACTGGACAAATACAGGTTTTGATGATACTGAATGGTTTAAGACTGCCATCAACAGTGAATTTAAAGGAATATTGAAAGGATTTGTCGGACCAACGGTACAAATCCGTAAAGGCCTGGACCTGGATCCTTTAAAAATCACGACCTACAATGGAGCAACAGCAGCCGGAACGAATTTCGGAACCATCAATACCACCAGCGAAACAACAGGTCAGAGTTCCATTCTTCTAAAAAAGGGAGAAACGGCTGTCTATGACATGGGACAAAACATGGTCGGTTGGGTTAAATTCACCGTTAATGGAGTAGCAGGAGCAAAAATGAAATTGCGTTTCGGCGAAATGACCAACACCACAGGGACCAAGTCCAGAGGCGATGACGGAGCTGCAGGAAGCATTTATACGGCCAATCTTCGTACTGCCAAAGCTACGCTAAAATACACATTAAAAGGTGGTGCAGATGAAACATACAATCCTTCCATGACCTATTTTGGATTCAGGTATTGTGAAATAACAGCAACTGAAGATATCCAGATCAAATCATTGATTGGCCAGGTGGTTGGTTCAGCCAACGAGGAAGGTTCAACGATGGAAACAAGCAGCGCTCTTGTCAATCAATTGTATAAAAACATCATCTGGGGACAACGTGGAAATTTCCTGAGTATCCCTACTGACTGCCCGCAACGTGACGAACGTCAGGGTTGGACAGGTGATGCACAGATTTTCTGCAGAACAGCAGCCTACAACGCCGATGTAACTACCTTCTTTCACAAATGGATGAACGACATGAGAGACAGCCAGCGGTCTGATGGTGCTTACCCCGTTATAGCCCCCTATATGTGGGATTGCGGTTATGGCGCAGGTGCATGGAGCGAAGCCGGAATTATAATTCCATGGACTATGTATCAGATGTACGCTGACCAGACCATCCTGGAAGACAACTACGAATCCATGACGAAATACATGAACTACCTTGCTGCACAATCAGGCAGTGGTTATCTGTACAACGGTGCAGGTACCCAATATGGTGACTGGCTTTCTAAAGAAAATACCGACTCACGCTATGTCAGTGTTTGTTATTATGCCTATGCAGCGCAACTCATGGGTAAAATTTCCAAAGCACTGAGCAAAGTGGAAGGTGACACCTATGCTGTCAAGGCTACATTCTACGAAACGCTTTACAACAAAATTAAGGCTGAGTTTCAGACAAGATATGTGAATACTTCAGGCACACTGAAACAAACGTCACAAACTGCCATTTTGCTGGCACTAAAATTGAATATGTATCCCAATGAAAATGCAAAAACCAATGGAATAACACAACTTAGAAATAAGATCGTGAACAATGGCAACAGGTTGAGCACTGGATTTGTCGGAACAGGAACCTTGAATCAGACCTTAAGTGAAGTTGGAGAATCCAAAACAGCTTACAATTTACTGCTTCAAAGGAGTTACCCATCTTGGCTATACAGTGTTGATCAAGGCGCCACCACCATCTGGGAACGCTGGGACACCTACACGGTAACGAGTGGATTTAACGACATCAGCATGAACTCTTTCAACCATTACTCTTATGGAGCAGTAGCTGAATGGATGTACCGATACATGGCTGGTATTGACGTAGACGAAACAAACCCAGGTTTCAAACACATCATCCTTCAACCAACACCCGATACAAGAGCCACCTTCCCTGCCGGACAAGCTGCCATTACCAACGTAAAGGCCAAGCATTGTTCCTATTATGGGGATGTTGAAAGCAAATGGACCAACAATGGCGACGGAAGCACCACCTACAACGTCAACATTCCGGCCAACACGACAGCCACGTTCTATTTGCCAATCAAATACATCACGGATATTATTTATGAAGGAGCCTTACCCGTTGAAGAAGCGGAAGGAGTAACTTTGGTTAGTAAAGAAGAAGGCAGAGCTACCTATACCTTAAAATCTGGTAGCTATACCTTCTGGGTTAAAACTTATACAGGTATCAAATCCAATGAAGCAACTTCTGATTTTAAGATTTACCCAAATCCAGTAAAAGATATTCTCAATATTGCAAAAGAGCCAAAAGAATACCGCATTGCTGATTTTAACGGTAAAGATCTTTTATCCGGAAAAGGATTAACAGCGAATGTATCCAATTTAAATAAAGGAGCCTATCTTCTTTATCTAGAAAACCAAGTATTTAAGTTTGTAAAGAATTAAAGAAAAAGGGTTTTTATAATAAAGGATTGAGTTTGGTGTTGCACTGAACTCAATCCTTTTTATTTTCCATTAATGTGCGTAAACATGAACTAATTAATTACTTTTACACGCTTTTAAATTAATCCAGCAAACACAGTTTTCTTGCTCCTTTTAACTCCATGAAAAAGATCTTAAATTCACTGTTTTTTTTAATTCTATGTTTAGAATTCATTCATGCCGAAAACAATACAATCTTTACTCAGCTCACCAATTTACCTACCGTTTATATCCGGACCAAGAATAGCCAGGACATTACCAGCAAAGAAATTTACCTGAAGGGGATTGTCACCATCGTGTCAGAAAACGGATCCAACATTTTCACCGACAGTCTTGAAATTAAGGGTCGTGGCAATGCCAGCTGGAACTTTCCCAAAAAGCCTTACCGCATGAAATTGTACAACAAGGCCAACCTGCTTGGTATGCCTGCTAAAGCAAAAAACTGGACTCTAATAAATAATTATGGTGATAAAACCCTGATGCGAAACCTACTGGCTTTCGATTTAAGCAAACGTCTGGAAATGCCCTATTCACCTGCAGGAAAGCCTGTTGATGTCTTTCTAAACGGAGTTTATAAAGGATGCTATCAACTTTGCGACCAGATAGAAGTCGGACAAGGGCGGGTCGAAATTGAAAAAATGGATTCTTCCGATATCGCAGGGGTGGAACTTACCGGAGGATATTTCGTGGAGATGGACGCGTATGCATCAACGGAAGATTTATGGTTCAGTTCAAAAAGAAATGGAATACCGGTAACCATTAAATACCCTAATGAAGACAACATCACAGGGGAACAAATCAATTACATCAAGGCACAATTCAATGCCATGGAAAGTGCTTTGTTTACGAACCGATCAGCGGGAATCAGCAAGTACATTGATAAAAGCTCCTTTCTACGCCAATTTCTGGTAGGAGAATTCAGCGGAAATACGGACACCTACTGGAGCACCTACATGTATAAACATCTGGGTGATGATAAATTTTATTTTGGTCCGGTCTGGGATTTTGATATCGCCTACGAAAACGATAGACGCACCTATCCAATCAACAACAATCCAAATTGGATTTACGCAACTACCGGAAGTACAGCCAACGGAGTAAGAGATTTGGTAAACCAGATACTTTCAGACGCATCCATGACGATCGAATTAAAAAACATCTGGGCAAATTATCGAAACAAAGGGATTATCAAGGAAGATGTCTTATTGAAAGTAGTAGACGATTATGCTTTTGAGATGGAGGCATCCCAAAAATTAAACTTTAAGGTTTGGAACATCATGAATCAACAAGTACATGAGAATCCAGTTATTTGGGGTTCTTACGCTGCTGAAGTTAACAATGTGAAGAATTACATAGCTAAAAGAATTGTATGGATGGATTACAAACTGGGATATGTACCAACCGGGGTTAAAAACACCGAAAATTCTAAAATTTTTCATTGGGTTGATGCGAACACTCTATACATCAAGGGGCTTTCAGATAATACCAGCGTTCAAATATTCGATCTAACAGGCAGGATCGTACAAAAGATTGAATGCTCAGGAACTTTAACGACATACCTGGAACGTGGTAGTTATATCGTTCGCATTTCTGACAGAGAAGATGGAAACAGCACGTTGAAATGTATTATTCCTTAAGAATAAAAGATTACCCTTTTAAATCTGAAAATTTAACAGGTTTATTATCAGGATTCATCTGTCAGTAATGTTTTAATTTTATAAGTTCTTTGATTCTTTATAGGACAGATAATTCTTTTCCAACAACCATAAAGGCTACAATGCATTTATCCAATTGTGCAGTTGTATGAGCTGCTGATAATTGGACCCTGATTCTAGCCTGATCTTTTGGTACCACCGGGTAATAAAATCCGGTCACATAAATACCTTCCTGAAGCATTCGGGTTGCAAATTTCTGTGATAATTTTGCATCATAAAGCATTACAGCACAAATGGCTGATTGGGTTGGTTTGATGTCAAAGCCTGCTGCCAGCATCCGATCTCGGAAATAGGTAACATTTTCAACCAATCGATCGTGTAGGTCGTGACTTTCATCCAGCATACGAAACACTTCCAAAGAAGCTCCTATTACGGGAGGTGGCACAGGTGTCATTCAGAGAATTTGGCCAGGAATCTGCTATTTCCTGACGAAGTTTATCCACTTGATAATCCAAGACCTTTTTCCCTGGCTATTTCCAACAAATTTAAGACTCCGTTTATCTGAATATTCCACGCCAGAAGCGGCTTCTGTTCTCCTACTACCGACAATAAGGCTGCCAGATTGAAAACCGTGTCCACTGAATATTTGTCAACGATGGCAGCCAATTGTTGGGGGTTTAAAATATCAGCAACTTCCAAAGTCCCCCATGTAGTAGATCTTCGGATATTTTTACACCTGGAACATAACCGGCTACAACTTGATAGGCGCCATACATAGAGCGCAATTTCGCAACCAGTTCAGAGCCGATTTGCCCCGTGGTTCCAATAACGAATGCCTTTTTCATAATTTACTATCTGCTTAAAAAGCGTCACTTAGTCATTGAAAATGGCCGTTGTTCTTCACTAAAAGTTCTATTCTTATTGGGTTTTGCCCCCATTACAAATTCAAGAATACCTCCTGACATAATTTCCTGCTGCGTAATATACGCTTTCTTGAAATCAGTGCCATTCAGTTTAACGGATTGTACATAGTTGTTTTTAGGGGAAAATTTCTTTGCCTTAACCGTAAATGTCTGACCATTTTCCAGACGAACAATCATTTCCTCAAAATAGGGAATACCCAAAACATATTGGTCAGTGGCAGGACATACCGGGTAAAAACCCAATGCTGAGAAAATATACCAGGCTGACATTTGTCCACAATCATCATTCCCGCAGAGACCGTCTATCTTATTCTGGTATTTGGTATCCATGATCAGACGGATACGTTCCTGAGCCTTCCAGGATTGCGAAGTCCATGCATACAGGTATGGAACGTGGTGACTGGGTTCATTACCATGTACGTAATTGCCAATCAGCCCTTCCTCTGTAATATCTTCATTGTGTTCGTAATACTTTTTAGGCAGATGCATGGTGAACAAAGAATCCAAACGTTCCACAAAACGTTTGTCTCCCCCCATTTGACCTATCAGACCTTTCACATCCTGAGGGACATAGAACGAATAATTCCACGAATTGCCTTCAATGAAACCTTGATTTTGGGTATCCAATGCATCAAAGTCTTTTTTCCAGCTACCATCTGAATTCTTTGGACGAACAAAACTCTGACTGCTGTCAAAAAGGTTTTTGTAATTCATGGCTCTTTTGAAATATTCATCAGCCACTGCGGTTTTTCCAATGGATTGTGCGAATTTGGCGATGGTGAAATCGTCATAGGCATATTCAAGGGTGATGGAAGCACCGCTGCCATTCACATTCAAAGGAACATAACCCAGCTTCATGTAATCAGCAATGCCGTCGTAATACTTCAGGGTAGAACTGCTGATCATCGCTTTTAACGCTTTTTCCTTGTCAAAAATCAAACCCTTTGCTGCCGCATCCGCAATAACTGAAACGGAATGATAGCCAATCATACACCAATCCTCATTGCCCATCAATGACCAAACGGGTAAAGCTTTGTGTACGCTTTGCTCTGCATGCGCCAACATGGATTTCACAAAATCGGTGTTGCGTTGACGATTTATAATATTTTGCAAAGGGTGGTAGGCACGGTACGTATCCCAAACTGAGAAAATAGTGTAGTTTGTAAAATCTTTTGCCTCATGAATGTTGTGATCCACACCGCGGTACCGACCATCAACATCCATATAAACAGAAGGGTTGATCATGGTGTGATAAAGCGATGTATAAAACGTACACATGTTGTCGTAATTGCCTTTGGTTGAAATGACTGAAAGCTCTTTTTCCCACTTATTCTCCGTTTCTTTCCGAATTTGATTAAAGGATTTTCTGGCTGTTTCAGCCTCTAAATTGGCAAGTGCACCCAAACAATCAACCGGTGATAAAGCGACTTTTACTTCCAGCTGTTCACCTTCTTCAAAATCAAAGTTAAAGAAAGCTGTGATTTTTGTACCACCCATTTCCGGGAAGTTTTTTTCCAGATTAAACTTTCGCCAAAAACCATTGTAGACTACTTTCTCAGCATTTCTTTGACCATAGTTCTTGATGGGTTTGGAAAATGAAATGGCAAAATACGTATAATTTGTTCGTGCCCATCCTCTGGTGATGCGGTATCCGGTCAAAGTTGAATCATTTTCCACGCGAAGGTTGGCCCAGAGGACTTTTCCATCGTAATTGTAGATGCCATAAGTCAAATCAATGATTAGATGTGCCTCCCCTTTGGGAAACGTATACCGATGAACGCCGGTACGTTCTGTGGCTGTCATTTCAGCCTGAATACCATAATCATCCAAAAATACTGAATAATACCCGGGGGAAGCTTTCTCCTTTTTGTGTGAAAAACGGGAACGATAACCTGTCTCGGGATGTTGGGCAGTACCTCTGTCTAATTGCAGCTCACCGGTGGTTGGCATAATCAGGATATCACCCAGATCAGAATGCCCGGTTCCATTTAAATGGGTATGACTGAACCCGACAATGGTGCTGTCTTCGTATTGATAACCTGCACAGTAGCGGTAGGCATCTTTTTGGTAGACCCCATTGATGTTGTGGGGCACCATTTCAGTATCAGGGCTCAACTGAACCAGTCCAAAAGGAGCACAAGCCCCTGGAAATGTATGTCCCATTGACTTGGTTCCGACCAAAGGTTTAACATAATCAATCATGCGTTGTTGCGATTTGGCATTCATTGTCAGAGCGGTACACATAATAATCATAAAACATTTTCTCATTCTATCTATTTTTTATTTTCGTTACTCAAGGAATAGGGCATATCATCGTCTGCTATACCTCTTTTCATATTGGGTCTGGCTACCATTTTGATGTCAATCTTTGCACCCTTCATCAGTAAAGAATGATTCAGATAATTTTTGGTATATTCCTTACCCTCGTAATCTACACGATCAATATACCGATTATTGGCATTGTTGTTTGGTGCATTGATTTCAATTTTGTTGCCGTTTTCGAGTGTCAAAGTGATTTTATTAAAAAGTGGCGCGCCTAATACATACTGGTCTGATCCCGGTGTAACAGGATAAAAGCCCATGGCTGAAAATACATACCAGGCTGAAGTCTGACCATTGTCTTCGTCTCCGCAATAACCGTCAGGTGTAGCCATATAAAGGCGATTCATCACCTCGCGTAGCCAGTATTGTGCTTTGTAAGGAGTTCCAGCATAATTATACAGATAGATCATGTGTTGGATGGGTTGATTTCCATGTGCATAATTTCCCATATTCATAATTTCCATTTCGCGGATCTCATGAATGACACCTCCATAGTAACTGTCATCAAAAACCGGAGGTAAACTGAAAACAGAATCAAGCATACTGACAAACGTTTTCTTTCCACCCATTAAATCAACAAGTCCCTGAACATCATGGAAAACAGACCAGGTATAATGCCAGCTGTTACCTTCGGTGAAAGCATCGCCCCATTTGAAAGGATTGAACGGAGTCTGGAATTGACCGTCGGCATTTCGACCGCGCATCAGTTTGGTTTCTTTGTCAAATACATTCTTATAGTTCAGGCTTCGAGATTTGTACAAATCAAGTTCAGCTTGTGGACGGTTCAATTTTTTCCCCATCTGGAGAATACACCAATCATCATAGGCATATTCAAGAGTTCGTGCCACTGATTCATTGATCTTGACATCGTAAGGAACATACCCTTTATTATTATAGAGATCAAATCCAAGTCTACCTGTTGAAGAAACTCGTGGATGTACACTATTGGCACCCGAAAGTAGTCCTTCATACATTTTAAGTGCATCACTTTTTGTGACACCTTTCAGATAAGCATCAGCAACAACTGAAGCTGAATTATTGCCCACCATGCAACCACGGTGACCCGGACTTGCCCATTCGGGGAAGAATCCGCTTTCTTGATAGGTATTCAGCAATCCGGCCTGCATTTTTTCGCCCATGGAAGGATAAACCAGATTGACGAAGGGGAACAAGCAACGGAATGTATCCCAGAATCCGGTATCGGTAAACATGTAACCAGGACGAATTTCTCCGTTAAATGGACTGTAATGCTGAGGATTTCCTTGTTTGTCAAATTCATAAAACATTCTGGGGAAAAGTACTGAACGGTAAAGACATGAGTAAAATGTTTTTAATTGATCAGTGCTTTCACCTTCGACTGCAATTTTGCCCAAAACTTCATTCCAACGATTTTTTCCGCTCTGTTTTACATCGTCAAATGTTTTGTTGGCGAGTTCTTTTAAATTGAGTTCAGCCTGTTCAAAGCTGATAAAAGAAGATGCAACCTTAGCTGTCACTTTTTCTCCTTTTTTGGTAGAAAAACCGATTGCTGCACCTACGTGTTTGTCTGTAAGTTCAAGTACGCCTTCTTTAATGTCTTTATCACTCCAGGCATTGTTATAGGTAAAAGGTTTGTCAAAAACAATTACGAAATAATTCTTGAAGTTCTTTGGTACGCCACCACTATTTCGTGTAGTATAACCGATGATTTTATTTTCTTCGGGAATTATTTTGATGTAAGAATCACGATCAAAAGCATCAATTACGACGTAAGATTTGTCTTTTTGTGGAAAGGTAAAGCGGAAATAAGCACAACGTTCTGTTGGTGTGATTTCGGTTACAACATCGTATTCTGACAAATAAACACTGTAATAATAAGGTGTTGCTTTTTCTGATTTGTGAGAAAACCAGGAAGCACGGTCATCTTCATTAATTTTCAAATCACCTGTCATTGGCATGATTGAAAATTGACCATAATCATTGATCCATGGACTTGGTTGGTGGGTTTGCTTGAAGCCTCTGATTTTATCGGAAGCATACGTATAAGCCCAACCATCACCCATTTTGCCCGTTTGTGGCATCCAGAAATTCATACCCCAAGGCATAGCAATTGCCGGATAGGTATTGCCATTTGACAAAGAACCTTTTGAATCGGTTCCCATCAATGGATTTACAAAATCAACCAGGCCATCTTTCTTTTTACGATCGGCCTCGTAAGATTTCAGATAATCCTGATATTCTTTCCACAACCCGTCGGTTGTTTTATCGTTTCCAAGAATTTGTTTCATGGCTGCATCAAAACTCCATGGGTCAATTTCAATGGCAGAGCGGTTGAACTTGCGTAAGAAATCAAGATCTTTGGTAGTAAGCCATTGCAGGAAAAAGCCTGTAGTCTGGTATCCATCCATCCAGGTTCCTCCTGGACGACGATTGGTAATGGGGAAAAATCCGGCCTGAAATCTCACTGCATCGGCCAAACCTTCAATAAAAGCCCAATATTGGTCACCGGTTTTGTATTCGCCACAACCTTTGGGACAGTATTGATAACCGTGGGTTAATTCATGGTATAAAACGCCACGAGTTTCGTACAAAACATCAAAGTCGCCTTTATTCAGGGCTGTTTTTTCAACCCAATCGGCACTGTAAAAAATTTCAATCAAGGGAGGTTCTCCTCCTTTGGCTGAAATACCTTTGTCAGGACGCAATTCATAATTAAGGGTTCTGATGTCCATTCTTTTATCCTGATCTGTCCAATATAATATGGAAGCGACTTTTTGTGCGTGATCACGGATAAATAAAGAAGGATTCTGAATCAATCGGTTATAAATTTTTGAGCCGTTTACCGTTGGATCTTTATCCACAAAATGGACTTCCGGATAAACAAAGTTTTTCCAATTGGTCTGCAAGCTTTTTTCACTGCTGAATGCAATTTCTGCCAAAGCAACTTTAGTCTTGGCTGGAGATTTTAGTTCGAGCATAAAGTATTTGTACTTCACCGGTCGTGTCAATTCAAACTGATCGGAATGAAATCTGGAGTAAAACTGATGTTTGTTTCTGGCATCCAGTTTTACCCAGCTTTTGCCATTGGCCGAAGCTTTGAGTACCCACTGAATCGGATCATTCACTTGATTTACATTGGCGGAAGTCAATGTATAGCTGTTTACTTCCACTGGAACTGCATATTCATAAATAATCGAAACGCTATTGGATGGTGCCTGATAATAGGATTTCAATTGGTTATCACACAATAAATCCACGTCAGAAGAGGTACGGACTCCAATACCATTATCTGACACTTTTGCAGGTATCAGATTTCCGGTTTGGCCGAGTGCCATTCCACAACTAAGTAGACTTGCAAAAAAACAGGTTAGTACCGTTTTCTTACGAAATTTGTTTGTGATCTGTTGTGACCGGATGCCTTTTTGCTCCCGACCATTTTCAAACTTGTAAGTGGTTGTAAAACAAGCGCTTTTCATGGATTAGTTCTATTAATTTTTAACGTACTTCAAAGATTTTCCCGAAACACTGAGCGACGGAGGAACACTCCCATCTGAAATTGCTCGTTTATAGTTTGGCTTATCACTCATAACATAGTGAATTTCTGCTCCGTTTCTGATGTCATCGTAGGTGATGAAAGATTTATCATATTCATTTCCGTTTAAAAACATTTTCTGTATGTAAACGTTTTTCTTCGTCCAGTTTTTGGTGGTGATCTTCACCTGTTTTCCATTGCAAAGATTCATTACAACACCCTCCAGAGCGGGAGAACCTATGTTGTAAATATTGCTGGAAGGTGCTGTGGGATAAAAACCCATGCAGTTGAAAATATACCATGCCGACATTTGGCCGCAATCATCATTTCCACTCAGTGATCCAGGCAAATTACCATAAAAGGAATCAACCACCTGACGAATCAGTTTCTGACATTTCCAGGGTTCTTTCAGGTAATTGTACAGATAAATAATCTGATGACATGGTTCGTTCCCATGCCAATAAGCACCAATCCGACCCTGAATATCATGCGCTCCAGGGATATCATCGGGAATGACCATTGTAAACATGGAGTCCAGACGAGCTGCAAACAATTCTTTACCGGCTTCATTGATATACCCCTGCACATCCTGAGGCACATACCAGGTATATTGCATGGTAAAGCCCTCGGTAATATCACCCCATCCGTCCACAGAACCGGGTCCTGTATATGCAATCGGAGCAAAAGGTTTACGCCATGCACCTTTGGAATCTCTGCCACGCATATATTTTGTTTCAGGATCCACCAAATTCTGGTAAGACAAAGCACGATTTAAAAAATACTTGTAGTCTGCCTCTTTATTCAACTTTTTAGCAGCCTGAGCAATGCAGTAATCATCGTATGCATATTCCAGAGATTTGGAAACGGACTCTTTTTCTTTGTCGAAGGGAACCCATCCCAACTTGCTGTATTCTGGCAAGCAATCGTAATGTGGATTCATCGCTGTTACCTTCATAGCCTGATAGGCACGCTCATAATCAAACCCCTTCACTTCTTTCACGATGGCATCTGCAATCACAGAAACAGCATGATAGCCAATCATACACCAGGTTTCATTGCCATAAAAAGACCAGATCGGGAGCATATTTTCCACACTTTTGTCGTAATGTGCCAGCATGGAATTGATGATATCACTATTTATATCCTGTTGAACCAGGTTGAAAAGTGGATGCAATGCCCGGTAAGTATCCCACAAAGAGAAAACGGTATAATTGGTAAAACCATCTGCCTTTTCAATATTCTTGTCCAAACCCCTGAATTTGCCATCTGAATCCTGAAAAATAAAGGGATGTTGAAAGGCGTGATAGACAGAAGAATAAAAGGTTTCTTTTTGAGCTTTATCGCCTTTCACTTCAAAAATATTCAGTTGCTTACTCCATTTTTTTTCACCTAAAGTTCTTAGGGATTCAAAATTTTCAGATTTTAATTCCTGTAAATTGCCCAAAGCACCATCTGTACTCACAGCCGAAATAGCCGTTTTGACACTGATTTGTTCCTGTGCATTTGTTTTAAAAGTCATCCAGACTTTGATATCTTTACCCCAGGCTTCTTTGTTACTTCTGAAACGATTGGTGTTATAAACAACAGGACCTCCGTTTTGTAAGATGCCATATCGGGCAAACGGTTTGGAAAAAATGGCAGCAAAATAGACATGGCGTTCAGGCCCCCAACCCTTTACCAATTTATAGCCAGTCAGGGTGGAGTCATTTAAAAAACGAACATTGCTCCACTCACAGGTAAATCTTAACGTATGGTTTAAATCAATCATCACATACGCACTGTCAGATTGCGGATAAGTAAAACGTAGAATACCACTTCTGATACCCGACGTCATTTCAGCTTTTATACCCTCTTCTACCATATTGATGGAATAATAATTGGGGGAAGCTGTTTCCTGTTCATGGGAGTATTTAAAACGATATCCTTTTTCGGACTGATCCGATTTACCCGGTTTAAACTGGATGACTCCTACTCCCGGTCTGAAAAGGAAATCGCCCAAATCAGGAATACCTGTTCCGCTCAAATGCGTGAGGCTGAAACCCATAATGGTTTGATGATCGTATTTGTATCCTGAAGCAACTTCGTAATCATCGTCATCGGTATCGGGACTAATCTGAATGCCACCAAAAGGAATTTGTGCACCCGGATAGGTGTTACCAAAACCGGATGTTCCAATGAATGGATTTACGTAGTCCAATGGAAAATTGAAAGTCTGGTTTTTTTTATTTTCCACTTTGTTGGTGAAAGAACTGCCAAGCATAAAAACCAGAGCAAGCCCGGCGCATTTGCTCACCAATTCTGTTTTAAAAAAAGGTTCTTTTCTGAAGGAATTCTTTTTATTCGATATCATACTTCGTATTTGATCATCCATTTATTGATACTTATTTAAACTCATTACTTTACAACAATCTTACCACATACTGGTGCTACTCCGGGAGTTACCGTCAAAGAATAAATGTAGATGCCTTTGGGTAAGATATGCCCTGTCTGTAACTCTTTTGATTCACTGGCACTGGCAGTTTTATCAAAAAGACAACGACCATCAAGGCTATAGACTCTGAGTCTGTTGGCCGGATCATAAATGGATAACTGATTTTTTTTCGCAATCAGACACGTCAACCCTCTCCCATTTGTTGCTAAATTGTAGGGCGAGCGGTATTCTGAATAACTTTCTTCGACTTTGTTTTGTGAGGTGGAGAATTTACTCAGACCCATATAAGCCGAAATCCACAGATGGTTGGAATCTGCTCCTTGTATGTGCTGTATAATATTGCTGGATTGCGCTCCATTGTTTGTTTCACCCAAAAAATAGGACTCGACAAATTTACCGTCATACCTGTTCAGGCCATTGTAAGTACCCACCCAAACATACCCCTTGTCATCCTGATAAATAGACAAAACTGCACTGTTTGACAATCCATCCCTGCTATCAATACGTTGCATTCGATAATTTGCAGCATAACCTGTCATTGAAAACATAAAAAACAGGAGCAACAGAAGTTGTTTCTGTAATGAATTTTCGCTCTGAATACTATATTTGCAATAGATTTTCATTTGAAATGAAGGTTGAAACGTTAGATTTAAGGAGCAATGTCTGACGTTGTCAAAGATACCTAAATATTTTTTTTAACCTAAATTTACAAACCATAACTTTGATCCAAGTCCGGTATGATACAACGCAAAAAAAGCCTCCGAAAAAAATTCGGAAGCTTTTTTTTGAGCCTCTTGTCGGATTCGAACCAACGACCCCGAGATTACAAATCACGTGCTCTGGCCAACTGAGCTAAAGAGGCGGGAGGGTAAGCTTACTATATCGCGCCGCTACAACCAAACTACCCTTGCTGCGATCAAACCCTGGGGGATTCGCAGGGAGCTAGCCGTATAGGACTTACCCAGGCACAAAAGTACACATTTTTCGTTTGCTGACAAGGGGTCTAGCAAAAAAAAGTGTATTTTTGTAGAAATTAATTTTGGACAAGATGGAAGAAACAACCAATATTATCAAGAGAAAATACAAATACGCAGCGGATTACGGTCTGATTTTGGGTGGATACATCGCTGTATTTTTTATCCTCGATTATTTATTTCCAGGCAATTTTTTTGTAAGTTTACTCGGAACAATGGGTATGGCATGCACTCCGTTTGTGTGTTATCGCCTGGCAAAACAATACCGAGACAAAGCCTGGGGCGGATACATCCGATTCGGACAAGTCTGGAGTTTTGGCATCTGGCTTTTCCTTTTCGCTGCTTTACTTATGTCGGTGCTTTATTATGTTCGCTTTGAGTTTTTACAACCAAACTACATTGCTGACGCATTCAATGAGGTATTGATTATGGCTGAAAAAATGAAATACTCCAAAGAACAAATGGATGCACTCACCGCTTTTGGCACTCCTTCCACCATTAATATGATCTTTTACTATTTGTGGCTCTATGTGGTGGGCGGCGGTATCCTTTTCCTGATAATCAGCCCAATGGTTGTACGTAAAAAACCAGAAAACAAGTTACCAGACTCAGTCACCACTTACGAACCTTATCAAAACAACGACGATTCAAACGAATCAAAAGCATAAAATCATGGATATCAGCCTTGTTATACCATTATTCAATGAAGCGGAATCAATTTCGGAGCTATTCAAATGGATTCAGAAAGTGATGACTGCCCACAACTTCAGTTACGAAGTCATTTTTGTAAACGACGGATCCACCGATGAATCCTGGAAAGTCATCAAAGAACTGCAAAACGAACATCCGGAAGTGAAAGGAATCAAGTTTCGCCGAAACTATGGAAAATCCCCTGCCCTGTATTGCGGTTTCAAAAAAGCAGAAGGTGATGTAGTTATTACCATGGACTCAGACCTTCAGGACAGCCCCGATGAAATCCCCGGTCTTTACAAAATGATCATGGAGGAAGACTATGATTTGGTTTCAGGCTGGAAAAAGAAACGGTACGACGGCAAAATCAGCAAGAACATCCCGTCGAAAATATACAATGCAACAGCCAGACACATCACTGGTCTGAAGCTGCACGACATGAACTGCGGACTCAAAGCTTATAGAAACGTGGTTATAAAAAATATTGAAGTTTACGGAGAAATGCATCGATACATACCATTTATCGCAAAGAATGCCGGTTTTACCAGAATTGGGGAAAAAGTGGTTATTCACCAAAAGCGGAAATATGGTGAGACGAAATTTGGAATGGAACGTTTTGTGAATGGGTATCTGGATTTGATTACTCTCTGGTTTTTGAATCGATTCGGGAAAAAGCCCATGCACTTTTTTGGTCTCGTAGGAAGTCTGATGTTTTTCATAGGCCTTGTCGCTGTCATCGCAGTAGGCGCTATCAAAATCATGGATTTATCACGGGGTATCCCTTCCAGGCTGGTAACAGATTTGCCTGCTTTTTATTTATCGCTGACGTGTATGATTTTGGGTGTGCTTTTATTTCTAACCGGATTCCTGGGTGAACTTATTTCACGAAATGCTCCTGAACGCAACAATTACATCATTGAAGAAAATGTTTAAACGACTTTTTGGCCTTCTGGCTTTGGCTATAGTGCTCCTGACTTCCTGCAATACCGGTGGCTGCTATGAATCGACGGATGTAAAAGTGTATTGCAGCTTTTATCAGGTGGATTCTTTACGCGCTGTAGGATTTGACAGTGTAAAAGTTTGGGGAGTAGGTTCAGATTCATTGATCTACAACAACGATTCAACAAACGAACTGGCTCTTGAGCTCAATCGAAAAGCACAGATAACACAGTATGTTTTTCAGGTAAAGGCTCAAAAAACAACTTATTATTTCACCGATACCATCACACTTTACCACACCAATCAGCCCTGGTTTCAGTCCATCGATTGCGGGTGTATGGTTTTCAGTACGCTCGATTCCTGTAAAACAACAGGCAGCATATTCAAATCAACCAAAATTTTGGATTCAAAAATAATTAACACGAAAAAGGAGCATGTCATTCTCAACCTGTAAGCTGTTTTTTTTGAGCCTATTGCTTCCTGTCACTTTTTTAGCTTCAGCAGCTGACAAAATAAAAGAAGAAGCAATCAATATACCTTTATACCAAGGCGTACAAGTAGGTATTGACATTTACTCTCCTATGAAATTCTTTATTTCTGACACCTATGGAGCATCGGTCAAAGCAGATGTCAATCTGAAAAATAAATACCTTCCCACCATCGAAGTTGGATTTGCCCAGTATGACAAGACCAGTGACGCCGGCAATCATTGCACCTCATCCGGTCAATATTTTAAACTTGGGGTCAATAAGATTTTATCCCAAAATGGACCTAAGGCTGAAAATATTTTTTTCGCAGGGGCTCATTATGGATTTTCAGCTTTTTCATACAGCCTGGACAATCTGACTTTTAACCAAAATTACTGGGGAAACTACGAAGCTTCTTTCTTGAATGAAAAATCGGTTGTCGGTTGGATAGAGCTGGTAGTCGGAGTTCGTGTTCAGGTTATGGGTCCCATATCTTTGGGCTGGAGTGGACAATACAAATCGGCACTTCACGTTTCTAACGGCGCAAACAGTATTCCCGCTTACATTCCTGGCTATGGTCAGAATGTTAAACCAAATGCAGCCATGGCATTTCATCTTTATTACAAATTACCTTTCTGACCTACCCCTTTTAACTACAAAAGACGATGAAAAAGACTATTTTACTCCTGTCAATGATAGTTCTTTTATGTAGTCTGTCACTTCTGACCTCCTGTAAAAAGAAACAATACATTTTCAACGAAGGGTATGTGTTTGGTACTGTTTACCACATCACTTATCTTTCTTCCAAAGATTTTAAACCGGAAATAGAAAATGAACTTCAAAAATTTGATGAAGCTTTGTCCATGTTTAACCCGAATTCCACTTTAAGCCATATAAACCAATCGGGTACAGAAAAAACAGACCTGAACCAGGAGCCATGGACGCTTAAAGTTATCAAAGAAAGCATCCAGATATCTCAATTGACTCACGGTGCTTTTGACATCACGGTTGCTCCTTTGGTGAACGCATGGGGTTTTGGCTTTAAAAATTTGGGGAAAGTGAACCAACAGAAAATTGATAGCCTTAAAACATTTGTAGGTTACAAGTTGCTTCATTTGGACAAAGGCTTCCTGACCAAAGCTGACCCACGCGTACAACTTGACGCATCAGCAGTGGCAAAAGGCTATGCCTGCGATGTTGTAGGTGAATTATTTCGCAAGAATGGCATTAAAGACTTTCTGGTAGAAATAGGCGGAGAAATGACCATAAGCGGAAAAAACCCAAAAGGTACAGACTGGCGGATTGGTATCAATAAACCGGAAGAGGATTCAACCTCAACCAACCTGGTATGGGATCAAAAACTAACTATCACCCATAAAGCAATTGCCACCTCAGGCAATTACCGTAAGTTCTACGAAAAAAACGGCAAAAAGTACGCACATACCATTGACCCTGCAACGGGTTATCCCGTACAGCATTCCTTGCTCAGCGCCACGGTTATTGCCAATGATTGTTTAACTGCCGACGCACTGGCCACTGCCTTTATGGTGATGGGGCTGGATTCGGCTATGGCTATTGCTGAACGTCTTCCTAATGTGGAAGGTTTTTTCATTTACAACGACGACGGCAAGGAAAATAAGTATCGTTTCACCTCAGGTATTCCTTCTTACCAAAAAGCAGAATAAAGCTTTTTAAAATAATAATTTTAACATTTTAAAGTACAGGTTGTTAGGTTTAGCACCTAAAAATAATGCGCATTTTCAAGCGCCAAAATATGTTTTCCCCTTGCTTGTCGGGGAAAAAATGAGTACTTTTGCGACGTTTTTCGTACCATAATGTCAAGATTTAACACAAATAAACAACTATAAAATACGGTTTATGTCAACAACAATTGGTCATATCGTTCAAGTAATCGGTCCAGTGGTGGATGTTGCCTTTCCCAACGGATGTACAGATATGCCTAAAATTCACGATGCACTCAAAGTCATCAGGGAAGAAGGGCAAGAATTGATTTTCGAATGCCAGCAACACATCGGTGAAGATACGATACGTGCCATTGCCATGGACTCTACGGACGGCCTGGTCAGAGGAATGGAAGTTCATTTGATGGGTTCACCTATCACGATGCCTATCGGAGATCAGATTAAGGGACGAATGATGAATGTGACCGGAATGTCCATCGATGGTATGCCGGAATTGTCAAAAGTTGGCGCCTACCCCATTCACAGGGAAGTGCCAAAATACGAAGACCTTACCACCAATCAGGAAATTCTGTTTACCGGTATTAAAGTTATTGACTTGCTGGAACCCTATTCCAAGGGTGGAAAAATTGGTTTGTTCGGTGGTGCCGGTGTAGGTAAAACCGTGCTTATCATGGAATTGATTAACAATATTGCTAAAAGTTACAACGGCTATTCCGTTTTTGCAGGTGTAGGTGAACGTACCCGTGAAGGCAATGACTTACTTCGTGAGATGATTGAATCCGGCGTAATCCGCTACGGAGAAAAATTCAAGAAGAGCATGGACGAAGGCAACTGGGATTTATCACTGATCGATCAGGAAGAATTGGCAAAATCTCAGGCAACCCTCGTGTTCGGACAAATGAATGAGCCTCCCGGTGCTCGTGCTTCCGTAGCTTTGTCAGGACTTACCGTTGCAGAATCGTTCCGCGATGCAGGTGGACAGGGCGGTGGTAAAGATATTTTATTTTTCATCGATAATATTTTCCGTTTCACACAGGCTGGTTCTGAAGTTTCAGCTTTGTTGGGACGCATGCCTTCAGCCGTAGGTTATCAGCCTACACTGGCTACCGAAATGGGTTTGTTGCAGGAACGCATCACTTCCACGAAAAACGGTTCAATCACTTCAGTACAGGCCATTTATGTACCTGCAGATGACTTGACGGACCCTGCTCCTGCAACAACATTTGCTCACTTAGATGCTACCACGGTTTTGAATCGTAAAATCTCCGAGCTTGGCATCTACCCTGCCGTTGACCCCTTGGATTCAACATCCCGCATTTTGGACCCGAATATTATTGGCGACGAGCATTACAACACAGCCCAACGCGTAAAACAATTGCTACAGAGATACAAAGAATTGCAGGATATCATTGCTATTCTGGGTATGGATGAGCTTTCTGACGATGATAAGCTGACCGTTTCCAGAGCTAGACGTGTGCAACGCTTCTTGTCACAACCTTTCTTCATGTCCGCTCAATTCACCGGTATCCCTGGTGTGATTGTACCCATTGATGAAACCATCCGCGGCTTCAATATGATCATGAACGGTGAGGTAGATCAATACCCCGAATCGGCATTTATTATGGTTGGAACCATTGATGAAGCCATCGCCAAGGGTAAAAAGATTTTGATAGAAGCAAACGCTTAATATAGACCTCTATGAGATTGGTTTTATTATCACCGGTAAAGATGTTGTTTGACGGAGAAATAGATTCGGTAACAATTCCCGGAACAAAGGGAATGTTTACGGTTCTTCCCCACCATGCGCCTCTGATTACGACAATCGATAAGGGTCTGATTACCTACAAAATAGGTGAAAAAGAACTCCATTTTCAGGTGGCAGAGGGTTTTGCGGAAGTGAAAAATAACGTTGTTTCCATTTGTGTAGAAAAGATTCTAGTTGAATAATTGAGACTATGAAATATTTTGGTTATTTGGTCGCTTTGATGGCATTTTTATTCGGTAGTCAGTATTTCATCCTGAAATATGCCTATCCGGAATTTGTGTTCCCGCTGCTGATAACCATTCCATTGTTTTTTATTCTGATTGGCTTTCTTTCCATTCGATACATCTATTCAAAACCGGATGTTTCAGTGGCAATGTTGATGGGGGTTAAAACGGTTAAGATCCTGATTTCAATGACTATCATCTTACTTTATGTAACATTGGTCAAAGTTCAATCGGTATCGTTTCTGTTTTCCTATCTATACTATTTTATTTCCTATCTGGCTTTTGAAACGTGGATGCTGTACGCAATTAACAAGAAAAAAAGTACCAAATAAGATGAACAACATTAAATACAGAGGTTGGAAAATAATATTTTTGCTATTGGTCGTTTGTTTACTACCTGTGCATGCAAGTGAGACCGCTGAAAATGGACCTTTTAACGCAGGAGAATTTGTATTAGGGCATGTCACGGATTCCTACAGCTGGCACGTGACCAAAATTGGAGAAACAGAACTTTCCATTCCGCTGTTGGTTATCGTGAGAAGTCCAGACAGAGGCTGGTATGCCTTTTGGTCTACCAATCTGAATGAAGGTGCTACGTATGAAGGTTTTAAAATTGCAACCACCGATCCCTACAAAAAGAAAGTGGTAGAAGTTTTACCAAACAACCAGGTTTTAAGACCTTTAGATATTTCCATCACTAAAAACGTGATGTCTTTGCTCGTTTCGGCCATCCTGGTTTTATGGATTGTCCTGAGTCTGGCACGTCACTACAAAAAAGCACCGATGAAAGCACCAAAGGGCATTCTGGGAGCTATTGAATTTATAGTCATTTTTGTTCAGGACGAAGTCATTAAGCCCTGCGTAGGAAAAGATTACCAACGTTATTCACCATACCTGCTTACGGTATTTTTCTTTATTTTGATCAACAATATGTTGGGGGTTATTCCTGTTTTCCCGGGAGGTGCCAACCTGACAGGAAACCTTGCCATTACTGCCGTACTGGCTGTATGCACCTTTTTCGCAGTCAACATTTTCGGAAGCAGGGAATACTGGAAAGATATTTTCTGGCCTGAAGTTCCAGTTTGGTTAAAGGTGCCAATACCTATGATGCCCTTTTTGGAATTGTTCGGTATTTTCACCAAACCAATGGCCCTGATGGTCCGTCTATTTGCCAACATGTTGGCAGGTCACATGATTGCCATGGTATTTATGGCTTTGATTTTTGTTTTCGGAACCATTAGTCCAATGCTTGGAACAGGTGTCTCTGTTCTGGCTATATTTTTCGCCATTTTTATGAATTTCCTGGAGTTGCTGGTTGTCGTTATACAGGCGTATGTGTTTACACTGCTTTCGTCTGTATTCATCGGACTTTCCAGAATAGAACCTCATAAAAACACCCATTAATTCAGAAATTTCAAACTATTCATTTATAATAAAACAAACGACTATGTTATTTACAATTATTCTTCAAGCTGCAGTAGCTGGTGCAGGATTGGCAAAATTTGGTGCTGCCCTTGGTGCAGGTATTGCAGCTGTTGGCGCAGGTATTGGTATTGGTCGCATTGGCGGTTCTGCCGTTGAAGCTATTGCCCGTCAACCTGAATCAGCAAATGATATCCGTATGAACATGATTATCGCAGCAGCACTTGTTGAAGGTGTAGCATTATTTGCTGTCATCGTTGCTGTTATGGCCGTAGTTATGAATTAAAAACAGGAGGCTGTCTCGAAAAGTTGTCTATTTTAAAGTCAACTTTTTGAAACAGCCCCTTTGTTCTGGCTTTTAAAAAAAAAAATCTATATGGAACTTTTTACTCCCGAATCAGGCCTGATCTTTTGGATGCTGATTGTATTCCTGACGGTACTTTTTGTGCTGTGGAAATTTGCATGGCCTTCAATTACCAGTGCCATTGCAAGCAGGGAAAAATACATCAACGATTCAGTCAAGGCGGCAGATGAAGCTTTTTCCAAGCTCGATTCCATCAAGGAAGAAAGAATTGCTATCCTGGCTAAGGCGCGTGAAGAGCAGAATACACTTTTAAAAGAAGTGCAGGTGATGAAAGAAAAACTCATCGAAGATGCTAAAAACCAGGCACGCATTGAGGCTGACAGGCTTATTTCGGATGCCCGTCACAGCATTCTTGCCGAAAAAGAACAAGCGTTGAAAGAAGTTAGAGATCAAGTGGCTTTGCTTTCAATCAGCATTGCCGGAAAAGTGCTTCGTAAAGATTTAGAATCGGATTCTGCTCAAATAGCACTGGTCAATACGATTCTGGATGAAATGGATACGCTCAAAAACTAATTAAAATGGACGAGGGCAAAATATCATTGCGTTATGCTCATGCACTGTATGCTTTGGCTGAAGAGAAAAGCATTCATCATGAGATATACAAGGAAATGAAAACCGTATCAGAGGCTTTCCTTGAATTTCCTATATTGACAAAAACATTGGCTAACCCAATGCATACCAATGTAGAAAAACTGAACCTTTTAATTGCTGCAGCAGGAGAAAAAGACGTTACCCCATTGCTTCAATCTTTTTTCCAGTTTGTCATTAAAAAGGGTCGGGAGGAGTTTATGATATTCATTGCCATGTCTTATCAAAAATATTACAGGGAAATGCAACGCATCGTTGTCGGAAAAATAACTTCCGCTCTGCCACTCAAAGACGAATCCATTTCAAAAATCCGTCATTTGATTGACAAGGAATTTGATGCAACCATTGAATTGTCTACAAACATTGAACCTGAAATCATTGGAGGCTTTATTTTTGAAGTAGACAACTACCTCATGGATTCAAGCGTAAAAAAAGCACTTCAAGACATTAAAAAGGAATTGATTCGTGCTTAAAGGCACCCTATACATATAAGAAATAATCACCTATAAATAGCATATCTGTTATGTCCGATATTAAACCAAGTGAAGTTTTCGATATACTCAAGAAACAGTTGGCAGGTTTGGAAGACAACCTGAAACTGGAGGAAGTCGGCAAAGTCTTGCAAGTCAGCGACGGTGTTGCCCGTATTTACGGATTGGATAATGTTCAGTCAAATGAACTCATCGAATTCGAAAATGGAATGATGGGCGTCGTTCTCAATTTAGAGGAAGATAATGTTGGAGCAGTTTTGTTCGGCTCTTCCGAAGAAATTAAGGAAGGTTTTTCAGTGAAACGTACGGGTCGTATCGCTTCCATCAATGTTGGCGAAGGCTTGATGGGACGCGTTATCAATACACTCGGTGTGCCTATCGATGGCAAAGGTCCAATCAAAGGCGACGTTTACGAAATGCCACTTGAACGCAAAGCTCCAGGGGTTATTTTCCGTCAGCCGGTAAGTGAGCCCCTTCAAACAGGTTTAAAGGCTATTGACTCTCAGATTCCTATTGGTCGCGGACAACGTGAGTTGATCATCGGCGACCGTCAAACCGGCAAAACAGCTATCGCCATCGATGCTATCATCAACCAACGTGAAAACTATAAAAATGGAGATCCGGTTTATTGCATCTATGTAGGTATCGGACAAAAAAATTCAACCATTGCCAATCTGGCTAAAACGCTGGAAAATCACGGTGCTCTGGAATATACTTGTATCGTTGCTGCTTCTGCTTCAGAACCGGCAGCCATGCAATTTTATGCTCCGTATGCTGGTGCTTCCATCGGAGAGTTCTTCAGAGACTCAGGACGTCACGCCTTGGTTGTTTACGATGACCTTTCCAAACAAGCCGTTTCTTACCGCGAAGTTTCCCTGATTCTGCGTCGTCCACCGGGTCGTGAAGCATATCCTGGTGATATCTTCTATTTGCACTCCCGTTTGCTGGAACGTGCAGCTAAAATCATTAAGTCCGATGAAGTAGCCAGTCAGATGAATGACTTGCCAGAAACCATCAGACACATGGTCAAAGGTGGAGGATCTTTGACTGCCTTGCCCATCATTGAAACTCAAGCCGGTGACGTTTCTGCATACATTCCTACCAACGTAATTTCCATTACGGACGGTCAGATATTCCTGGATACAGAATTGTTCAACGCAGGTATTCGTCCTGCCATCAATGTGGGTATCTCCGTGTCCCGTGTAGGTGGTAATGCTCAGAGTAAAGCTATGAAAAAAGTTTCTGGGACATTGAAACTGGATCAGGCACAGTACCGTGAACTCGAATCCTTTTCAAAATTTGGATCTGATTTGGATGCCGTTACAAAATCTGTTTTGGACAAAGGCTCCAAAAACGTTGAAATCTTAAAACAAGGTCAATATTCCCCAATGCCTGTCGAAAAACAAATCGCCATCATCTATTTGGGAACAAAAGGTCTGTTAACCAACGTTCCAACTAAAGAAGTTTCAAAATTTGAAAAGATGTATCTGGACAGATTGGAAATGAAACATCGGGAAGATGTACTGGATATCCTAAAGAAGGGTATTATCACAGACGAGATAACAGCCATTCTTGAAAAGGAAGCAAAATATCTGATCGATTTGGAATACAGCAATAAACTATAATAAAACATGGCTGCTTTAAAGGAAGTTCGGGGAAGAATTGCATCGGTTACATCCACTCGCAAAATTACAAGCGCGATGCAGATGGTTGCAGGTGCTAAATTACGCAGGGCGCAGGATGCCATTGCCGGATATTTACCCTATGAACAAAAGCTTACTTCGATTCTGGAAGACTTTTTGGCTTATTCTACAGAGGATTTAAGCACTCCCCTTGCCCAGAACCGTGAAGTAAAACGGATAGCCATTGTTGTTATTTCTTCGAACGGTAGTCTTTGCGGAGCCTTTAACAGCAACGTAATCAAGAAAACGGAAGAGATACTTGACCTGTACAGCGAAATGCCTGATAAAGATATTTTGTTTTATCCCATAGGTAAGAAAATTGCAGAATCCGTTATTAAAAAAGGCTTTATTCCTCAGGGTGATTATAACACCATGCTTGAAAAGCCTAACTATGAAACAGTTTCCGCTATGGCTGATGAGCTGATGCATCTGTTTCTAGCCAAACAAATTGATTCCGTGGCTTTGGTTTACAACCACTTTAAGAATGCTGCTGTTCAACAAATCACGGTTGATCACATTTTACCTTTGGTTACCACCAAGAAAAAGGCGAATCAACCCATTGAAGCGCTGGATTTCATCATGGAGCCCGATAAGGATTACCTGATTCAAAAATTGGTGCCCAAGGTTGTCAGACTCAGATTGTACAGCGCACTCCTGGATTCGGTTGCTGCAGAGCACGGTGCCAGAACAACAGCCATGCAAACCGCTACAGAAAATGCAGGCGACTTGATACAAGAACTGAAGCTGAAATACAACAAAGCCCGTCAGGAAGCTATTACTAAAGAAATCATTGATATTGTAGGTGGAGCTGAAAGTTTACGATAAAAAATCTATCCTATAAAAAAAGAGTCCCGAATAACTGATGTTGAAACCAGTTTTTCGGGACTCTTCTTTTAAGGGAATTTCTTTACTTGACTTTGCTGGGTGCTACACCTTCTACCGTAATTTTAACAGGTTTGATGAATCCATCCTGGTCAAATTCCACTTTATCAATGCAGACTTCGCGGTTGTTTGCCTGATTTTCTGTTAAAGGACGTCGGTGATAAAAGATGTACCAGGAGTCATTTTTAGGTACATAAATCATGGAATGATGACCGGCACCACGGGCTACTTTGGCATCTTGTTCCAATATTTTTCCAACTCTGTTGAACGGACCAAAAGGTGAATCCGAAATGGCATAGGCTACGCAATAATCAGGTCCACCCCAGCCGCCTTCAGACCACATGAAGTAATATTTTCCGTTTCTTTTTATCATGAAAGAGCCTTCCACATACTTATCTGGAGTAATTTCCTTATAAAATGTACCATCTTCAAAAGGTAGTAATCCAGAAAAATCAGGTTTTAGTTTCACCACATTGCAATGTCCCCAACCGCCATAATACATGTAGTACTGCCCATTTTCTTCGTATACAAACTGGTCGATGGGTTGTGCACCATTCACAATTTTATTGATAAGTGGTTTGCCCAATAAATCTTTATATGGACCTTCTGGTTTGGAAGAAACGCCAACACCAATTCCACCGATTTCACCTTCATGAACATCGTTGGCACCAAAAAACAGGTAATAATTCCCATCTTTTTTGATTGGTGCAGGTGCCCAAAAACATTTTTTGGCCCATTTGACAGAACTGGAATCAATAATATCAGAATGCTTGGTCCAGTTTACCAAATCTTTGGATGAAAAGCAGTCCATAAAAACCTGTTTATCGTAATCAGCTGAAAAAGTGGGATAAACCCAGTATGTTTTATCATAGATAACGGTATGCGGATCGGCATACCAACCTGCAAAAATGGGATTGCCGGAAAGTGATTTCTTAGGAAGATTTTTGTGGACTGAGCAGGAAGCTAATAATAGGGGCAAAACGAATAAGACAAGAAGCTTCTTTCGAACATTCATTTTCATCATTACAATTCAGGTTTTTAAATGGAACAAAACTTTTTGTAAAAGTAAATAAATAATCGATGTTTTCAACACTTCTGATTATTGGAGTTTCTTCAGGAAGCATATTCCTCCATTCGCTTCAGTAACTCCAGACACATCCGGCTGTTGTGATAGGGACATTTCCAAAATCCGGCCTTGTCGTTGCTGAGATCGGGTTCACCTTTTGAATTGACAGCCCAATGCCACTCTCCGTTTTTTGGGTCGATGATAAAGGTTTTAATAAATTCCCAATTATCCAGGACTTTATCTAAGTATAGGGATTCTCCGGTCAGTTCATACGCATTGTAAAAGCCGACCATGGCTTCAGCCTGAGGCCACCAATCACAATTGGTATCGAGATGGCCGGTGGAAAAGTTTTTCTCGTTGATCATGGACCCATTTGTCTGGACACCTTCCAAAGCAGCTTCAGCGATTTTTTCAACTTCCTGACGCACATCTGTCAGTAAATCGGAATTACCCAGCACGATAGCGGCTTCTTCCAGCAACCAGGATGCTTCGATGTCGTGACCGTAAGAAACCAAAGTGGATTTACATGTCCAGTTTTCATCAAAAAACAAATCCAGATGGTGGGTATTTGTGTTTATAATTTTAGAAAGAAACAGTTCAATTAAATTTTTGAGTTGCTTGGCTAATGTCTCATCCTTCCAAACACGGTACAGATTGGTGTAGGCTTCCAACACGTGCAAATGCGTGTTCATTGTTTTCTTTTCGTTGGCATCCTTATCGCTCAGGCGCAGGTCTTCAAGCAAGTGCCAGTCTGAGCTGTAAGCCTCAAAGTAACCATTCTGCCTGTGGTCAAAACTATACTTTTCGATGAGGTGAAACAATTCAATGGCTTTATCCAGGGATTCTGTATCTGAAGTGGCCCGATAATATTCCGTCAAGGCATACAGGGAAAAAGCCTGGCTGTATATCTGTTTTTTGGTATCGGCAGGGGTTCCGTCTGCGTGAAGCATCCAATAGGTTCCACCATTATCTGAATCGGAAAAGTGACTGAGCAGATACTCCTTGGCGCGTTTTGCAAAAGGCAGGTATTGTTTATCCTTTAGAAGGAAGGCGGCCGATGAGAATGTCCACAAAATGCGGGCATTCAGTACGCCACCCTTGGGTGCTTCCGGTACCAGAATATCGTTTCCAGTCATTTGGCCGAAAAAACCACCTTGCTTTTCGTCAACCATTTTGAACATCCAGAATGGAAGAATACGATCAATGAGTTCGCGCTGCAGTTCCTTTTTAAAAGGATTCAAAAAATGGCTCATAATTATTTACGCTTTTGATCCAATTCCTCACTAATCACTTTCATTTTCTTTTCACTCAAAGGGTAAAAAGAGATGAAAATGACTGACAAAACGGTTCCGATGGCAGGCAAAAAGCTCAGCATCATCCGAATACCTTCTTGCGCCTCTGCTGTTTGAACAACATTGGCCTGAAAGCCAAAATAGGCAAGTAACCAACCTGTAAGTGCGCCACCAATGGTCCAGCCAAATTTCTGAGACATGGAGGAGGAGGAAAAAATCAGACCAGTAGCACGGTTTCCTGTTTTCCACTCGGAATAATCGGCACAATCCGCATACATCGACCACAACATGGGGAAAATGCTACCTGCGCAAATACTGATCAGGAATTGAAATATATAAATCCAGACCAGGTTTTCTCTGCCAAACCAAAAGAAGGCGACGCTTAATACCGTAGCAAGAACCATGGCACCAATATAGGTATTCTTTTTCCCGATGACATTGGAAATGGGGGCGGCTAAAATGACTCCAATAATATTGGATGCTTGCCCCAAGACTAAATACAAGGAGGTGAGCGTAATGGTGGTACCCAATGGTCCAATTTTAAACGCAACCACATCCTGTATGAAATATTTGAAATAATAGACAGTGGCGCCGTCGCGAATGGAATTGAAAATCAGCGCAGAAATACCTGCACCCAATAGAATCCACCAGGGTTTATTTTTCAATAAGTCCTTAAAGTCTACTTTCAAAGGCGTTTTTTCTACTTTGATGGGCTTTACCCGTTCTTTGGTCCAGGAAAAGCAAAGAAAAAATAACAACACACACATAATGGCTATCACCAAAACGCCAAGCTGCCAACCCAGTTGAAGGTTTGGCACTGCCCCACCTCCCATTTTGCTAAAAAATTCGACCAAAGGTTCTATCATCAACAGGGCGATAAAACTTCCAATGTAGGCAAAAGTCATGCGGAAGGTGGACAAGGTATTGCGATCGGCTGGAAGTGGGGACATCACACCCAATAGAGAGGCATAAGGCACATTGATCATGGAATAGACCATCATCATCAGGGAATAGGTGATGTAGGCATAAATCAGTTTGCCTGTCATGCCAAAGTCAGGAGTCGTAAAGGTCAGTACGCCAATAACACCAAAAGGGATGGCGACGAAAAGCAGATAAGGCCTGAATTTCCCCCATTTTGACTGAGTCCGGTCAGCAATAACACCTACAATCGGGTCAAAGAAAGAATCCCAGACACGGGTAATTAAAAACATGGTACCAACTGCTGCTGCCGGAAGTCCGTAAACATCGGTGTAAAAAATCAACAAATACATACCAAACAGTTTCCAAAACATGGAAGAAGCCATGTCACCGAAACCATATCCTATTTTTTCTTTTAATCTGATCATAGTGCTTTTTAAAAAACCATCCTCAATCTAAATGCCTTTAATCAATGAATTCCTTATTTTTATCAACCATCATGATAATTGCTTGAACGGAAGCATAGGACCTAAGGCCATCTTCCGGTGTATTCATGCAATAGTCCACCAGTTTTTCAACGGTTGATGTTGCAACGTGCATGCGTGTATCGGAAGAAGCGTAATAAAGGTACAAAGTACCATCTTCGTCACAAATCCATCCGTTCGAAAAAACGACATTCGACACATCCCCAAAACGTTCTTCATCCACCGGTGCTATGAAATAACCGCCTGGACAAGCGATTTCTTTGGTGGGATCTTCGAGCGAAGTCATGTACAAATAGAGTACATACCTCAAACCTGAAGCGCAGTTACGAACACCATGTGCCAGATGCAACCAACCTTTTTCCGTTTTAATGGGGTGTGGGCCTTCTCCATTCTTCAATTCTTTGATGGTGTGATAAAGACGCAAATCTATGATTTTTTCTTCAACAATTTCGGCTTTGCAAATATCTTTTGTAAGTGCCCATCCAATACCACCACCTTTGCCTGTATCGATAAAGCCTTCCTGTGGTCTGGTATAAAAGGCATAGTGTCCATCCACAAATTCGGGATGCAAAACGACGTTACGCTGTTGATTTCTGGAAATTAAATCGGGTAAGCGCTGCCACGTTTTTAAATCTTTGGTACGGGCAATACCTGCAGCTGCGACCGCTGAGGAAAGATCACCGTCCGGGGCATTCGGATCCTTTCTTTCGGTGCAGAAAATGCCATAAATCCAACCATCTTCATGGGCGGTCAGGCGCATATCGTAGACATTGGTATCCGGATCTTCAGTTTCAGGCATAACCACGGGATACTCCCAAAAAAGGAAGTTATCTATTCCGTTCGGACTTTCTGCCACAGCAAAAAAAGATTTCCGGTCTACTCCTTCCACACGAACTACCAGACAATATTTCCCATTAAGTTTAATAGCCCCTGAATTCATAACAGCGTTCATGCCAATACGTTCCATCATAAATGGATTGGTTTTGGAATTGTAATCATATCGCCAAATCAGTGGGGTATGTTCTGCTGTAATAATCGGATACTTATATCTTGAAAAGATGCCGTTACTTTTTTCTACTAGTTCGTTATTGCGACACAACAGCCTCTCTTGTTCTTTGATCATTGTTTTAATTTTATCCTCCATAATTTCTAATTGTATAAGTATATTTTGTTTTATTTTACCTGTATATTATTAGGCATTAGGTACATATTTGGCAAATCCTTTTCAAAGAGTGTTTCGGGATCGTTGTAGAAAACGATGAAATTTTCTGCAGAAGCATCTCCGGGATAAGGGCCAAAAGCATGTTTGGGATTGTCGTTTCTCCAGGCACAAACCATGGAACTGACATTTCCTTTTAAGTAATTCAGGACATCTTTTGTCCAGTAATCGGATGTGTGATTGTTTTCCAGACCGGTTTCGGTAACACCTACGGGCTTATGAAGGATTTGAGATAATTCAGACAATCCTTTTAAATTTGAACCAAAAGCCTGGGCATTTCTTCCGTGATAGCAGTCCATTCCCAGAAAATCCACATAGTCGTTTCCCGGCCAACGAAACATCAGTCGAGCTTTGGTATCGGGGTAAACTTCGTCCATTTGAGGGGAAATAGCATAGATGACATTGTGCACCCCTTTTTTGTCACGCAAATATTGGACGATAAATTTCCAAAAGGCGATGAATTCCTGATCGGTCGTAGATGCGGTACCCCACCAATTCCATTTTTGGGTATGTTCGTGCAGAGGCCGAAAAATCACTGGTATGTATTTGCCTTGTTCGTCTTTCATGGAAAGAAAAGCAGAGGCCACATCGTCCAGACGTTTTTTGTATTTGATGTTCATAACACTTCCTTCCTGAAGAATCTGATCAACAACTTTGGTATTGTCCCAGGCTGTTCCAGCTGGATATTGTATACCGGGACCCTCTGTGAGCGGGTTGTTCTGATGCCAGACCAACATGCAGATGCCGCCCCGTTTATAGGTTGCCTTGATTAAATCGATTTTTTTTGAGTTGATGCCGTTCATATCCAGACTATAGACTGCCGGATGATCACCGGTCAGGTCTTTTACATCGCTGCGGCCTGCATCCCCTTTCCAACCGATTCCGTAAGACGGATAGTCGTGATGGCCGAACATGACCCCGCGTTTTTGTATTTGCCACAGATTGGCATAGAGTGCTTTTGTCTCATAGGTAGCTTTGGTATCAACCATGGAAAGCACTTCGGGTTTTTGATTTTTAAACAATTGCTGAGCAAATTCTTTCAATTGCGAACGCCAGAATTTCCATTCATGACCGGCCTGCTCTTCGTGAAATTCGTTTTTAATGCCGATTTTGCCCAATCTGGTCACCAAATTTAAATGGCCCTGATAGCGGGGATCTTTTGTTCCGCAACTGATCCACAGTAGTTTTATCTTCTGATTGATTTCAGCGGAATCATTCAGAAATCCGGGTACATAGTTGTTGAAATCAAAATTATCTTCGCTCAAAATACCTGCACTAAACTGGCCTATATAAGAGAACTGATCTGGATTTCTCATTCCAAGTACAAAAGCCTGCCCGCCTCCCATGGAAAGTCCGGCAATAGCACGACTGTCCTTATCTGTTTTAACGCGATAACGACGTTCAATGAAGGGGATTACATCTTCGAAAATTTCTTTTTCCAGAATATCCATACCTTCAACGGTGCTGCCACCTGACCAGGAACCATCTGTCAATCCATTGGTCATGACAACGATCATGGGTTCAGCTTTTTGTTTGCCTATCAGATTGTCCAGAATAACAGCTGCACGTCCATCGTTTACCCAACTGCTTTCACTGTCGCCGCCTCCGTGCCGGAGGTATAAAACAGGAAATGAGCAGTTGGATAGTTTACTATATTCGGCAGGAATATACACATAGACCTGTCGACGTTTTTTCAAAGGAGTGGATATATAGTTTAGAATGTGGATTTCTCCATGTGCCACATGTTTTTCTTCGTCAAAACGAGGGGTATCTCCGTCCACTTCCACGACGCTGCCATACACTTCCGTTCCTGCTTTTACCACAGGATTGACCAAATCAATGACTTTTAAACCATCAACCAGAAAGGTGTATTGGTACAATCGGGGTTCAATAGAGGCAATGGTAATGGACCAAATGCCAGCTTTATCTTTTTTCATCGGACGGGGCACCACCTCCCATTCGTCAAAAAGCAACAAGACTTTTTTAGCCTTTGGCGCTTTTAAACGAAACGTTATGCTTTTGTCAGCATTCACCACCGGGGAAAATTTAGGGCCGCTGGGTTTCCACCAGCCTGTGGTGTTGAAGGTATTAGTCTGGGCTTCTGTGCTGAAAATACCCAAAGTCAATAAAGCAACAAATAGTAAAATAATATTTTTCATGCGTTCGTTTTGCTTAATTACCAAACATATGTACCAACTTCTCCAGAGGTAAGTTTCAGATTTGCAAAAAGGCCTCTGAATTGAACGTTGAATGAACGGTCTAACTTAGTATCGTTGACCACGATCAGGACGATTCTTCCTTTTGGTGTCTTAAACACTACGTTTGGAAGCACGTCGGTATTTTCTACAATGGAGGTACGATAAACTCCAGGCATTTGTTCATCTTCGTACAATCCAACTGTTTGATCGCCTCTGTCTGTGGATGCGATTCGTACAGAACCAGGCAGTACAAATTTGGAAGCGTGGGCTATGGTATAATATGCCAGATTACGGGTCACGATATCGCCGTCTATGGTGATAGCACCCTGACACATGGAACATCCGCCGTTGTCTGTATGTGGATCGTTCAATGGATCTGCTGCCAGATTCCACAGAATGACATTTTTGCTCCAGTTACGACTGGCACCTAGTATTAAGCGCTTCACTGGATTGCTGATATTGATTTCAGGGCTGTTTGGTTTTTCAGTGACCATTTGTTCCGTGAAATAAACATTTTTGTCGGGACGGGCTTTATGAACCAGACTCATGGCACTAAAATCGCCTGCATAATTATGAAAACCTGAACCATCGACGTATTTGGAAGCTTCAGGGTCATTGAGGATAGCCAGGGGATAATCGGGTCGGTCGCAATTGTGATCGAAAACAATGATTTTCGTTTGAATGCCGGCTTTTTCAAAAGCTGGTCCCAGGTTGTTTTTAATAAAGGCGGTTTCATCCATGGGTAACCAGTACATGCTTGGAGTGTTGCGCGAATTCAAGGGTTCATTCTGAATCGTGATGGCATCAATTTTAATGCCGACTTTTTTCATTTCCTGAATGTATTTCACAAAATACTGAGCATAAACCGGGTAGCATTCTTCTTTCAATTTTCCACCCTGAACAAGGTTGTTGGTTTTCATCCAGGTTGGAGCTGACCAGGGGGATCCCATTATCTTTATAGAAGGATTGATGGCCAGTATTTCTTTCATCACAGGTACCACATCTTTTAAATCCTGGGCAAGACCAAATTTTTTCAGCTCATAATCGGTCGCTCCATCGGATATATCGTCGTAGGAAAATACGTAATTGTTTAAATCAGAAGCCCCAATAGAAAGGCGCAGATAACTAACACCGATGTTTTGATCGTTTGTTTCAAACATCTCTTTCAGTATATTGGTGCGTTCATTGCGGCTCATTTTCATCAGGTTCTGAGCACTTCCTCCGGTGAGTGCAAAGCCAAAACCATCCATGGTTTGCATGGATTGAGACTCATCGATAACAATGGCCTGCCCGCGTCCGTCGTTTTTCGTGGTAAAGGAAATCTGTTCCGATTGTTTAACAAACAATGCCGATCGATCGGGATTGGTTAACCACGATTCAATTTGTGGCTGATTCACGGCTTGGGCATTAATCGTTGTGACATTCATACTAAATGTCAATGCGTAGATTCCTAGGGCTATCTTTTTAAGCATTTTTTCTGGTATTGATTGATTTGTATTCAGGATACTTTGGCATTAGGGAATAAAGACTCTGGCTGCTTTATCCGGATCGTCTTTCACTGTGCATGCGTCGTTCAGAATCATAACTTTGCCTTTTTCTTCAGTATATTCTGGCCACTTTGGCAAGGATTTGCAATTAGGGTTTCCGGTGTACATAAATTGGATCAAAGCGTCTGCCATTTTATTTGAAAGTGCTTTTGGCTTATCACCGCCCCCTGTATGGGTGAGCATCCGGTCGGTATTTAAAAACCAAAAACTGATATCCAGGCAATGAAATGCCCGGTGCCTTCCGTCAAAAAGTGGCGATTGCCATCCAAACCAAGCCATATAGACCGGTGTTTTTTGGTGCAATTTGGCTTTGGCGGTAGAAATGATTCCTTTGCGATTGGAGACAATCAGTGCCCAGATTTCTATTGGACGACATTCGGGAAATTGTTTGGCGTAGGCATTCACTATTTTTTCTGCATTTTCACCATAAACATTTCGCAGTTTTTGAGTGACCTCTGGTAAAGTCAGGTTTTCAAACGAAGGGTCGTCCCGGTCTGGATTCCATTCCTGGAAAGTGGAACTGAGAATCATGGGGATATTGGGCAGCGATGAATCGTTGGCTGCATAAAACTCCGATTCAGGAATATTCGTTCCATCAGCTACAGGACTGAAACCACCACGTTGTATTTTCGTACCCTGATTTTCTTTGTTAAAGGTCGCTTCTGCTCTTTCTGAAACGCTCAGATAGTCGCTCCAGGACATTCTTTGCAGGCTGTCTAACTGAGAGGCATCCAATCCGGCTTCCTTCAGAACGTACGCGCCCAGCTTTTGTGAATAGGCTTTGTCATTGCCACGAATGGAAGAACCACTCAGCGCAACACCTTTATTTATCAACCCTTTGGCTGCTGGCATTGAAGCAATAATGCTTACTTTGGAACCTCCACCGGATTGTCCCATAATGGTTACATTCTCCGGATCTCCGCCAAAATTAGAAATGTTCTGTTTGACCCATTTCAAAGCTTCGATAATATCCAACATACCCACATTTCCGGAATCTTTGAATTTAGATTTTCCTACCGAGGAAAGATCAGTAAAACCAAGGGATCCAAGTCGGTGATTGATGGAACAAAAAACAATATCACCATACCGTGAAATGTTTTCGCCATCGTAACCATCTTGCTCCATGCCATTCCCACGGCTAAATCCTCCTCCGTGCAACCAAACCAGAACGGGTCTTTTTTTGCCATCTGCCAGTGCCGGAGTCCAGATATTCAGGCGAAGACAATCTTCACTTATTTCATCGTAATTCCAATGATCCACAAAGGCGGAATATGATTCGGCACTGCGGTCATAAATGGTTTGAGGGGCTGAGTTTCCGAAAAATACGGCAGGACGAATGTCTGTCCAGGACTTTGGTTTTAGAGGAGGCATAAAGCGGTTTTCCCCGGCGGTGTTGGCACCATAGGGAATTCCTCTGAAATTAAAAATATCACGTAAGATGAAACCTCTAACTTTTCCATAAGCTGTTTGAGCAACTGCTATATTTTCACCGATAAAAAGTTGTTGCCCATTTACACGTTTATTTCCTGGCAACTTATTCGAAGCGAAGGATATATTTAACGAAGAAATTACAACAAACAAACCAAGAGAAATGGTCTTTGCTAAAACAATTTTTTTTGCCTTACTTTTCATCTGTTTCTATTCTTTAAAATACTTTAAATACGATAGATAGTGTTCTAATTAAAAAGGTACTATCAGAAGCTGTTTTATAGTTTCAAAGGTAGACGGAAAAGGGGCATAGTTGCCAATACTATATTGACATATAATTGTATTATTCAATTGAAATCAAGGCTTGAGGCGGCTTGAGCAGTATACTGGCGGCTTCGAATAACCTACTTCCGGATTTTAGTTAATATGGAGCTGGATGGTCGTGATGGAGTGCCAAATCTGCTGATTAATGCTGCCTTCCTTTTCTTTTTAATGCCATAGATTTTATTTCAAATAATCCTGAATGAAAGCATTAGTGGGATTATTGATTGTTTTATTCCAAATCTCTGTGTAAGCCGGATGTAACATGTGATGAGCACGATATGGAACTGTATAAATTATTTTCTTCCCTTTTGCTTGATTAAGGGCTGAAAAGACAGCAGATGAAGGACACGTTAAATCAATCAAACCAATTTCTACAACTAACTTTGCTCTGCAACCTTTTAAAATATGCGCATTATCAAAATAAGGTAGAACGTTCAATAGGCTTTTTTGACTGTAATTTTTGTTGGCAAAAGGATCAGGCCATCCACCTTTACGAGAAACTAAAGTAGCGTTCCAGTCACACATCGCAGGCACTATTGCTACGACAGCGCTTACTCTGTGGTCTAAACCTGCCGCAGCTAAAGCTTGGCCTCCTCCTTGACTTTCACCTATCACTAATATTCGCTTCCCATCCCATTCCGGTTGACTTGTTAAGAAATCAAGCGCCCTGATTAATCGCAGATACATTCCCCTAAAATAAAAATCAGTTCTGCTATCTAACCCTATATTTGTATAGTTATAGTTTCCTAGCACAGAGTTTTCAAGGCTATCATAATAGGCAACAGGTTGTCCGTTCAATACGCCGTGAGCGTTCAAATCAAAACTAAGGGTTCCATCCCCCATTTTCGCATATCTCATTGCATTCTCAGGTTTTGCTAGAACCCAAAAATCCGCCATTTTTCCTGCTGAATGTAAATAAAGTACGATTGGGAGGGACTTCGGTTTTGCTGATAGTGGCTTTGCAAAATAACCTCTGGCAGGTTTTGGTCCAGTGCAGTTAATCTCTGTATTATAACAAACATACCCTTTCTCTATTTCACTAACTGGCACTTTTTTTAATGTCATTGGCAAATCCCTTAACTTCTTTTTTTCACGTTGCCAATACGCATCAAAATCTTTTGGAATTTTTGTGCCCGGTTTAAGTTTATACGGATCAACTAACGAACCAATACTTACAGATTCAGTATTCGTACTTGCTTCAAAAATAATAGAACCGGGACTAGTAAGCGTACCATTAAATATCACCAGAGTATCACTTAAAAATCTTATCTTTTCCCAAATAACTTGTTTGTAAAAATTCTTCCATATTTTAATATCTACCGCATCTGGTATTCGATCTTTCAGGAAAAGTGTTACCCGAATTCGTTCGCCTTTTTTATAAATGCCAGTTAGTTCATGAGTTTGTTTCAAAATTATATTCTGTGCGGGCAAAACGAAGCAAATGCCAGCAAGTAAAAAAACAGTAAGCAAAAACTGTTTTTGTAAGTACATGATGAATTGTTTTTTAATTTATATTTTACATTTCGCAATCAGTTGAATTTTAGCAAGTTATATCAGCTAACTTACGATAAGGCTTAAAACTTAAGTATTTCATAAGGTGTTTGTTTTCAGAGAATACGTTTCTGATTAAATAATACAAGGGATTAGATCCGCTTAATTAGTTGGCTAGAATAAATTTCCTGTTAAATTCACGACCACTTGCTTCGACCACCTTTACCATATAAATGCCTGGTTGAAAATGGCTCATATTGAGCTCCACTTTTAATTTATTTTCAATATTTTTTTTTAGAATAGTCTTGCCAGAAATATCTTTAATTGCTACAGATTTGATAATATTCGAACTTTCTATAAAAAGTATGTCTTTTACCGGATTTGGATAAAGAATTTGATTCTGCAAATTTACTTCATCAACTGCCGTTGTAACCGATGAAATATTAATCGCATTATTCCATGTATCTGTTTTGAATGGCGCTGCAGGCAATCCCTCTTTATTTATTAAATTTGGTTGTGGTGTTGCTGAATAGGCGTATTTTACAACGGCAGGAACTGCAACTGTTGGAGATGAAACTTCCACCGTATTGCCCACAATGATGGCAGTAGCTGCATAAAACACACCATTTGAACCTGCAATCTGAAATTCTTTTAAAGCCACACCATCGTTTGATATCAGTCCTGTTCCAATGGTCGCTGTGTGGAACGAAAGAATCATTTTGTTGCCCTGAATCGTATTTGATTTATATACCGGGCCGGAATAGGTCATGTTTTGTCCGTAATCTTTTGCCATGGCCCACTTTGCCAGTCGTTGACCAACTTCAAGTTTGTTTTCAGGATGAATATTGGTCACGTCTGAATCTACAATATCAACTGTTACAGCCATTCCTGTATTGGGGATGGTTAGCATATTGGTTTGAGCATCTCTGAAAGAAGGCCAGTTAATGTCTGGATAGGATGGCAATTGAACATAATAAAACGGGAAATCTCCAATTCCCCATCTTGCTCTCCAGTCCTGAAGCATGGCACCACAAAGTTTTGTATAAAATGGACCATCAGCACCATTCGATTCACCCTGATACCATATTGCTCCTTTTATACCGAATGGGATAAGTGGCGCTAACATGCCATTGAATAAATTTGATGGTCGCAAATTTTCTTCTTCAGCCATCGGAGCTGCATCGTAAGGAACAAGTATTTTGGTGTTAAATTCGTTATCAGCAGCCAATGTTTCACGACTCACCCACGACTGACTCAACGAACCACCATAAGCGGTCATCAATAATCCTATCGGAATATTGATTTGTGCATTTTGATTCAATTCCTTGCCAAAATAATAGGCAATACCCGAAAAACTTGCAACATTGGTTGGATTGCATTCAAGCCATGTTCCACCACAATTATCTGCAACTTTAGCTTGTGCATTTCTGGGCACTTTAAATAAACGAATATTGGGATAAATGGCAGCCGCAATTTCAGAAGCATAGTTCAAAACCCCTCTATACCAAGGTAAATTCGCTGTCATGCTATATTCCATGTTCGATTGTCCTGAACAAACCCACACATCACCGATTAAAACATTACTGAGTTCAACCGTATTCGTTGAACCTTTAAAAGTAAGCTTATAAGGCGTTGGTTGCCCAGGTATGGCTTTAGGAGTTAGAATACTCGTACTCCACTTGCCATCAGCTCCTGCTTTTGCTGTAGCGGTTTGCCCCCAACCGGCCGTAATTTCAATAGTATCATTTGGCAATGCCCAACCCCAAAGTGCTGTTTGCATATTTTGCTGAAACACCATATTGCTGGAGAAAACATTGGGTAGTGTAACATCAGTAATACCATTAGAGACAAGCGTCAGATCATCAATATAAAATGTAAAAGCAGGTAAATTTTGCCAGACTGCTGCCATCAATACTATTTTATCATATAAATTTGTTTTGGCTGTTGATATATCCATCGTTAACTCCTGCCATTGATTTGGAGTGGTGTATGATAACGGTGTATAGTAAGCCTGATTAATTGCATTATTGGTTTTATCCTCTAATTTCTCGCCTGTAAAGGCAAATGCCTGTGAAGAATAAACTTTAAAACGAATCTTATCATGTGTTGAGGTATTAATTTTGTCAATAGTCGAAAAGGTAATTCCTCCCAGGTTCTTTGCCGGCACAGAGACTAATCCTACATTTCCCAAACCACTCGGATTGGGAGCTGTAGAAAGACTATTGTTATCCCATGAAGCTGTTGGAGCAATCACATTATCAAAGTTACAAACAATCACATTATTTTTATAATCAGGTATATACGTTTCAACAAATGTCACATTTTTAATATACATATCAAACGATGGCTTTGAATCATAAATGGCAACTTTCAGTGCTATCTTATCATACGTTCCCGCACTGCCTGCAGTCATACCACTCAAAGGAATATATATATCCTGCCATGCTCCGGCACCGGTATAGCTATACGCACCAACCCAATCTTCTGATGCAGTCCAAGCGGATGTAATTAATCCCGGTACAAAACGATAGTTTGATTCGCTTGACTTCACACTGATTTTCAAAAATTTATAAGAGTTTACATCAAAACCGGCAGGAAGCGAAAAATAGATAAATTCACCGGCATTATTGGCAGGTACAGTTATTTTTCCGGTTCCGTCAACGGTAGTCATGGTACTGCCAAAAGAGCCGGAAGTACCAGTATAACAAGTGATGTCATTGAAATTGTTCAATACTAAGTCTGCAGGATAGAGTCTAAAATTACAAAGTATAATACAGAATAAAAGGATTACTTTTTTCATCTTTATTAAATTTTTGAAATTAAATGTTTGTATACCAAATAGCTAAATGACCATTATTATTTTTAATTTAGATAGTGTTCTATTTAAAAAGGTACTATCAGAAGCTGTTTTATAGTTTCAAAGGTAGACGAAAAAAGGGCATAGTTGCCAATACTATATTGACATATAATTGTATTATTCAATTGAAATCAAGGCTTGAGGCGTCTTGAGCAGGAGTAAAAGAAGATCTCGCTATTTAGCTAGTGCAATCTCCGAAAACAGACGTTTGAAACAGGAGGATTCATTCTCCATTTCAGTTGGATTCGTCTCATAAAATTCATCCATAAATGATTTAGCTCCAGACCAAACGGTTTGCATCATTCCCTGATAGCGATCTTTTAGTTGGAAAGAGGTCTTTTGGCGAAAACGAAACATATCCTGAACCTGAGCCACTGCACAATCCGGTTTATTCCATGAGCACGTTATAACGGAAAGGCCTTTCATTGCAAATAGAACCGGAGTTTGGAAGGGTTTATTGTAATGCCAGTCACAGATCATCACATCTTTCGCAATCAGATCAATGGCTTCAGAGGTATGGTTCATGCTTGCTTCCCATGCACCGATACCTGTTGTTTTTCCATCGATAAGCCGATCTCCCCAAATCCAAAGCTGACGATTTTTGAGGGCCAGGTGGTTTCTGACAGCGTTGACTTCGTTGGCAAAAAGGGTTGCTTTACCGAAACCGGAACAACGTTTGCAACTATCCTCACCAATATAAAAGACTTCATCCATGCCTGCATGAAATGCCGTTGAACCGAATACATCGCAAATTTCATCCACCAAATCAAAAACAATGGGATGAACATCGGGATTTAATGGACAATAACTTTTACAATACAATCCATCATCATTTGGCCACACGTGATTTTCAGGCATTATGACATGAGGTGTTTCATCAAATTGCGGGTATACCTGAAGAAGTTTTCCTATTTTGCCTGCCCAGGACTGATGCCCCAACAGATTAATCTGAGGAATCAGGCGGATTTTATTCTTTTCGCAAACGCGAACCAACTTCGTTATATCTTTCTTGGACAAACCATTTTCTTTGCTGAGTTCCGGATGACTTTCAAATTGATAATTATAATCAATCCGCAAAATCAAAACATTCACGTTTCGGGTAGAAAGTTCTTCATCCACAAATTTAACAAACCGGTTTATTTGATCTGAATTGGGTGCTTCAATACAAAATCCGCGAACGGGTAATTGTTCCTGAGCAAAAATAGAAAAAGAGGCCTGAATAAAACAAGCCAGTAAAATAAGGATTTTTTTCATGATACGATTAGTAAGTCATTAACGTTCAAAAACGTTCCCCTGTTTATCCGAAGCAATGATCCAGCGCAACGCATTTATAATCAAATAATTTTGAGTAGCATCCGAAAAGATACCCTTCCCATGCCCCATATTCAGATAAATCATGCGGTAACCGGTGTTCGTCCAAACAACCGGGAAATCGCCATCAGGTACAATATCTTTCAAACCAAACGGATAATTTTCGGAGGAAAGAGACAGCAGCACCTGGATATTTTTTTGCTCACGGGGACTGGGTTTCCATTGATACCATTCGTTGGCTGGAGAAATGAAAGTGGAAGGCATGCCTTTGTTTACCGGATGCTTTGGAGCATCTACCACTAATTTAGCCGGCATAGAAGGCCAATTATTTCTATAAAAAACACCCCCACCCAGAAATTCAAGGAACCAGGGCCAATGGGTATCCCGATCGTTGTATGCAGCCACATGAAAGCCATACCAACCGCCACCATTTTCCATGTATTGCTGAAAAACGTTACGCTGATCGTTGTCTTGTATGCTATTATTCAGCATCATAACGAGTTGGTATCCCTTTAATTTATCAGCGTTCATATCAGCCATGTTGCTGGTCGTGTCGAAAACCAACCCCTCACCGCTGGTCAAATCCTTGAAAAAATGGATGGCCTCTTCAGCAAATTCCACATGAGCCTGCTCAACATTCTTGCTGTAAAATGCCAAAATTTTAAAACGAGGAAATTGAGCCGTTGCAGAAAACGATACCCAAAACAGCATCAAAAAAAAGAAAACCGTTTTTTTAATTTTTTTCATAGTTGGAGGATTAGCTAAAAATTACTTGCCGGATACCCATAAAATGGCATTGGAAAATAGGGTTTTGAAACTTTCTGATTCAAACAAGACGGCATGATGTCCCATCAGGAAATAGACATTTCTGGCACTTTTATGTTCGTTCACCCAAATGACAGGGTGGTCTCCCATTTTAATGCTGGAAGTGGGTTGATAGCTCGATTCATCCACATTGGCAAGAACGTGAACATGAGCACGTGGACTTTTTTGAAAGGTGTACCACTCCTCTTTTTGAAGTAGGAACGACTTTGTCACTCCTTTCATGACCGGATGATTGGGATCTTCTACATGAACTTCTCCTGAAACGGTTTCTGCGATGTAATTATCAAACCGGAGATCTCCCATGAAATCAGAAAACCAGTTCCACATGGGATAGCCATCAAAATCGCCTAAAAGAGCGGCATGATGGAATCCAACCCATCCTCCCCGACCTTCGTCAATATACTTCGTGAAGGCCGCTTTAGCCGAATCGCTCCAGGTATACGGTGGGTAATCCAACTGAATGATCACTTTGTACGTTGCCAAAAAAGCATCTGTAAAATCAAGTGTATGATGCACTTCCTTTATTACAAAAGAATGATTCAGTGCAAAGGTATCCAACCATGCAAGTGCAGCCTTTGTAAAACCTTCGTGTTGTCCGCCACGTTCAGTCAGCACAAGAATGTTCGTTTTGGGCGTTTCCGCAGCGATAGGACCATTTGAAAACAAGGGAAAAGTCGCCAAGAGTAAAACAAGGAATCTATTTATATACGAGCGACTTTTCATAAACTGGTTTTTGGTTTTTACTTACAATCTAGCTGGATGGTGGTGATGGAATTTGGCAAACTGCTGATGGAAGCTGCCTGACCATAAAGACCCAATTTATAGGCTATTATTTTGGAGGACCTGTTTAAAACTACGACAGCGATTTTTCCATCCGGATTTTTAAAGGCAGTCGTTTCCAATGCATCCCGATTGGATGAACTGGCTATACGTACGGCACCCTTTTTCACAAATTTAGAAAAATGGCCGATGTAATAGTAACTGTTGGTATAGGTCAGTTTCCCGGTTTTGGAATTGGCATGAATGGGTGCAAAACAGAAATTGCCAACGTGATTGGGGCCACCCTTTTCATCGAGCAAAATATTCCAGTCAATCCAGGCAACAGTGCCTGCATTGATGTCATTCAACATCGAATAGCCGTATCTTTCTCCCAATCTCCAGTCATTGACCTGCTTTGGATGGTAACGTTCCACGCAGCCTTCGGTGAATATCAGGTTTTTTTCAGGATAGGCTTCATGAACCAACCTCAAATTGTCAAATTGCATATCGCCGCCTGTCCATGGTTCATACCAATGAAAGCCAAAACCCCAGACATATTTTGCGGCTTCCGGATCATTCATAAGCACACTGGCTCGATGATAAATTAAATCCCGGTTGTGGTCCCAGGCAATAATTTTTACATCCTTCAACGAGTGGTTTGCCAGGGTCGGCCCTAAATAGGTTTTTATAAAATCAGCTTCTTCTTTGGCTGTAAAAACACAGGATTCCCAGGTTTGGATGGCCATGGACTCATTTTGTGTGGAAACACCCCAGATGGGAATGCCGGCTTTTTCGTAGGCATTTATGAATTTCACAAAATGATTGGCCCAGGCTTGCCTGTATCGATTTAGTAATTTACCTCCGTGCAATGCATTGTTGTTGTCTTTCATCCATGCGGCAGGGCTCCAGGGGGTAGCCAACATGGGAAGGCTGCCACCAGCTGCTTTTATAGCCCTTTGTATGAAAGGAATGCGGTATTGTTCATCGTGAGCAACACTAAATGTGCTGAGTGTGGAGTCGTTCTCTTTAATATACGAATACGTTGCGCTGGAAAAATCGCTACTGGCAATGGTTGTACGGGCTATATTATAGCCAATTCCCTGAACAGTATCGTAATAGGCTGTCAGTAATTCTTTCTGTCCCGATTTCGATAATTTGGAAAAGACCTCTGCTGATGCATCCGTTAAAGCTCCTCCAATACCGACCATCGTCTGAAAAGTTGCTTTGGGATCCACAAAAATATAAGCCTGTTTTTCCATAGGCTGGTCAAAGGGTTGGAAAGCAATCACCGAGTCCTTGTCCATCGGACTTAAACGAAGTGCTGTTCCCTTAGCTGTTACAAATGCAGTTGCATGTATTTGCTGATTCTGTTCAGATCCATTTGTCGTTGAGGGTGTGTTGGGGCTTGTAAAGCCACAAAGCAAAACCAATAAAAACAAAGATGCTGCATAAATTCTTTTCATAAAGTCCTTTTTAAGCTGTTGTATACTATATTTAACATTTCCAGGTAAGGTTAGTGTCAAATATACAACATAAACCTTTTTAAAACAAGACTGGGCCAATAATATTTGAAAATTCAGAAAGACCGGATTGATTTTCAGCTTTTAAACGATAGTAATATTTCAGCCCTTTTTCAGCACTTTTATCCACATACGGGGTATATGGAATGGCATCTTCCAGTGCCTTTGCATCGAGAATGACCCACGGTGAATTCTTTTGGGTTTTTCTTTCAAGGAGGTAGGAAGTTGCACCTGCTGAACCACGCCATCGAAGCTGAGAAGGCGTGCTTTCTGGTATTAAATAAGGAGCTTGAGGTTTGGGCATTGCCGGCTCTTTTAATCCCCGGATCAGATAAGCAAAACTCCGGACTTGCTGCATCTTATTAAATTCATTGGTATTCGATGAGCTGAAACCCGGCCAACGATAACAGGGATTTGATGCATCGGCTTTTTCACTGTGAAAATAAAATCCTCCGTCGTTGGCATGGAAACGCAAGCTCCAAACCAAGGCACCCGAGGTTCCATCCGAGAGGACTTCCTGGAACAATTTATCGTGGATATCTATTTTTTCATGATTGAATTCTCCTACATAAAAGACTTTTTTTCCTTTGCACTTTTCACGGGATTTTGCACAAGCGGCTACATAATCACCCCAATAGTAATGGTCTGTAACCATGTCAACATAGGGGTTCTTTATCTGTTCATCGGATAAACCATACCGATAACAATCCTTTCCATCGTTAACCAGGTGATTTTTATCTATGGTTTTAATGTACGATGCCATTTCCAGTGTCCATGCATCAAATTCCTGAGCGTTGCCATGAGCGTTCTCAATACCCAGTTCATTGCCTGTTTCCCAGGCCAGAATGGCTGGATCATTCTTATATAGCACACCAGTCAAGGTATTTCTACGATTGAGTACAAAGTTTATCAAATGTTTATAATCTGCTTTAACCAGCGAATCGGAACAAAATTCGCTTTTTTCTTTTCCTCGAAAAGCAGCCAATTGCTTAGTACCTCCCCACCAGTCCCAATTATCTATAAAAGGTACAATCAAACGGATTTGATATTCGTTGGCCAGTTTCAGCACCAGGTCAAAATCACGAAATAAATCTTCATCGTATTTCCGAAGTGCGTTTATGTGTGATTTCTGGGTTGGATTGTTGCTTCCACCGACCACTGAAAAAACGTATGTACGGGTAACAGTTCCTCCCATTTGGCGGATGGTTTCAAAAATATCGCGGATTTCAAATTCATTTACCCGATGCCAGTTTTCAGTCAAAAAGCTTTTATCTTCCTGAATGTGGAGGTTGGGCGTATTCATTCCAATAAATCGAAGCTCTTTTCCATTTTCCATCAGTTTGTCTGCTGAACGCGTGACAAAACCAAAATGCTTTTCTTGTGGATATTTTTTACTGGCATTGGAATGTAAGGTTGCATTAAACAAAAACAGGATCAATAAAAGTGTTTTTGTCCATAGTTTAAAAGATTTGTTCATTGTTACTCAGATATTATTAATGTTAGTATTATTGATTTGCTCGTATTTGTCAACTCCGGAGATTGTCATAAAAATCTTTCAGATGGTGTACTAAAACCTAAACAACCACTATTTTTTCTATTTTGGAATAGGTCTCGGTTTGCATACGAGCAAAATAGATACCGGTGTTCAGCTCCTTTTTTAAAGCATAAAGGTATCTACCTGGCATAAGACTCTTATTTTCAATCACATCGACAAGTCCCCCATTCAGGTCATAGATAGAAAGGCAGACCGTTTTGGTTTCTGTCAACTCAATAGCTAATTGGATATCACCAATGACAGAAGGATTTGAATATACAAAAAAATCATCGGATGATGATTCCATTTTTTCAAGACCGGATGTAATCCACCCTGACATATCACTCAGCGTATAGACATTGGAAGCATTGTAGACTTCAGAAATGACCGCATTCGTGTTTTTTTGCTGTGTCAATTCACTCCATCCCATAAAAAAGGCCCATCTGGGTTGTGCCATAAGTTCATTTGATTTCGGCAAAACACCACATTCTCCGATTGCGATGGGTTTATCTCCAGCTTTTTTAAGAATTTTAGTGTATTTTGAACTGGTATAGCCAGTACCATCACTCCAGTAGACATCCAATGCCAAAATATCCCAATAGTCGCTTCCCGGATCGTAATTTTCCAAATCATTGCTTAAAGTCGAAAAATCCTGAAGGTTCCAAACCCATACCAGATTGGTTAATCCTTTGGTTATTTTTAAATAGTCATGAGTAATCTGAAATAATTTGGCTGTTCCATTAGCTCCGGGACGTCCTGCCCACCAGAACAGTCCTTGATTCATTTCATGAAAAGGGCGGAAAAGGACTTCCACTTGATTGTCTTTCAAATCCTGTAGATAAGGCACAATTTTATCAAGTCTGGCTTTCCAGTTGCTGTTAAGTGTCGTTCCATCAGTAATCAGTTCAGTCCACTCATCATTGGTCAGTTTACTAATAACGCCGCCATCCCAGTTACAAGGTTCTGCCTGAGTCGGAGGGCAGGCATGAAACATCAAAGATATCAGGGCCCCATCATTCCAGCGTAATTTGGCCTCCTTAGTAATTAAACTTCTCCAGGCAGACATGGAACTGGTGTTCCCCCATGGAGAAAAAGAAAAATCTTCTCCCCAAAGTCCTGGATAATCACCGGTAATTGTTTTCATCGTTCCCCAATATTGTCGGGCTTCCTGACCAGCAATTGTTTTTTTTCCTGAAATACTTTGAATATATTCAAGGCTTTTAAACGTTTGAGCCATTGCTGTTGAGAAAGCCATAACAACCCCAAAAAGGCCGAAAAACATCAAATATATTTTTTTCTTAATTGTTACTCTCATTTTATACGTCTTTTCTCGTCCCTATTTTTTGATGACTGTTATATTTTTGGAAAGTTTGGTATTGCTGTTCGTCAGTTGCAAACCATAAACGCCAGATTGCAATCCGGAAAGATCAAGAACATTTTGGTTCACTGTCAATGTAGAAACAAGTTCACCCAATACATTAAAAACTTTTGCCTTGTCCGCATTCAAAAGATTATTTTCAAGGGTCAGCAGGTTTTGAACCGGATTTGGATAAAATCCAATTTTGAGGACGGTTTGTTTCAAGGCCATATCGCCAGTTCGTGTCACGTTTATATAATTGGTATTGAAATAACCCTTGTCACAATAAAAACGAAGGACTTTTTGACCACTGGTCAAAGCAATCCCGGGCACACTGACCGTGACGAAAGTCTGCCATCCTCCGGTATTTGGAACAGTGATTTGTCCGGTGACATCAACCTCATCAATCAACAGATGAAACATCGTAGAAGCCTGGTTGGCGGCGACTCTGAAATCAAAGTTATATATCCCGTTTTGCTCCACATTGACTGTATATTCTACCCATTCGCCTTCCTCAAAATCGCCCAAATCATACCCACCACCTGCTTCTGTACAGGTTTCAATATCGACATCTTCCGAACGATAAACGGAAAATTTGTTTCCAGCTGTCATATCGTGATAAGCAACGCCGTCTACTCCCAGGTCGTAATTTTCAGCTTCAAGCTGTCCAGGTATTGCATAAGGAGTGGAAGCAAAAGGCAATTGGATATTGGAACTTGTTACAAAAACGGTTCTAGGTGTTGAGGTTGAAACCAAACCTGTATTGTCTGTTGCTTTGGCAATCAGTCTGGCAGTTCCGACTGTCGGAGTCCAGGTAAAGGTATAGGGAGCAGTGGTTAACTCACCCAATTTGGTGCTTCCGTTGTAAAATTCAACTTTGGTCACTGTACCGTCTTCATCAGAAGCATTGGCTATGATTTCCACTTTATCTGGCATGGTAATGACATCGGCCTCCATGGGGGATGTGATGCTAACCACTGGCATTCTATTCAAAGTCGTTAAAGTTAGTTTATCCAGGTTGATACCGGATGCTTCCCAAAGTATGCGCATGGTATGAAGACCTGCTGATATGGGTTGAGTAACAGCGTTTACAGTGACCCAGTCTTGCATTCCTGCTGTTTGAGGCACGGTTATTTTTCCTGCAACATCTTGCCCATCTATCTGCACCTTAAAATTGCTTGATGCATTTGTTGAGGCAATCACGGCACTGAGTGAAAAGGTAGCTCCTGCAACGACATGAATCGTATACTCAGTCCATTCCCCTTTTATGGTGTTGGTCACATGGTAACCGCCATTGTTATTTGCCTCTACATCCACACCTTCTGAAATGCGGTATTGGTTTGTTGTATTGACCGGTTCCAGATCGTGATATGCCACTCCTTCACCGCCATTATCGAAATTTTCGGCTTCTACGGTACCTGGCATTTCAATAGGTGTTCCAGTGTATGGGGAGTTGATACCCACTTTATCACCAACAGGCGTGACAATATAAACAACTTCGTCCCGCGAAGACATGGACAGATTTGAAAGAATTACTTTTTTGCCTGTGGATGTTGCATTCGTCAAATCGGTGTAAATCAGATCCTTCGGATTAAAGGTTTGGACGGTATATTCAGCATCATCTGAAACGGTAAGAGTCGCAGTAGTTTTTATGTTAGTGGAACCACTGTTGAGCAGATAGATGAAATATTTGTTTCCACATTTCACGGCATACGATTCAATCCCAGATGCGGAGATGGTTGCTTTTGTCATGTTGCCTTTGCTCGCATCCAGCATTTTATCGGAGATGGCTCTAACCCCTCTGAAATACGTTTGCATATTTCTGGCATCGAAAGCTTCCCACCACCAGGTCATTGGTAAAATAGGTGTTGTAGAAAAAACTCCGTACCACAAACCTCTTTTGAAGGTGAAATCATTTTCAGCACCACTAGGGTCGTTGGTATAGGCCCCATCTGCACTAAATCCAAACTCCCCGATAACATACGGTTTATTGGTTTGAGTGAAATTCTTAATGTGATTCAAGATATCTGTTACACTCCAGTAAATATGTTTCTGATTAAAATCGATGTCAGGCACATTGTTTAAACCTGCAATTTCGCGGTGTGAAATACTGGTAGTCACCAAATGTCCGTATGGATCGGTGTCTTTGATGTATTTGCTCATGATCGTATGCCAGGCCGTAATGGATGCATCTGCAGCCGAACCAACCTTTGCGCCGAAAGAAGAAGAATAGGAAGCATTATCCAATTCATTGAAAAATTCAAAGGCACCTAAACCGGGGCTATATCCCCAACGGGCAATCATATACCGGATTCTGTCCTGGTATTTGGCTTGAGCTGCCGGTAAAGTGAAAAAGTCCAACGGCGTAGTACAAGGTCCGCCATTCAGAACGTTGTAGTTGTTTTGAGGCCAGTCGTCCAAAAAGGCTCCATGAACATCCATGGCCATCATAGCGTGCATACCCAGTGAATCTATCAATTGAAAAAAGCTGTCAATCCGTTTAATTGCTGTCGGATTGAAATATTCCGTCGAGCTTTTGTAAAAATTCGTATTTTTGACTTTTTTCCATTCCAATGGCATATTAAAAACATGCATCCATGTTCTGAAAAAATTGGCCCCGTTTGCAGCCAGTCTGGGCAATAAATAGTCGTATTTATACGATTGTTTTTCAAAATTCCGGGCTTCCCAACCTACATTCTCACCAATGCCTCTGAAGATTTCTCCATTGTCAAACTTAAACGACCAGTTGTTGTTTTTATGAAGGATGCCCTTTTTGGCAGATGGTACAACCGATAAGGTCTTAGTTGTTGAAATAGCAACGATTTGATCCACTTTGGTTATCCTGAAAAAGTAGGTATAGGTCCCGTTTTCCTGTGGTGCAAAACGCGCTTTCCAGGCCGAAACAGCAGACGTGCCAGAAAAATAAAAGCAGGGTAAAACAATGGATTTGGAGGAGGGTGCCGTCAACACCATGTCCACTTTTAGTTCGGCCTGACTAAAAGGATTACTGAATGCTGTTATAAGACTAAGGTCAAATTCGACTTTCTCATATTGAGAGGGAATTCTTGTCAACAAGGAATCTTTCTGAATGGAATCCGCATAAACCGAGCTCCATCCTGCAAGCAAAAAGACCAAAACGGCAATGGGTTTTAAAATTCTGTTTTTCATGTTGTTTGTTCTATAGTATATAATTTAAAGGCTTTTATACGGATCAATATTGATCGATCATTTTTCCGTCTAGTTTTGAAATAAGTAAAAGTTTTGCTCTGCCTGCTTCCAATTTGATGGGGTATGATTGATGTACCCTATGGTCTGAAATGGTAAAAGACACATCTTGATTGGTTTCCGATTCCAAGACGTACAATCTTGCTTTTTCATAATCAATAGGCCGGATTAATATGCCTGGATTGGTACAATCGGTAGTAAAGGAAGAGTCAACACCAGCTGCTTCTGCTGCATAGTGATACAACCTGGAAAGGGAATTCAGATTCGTATTGAGTTCGACGGGATATTCGGTCATCAGAATTTTGCCTGTACCCAATAACACTTTTTTCAATTGCCCTTGCTCGTTTGCCCAAACCATTTTATCAATGCTTTGCATGGCTTTTGTGTTGTAAAAATCCAACGACAGTTGTTCGTTTCCGATGTTTAAAAGAGCATGTTGCTCAAGAATGGGTGCAATGGACAAGTCAACGCCCATGCCCGACAATCGTTCTACAGATTCAAAATGTGGATTTCTGTCAATGGGGCCTGTGACGAGTAAGGTTGCTCCTTCTGAAACCCATGTGCAAAGCTTGAACCATGCCTGATCCGATAAAACCTGCGCTGAGGGTAAAATAATCAGTTTTGGCCTCTGTTTAACTTGTTCCAAATGATATTCTCCAGCAACGACAAAAGAAAGTCGGGTATAATAATGCATTGCTCGGACTGCATTTTTAGTTGCCGTGACAGCCAGAGGCTGAAGATTGGTAAATTGCAACGAATTGGGAGAAACCAAAAGAATATCCGTTGGACTGGTAGCAGAAAAATAATCCGCATTGGCTGTTACAAATTTCACAAAGCGTTTGTACATAGCTCGTTCCGGTGAAGCAGTACCATCACTTCGGTAAATGCCTATACTCGATTCATTTTCACTTAAAAGTGTATTGGCTGTCCAAAGCCATGGAATCACACCGGCACCTTCAGCTCCCAAACCAATGCAAAGCTTGCGTTCCAGGGTTTTCATATAATCTGATTCATTTCTGCGGCCTTTTTCTCTTAAATCGGTATAGCGCATCAGATTTGTTTCTTGAACAAGAAGTGGTTTCAGAGGTGTTTTTGCCATTAGGTTATCCCACAATAAATCGTCATCCTGCCACCAGGAATGTTGGTTGGTAAAATCACTGGTTTCGGCATAAAATGGCGCAAGAATTCTATTTGTGACCCCACCTTCATCCATACCGGTAGCGATTAACTGGTAACTACCGGCTTCTCTGAATATCGTACGTACTATACCTGCCCATTGATTAAAAGCAAATTGGGCAAATAAATTGTAATCGTATGCGAGCAAAGGTTTCTGTCCTTTTTCATAGATATTCGATTTTACAAGATCCTGATCTACCGGAAGTCTGACCTTGCCATCCACCATTAAATGGGAGGATATGGAATTCACCATTCCAGGAAGTTGATTCAAACTGGAACCATATTGATTTTGCAACCATTCATTCCACAATGCTTTTTCACTTTCAGAGTCCGTAGGCACATTACCACTCCACAGCCTGGAATCTTTTCCATAGGTGGGTTCGTTCATCAGATCCCAGATCAAGTCGGGATTGTTTTGGTATCTCTGAGCGAAAATAGTAAGGTATTGACGTTGAACCTCAAAAGCTTCGGCATCGGTAAAAGGCGCCTCAGATCCATGGACTTGAGGTTGAAACGGAAAAAGACAATACTGAACAGGTAAATCGTATTTCTTGGCGGTATAAAACCAGGCATCCAGACTACGCAGGGTTTGTTCATTGGGTTGACCCAGACTATCCATAAACAGCTCTTGCGGAAACAGTTTCCAAAGACCGGTGCGAAGCATATTGATGCCCAGCTCTTTCATCTCTTTCATGTCACGATCCCAAACTACTGGATTTGGATATTTGAGAAAATACCGCTGTTTATCGGAAGCCATATAGGTCATACCTACCACTGGATACGTTTTATCTCCTCGCTTTAGAAAGTGTGAATTGGTGGTAAATGGAAGGCCTGTATTCAACTGCTGGAGGTCTCCAACAACAAATCCGCCAACACGCTTTTCAATGACTTGATTTTTCTCTTTAAGCGTTAAGTCCATTCGGTATAAGCCCTCTTTCACCGATTGATCCAGAGTTAGATGAACCAACGTATCGGTATCAGAAATCGGTATCGATGAAAAGTTCTCGACCATTTTGCCGTCGCAGGTCACCTTGATTTCCAACTGAAATTTCTCAGAATTGGAATGAAACGATTTTAATCGGATTTCAAAACCTGCCTTTTCTCCGGGATGATAGAATGCATAATCTGGCACAATATCTATTTCCACTGGTTTTTGAGTAGCAAACAAACTGTATTTTCTCAATAAATTCTTTCCTCCTGCAGTAGACCAATAACCCACCTGAGGTGTAAAGGTCAAAAACACCCAACGTCCCCCTACAAAATCGGAGTGGTATCTATCCATACAAGAAATAAGCGGAATGGTGGAAATATCGGTTGAATCTGTCGCTGAAACAAGGGTTGAAAATTTACTGCTCAAGTTTCCCCATAAACCTTCTGGCAATAGGTCGGTCCCTGAAAAAGTCAGGAGGGAATACGCCTTTTTGGGGTGTAGGTTAGTAAGAATGGGCAGAAAATCGAATTCGGGATTACGGACAATGGTTTTCTTGCCTTCTACAGAAATGGGATAAGCTTCAAAAATATGAAGTTGCTCGGTAAAACGGTTGGTGATATCGCGTAACCGATACCCTTCCGAAGTTTCATCCACACTAAAAGAAAACGGCCTTCCACCTGTCACCAGAATATTACCTCCATTCTGCAAAAAGTGGAGAATATCCACCCAAACCCGATCCGTCATCGCTGAGCCATACGGCCAAATGAGCAAATCAATTTTTGTTTTATCCGCTAACAATTGGTGAAAATCAGCAAAACTGGTTTTTTGGACATTCAGATTTTTTTGCTGATCTTTTAACAGTGACTTATAGTGGCTGAATAAAATAACTTCCGTCTCAACGGTGGGAAAGCCAGGTTCTTCCAAAAATACATACGTAAATTTCGAACCAATATCGCTCCCACAAATATTCAGGTTTAATCCAAAGATAAAAACCAGCATAAAAAAGGAAGTGGATTTTACAAATGAATGTTTATTGATTCTTACAACCAATTGATGTAAAAAGTTGAATAAGATCATTTCTTTTCAAATTGGTTTACGATATTGTAACCATCGGTTGAAATCAGGACAGATTCACTCCCTTGATAGGAAACAGACAGTTTTTTGCTTTCACCGGGCAGTAAATTAAAATAGCCATCGGTGAAATAGGCTGGTAAAACCAATTCACTGGTTTTGACATTCCGAAGGTTGAGTTTAATTACTACCCCCATGGAAGGAGTCGTATTGGTCACTTCAAACTCGATCGTATTTTGTACACCTGTTTGTTTACGGAGCACGTTTACTTTTAAATCAATATACGGCAATTCATTGAATGCATGAAAGTTTCCATTTTTAGAAGAGGATTTCCAATAATCGTTCAACGATAGTGCCCGACCTTTTTTATCCGTCAGCGAAACACGTGCTAAATAGACTCCGGTTAATTGGGTGAAATCGGGTGTGAAACATTCCGTCAGTTGATTGGCTAAAATCGTTTTTAGGTTTTTGGTCGTGCTAAAAACCACTTTTCCTTGCAAATCGTAACAGGTCAACGTCACTTTAACATCCTTGTAAGCCGTCAGACTTGTGTTTACAACGCTAACCTTGTTGTCGGAAAGATTCATCTGCACGTGGATGGGTTCGCATCCTTTGAGAGAGCCAAAATAGGATCCAAAAGTCTCATAATCCCACGAATAAACCTGCCAATCCATACTTGGCCAGGCTGGATGAGTCATCCACAACAATAATCCACTGGTATTGTTCCACAATTTACTGTTCCAGGCTTCAAACATGGCGCGATGGCTGTCAAAATTGACCATTTGGGCTTTTTTACAGAAATCCTCCAAACTGGTTGGAGTACCGTATAAGGTTTCAATGGCTTTGCGATATTCCAACTGGCCAAAATGCAAATCGTGGTAATTCCAGACATCACTGACAGGCCAAACATCTTCCTTTGCCATCATCTTACGCATAGACAAGGCTGTTGGAACGGAAGGTGTACCCAACTCTGTATTGAAACCATAGGCATTGTTGCGAAAATAATCGGCGGCATCGGTATAATAGTGCCAGGGACCACTCGTACGCAAATTCATATAACGGGAATTGGGCTGATAGTGACGAGTGCCATCTTCTTCAGCTATTATTTTTGCCAGATTTTCCTCAATATTCGCAGGTGCGTAGCCTTCGTTTCGGGCGCACCAGATGGCAATGGACGGATGATTCACAAATCGGCGGATCACCTCCCGGGCATTATCCAGAAACAAGTTATCATCGTTGACATTCAAATTGTACCCTTCCGTGGACAGCCAAAAATCGTTCCAGACCAGCATGCCGTATTCGTCGCTCAACTCGTAGAAAACTTCTTCTGTACTCTCTCCTGTCCAGTTACGGATCATATTAAAATGCGCATCCTGATGCAATTTGAAATAAGGTTCCAGATGCTGACGTGTCACTTGTTTCATGGCATCGTCCATTCCCCAGCTACCACCTTTGCAAAAAATGCGCTGACCATTCACCTTGAGAACCAAAAAAGGCGCTGTACGTTTATCCTGCACTTCGTGAAACAAAGCCGGATCTACCCCTTCCCGCAATTTCGGTACATTCACCCCTTCACCCACATCTCTTCGATCCATATTATTGAACAAAGCCTTCTTTTCTTTTAAAGCCTCTACCGGATAATACTCGACTCTCCAATCCTTCTTTTCAGGAGCATCGACCGTTAATTCATAGGAAAGTTCACGGATACCAAAACGGGTGGTTTTGGAGTCTGAAAGTTTATTTTTATCATCAGAAACAGACATTTCCAGCGTGTAAAGAGCTTGAGCTCCATACCCATTTGGCCACCAAAGTTTGGGATTTCGGATATTCAGTTGTGAAAAGGAATCTACAGAAAAAGTCACCTGGCGTTTTTGACCAGCCATCAATGGCACGGATTGCTGGAACAGTATTTTCCCGATACGACCTTTGAGGGTGACCGTTTTGGCTTCTGAAGTACTGTTGAAAACGTCGGTTTGAATAGTCAACTTTGAGCTGGTTGTATCTGGCAAAGGTAAATCTGAGACGACTTTCAAATCGCCTAAAGTAACGTCTCCAACATAGCGAATACGAACATCCTGCCATAGTCCGATATTGCGGTCACGAATGCCAGGAACCCAGTCCCAACCTTCCGAGCTGATAAAAGTGGGGCCATCCAGACACAATTGTCCCCCATTGGGGCCTCTGCCTGAAGCAGTAGATTGCTCGTGAGGAATACCAGGATTGGGAGGAGGAAGAATATGCACAGCCAGGATATTGTCGCCATTCCTGTTCAGTAAGGCGGTGGCATCAAAATCTCCACGCATGAATGCTCCCTTTATGTCACCCAATCGCTTTCCGTTCAACCAGATTTCTGCTTGGTAATTGATGCCGTTAAACAACAACCTCACCTTTTTTGAATCACCTCCAGAAGGCAATTTAAAGCTTGTCCGATACCACCAGTCTATCCGGCAAAGTGAATCCGGGATAGCCAGATTGTTTACCCCAAAATAAGGCTCTGGATAGACACCCTGTTGAACCAACGTGGTTAAAACAGTCCCTGGCACTGTTGCATTGTACCAGGCAGAAGTATTGTATTTCGGATGAAACATATATTGGTCGGAAGCAGTCACTTTGGAAGCTTCGGCAAGTTCCCATCCATCCGCTATTTTCCATTCATTTTCACGAACGGTTTCCAAATGGGTCACACTCTTTAGTTTGGCTTTAAGTACGGGCTTTTCAATGGGAACAGCCGATTTCGGTAAAGTAGAAGCATCCTGTGGACTTGTCAGGCCAAAGTTCTGACCCGACACTTGGGTGGTTGTCATAAATAAAACAACAAGGACTTTAAGTATATGATTGAAATGCATCATTCTGTCTATTCTATTTCTAAAAAATTCGGTAAATTTTCTACTGTGGGATCAACGAACTGGAGTTAAAATAAAGACGATTTCATCGTTGGGTTTTAACTCCTGCAATTTAAACGTAAAATAGGGTTGGATTAGAGTCTGATTCTTGATATCCTGATATTGACCTGTTGAAGGAATAAAATGCTGCAATTTAAACGTGTCTGTGGTTTTTAGTTCCAATTTCAGATCTGAACAGACAGCCTGAGAAGTGCCATTAAACAAGTAAATAAAAACTTGTTTGCCACATTTAACACCGTAAGCATCCAATGCTCCAGCCTGCACCGTAACTGGTTGAAATTCGCCTTTTCCGGCAGTAAGCATTTGATCAGTGATGGCTCTGACTCCTTTAAAATAAGAAGTTAACCCCCTGTTTTCAAAAAATTCCCACCACCAGCTCAATGGTAAAATCGGTGTCGGAGAAAAAAGGCCATACCATAAACCACGTTTAAAATCCACATCCATACCTTCTGCAAAATCATTAAAGTTTTTGGACCAATCCCATTCAAAACCAAATTCACCAATAACATACGGCTTCTTATACTCTGTTTCATATTGAACAATCTGAGAAGGAATCGAACCTGTATTTTTATAAATGTGCTTTTGGTTGAAATCCATATTTTTCAATGAATTGAGCCCTTTTAGATCTCTGTGAGAAATACTGGTCGTAATCATGTGACCGTAGGGGTCAATCTGTTTGATGTAGGAACTCATCTCGTCGTGCCATTTTACGATAACCTCTGTACTAATGGGGTTGTTGTTGTCGCGAAACTGAACATTGTCTATTTCGTTAAAAAGTTCCCAGGCACAAATGCTGGTACTGTATCCCCAGCGACCAACGATGTAACGCATTCTGTTCTTGTATCTGGCTTTAGCAACAAGATTCACGAAGAAATCATCGTTGGAAGGGCGCACTCCATTTCGTTCACCATTGGAACCCTGGCCCAAAGTAAGCATAATGCGGAGATCCAGTGAATCGGCCAAACAAACCATCCGGTCAAATTTTTTGATGGCACTCGGATTGTAGTATTCATCCGATTCCGTATATCGATTGTTGTTGAAACCACGCTTAAATTCCAAAGGTAAATTCCAGGAACACATCCACGTACGGTAGAAATTTCCACCATTGCTTGCCAACAAGGGCAACATCTCTTCGTAATTGTACTTATCCTGCTGATGCAAATCCTTGAAATATTTTGAATCATCATTGGCGCGGGATTCCCAGCATAAATTTTCACCAATTCCCCGGTAAGGTTTACCATTGTCAAATTGAAAGACCCAATTGTTTTTGGGGTGGAGAAAACCGTTCTTTTTGGAAGCTTTGGAACGAAAGGTTTGAATCGTTGAAGTATTCAATAATTTTCCATCCCGACTCAATTTAAAACTATACCGATATTTTCCTACTTCCTGAGGAGTAAATCGGGCTTTCCAATTCGATATTTTTCCGCTTTCACCCGATTCAAAGTAACAAGGCAAGGAGAGCTTTTTTCCCGATGGCGTAACTATAGCCATATCCAGTGCTACCTCCTCCTGCAAATAGGGATTGGTCCAGGTTTCAATCAGTTGGATGGCAAATTCAGCCTTATCATATTTAAGAACCGACTTTGTTTGTAAAGTGACATCCTTAATCTGCGCGTGCAACAAGCCGGCAGAGAGGAATAAAAAAAAGAGTATATACTTTATTTTCATAATCCGTTAAATTAAATAAAAAATCTCTGTTTGGTATTTCGATTTAAACCAAAACCCAAACAGAGATTGTACTAAAAAGAACAATTTTAAGGGCGACTTATTTCAATAATTTATTCAAAACAAAAGGACAGGTTTATTGAACCACCAATTTTTTCAAACTCAGACCTGAACGAAAAAAGTAAACGCCTCTTTCCCAAGAAGAGACATCTATAGAATTTGTAGTAGTACCATTGAGAGAAATTCTCTTAATGATGCGTCCAGCCATATCGGATATTACAATTTCTGAAGCATTATCTGGAGTTGAGATCGTAACCTTATCCTTCGCTGGATTTGGATACAATTGAAGACCTTCCATTTTTGCATCAACGACATTGGTTCTAATTTTAGCAGATGAAGTTCCAATAGTTCCATAAACTTCAAATTCCCAAAGCGAATACCCATAAACGGTTGCACGTTGCCAAGCGTACATTTTTACATAACGTCCAGAAGTTGCAACATTAACCGTTGTCGTTCCGCCAGTGCCTGCATAGTTATTGTAGACGGTTGTCCAAGTAACATTATCGTTCGAAACCTGCAATTGAAATTGTTTTGCATAAGCTGCTTCCCACGCCAGTTTTATACTCGTAATGTTATAAGTACTCTGCAAATCAATATAAATCCATTGCTGATCGGATGCTGCACTTGCCCAACGAGTTGTTCCATTTGCATCAACAGCCAAAGAAGCAGCATACGTAGAGGATTCAACGGAGGAAGAATTGACCGGCTTGTTGTAGGCAACATTTGAAGTCGTTCCTCCACCACTGGATAAATAGGGATAGACCAAACTAGAATGCGCATTAAAAAAAGCCCAAGTGCCACTCTTTACACCATCCCAGGTACCATAGCCATCGTTTTGGCAAGCATTTTTCCAACCCATTGTACCATCAAATCCATTGTTGTAAGAATAGTTGTAGAAATTAGCCATGCTTATGAAAGATAAATCGCCACCATAGGTTTCGGCTGTTACTACAGGTTTGTCGTCGGAACCAATCCATTGACTTACAGTACGATTAAAAGGTCCATTACTGCCTTGCCATTGGTACCAATGTGGGGTATAAAAATCTAAATATGATTTGGTATCGTTAAAATAATTTTTCATGTTTACATCCGAATAACGATTAAATCCAGCTTCTGCATCGCCATCACCATTGCCAAGTGTATTACTATTATAGATTGCCCACATAGCACCAATGGTAACTGGTTTCGAACTATTGTTATGAACTGCGGCAGCACAACGAGCAAAAAAGCGAGTTACCCACCAAGCGCTAAGATTACCACAATTGGCATCGCGCCAAATGTGCTCAGGTTCATTGCAAAGATCGTAGCCCATAATCCAATTGTTATTGGCGTAACGCTGAACAAATGGAATTAGAAAATTATTAATATACGAGCCTGCTTTATTATCGTCGGTTAAAATTTGACGATACTGGCTGAAATACCATCCATTGGTAGAAGCCATGTCGAAAGACCAAAAAGTCGGCATTAAATATATTTTCTTACTGGCAGCAATGGCAACCAATGCGTCCATGTCTTTCCAAAACTGGTCGGTACTGGCATAAGAATTAACAGAACCACTCCCATTTAATGAGGGGCTATAGTTCCCGTTTCCGTGCAACCACACACGAACAACGTTCACTTTGTTGTCGGCATACTTTTGTAATTCATTGTTCCAGTAATTCCAATCGAAATTGTACCGCATAAAACTAATGCCACAATCGCTTTGATACTGCCATGGGGCATTTACCCCATTAATATAGATGTCTTTCCCATCCACTTTGAATTTGTTACCACTTACAGTAATTATTTGCGACCATGCACTTGCCATTAACAGGCATGACATAAATATTGCATAAACTCTCTTCATTGTGTTTTTGTATTAGTCAGTTAAAAACAAAAAATACCTACTACTGATTTTGTAATAAATTGAATATTAACACTATGGCCATATTGATTCTAAATACTGAACCACAATCAAATGTAATCCATCGAAAACAGGTGGCCAAAGTAAATAAACGGAGCAATCCGTATGCGCAGGAGGTTCCATTTTTAAAATAGATAGCGGTAAGGTTCTGTAGAACTTATCCTTACCGCTATCGCTATTTATTTGTCTTTTTGCCATCAATCCGAACTGAATCAATATCATCAGTATGTCAAAAAAAAATGGAAGACTGGCAATATGGCTGTGGTAATTTCACCATTTAAGGAACGTACTCTTTCTTATTTCAAATGTGCCCGGATTGCATCTACATTAATTACGACCACCGTATTGGTATTCGCTGCAGCTAAAGAATAGATACTCGGATTGCTCAAACCTACTGCCAGTACAAGCTTCTTACCAGTATATGCATTCAGTTTCAAAGCATTTGCATCAACCGTCAGGTAAAAAGTCGTACTAATTTCGTCCTTCTTAACAACGGCCTTTGCAGGTAATACATACATGGAAGCTGGCATAGCTACAGCTAAAGTATCACCGACTACGTTTGCATTCGTCAAAGAATCATTGACTGTTACATCTACCGAAAAAGCGTCGTTTTTTGAGAATTTTCCAGCTTTCAATACTCCCAGAATAATGTCTACATTAGTATCCGAATTAATCCTGAAATTGTAAGTCATGCCACCGCCACCTGCAGGAACCGGATAAAGAGCATTCAAACCTCCGGATACCGTTGCTTGAGGCATATAAATGGAGGCATATCCATAATCGGCATTGCCATCACTCTTTTCACAGCTAGTAAAAGCTGCTGCCGACAAAACCAGAAAAAGTAGTGCGTTGAGATTTTTAATAAGTTTCATATCGTATGAATAGTATAAATTAATAGCCTTCATTCTGAATCAGGGTTCCTTTCGAATTTTCAATCTCAGACCTCATGAAAGGGAGGTAATAATTTCGGTCGTTGAACGTTCTGGTGGTGACATTGACCACTTCATAAACGAAAATGCCACTAGTATTTTTGGTAACCTTGACTCCCTGAATCGGTTGGTTTAATACTGTTTTTGCATCTTTCCAACGCAACAGATCCCAATAGCGATGATCTTCAAAGGCCAGTTCAATTTTGCGTTCGTGTTTGAGTACCGTCCGAAAATCAAGAATGGTTGTTGCAGTTACGGCAGGCAAAGATGTACTGGCTCTGTTTCGTACCAGGTTCAAAGCTTGTCTGGCAGTTAGAGTGTTACCTCCATTAACATCGGGTCCGTATGCTTCATTCATAGCTTCGGCGTAATTCAGCAGAACTTCGCCATAACGAAAGGCAACCCATTGATTTTGAACCGTTGAACCTTGTGTAAGGTTTACATTGTCGGTTAAAAATTTCTTCAGATAGTAGCCCGTTCTGGAAGCATTTGCTTTGGTCATATCATCAGATCCGCCTGGAGCCTCATCGATTGTTCTGGTATTCCAGGTGCTGCCGTTAGTGACCACAGATCCATCCAACCTGGGATCTCTGTTTTTATAAGGATAAGCAGCATCAGGAGTACCTGTATATTCATAATCGGCTACCAGATTTTGCGACGGAGTCACTCCACTACCACCGCCTGCAGTAGCAATCGGATAATTTCTGGCCTCAATATCATTGTTGACACCTCTGCGAATAGCCAAAATGGTTTCAGCACTGGTCAACGAAGCTTTACCCAGAAAATATTTGCGATAATCTGTATGTAAAGAATATCCGAATCCTTTATTTTTGATAACATCATAGGCTGCATCGGCAGCTAATTTCCACTTATCTAGATCGTTGGTTGGATTGTGCAAAGGACTCGCTGCGTATAAAAGTACTCTGGCTTTGATGGCCAACGCTGAGCCCAAAGTGAAACGTCCATCCTGATCGGTGTAGGAAGAGGCCTTCCAGCTAACTACCAAATCCTTTTTATAGGAGTCGATTTCATTCACAATATAAGCAACAACTTGATCGTAGGATGTTTTGACAACTTTAGCATTGTCTGCTTTATCCAGTGTAAGCTCAACAATAGGCACATCGCCATACATTTTAATCAGTTCACCATAATAGAACGCTTTGGCCACATGTGCCTCTGCACGGTACCATTTCAGGAAATCTTTATCCTTTTTATAATTAGTGACATCGGTCAGCGTATCCCTGTTCATTTTAAGAAGTGCTTCTCCATTCTTGGCATATTCCAGGAAAAAATTGGCTGCACGAATGCCTTCGTAATAATTTTTGTACAAATAGGACAAAGGATTCGTACTGGAATTAATCGTTCCCTGATTGAAATAATTGACATTGGCAGAAACAGAAGTTTGCTGTGCCTCGTCTGTAGCAGCTGCAAATATATTATTGTCTAAGACAGAATAACCATAGGTCATGGGTGAATAATAAGCGTTTGCAAAATTCCACAACGAACTGCGGTCTGTTGCAACAGTTTCTGGTGTCGTATTTGTATCGATGCTCGTTTCCAAAAAGTCAGTACACCCGAATGAGGTAAAGAGTACGACCGCTACAAGGAGGAATCTATAGATATGTTGTAAATTCATAGTAGTTACATTTTAATGTTTAAAAAGCTAACGCAATACCTGCATTGTAAGACTTAAGGGCAGGATAACCACTCATTGCTTCCGGATCCATGTTGTAATCGCGAAGTAGGCTGCTTATGGTAAGAGGATTTGTAGCATTTACATACACTCTTAATTTTGTAAGACCACATTTGTCAAGAATCTTATCTCCAAAACTATAGCCAAGTTCGATGTTACGAATTCTCAGGTAATCACCACTCTTCATCCAGAATGAACTGGTACGGTAATTGTTTGTATTCTCTTTTGTGGTAAGTCTGGGATAGGAAGCATTGGCTCTGGTATCAATATTCTGGTCTGGGTAATAAGCCCATGCACCCTTAGCAATATCGTACGCATTGCCATTATTGACGAAAGCGACTGTCTGATTCCAATTATTGAGCAAATTCACCGTTGATCCGGCTGTTCCCTGAAACATGAAGTTAAAATCCAAACCGCCATAATTGACACCTGCCCCAAAACTATAGGTCCATTCAGGAAAAGGCGATTTACCTATGGCAGTGACATCATTCTGATCAATAACCTTGTCATTATCCAAATTTTTATACTTGATATCACCAGGTTGAACTTTACCAAAAGCAGGTAGAGGCAAACCATCAATCAACGTACCATTCGAATTAAAATCGGTTGTCTGATACAAACCATCGGCCACCAGACCAATAGCAGTTCCAAAAGCACGACCTGTTTGTGCATTGTAATCGTATGCAGGCGTAATTTCCGCCATGTAATCAATCTTATTTTTGCTGTAAGAAGCCATACCATTCAGGTTGTAACCCAGTTTGCCAATTTTATCAGCATAAGAAAGGCTTACTTCAAAACCTTTGTTGGTCATTTTACCAATATTTGCAAGATAATAGTTGTTTCCATAATAGTTCATGATGGAATTATCCATCGTCAGGATACCACTACGCTTGTCCATAAAGGCATCAAGAGTTGCATTCAATTTCTTGAATAAGGTGACCTCTGCTCCAACATTGTATTTCAGGCTTTTTTCAGCAAAAGCATTTTTATTGGCAATAAACATGGGTACAGAAGTATTCATCCAAACGGGAGTACTGTTTCCTGTATAAAAAGAACCAACATTACTGGAAGTATAGTATTGTTTATATAAAAACCTTCCATTCGAAGAAAAATTCGATAGATTACCCGTTTGTTGAGAATCGGAGCTACCGGTTGTTCCGACAGAAGCTCTGATTTTCAGATAATCAACCACGGTGCTCGATTTAAGAAATTCTTCGTTGGAAATCACCCAAGCTCCGGAAACGGTTGGATAAAAACCCCATCTATTCCCTTGTGCGTAAGCATCACTCCCAAAATAGGAAAATCCAAAATCTGCTGTATAACGACGATCATAGTTGTAATTAAACTTACCATTAAAATTCAGATAGTGGTATTTATAACCAAAATAACCATCTCCACTATAATCGGATGTATGAAAGTTTAAAGCTGATTTAATCGTACTTTTTTCAAAAGCGCCATCCCATCCCAAGGTTAAATCACCTTGTTTCCAGTCTTCCATTCCTGCTGAACCATATCCGCTGGCAACAATGGTTGTAGTCTGATCGGTGGTCGTAGTGGCTCCGTTGTAATAGCGGGCATAGTTTTTAGTCTTATTATAGGTACTCAGAGTGTAGGAATTAAAAGAAAACGCTTCTTTCATATACAAACCTTTCAGTAGGAAGTCCAGTTTTTCTTTCAGGCTGAAATTGCCTTGCAAAATACGGGAATGTTCAGAAGCCCAACCCAATCCTTTGATGGAACCGACAGGATTATTTTTGTAAATGGATGTTCCTGAATAATTGACACTATCATCCAACACGTTGTAAATATTTGATGGATAGGTAGCCAAATCATTCATTAAACTTGATGTCGAATAATTGGGTCTTTTTCGTTCCTCAATGCGACCACCAATGTCCACTTTGGCTTCAAAAATTTTCAACATATCGAAATCCAGATTGGCTCTCAGGTTGTACTTCTGAAAATTAAGGTTTGAGGTTTGATCTGAATTTGTCACATTATACAAGCCTTCCTGATTGGCATAACCAAACACGACATTATATCTGGCACTGCTATTTCCTCCATTAAAAGTAATATCACCATCCAGGTAAGGTGTTGAGCTTTTCATGACCTTGTCGTACCAGTCAACATTGACTCCACTCCCGTTTTTATAGGCAGCCAACTCACTTTCTGAGTATTTTGGATTCCAGACGTTGTTGTTATCGTTGCTGATTGCTTGATTGTACAAGTTGGCAAAATCGTAAGAATTCAGGGGCTTATTGATTTTGGTTGCACTTTGCATCCCTTTTCTAAACTGTATTTGCACCGTCGATTTCCCAATTTTGCCTCTTTTTGTTTCAATCCAAACTACTCCGTTTGCACCTCTCATGCCAAAGGTTGCCAGTGCTGCAGCATCTTTCAAGATAGAGACACTTTCAATTTCGGCAGGTGATAAATAAGTTAGATAGTTTAAATTGACTTCAAATCCATCCACAAAATATTTACAGGTATTAAAATTACCGTTGCCATAGCTGCCGATTCCACGAATCAGTAAACCGGCATTGTCATTACCCGGAACACCCGATCCTTGTTGAACCGTTAAACCTGGTAAATAGCCAAAAAGTGTATTGGTCAGATTTGGTGTGGCATTTTTATACAATAACTCACTGGAGACAATAGAGACAGCAGCAGTATTGGCGTCTTTTGTCGTATTAAATAATCGTCCAAGCACCATGTCTGAAGTGTTTGTTTTCGTTGAATCGGCTATGCTGACAGACTTTCCTCCAGCTATTACGTTGCCTATCATCATAGAAAACATACCTCCTATCAAGATTACTCGTTTAATATGTCGTTTATTCATAGTATTTTTTTTTAATAATAAACCGAATAGGATTAATAGCCCGGATTTTGAATGACAGTACCTTTATTAATTTCTGATTGTGGAAATGGTTCCAGGAACATTTTCGGATTCCAATAAGATACATAAACCTTTCCATCCCAATATTCAATCAGGGAAGTGGGTAAATTTGCATCAAGACCCGTTGTAGATCTAAACTGCATCTCACGCATTTGTCCACCCATAATTCCGTTTCCAATATTTTCAAGTTTCCAATGTTTCACATCGAAATAACGATGATTTTCATTGTAATATTCTACCGCTTTTTCACGTTGAACGACGGAACGAAGAGCCAATTTATCGGTAATAATCACAGCAGGTAATCCAGCTCTGTTGTGAACCATATTGAGATTTTTCAAAGCCAGCGTCGTATTGCCAGCTTCATTATACGCTTCAGCCAAATTCAAATAGGTTTCAGCCAGTCTAAACAAGGGTGCTTCAAACCAAGTTCTTGTTCCAGCATTGAAATAGAATTTGGTGGTCGATGCACAACCTCTTCCGTCGCCATAAACGCTTGGATAAATATCGTTATTTCCACTGTTTCCGAGAGTTCTGTTCCAGGTTTCAATGGTCCAGCCTTTGATTCCTGGATTGCTTACAGTCTGTACTCCAGGAGTCAGATTATCAGCCCTGAAACGCGGTTCCATATTCTCGATACGTTCAATCCAGTCACTGATGGGGCGTGGTTCTGCATCACCAATTTTGGGCCAGGACTGATTGGTTCCGTCATTCCGATAATAATTTTCCAAAAAATTACTCAATAGACCTACTTGATCGGTATCGTATCTGCTGTTTGTCCAAAGATTGGAGGTATTGTTAAAATAGAAGATGGCAAAATCATTCCATCCACCTTGACCTGCATCATCCCATTTGAGTGCAAGAAGAACTTCTTTGTTACCAGGGGTAGATGTTGCATTGCCATAATCGGCCAATGCGTTGGGATTGGGTTGACCTTCTCCTGCTCCACCGGTATTGTTCAAGTCATATCCATTGGCTGCTGCCCATGTCAAAACTGCCTCATTGGCTGCAATGGCATCTTGCCAGCGTTGACTGCTTTCGCTGCCAAAGCAAATTAAATCATTGTTTGCTCCATTTTCCAGATACGGTTTTGAAGCATTAAACAAAGGTCTTGCAGCAAACATTAGCACTTTCGCTTTCATAGCCATCACTGCCCCTCTTGTCAATCTTCCTGTCTGATCTTCAGACCAGTCACCTTCTGGCAAACCGGCTATTGATTCATCACAAAGACTTAGAATATAATCCAGGGTTTCTTGCAAAGAAGAACGTTGGATTGTCATTTCGTCCGTTGCATAAAAAGATTTTGTAACAATGGGAAGACCACCGTAACGGTAAAACATACCCATATAACGATAGGCAATCAGACCTGTACTTTCGGCCTTGATGTAACCTTTCATGACGTCTGTCATATCTGGAACTTTGTCAATATTTTCCTTTACCACAAAACAATTTCGGATATTGGACCAACTGCTTGCATAGCTATCTGCACCACCGTCTGATCCTTCTGATCCATTAACAGACAAACCGGAAGAAACGATTTGGTACGTACCGTGCCAGCTATAACCTCTGGAACGTTCACCTGAAATGGATGCCATAGCACCATGACCTATTCCCCAGCCACCTGGCCAACCATGTAAAAGTGAGTAATGATAACAACTCATCAATGCTGCTGTCGCATTTTTTGAAGAGCCGTAAATTGCTTCCAAATTGACTGTACCAGAGGTATCAGGCTTTTGAAGAAAATAATCCTCGCAAGAATATATCCCCAATGACCCTATCATCAATAATAAAACAAATATTTTTTTCATAATATATTATTGTTTAATAGTTCTTAATTGATTAAAATTTCAAGCTGATACCGGTGTTCACTATACTTGTCAGAGGATAGATATAGGTACTGCCATCAGTCGTTTCAGGATCAATTCCAATGGATGACAATGCATTGCTGAACGTGTAAACATTGTTCATATTTGCATAGATTCGCAAGGAAGAGATGTTCGCTTTTTTCAAGATTCCTGATTGTGGAAAAGAATAACCAATTTCGACATTTTTCAATTTAAAGAAATTACTGGATCTTAACCAAAAATCACTGGTTAAGAAGTTATTGTCCGTTGTGGTTGCGTCAAAAGTAGCACGAGGATAGGTAATCTTGTCTCCGGCTGCATATTTTTCAGCTGTCCAGCGACCTTCATACATCCAATTCCAGGCATTGCCTGCTTTCTTGAAGAAAGGAATGGTGTAACCACTGTTCAAAGAATAAGACCCATTGGCTGTTCCGATGAAAAGCAATTTTAAGTCAAAGCCTTTATAATTTAAGCCCGTTTTCAGGTTGAAATGATACTCTGGATAGTTTGCATAGCCGATTGGAGCTTTATCCTGACTGTTTATTTTTCCGTCACCGTTCAAATCTTTGTAACGAACATCCCCTAAAGTAGCCTTATTGCTTGTATATTCGTTGTAAGGTCTGTTTGTCAGTTCTTCCTGTGTATTGAACAAACCCTCGCTGACCAAGCCGAATTTTTGACCAATGCTGAAACCGGTCGAATTCATCCAGTAGTATTTACCCAATGATTCAGCTTTATAAACGATTTTGTTTCTGGCAAAACTAACATCCCCCTCAACAAAGTAACCCACTTGTCCGAGTTTATCCGTCCAGTTCAACGAGATTTCATACCCCTTATTGGTAGTTTCACCTACATTGGCTGGAGGAACTGAACCAGATGAAACACCATAGATAGCCGGAATGGTACCCAATGTCGTTAAGATGTTATTGCGACTTTCCGAGAAATAATCTGCAACCAGAGACAGCTTGTCTCTGAAAAATCTCATTTCCAAACCAACATCGTATTTGTTTGCTTTTTCCCAGGTAACCAGTTTATTTCCTAAAGTCCCTTCTGTTGCGCCATTATAATAGGTGCTTTTTGAAGAACCATCGGTGCTGCCTAAATAGTATCCTGTCTGATTGAGGTTGTACGTATTGGGTAGGTATAAATATCTGCGACTGCCCCATGCCAGAAGGTCATTACCGACTGTACCATAGGAAGCACGTATTTTCATAAAAGAAAGATAATCGTTTTCAGGGAAGAAAGGTTCCAGTGTAGGCACCCAACCTACTGAATAGGCAGGAAACAAGCCAAACCGATTGCCTTGAGCAAATTGTTCCGTTCCGTTATAGCCCATATTGAATTCAGCCATATAACGGTTGCTGTAGTTGTACGTAGCACGTGCAACCAAACCCATCATGCCCGATGGCGTGTTGTTGTTGTCGGAGGGCATGGTATATCTGGAGCCTTTACCCAACAACAAAGCAGAAATATTGTGGTTTCCAATAGATCCTGACCAATCAAGACCAGCATCTATATACAGTTTATTCCAGTTGCTATATCCCCAGGAATTAAAAGATCCTGCGCCAATGGTTCCTCCAAAATATTCAAGATTGTTTGGATCTGCTGCACTTCTTTGTACGGTGTAAGATGGCAGATACGGAGAAACAGTTACAGATCTGTTGTAATTATCCTGATAACTCACTGTAGCATGAGATCTCAAACCTTTAACCATATAATCCATGGTGTGTTCCACCTTGATCGAATTGTCTAGCAAAGAATTGTAGATGTAACCTGTTCCACTAATAAGCAAGTTATAAACAGCATTCTGAGAACCGATAGAACTACCAGTCTTTGTACCAAGTGGATTTTGGGCAGAACCTGCTACACCTGCATAATTATTGATCAGATGTCCGTCAATAATACCAGGGCAAAGAAATGGATTTCCATCGTAGATGTATTGCATGATCACTTTGTAACGGCTATTAAGATCATACGGATCTGCACTTGTACCAGGCCCTTTAGTCGTACCAAATTGTCCGGCCATATTGATGGACACTTTCAGGTTTTTTACAACATCTATATCAAAATTCGACCTAAAATTGTATCTTTTAAAACTGGAGCCTGTATTTGAACCATGATATTCAGTGGCATTCGTAATACCCTCCTGACTAAAATAACCCAGAGATACAAAATATTTCACTTTGTCTGTACCACCGGAAATATTGATATTAGACTGACTTTGCGGTGCCGTTTTATTAAATTGTTCAGCATACAAGTCTTTACTGCCATAATATAAAGCAGGGCTATTGTTCAGCGACGTTTTTTGAGCGTCACTCAAATTGGTCATAGCACTCACTTCTGTCTGAGTATAGTCCCGGTTATTTTTAAATTTCCAGAGATCATCGTCATTAAACAAATAGGCAGCTAATCCATCATTACCGGCAAAACTATTCATCTCATTGTTGATACCTTCGTTGCGCAAAACGGCATATTCATACGATGTCAGACCTTTTTGAAGGTTTGTAGCCTTTGTCAATCCAAAATTTGTAGAAAAGCTGATAACCGGCTTTCCAGTTAAACCACGTCTTGTCGTTACAATAATTACCCCGTTTGCACCTCGTATACCATAAACAGCAGTAGAAGCAGCATCTTTTAAAATGCTGATACCATCCAGTTCATTTGCATCCATGGAATTTAGTTCCTTAAACGCTTGTTCAGAAGCCTGTTCAACACCATCAATCACAACCAATGGAGTAGAACTTCCATAGGTTGAAATACCGCGAATGTAAATATCAGCTGCATTCCGGCCTGGTTCACCACTCGTTTGGAGTCCACTCACTCCAGGTGTATTACCAATAAGTGCGTTGGCAATATTTGAAACTGGTATGGCAGCAATATCACGGCCTTTCACCTGAGAAATGGCACCGGTTACGTTCACTTTCTTTTGTGTTGCATAAGCCGTAACCACCACCTCGTTCATAGCTTTCGAATTTTCTGCCAGAATAATGGGAATATAGGTACGGTTACCGACTTTCTCTTCACTGGGTACATACCCAAGAAAGGTAGTGACCAACACACTTGAAGGTCCAGCAACAGTGATTTCAAAATTTCCATCTGCATCGGAAATAATGGCTGAAGGTGATCCTTTCACTGCAATGGTAGCACCAATTACAGCTTCACCTTTTGAATCCTTCACATTTCCCTTAACTCGATTGGCAGCTGATGCAAAAGCAGTATTTACAAGCATCATAAGTACAACCACCAACAATTTTGTTAAAGAAAATTGAAAATAATTTCTTTTCATGTGTACTTTTTCATTTAGGTTATTAAATAATCATTTGTTTACAGTTCAGATTATAGAGTATATGTATAAAGGCAAGACCTTGAATATTCTTAAGGTTAATAGAACATCGGAGTTTCCGATCAATAGTATATTAGCTTTTAAGTGATCTTATTTAGGTAAAAAGTATACTAATAAAAAATACCTATCAGTTCGGCAAAATTCAAAGCCGAAGGACTTGCTTGGAAAACAGTTGGATTTCCTGGAAAACTAAATATAAAAGAAAAAATAAAAAAGACAAAAACAACCCGAATAATATTAAAAAAAACGTTCACTTTTTTAGATTGACACTCAGCCTTTAAAGCTGAGTGTCAATTACTAATAATCTCATTATCAGGTATAATTTCAGAATAGCAGAAATTATTTTACTAGCACTTTAAAACTTTCACTACCCTTAGCTGTAGTAACATTTACTAAAACCAATCCAGAAACATTCAACGATTTAACATCAATATTTTCAGACGTAGTGGTTTGTTTGCTATAAAACAACTTACCATTGCTGGTATACATTTTTATTTTGGCGAAAGTCTCATCCTGACCCAGGTTTACTTGTATAACATTAGATGCTGGATTGGAATAAACTGCAATTTTACCGGCCTGCTCTTTACTTATTCCTGTAGCTGTTCTCAATACAAGGTTATCAACATCGCATTCAAAAGCAGCAGCACTCTGCCATGGAGCCATTTGGATAACAAAAGCGGAAATGGATTTATCCGTGATATCCATGGTGAATTCCTGCCATGCACCATCTGCTGTTTCATAAGTAGGCCATGCATCCAAAACAGTCGATTTATTACCATCGGGATCGGTATACTCCAGTTTAAAATAAAATTTACAAGGTGTAGTCGGTGATTTAATTTTTACAGCTAGTGTGGAATACGTTCCGGCAGTAGCTGGGCATGTAAACCAGATACCAGAATTTCCATTATTATTTGCAACAGTGGTCATATGCATAGCATCACCTGTTGCATTCAAAGCTGGGGTTGCAATTTCAGCCGTTTGTTCCGTTCCCCACATTCCCCATTCAGGAGTCAGTTCATCAAAATCAGCCACCACATCTTCAGCGAAAAGGGCAGAAACACAAAATAAAGCGCTAATTAAAGTCAAAGATTTTTTCATAGTCAAATGTTTTAAAAAGGTTAGATTATTTTTTCAAGCACTGGTTAAGCCTTTCGGTATTAACCTACTGTGCAAAGATATTTGCTTCTTGGCTTAAATTATAATACGCTTTTGATATATATTAATACATATTTGACTATAACACAAGAATCAATCAATTTTGAACAACTGGATGTCTTTTATTAATTTTTGATTGTTAAATAATTTGTCTGGTTAAGGAAAAATACTTCCGAAACTCCGAAGGGGAACAATTCTTCTTTTTCTTGAAACACCGGTTAAAATTGGATAAATTATTGAATCCGCATTGATAACATATTTCAGAAATGGGTTTTACGGTATCGGCCAATTGTTTAGTTGCCATACCTATTCGTACATCATTCAAATATTCAATCAGGCTTTTACCTGTACGTTTACGAAAAAATCGGCAAAAAGCAACTTCACTCATATTAATAAGGGATGCTACTTCCGAAAGCTTGACTTCTTTATCGTAATTCTTATGAAGATAATCCGTCACCTTAATAATCCTGCGACTATCATTATTATCCTCGGTATTGGAGAATGCCGTACTCGAAAGAATTTTGATGTTGGTTGAAAAGGAAAGTTCGTGAAGAATGGCAAACAAATCCAGCACGGAATAAAAGCCATTTGTGTCGCATAAGCTTTCCAGTTTAGGACGAATCTTTTCAATAGTCTGCCTGGGAAAAGAAATGCCTTTATTTGCAGACTCAAACATTCGTTCTATAGAATGAAATTGTGTACGCTGAAGCAGATTTTCATTTAATAATTCCGGATGAAACTGAATGGTTATTTCGCGTATGCTCTTAGATTCACATTTGTGGTTGAACCAGGCATGTTCCAGATCCTTGTTGGTAATCAAAACCAGATCCAGGTCATCGATTTCTTCAATGGAATCTCCAACCACACGTTGAGCACCGGGAGCCCCCTGAACAAAATTCAGTTCATATTCGGGATGGACATGAGTTGGATAATGAAACTCGGATTTGGTCCGGTTCATGATGATGAAGCAATTTTCTGAAGTCAATGGGGTAACTTCCCGGAACACATCATTTTTTTTCATAATAGGTGGTAAAGATTAAAATCGCTGATACAAATATATACGTTCATAAATCATATTATACATATTTTTTTACCCTTAACTGATACTATTTTCACCACTATTAGCTATAAACTACCCATTATAGACCAAAATACCCTTTTTCTATACAAAAATAACTAGATAGTATTAGTCAAATACGAAACACATATTCCACCTTTTTACATTTAAACTAATAGATATAACATGAATTTATTGAACTATTGGTAAGTTCACCTTAAAATGAGCAGAACGTTTTTGGTAGAAAAATAAAAAATTATCAGTAGGTTTGCTTTTAGTCCTACAAATTAAAAAAAATGCATGCCATGACAGGAAATTTTACATTTACCATCATCAAACCAAATGCGTTCCAGGCAGGTTACACGGGCAATATTCTGAAGGATATACAAGACGGAGGTTTCAGTATTGTAGCCATGAAACTGACTCATATGTCTGAAAATGAAGCTAAAATTTTTTATGCAGTACACAAGGACCGATCATTTTATGGGGAATTGGTGGAATTCTTAACATCAGGTCCCATCGTTGTAGCCATCGTTTGTAAGGAAAATGCTGTCGCCGATTTCCGAACACTAATCGGTAAGACCAATCCGGCTGAAGCTGCCGAAGGCACCCTTCGCAGAAAATACGGCGAAAGTCTCAATCACAACGCAGTTCATGGTTCTGACTGTGATGAAAATGCGGAAATCGAAGCTTCCCATTTCTTTTCCGGCTTCGAACGATTTTGGGATTAATAATTAGCGTTAACAAAAACAAACATGTTCAGTATATTCAAAAACATAGACCGAAAAAATTACCGCCCTATTTTTGGAGGTGCTGACATTTTTAAATATATAGGTCCCGGACTCTTGGTTACGGTCGGGTTCATTGACCCGGGGAACTGGGCTTCCAATCTGGCAGCTGGTGCCGAATATGGCTATGCCCTTTTGTGGATGGTAACCTTATCGACCCTCATGCTGATTATGCTTCAGCACAATGTGGCTCATTTAGGTATCGCTACCGGCCTTTGCCTTTCTGAAGCTGCAACCATTCACCTCAAACCGCGATATTCAAAATTACTACTTACGAGTGGCATGGCTGCATCAGTCTCCACGTCTCTGGCGGAAATTTTGGGAGGTGCTATTGCGCTCAATATGCTTTTCAATGTCCCCATCAGAGCCGGAGCCTTATTTGTGACCATCTTTGTCATCATCTTACTCTTCACCAACTCGTACAAGATGGTCGAAAAATGGATTATCGCTTTTGTTTCAGTTATTGGATTGTCCTTTTTATACGAACTCTCACTGGTTCAAATAGATTGGAACCATGCCATTACCGGCTGGGTCACGCCTTCCTTTCCAAGTGGATCCATGCTCATAATTATGAGCGTAATGGGTGCTGTGGTGATGCCTCACAACTTGTTTCTTCATTCAGAAGTTATTCAAAGCCGTCAGTGGAATCTCAAAGATGAAAAAGTCATAAAAAAACAATTGAAATACGAATTTCTGGACACCTTGCTTTCCATGTGTATCGGTTGGGCCATTAACAGTGCGATGATTCTTTTGGCTGCAGCGACCTTTTTCAGCACACACACTCCCGTTTCCGAACTTCAACAGGCGAACAGTTTACTGACCCCTTTACTGGGAAATAATGCGGCTGTTGTTTTTGCAGTAGCGTTGCTTTTTTCAGGAATAGCTTCCACCACAACCTCTGGAATGGCAGCCGGAAGTATCTTTGCAGGAATGTATAAAGAGCCCTACGACATTAAAGACAATCACTCCAGAGTGGGTGTTCTTTTGTCACTGATTCTGGCTTTAATCATCATTTTTATGATTAGTAATCCGTTCAAAGGTCTTATTATCTCACAGATGTTGTTAAGCATACAATTGCCCATCACCATTTTTTCACAAGTCTATCTAACCTCTTCAGAAAAGGTAATGGGCAAATATAAAAATTCGACGGCACTCAAAATGGGACTTTATGGCTTGGGGCTAATTGTTGCATTGTTAAATGTCGCGCTGTTTATAAGCTTGATTTAGAATTCTTTATTTTTTCAGAAAAGTGCCTCTTTTCATGCTGTGTGCATTTTCTATCCGTATAAAATAGACTCCCGTTGGCCAATCACTGACATTTAAGGAAAAAGTAGATGGAATAGTCTCTTCAACGATTTCTTTCCCGAAAACATCCATCACGATCAGCTTGTTGTTTTCTTCATTCAAATGAATCGTCAGAATATCTTTGGTCGGATTTGGATAAAAAATCAAGGGTGAATCGGTGAAGGCCTCATCCACAGCTACATGATCACAATCGCTTCCTACTACATAGGAAAAGTATTTTGTAACCGACATACCACCTGAAAAAGCAAACTTACAGGCAATCGTGATGGTGGAATTGATTTCCTGACCGGTCAGTGTGGTTGAAAAGGTATTGTTTCCAAGGTCTGTCAGCATTTTTTCCGAAAAAGGAGTTTGCGTCCAGAGGTAAGCCACTACGCCCGTTTTACTGTCGAGCAATTTGAACGTGATGGTTACAGCCGATTCCACCGTTTCAAATGTACAGGTGTAACCCGTCGTAAAAGATCCTTGTGAAGCCTGTTTGGATGTTTCCGTGCAAGACTTAACAGCCGAAAAAGTGACACGAACAGCCGTGGAAGTGGTTATAGCCCCACCATCGTCGTAAGCTTTGGCGGTTAAGTTATAGGTCCCTGCTGTACCTTTCCACAAAAGACTGTAGGGCGCGGTGACATCTATTGCCATCAGCTGATCGTTCTTATAAAATTCGACTTTCGAAATAGTTCCGTCAAAATCGCTGGCATTGGCAACTATAGAAAGCTCTTTTCCTTCGGGGTAAGACGAATTGTTGGGGGGTGAAGTCAACGTTACCGCGGGAGCGATATTGTCAGTTGCTGTTACCACCAGCATCAATTCATCGTCGTCAGCGATGGAGGCTTCATTCATCACGGTCAGCTTCAAACAATAGATACCTTCTTTCAAATTACTGACAGTGGGCTTATCTGCTGTTTTATCGGAGAATTGAATCACACTTGGCCCATAGATCTGAGTCCACACGTAGGTCAAGGTTTTACCTGTAGATTCCGTACTTTCAGAACCATCAAGCGTGGTAGAAGTAAGTGGCAACAGCACTTTCACATTTTTCCCAGCGTTCGCAACCGGGAAACCAAAGGGTATAGTACCGGTTTTGGTAAATGTCATTTTTCCCAGGTTAAACTCCCCACCGGAAAAAGCTACCCGTAGCACATGCTCCCCTTCGGAAAGCGGTATATCAGAAACAGTTCCGGACGCCCAGACATTCCATACGGATGAAGAAGTGGAGGGCACGGGTATATTTCCGGTAAGCATACGACCATCCAGTTCAAGATGGAAAGGACCTCCCCCATTCACATTACCCGATGCATAACGGAAACCGAAAGAGTACAACCCGGACTGGTCTGCAACAATTGTATATTCCAACCATTCCCCCATCGCAATCCAGCCTACGGTTGCTCCTTCTGTTCCATTTGTTGATGCATCCACATATTCATCCATTCTGAAATCTCCTGAGTTGCTCCTGGTCATATCCAAATAGGAAATATTCTGCCCCACTCCTCCTTCGTTGACATCGTATTTCCCAGCTTCGATCGTTCCTGGTATCGTCCAGACTGTTCCTGTATACGGCATTTGGTTTCCTACCTGGACTTCTACATTGTTGGTCACATTAAACGTTTCACCGTCATAGACTTTGGCGTAAAAGTGATGCAAACCCAATGCCAAAGGACTTGCATCGTATCGGTAAGGGGCACTGTTGAGTGTCCCAATCAAGTTATTTCCATCCATAAACTCAACCATTGTTGGAATGCCATCAGACACTGCAACCTCCAACTGAACACTTCCTCCTACATATGCTTGAGAAAAAGTAGATGTAATTGTCGCTTTTATTTTACTGTCTTTGCTTGTAGCCAAAGATCTGGCCTGAAGATAGAGTTTAAACCCTGTCGAAAAAGTAACCGTTAAAGGTGTATCTCCATAATTTTGCGCCACATACGTAACTTTACCGTTCAAAATAAAAGCGGCAGCGATGGGATAGTCGGCTGTAACGTTGGCATCTACGCGTCCCAACGCATTCATGGCGTGCAGCCAATGATACGTCTGAGCATCGGATATTCCGAATTTAAGCGAACGGTTCGGGTTTGAATCGTACAATTCAATGGCTTTTGCAGGATCAATAAAAGCCAGATACTCCCACATCACATCGTGCCATAAATTATCATTGACCTCATTGTTCATGATGCCTGTGTTCGTTTTTATCTCGTTCCAGAGTTTTGCCACATATGTCGTATCTTGTCCCAAATAGAGTGATCCCCCATGAATGGGGTACATTTCAATACCATAGGATGCAGCAATATCGGCCGTCCAGAAGGTTCCATTGTCAAAACTATTCCCCCATACGCGGGAAACCAAACTAAACTGTTGGGAAACCGGGAAATTTCGTTCGTGAATGTCCAGCCAGTATTCTTCAATGGCTGTTTGCTCCGTTGTATACAGGTAAATACCCAAATCACGAACGGCCTTATTTCCGCTCACCGTGCCCCAATGAATGAGTGAAGAATTGAACTGCATGCTTTCGGAAGTCGACTCCTGATCATTCCCTTGTGGAAAAGTGGCAAATCCATTGGACCAGCAATGGCCATCGTAGGGATTGAAATTCCTCAAATATGGAAACAGGGCATCGTTTCTATCAATACTCGCCGCATCGCGAACCAGCATATTGATCATTCCACCCCATTTGGCTGCCCAACCTGGTTCGTATTGTTCCAGAAAAGCAGCCGCACCTATAAAATAACCCCAATGAAAATGATGATCGTTCAGATTGCTGTCCTGACCGTGACCGGCAGGATAGCCAATCAAGGCCGACCATGCCTGGTTGTAGTAAAAAAGGAAGGCTACTTCTCCATTATCTGCTTTCAGCCAATCTTCCAGGCGCTCTTTCACCGTTGAAATCATCTTGCGAAGCGCCATGGTGTCTCCTTTTTCATCGGCAATTCTGGCTGTTTGAACCAATCGGTTTATCATTTGGCCTTCGTTGTAGGAATCAGTCCAGGTGGCAAGTTCATCGTTCTGAATGGTTGATATTTTTTCTGACAAAGCCGTTGGGTCAAAACCGGCACTGTAATTATCCACATAGGGCAAGGTCGGTAGTATGCCATGGAAGCTATTTTCTACGCTAAAACCAGTACCCGAAAGCGTCTTCATTTCGCCACGAATCACTGCATAGCTGTATTTATCAGGTTTGGGTGAGTTGGATGCCAGATGTGCCCATTGATGGGGAAGCAATCCAAGCAACATCTTGGTTTCTGCTCCTTCCTTGACATCCGTTTCCACATTAAAATCGGTTCGTACAACGGAGGTCGCTTCATTGTAAGTATATACAGCTGTCGTATTTTTTGGAAAAACGTAAGCATATTTCTTATATTCGTTGGCCACAGTGGTCACATTCGATGCTGTAAGCGGAATGAAAGCCATGGACCAATAATTTTTCCCATTTAAAGTGGAAGTGTAAACACCTGCATTCTGAGTCCAGGCACTACCGATTGGAGCATACACTGCAAAGTCTGCTCCGTTTTTGGCATTGGTTATGATCAGCATTTCGCCAGAAATAGTGACTGTACCTGAAGTAACGGTCACTTTTGCAACATCAGCCGATCCTTTTATAAAATAAAGAAACGGCATACCGATACCAGCTGTCGTTTCAAAAAAATGCATTCCATCGTTCCAATTCATCGTAACCGTCCAGTCCGAATAATCTGAAACGGTTGTTTTGGTCGAGGTCATGCCACTTACGCCAACTGTCACCGGCAACAGGTCATCGATAACACCGCTGGGGATATAGCTAACCACCAACCCCTGGCTAAGAGTTTTCAGTGTATACGGATACGTAAAAAGATTGCTTGCCTGATCCGATTTAATCAGCTGAGACCACCAGTCGTTGGTTGGAACGGGTTTACCCAATGCTTTTCCGCTTAGTTGAGGGGTACCGGAAGGATAGGCATTTCTGGCGGCTGCATCTACTCCTGGAAAGGTGGTGGTATAGCTTCCACTGCCAACTGGTACGATTTGAGCAATAAGGGGAAAGATACCCAAAGTGATTGAAAGGATAAAAGCTAAGAAAAGATGAATGTTATTTTTTATCATGATGGTACGAATATTCAACTGTTATTTTCAGCAAGGTTTAACTTTTCCTTTCAAATCTGTTTAATAAAAGAATCCGCAGGAAAAACTCCCGCGGACTCTCCCTTAAAAAAAAAGTTTATAATTTGATGATTTTCTGAATTGATACCTGGCCGTTGATACCTTTTATCGTTACAAAATAATTGCCGGCAGGAACCTGGTTCAGATCAATACTGGTATCCAAAGCATTGACCCTTTTCACTTTTACAATTTGTCCCAAAAGATTGTGAATAATTACTTGAGCAATCTTACTTTGTGACTTGATCTGCATTTGATCCTTTACAGGATTGGGATACAAACTGATTCGTTCAACAGAAGCTTTTTCTAAACCAACAAGAGTATTTGAATTGAAGGATATATTATCAATGTAATTCGTACTACCTACCCCATTTCTATTGGATGGAAAGTCCGGAAAAAGTACAATCTTGGTTAAAGTCTTACCGATATGAGCGGTAAAGTCGTACGTAATTTCTTCCCAATCGTTGATGATCGTATTGGAATGCTGAATTTCACCAGAAACCGAAGCATCATCATTTTCAAATTTAAGGGTTATTGGTGTCAAAACATTTTTATTAACCATCATTTTGACCATACAATTGGAAGCGGAAAAAGTAAATTCACCAATATTGGCTGACCATAATCCAGCCCATGGCTGACCATTTGTATTGACGGTGTATCTAAAGCAATTTGCAGAAGAATTGATGCCAGTAGTATTTGCATTGGCCAGCACTGCAGCAAGGGAAGCAGCATTGTCTCCATTTTCAAAGATCGTCCAGGACCAATCCTGACCAACAGTTTCAAAATCGATGGTTGGAATGCTTGTAATTTGCGCTGTAGTTGAAACGGGAAGAACAATCGGACTATTTGTTGATTGATTGCCAGCAGCATCCTTGGCTACAATTGAAAATGAATATTCGGTTGATGGGGTAAGTCCCGTAATCGTATAGATTTTCTGTTCTCCGGAAGTTCCAATGGTAGTTACTTTCTTGTCACCGTAGGAAATTTCATACGTAACTGCTCCTGAATTATCAGTTGCATTGAGTAATAAGGTTATTTTGGCAGAGGTATTTGTTCCTGCAGTTGCAGTAAATGCGGCAGGTGCTTCTGTGTCTTCCGTTGAGGAGCTGTTGTAGAAATAAATATTGTCCAGATAAACAATTTTACCATTTGAACCAACAAACTTGAATTGGAAAATATCAGTCACAGACAAACCCTGAGTCGTAAAGTCTGTGAGTGGAATATCGTAACTATTCCATTGGTTTAAATTTAAGGGTAAGAGTGTTACAAATTTTTCAGGAGTAGAACGACTGATGGGATAAACGGATAAAGAAGTTTCGTTGGGTGTCCAGACATCAATGTGCAAATAGTTCATTCCAGTAGCGTTAACATCACTACCCAAGCCTGTACCCTGATAATTCAGATTGGAATATTTCAATGTAGCATTGCCCTCAATCTGAACTGTAGAAACTAATGTTGTTTGACTCCAATTGGGATTAAAATCTGTGCCACTGATATTCGTATAAGTGTCACTAAAAACAGAAATAACTTTTGAGGCCAAAACAGTTGGTACAGGAGCTGCTGAAGTCGGTTCAGCCAAAGCAGTCGTAGTTGCAGAAACGACGATTGGATTGTTTGCAGCAGCATTTCCATCTGCATCACTGGCAGATACAGAAAAAGTATAATCGGTTGATGGAGTCAGACCTGTTACAATAAAAGATTTTTCCACGCCCGAATTTGAACTGGTTGTAAGTGTTGTCGATCCATTCACAATGGAAAAATTAACGGCGCCGGAATTATCGGTAGCATTCAGAAGCAATTCAACACTGTTGGCGGTTACAGCACCTTTAGTTGCTGTAAATGCTGTAGGAATTTCCGTATCGCCACCACCATTGCAATTTGTACCTACCGTATATGTAAAATCTTTGGTTACAGCCATTCCACCTGAGTAAGCAAATTTACAGGCAATTGTCAAAGTTGAATTTAACGTTTGACCAGTCAGCGTATAACTGAACCCCTGTCCTGTGGTGCTATTCATTTGATTTTCCTGAAATCCGGACGTTCTGTTCCATAAGAAAGCAACAAGCCCTTCTTTCGTGTCCAGCAATTCAAAATTAAGGGTTACATCCGTACCTGACGTTGTAAAAGAATACGTATAACCATTGACAAAAGCGCCTTCTGTAGATTCTGTAGAAGTACCGGCACATTCTGTGTTTACGGCAAATGCCGAATTCCCAAATGCCATCATTAAAGCAAAAAGGAATAAAAATTGTGTCATTTTTTTCATGATTTAAATTTTTAAGATGCATTAGTTTAAAGGATTAACTATTTTCATTTAGTAAAAAACGAATGTACTTCTGCAACAAGCTAAATGGATAGCTTTTAGAAAAGATAGCATGCTGTGAGAAGGATGAAAGAAGTTCAATCTTGAATGAAGTTGAACACTACAAATATAAATTAAGGATAAAATGGGTGAAAATTTTTGTCCACACAAAAACTCAACATCAGCCAACATTTACTCCTACAACGCTACAACATCAAAGCAGCTAAACACCTGATTATGTGACCTATTTCTCATTAACTCTCTAAAAGTAAAATTCAACCGTAAACTTTTTGACCTATCACAATCTATAAAGTGGATGGAAAACAATAAAGGAATTTATCCCGGATCCTACATCTTTTTCTTACTTTTACATCCGTACCAAGTTTCGTTTACTTTTAAACTTTTAAGGATGAATCAAGACATACAACCAACAGACCATACGATTAAGCTTTCAACCGGCAGTTTCACCATAGAAGAATTGGAAGCTATCTTCACCAACTTACCGGCCGAAGTCAGTTTTGTGGATAAAAATGACATCGTGAAGTTTTATTCCAACAAACCGGATCGATTATTTTTAAGAGGTAAAGGGGCATTGGGAAAGGACTTGCGGCTTTGCCACCCACCTCGGTTTCAAGCAATGATGCAGCAAATTATTCAGGATTTTAAAAGTGGCAAAGAAAATAGGGCACTGTTTTGGAGGTCTACCCACAAAGACAAATTCACGAGCATTGAGTACATTGCCCTGAGAAATGAAAAGAATGAATACCTGGGCACTTTGGAAGTGGTGCAGGATGTTACTGAAATGCGCTCGCTCGAAGGAGATAGGAACGAACTGGTTTATTCTCCTAAATAATACCTGATTTTTCTATAGGAACGACAAGCCACATGATCAGGTATAGGAGAATGCCCGAAAATCCGGCAAGAACCAATAGTACAAAAATAATACGAACTAAACTTTTATCCATTCCGAAGTATTCGGCTATTCCGCCGCATACACCTGCAATCATTGAGTCTTTGGTGCGAAATAATGTTTTATTTTCCATAGGTTTTGTCTTTATTTAAGCCAACAAATATAAGTTATTAATTTTATATAAAAAGAAGCTTCGCACAATCATTTTTCGTACTTTTGCAGCAATTTTTAAGGAGAATGACAAGTCTAAATAAACAGTTCCAACGCTTCATCAGAATGAACCGGCTAATAGTGGCCGTTTTGCTGCTTTGCTTTGGATTTAATCTTCAGACATCGGCTGAAACGGAATCAGAGAATCCTTTAGGCGAATTAAAAACTTTTGCCCAAGAGCAACCTCTTGGTGACAATGCCATCGTTTCATTATTGACCGTTTCTCCTGGAAGCGATGTGTACGCGCATTACGGACACACAGCTATACGGGTTTGTGACCCCGGGTTGAAAATAGACCTTGTCTTCAATTATGGACTTTTTGATTTTCACAGCCCGAATTTTCTATGGCGTTTTGTAACTGGAAAAACAGATTACGAGGTTGGCGTTTACTCCTATATGGATTTCATGCTGGAATACCAATTGGCAAACCGGGCAGTGACCGAACAGGTTCTTAATTTAAATCCAGTCGAAAAAGAAACGATCTGGCAAGCTTTGGTCGAAAATGTTCAACCCGAAAACTGCACCTATCGCTACAATTTCTTCTATAACAACTGTTCGACAAAACCACGTGACATCTTAGTCGACCACATTTCCGGTAAAGTGGATTACAGGTGGAAAGGCCAATTTAAAAGCCTGCGCGACGAAATTCATTTCTATACAGCGGAACATCCTTGGACCCGATTTGGCATTGACATTGTCATTGGTGCCCCAGCTGATGATTCAGCCAGTCTGAAATCTCAACAATTTGCGCCAGGCATGCTGATGGAATCTTTTTCAAAGGCTGTCATTCTTCGCAACTCGGCTAAAGCCTGCCCTTTGGTACTGATCACAAACTACCCTGTTAAAATCGATCAGTCACTGATTGAAAAACCGTTATATTTACCCGAACCGGAACTGGTTATGTGGATGTTATTTCTGATTGTGGTAAGCCTAAGTTTGCTGGAATACAAGAAAGGTAAAAAATACAAAGCATTGGACATCGCTCTTTTCACATTAGCCGGCTTGCTGGGTACACTGATTGCCTTTATGGTGCTCTTTTCCGAGCATCCTACCACCAATGTCAATTATTTACTCCTATGGTTGCATCCCATGCATTTAATATATCCTGTTTGCCTGATGATACCGGCACTCAGAAATAAATCGGCAAACATATACTTGAGCATCAATCTTCCGTTTCAGCTATTCGCATTGGCTGGAACCTTGTTTTTGCCTCAATATTTTCATCCAGCTATGTATCCGATTCTGTTCAGTTTGATGCTACGCTCAGGTCTGTCTTTATTTTCCATTCAAAAAAAACGGACCCATGCATAAATTTTTCAGCTCCCTAATTGGAATCTTAACTGCTACTGCATCTGGGCTTACTTTGCAAGCATCAGACACTGCACCAAAACTGGTTATTGGTTTACACATAGACCAGTTGAAGGGAGAATATCTGGAATGGTTCATGAATGGATTTGGCGACAACGGATTCAAAAAAATGATTCAATCCGGAACATCCTGCAAAACATTGCTTTATGATTTTCCCAACCCGGATGAAGCCTCCGCTTGTGCCAGTTTTGTCACCGGATGTCCTCCCCGCCAGCATGGCATCATTTCCGGACATTGGTTTGACCGAAAAACCGGAACGATTAAATCAAGCGTATTTGACCCGGAATATTTGGGAAACTATACGCAGGAAACCGTTTCACCTAAAAATTTACAGACATCCACCCTTGGAGATGAGTTAAAAGCAGCATCCAATGGGAAAAGCAAAGTGTTCTCCATTGGAATTTCAGCAGAAGAATCCATTGTTTTAGGGGGACATGCAGCCGATGGTGTTTACTGGATTGATGGAAACACTGGTAAATGGTGCACTTCGACCTATTACAATTATATGCCGGGTTGGCTTCAAGCCCTTAACGATCAAAATGATATGTCTCAATTGGTGGAACAGACTGCCTGGCAGCCTTTGAGACCTTTGAGTTTTTATCAATACATGCCCTATCAGGACAGTCCAACTCTTTTCCAATATTTACTCAATAAATATGGAAAGGATAAAATCCGGATGTACAAAGAGACCCCAATGGTCAATTCGGAAGTTCGAAAACTGGCCGTTCAGACCATTGAAAAGGAAAAGCTGGGCAGCGATAACTTCAGCGATTATCTGGTATTGGAAATGACAGCCTCCAGCAAACTGGAATCCACTAAAACCATTTCAGCACTCGAAATTCAGGATATTTATTTTCGTTTGGATCAGGAAATTGACTCTTTACTTACAAAGGTGGACAAGCTGGTTGGTCTTGACAATACCGTCATCTATATTGCCGGTTCGGGATCGACTGTTTACCCTGTTACAGAAATCTCGAAAGAGCGTACCTACGGAGGCGATTTCTATCCTGAACGCTGTACTTCTTTGCTGAATCTGTACCTGATGGCCATTTATGGCAATGAGAAATGGGTGAGCGGGTGGCACGACCAGCAAATATTCCTAAATCGCAAGCTGATAGAGGAAAAGAAAATAAATTTTGATGAATTTAGCCTGAAAGCGGCCGAATTTCTGACAGAATTCAGTGGAGTAGAAAGTGTTATTCGTTATAAAAATTTTCAATTAGGTGAATTCAATACATCCTTGAATCAAACGGCAAATGGAGTATACGCAGAGCATTCCGGTGATCTTTTCCTGAAAATAAAAAACGGATGGAATATCCGCGAAGATGCTTCATCAAAAGATCAACAAGTACGATCTGAAGCCTACAATTCACCATTTATCCTGTTTGGAGCAAACGTAGCTGCTCAGCTAATATCTACTCCCGTTCATTCTGAAGACATCATCAGCACGCTGAGTAAGGTGTTTCGGATCAGGCCTCCAAATGCCTGTAAAGGACATGTCCTTCCAGAATTGAATTAACCGCAAAAAATTTGTATTTTTGCGACATCTAACAATTTGTAAACTACAACACTAAAATATTATGGGTTTCAACGAAATACTTTCCAAATTTTTTGGAAACAAGTCGCAACGCGACATGAAAGAAATATCTCCCTATGTAGATAGGATTAAAGAAGCATATCCAGCCATCAAAGTTTTGAACAACGATGAGCTTCGCAACAAGACAACTGAAATACGTGCCCGCATACAGGACAGTGTTTCCAATGAACGCAACCGTATCACCGAATTAAAGGAAGGCATTGAAGATCTGGAACTCGAAAAACGGGAATCCATCTACAATGAAATAGATAAACTGGAAAAAGCCATCATCGAAAAGCTTGAAAATTCACTCGAAGAAGCACTTCCCGAAGTTTTTTCCATCGTTAAGGAGACTGCCCGTCGATTTGCAGAAAGCGCAGAAACAGTGGTGATTGCCAACGATTTCGACAGAGATTTGGCTGCTACCCACGATTTTGTTCACATTGAAGGAGACAAAGCCATTTACCAAAATCATTGGATGGCCGGCGGTAATGATATTACCTGGGACATGGTTCATTACGATGTTCAGCTTTTTGGAGGTACCGTACTTCACAAAGGAAAAATTGCAGAAATGGCCACAGGTGAAGGTAAAACCCTGGTTGCTACCCTCCCTGTTTTCCTGAATGCTTTATCCGGAAACGGTGTACATATTGTGACCGTCAATGACTATTTGTCCAAACGTGACTCTGAATGGATGGGACCTTTGTATATGTTTCACGGTTTATCCGTTGATTGCATCGACAAACACCGTCCAAATTCCGAAGAACGCCGCAAAGCCTATTTGGCCGACATCACTTTCGGAACCAACAACGAATTTGGTTTTGACTACCTGCGTGATAATATGGCTTCCAGTCCTATGGATCTGGTACAACGCAAACACAACTACGCCATCGTGGATGAGGTTGACTCCGTGTTGATTGATGATGCCCGTACACCATTAATCATCTCAGGACCGGTTCCCAGAGGTGAAGACCAACTGTTTGAAGAACTTCGCCCCAAAGTGGAACGCGTCGTAAATACCCAGCGCACGATGTCTACCAAATTGCTGGCGGATGCCCGTAAGCTTTTGGTTTCCTCCGACAAAAAGGAAGTGGAAGAAGGCGCTCTTTTATTGTTCCGTTCACACAAGGCTTACCCAAAAAACAAAGCATTGATTAAATACCTCAGTGAACAAGGAATCAAGGCTGCCATGCAGAAAACAGAAGACAACTATATGCAGGACAACAATCGCAATATGCACATTGTGACCGACCCGCTTTATTTTGTCATCGATGAAAAAAATAACAGCATAGAATTGACCGACTTAGGTATCGATTACGTCACCGGAGATACCGAAGATCCTCAGTTTTTTGTTCTTCCCGATATAGGTTCTCAACTCTCTGAAATAGAAAATCTGGGACTTACTTTGGAAGAAAAAGAATCCAAAAAAGACGAGTTGATGCAAAATTACGCGGTCAAATCTGAACGGGTGCATACCATCAACCAATTACTGAAGGCTTATTGCATGTTTGAAAGAGACGACGAATACGTAGTTATCGACAACAAGGTAAAAATTGTTGACGAACAAACCGGACGTATCATGGAAGGCAGACGCTATTCAGACGGACTCCACCAAGCTATTGAAGCCAAGGAGCGTGTAACTGTTGAAGCTGCCACACAGACTTTTGCCACCATCACCCTTCAGAATTACTTCCGTATGTACCACAAATTGGCTGGTATGACAGGTACAGCTGAAACGGAAGCCGGTGAATTATGGGACATCTACAAACTGGACGTAATGGTTATTCCAACCAACCGCCCAATAGACCGTCACGATATGGAAGACCGCGTTTATAAAACCAAACGTGAAAAATATCAGGCTGTTATTGAAGAAATTGTTACTTTGGTCGAAAAGGGACGCCCGGTATTGGTCGGTACCACTTCGGTTGAAATTTCCGAGCTGTTGAGCAAAATGCTCACCATGCGTAAAATCAAACACAGCGTACTGAATGCCAAGCTTCACCAACGGGAAGCAGAAATTGTACTTGGTGCAGGTCAAAAAGGTGCAGTAACCATTGCAACCAATATGGCCGGTCGTGGTACGGACATCAAGCTGAGTCAGGAAGTGAAGGATGCAGGAGGTTTGGCCATCATCGGTACCGAACGTCACGAGTCCAGACGTGTTGACCGTCAGCTTCGTGGTCGTGCCGGACGTCAGGGTGATCCGGGTTCCTCTGTGTTTTACATCTCACTTGAAGACAACCTGATGCGTCTGTTCGGTTCTGAAAGAATCACTGGCATCATGGACAAAATGGGCTTCAAGGAAGGCGAAATGATTGAACACAGCATGATTTCCAAATCCATTGAACGTGCTCAAAAGAAGGTAGAAGAAAACAACTTTGGTATTCGTAAGCATTTGTTGGAATACGATGATGTGATGAACAATCAGCGTGAAGTGGTCTACACCAAACGTCGCCATGCATTAATGGGTGAACGTATTGGTATGGACATCATCAACTCGATGTATGATTTAACCACCTTGTTGGTTGAAAATGCCGAGGCTTCCAAAGATTACGAGGGGCTGGTTATGGATATCCGGAGTTACTTTGCCATGGATGTGCCCTTTGATTCTGAAACCTTCTTCGGTTCAAAAACAGAAGTCAATATCGATAAGATTTTTGATGCTTCATTGGAATCCTTCAAACGCAGAACAGAAAGATTGGCCAGCGTTGCAAATCCTGTTATTCAACAGGTTTATGAACGTCAGGGTGCTCAATATGAAAATATCCTGATTCCGATTACGGATGGCAAGCGCAACTACAATGTTTCTGTTCATCTGAAAACTGCTGCTGAAAACCAATCAAAAGAGGTGGTTAAGAGCTTTGAAAAGGCCATTATGTTGTACACTATTGATGAAGCCTGGAAGGAAAATCTTCGTGAACTGGATGAGTTGAAACATTCTGTACAAAATGCCAGCTACGAACAAAAGGATCCACTATTAATCTACAAACTGGAATCGTACAATTTGTTCAAAACGATGGTGGAAACCATGAATAAGAAAGCAACTTCTATTTTGATGCGTGGTCAGATTCCTATCCGTGAACCGGAAGCGGTACGTCAGGCTGCTCCTGAGAAGCGTCAGGATTACAGCAAGTATCGTACTGAAAAGGATGGGCCTTCCAGCGGTGGTGCTACTGAAGCGAAGAAGGAAGAGCGTCATATGGAGCCTGTAAGGGTTGAGCAAAAGATAGGACGGAACGATGCTTGTCCTTGTGGAAGTGGGAAGAAATTCAAGCAATGTCACGGTAAGGATTTGTAGGGTCCTTCATTAAATAAAGAACAGAGATTGTCTCAAAAGGGCAATCTCTGTTTGTGTTTTATAGGCAGTGATTTTTCAACTAGGTTATTTCAATGGGGTTATTTCAATAGCGCTGCCAGCGGATAGCGGCATAGCTTCCGGCTCCCTAGTCCTTGCTTAATGTCATTAAGTTAAGGATATAACTAATTGAATATCAATATAATAACTTGTTTTATTGAGATATAATTAGTATATTTACTTGATAATCAAATACTTAATATCATGCAAAAAAACGTCTGAATTAA